>Ga0187783_10000435_pt1 | contig 30839 bp, 33 predicted proteins | sample 1015_SJ02_MP02_2_FD_132471 | JGI IMG/M metagenome (GOLD analysis project Ga0187783, IMG submission 132471) | Tropical peat soil microbial communities from peatlands in Department of Meta, Colombia - 1015_SJ02_MP02_20_MG | ecosystem: Environmental > Terrestrial > Soil > Wetlands > Peat | place... | reverse complement strand
GGAACCGGCAACGCCACTCAGCACGGCAACGTCTCGGTCCCCGGCGGAGTTCTCGGTGGGCTCAACCTGGGTCTGCCGTCGTGGGCCCTGTTCGCTTTGGTTGCCGGCGGCGCGCTGGTGGTCGCCGCCTTCGTCCTGCCGGCGCTGGTCCGCAAGATGGACCTGAGCGGCGGTCGTCGCGGCGTGCGTCCGGCGGAGGTCGAGCACGCCGACCGCGCGCTGCGCTCCGCCCAGCACGCGCTGGACGAGGGCGCCGAGCCGCGCGAGGTCATCATCCGCCTGTACGCCACGCTGCTCGAGCGGGTGGGACCGATCGTCGGCGGAGTCGAGGGCGACACGCCGGAGGAAATTCGGATCACCCACCTCGTGCATCTGGGGATTCGACAGGACGCGGCGGCGACCTTGACCCGCCTGTTCGAAGAGGCCCGCTACTCCTCGCATCCCCTGGGCCGGGAAGCCGCGGCCGCTGCCCAGGACGCGATCGTCCGGGCGCGTGCGGACCTCGACCGGCCCAGGGCCCTCGCCGCATGAACGGCCGGGTCGGCTGGTTCCTTCCCGGCGTGGCGATCCTGGCGACCGCGGTCGCCATCTGGGCCGGACCCAATCTCTCGCTGGCGATCCCCGCGGCGGGAGTCGCGGTGCTCAGCGCCGCGCTCCTGTTCGTCATCGCCTGGCAGGACTCGGAAGCGCTCGTGCGCCGCTCCGGTGCGGGGACCTCCCCCCGACCCGAGCTCTTCCGGCTCCGCATCTCCATCCGTTCCGGTCCCCTCGGGCGCGAGGACATCATCGCCACGCTCGACCGGATCGAGCGCGCCGGACCGACCCCCGACCTCCCCTCCCGCACCGCCGACGAGCTGCGGCAGCTCACCCGCGTCCCCCCGGGGGAGTTCCGGGCCTACGTCCGGACGCGACTCGAGTTCCTCGAGGCTCGAATGTGACGGGGGGTGTGTCTGCGCGCGAGACGTTCCGCTGGCGTTCGCGTTCGTTCCTCCTCTTCGGCGCCGGCGCGGCGAGCCTCGCGGCGGGCGTCCTCCTCGCCCGCCCGGCGTTCCTCTATCTCGCGCTGCCGCTCCTGACCGCCCCTCTCGCCGCGACGCTCCTCGGCCCGCAGCGGGCTCCCACCGCCCGGCTCACGTGGGCCGTCGAAGGGTCCGCCCAGGAGGTGCGGGTCGCGGGGACCGTGACGTTCGACCGCCCGACGAACCCCCGGGACATCGAGATCGAGTTCTCCACGCCTCCCGGCCTCACCGAGGATCGCCCCCCCGAAGTGGAACGGGCGGGCTCGGAGCTTCGGTTTATCCTCCACTGGAGCGCCTCCGCGCCCGTGGTGGTACCGGTGCCCTTCCCGCGCGCCATCTGGGTCGACCCGGCTGGGCTCGTCGAGCGGCCGGTCCGCTGGTCGCCGACCCCCCTCGTCGTCGAGCGCTACCCGGTCGAACTCGTGCACATCGGGGCGGTCCGGCTCGAGCGGACGATCGCCGCCCCGGGAGAAATCCTCTCGCGTCGCATCGGGGCCGACGGGGAGTTCTTCGGAATCCGGCACGCGGCGCCGAACGAGCCCCCGCGCCGCATCAACTGGACGGCGACCGCGCGCACCGGGCGCCTCATGGCGAACGAGTACCAGCTCGAACGCACCGGCGACATCCTCCTCCTCCTGGATGCACGACCGACGTCGCTCGGGCGCACGGTCGATGCCGAGCTGCTCGCGCTCTCGGCGGCGGCCGCCTACGGGATCGCCGAGTCGTTCCTCCGCGAGAAGGCGCGGGTCGGGCTCGGGGTGTACGGGGAGTTCCTGGATACTGTTCCGCTCGCGGGGGGGCGAACGCAACGGGTGCGGATCAAGAACGCGCTGCTCAAGGTCCGACTCACGCGCTCCCCCGGGCCGGACGAGCGGTGTGCGCTCTCGCTCCGGCGGTACTTCCCGCCCGGGGTAACGACCATCGTCTTTTCGAGCCTCGCGGACGATGAGTCGCGCTACCTGGTCCCGTATCTGCGCCGTCGAGGATTCCCGGTCGTCGTGCTCAGCCCCTCGGCCCTTCCGATCCTGACCGCGCGCCCGACCCTCTCGGCCGAGGAGGAGGAGCTCGTCGCCCGCCTCGCGAAGGTCGTCCGTCGCGACCGCATCGCCCGCACGTGGGAGGACGCTCCGGTCGTCGACTGGAACGACTACTGGTCGCTCGGCGGGCTTGTCGACCTCTTGCGCCGGCCGGGCCGACGCGGGAGGGGCGTGTGACGCCGTCGATCGTCGGGCGAGCGCTCCGCCCCACGCTCGTCGCGCTCGCCCTGCTCGCGCTCCTGGTCGTGTTCGACACCGCGCTCGCCGGGACGGCGAAGCTCCTCCTCGCACTCGGGGTGCTCGCGACGATGGGGGGCGGCGCCGCGCTCCGCGCGGCCGCGTCGGATAGCGCGCACGAGACGGCGCCCGTCCCGGTGCTCCTGGGCCTCGGTCTCGCAGCGGCCGAGACCCCGGTCGTTCCGCTCGCGGAGCTCCTGGTCGGCGTCGCCGCGGTGGCGTTCGTGGCGTGGCTCGCGGACGACCCCGATCGACCTCCCGCGGGCGTTGCGCGCGGCGCGCTCGAGTGGTCGTTGCCGATGCTCGCGGTCGGGCTCGCGTGGGCGAGCTCGTTCCTCCTGCCCCCGACCGCGGCGCCGTTGGGGGTCGCGGGCGGTCTCCTCGCCGCCTCCCTGATCGTCCTCGTCTACCTGGTCCAACGGCCGGAGCTGTTCGAGACCGCCGGGCCAGCAACGATTTAGGACGGCGAACCGCTGTCCCTACCGGTGCGGCCTCACGGCCGCGCCCGGGTGCCGACGAAGGGTCCCTCTTGACTCAACGCGGACGGGTCGTCCGCCGAGCATGAAGTGAGGACAACCCCGGTGTCCGATACCCCCGGTCCGGGTCAGACCGCCGAGAGGGCGACTGCCTGCCGTGACGCGGATCGTTAGGACCGGGGCACACCGGGCGCCGTCTCGGCGGGGAGTCGCGGTCCATATAGGGGGCCGGCGCTCGGGGCGGGAAGGCTCTTCGAATGAAGGTGGAGGAAGCCGGCGCGGTCGTGCAGGCGATCCGCTCGGCGGTCGCGACCGCGGTCGTCGGTCGGGACCGGGTCCTGGACGAGATCCTCACCGGGCTCGCCGCCGACGGCCACCTCCTTATCGAGGACCTCCCCGGCCTCGGAAAGACGCTGATGGCGAAATCGTTCGCCGCGGCGATGGGGCTCGACTTCCAGCGGATCCAGTTCACGGCCGACCTCCTCCCGCACGACATCACGGGGAGCGACATGCTGGACGCCTCGAAGGGCGGGTTCGTTTTCCGCCAGGGCCCGATCTTCGCGAACATACTCCTCGCGGACGAGATCAACCGGGCGCCGCCGAAGGTCCAGTCGGCGCTCCTGGAGGCGATGCAGGAGTACCAGGTGACCAGCGAGCGGACGACGTACCCGCTCCCCCGCCCGTTCCTCGTCCTCGCGACCGAGAACCCGCTCGAGCTGGAGGGGACGTACCCGCTCCCCGAGGCGCAGGTCGACCGGTTCCTGATGCGGCTCAGGGTCGGTTACCCCACGCCCGAAGAGGAGCGGACGATCCTCGAACGCCGGCGGGCGCGCAAGACCGAAAATGTCACGGTGGCACCCGCGACGACCCCGCAGAAGTTCTTGGAGCTCCAGCGGGCCGTCGAAGACGTCGAGCTCGAGCCCTCCATCGCGGGCTACATCGTGGAGCTCGTCCGCACGACCCGCGACGACAACCGGGCGGAGGTCGGGGCCTCCCCGCGCGGCTCGCTCGCGCTCCAGAAGCTCACGCGGGCGCGGGCGCTCCTCAACGGACGGGACTACGTGCTACCGGACGACGTGAAGGCCCTCGCCGGGCCCGCGCTCGCGCACCGCGTCCTGGTGAAGCCCGAGCCGTGGATTCGCGGCGTGCGGGGGGAGGACATCGTCCGCAGCGCCGTCGACCGGACGAGCGTCCCCAAGGTCGGCTAGCGCCCCAGGCCCGGAGACGCTCCGCTACCGGAAGCGATAGCGCGGACGTTCGGCGTTCACCTACCGTCCTCGGGTCGGTGCGACGCGCGCGATCAGGCCCGCCGGCCGCCGCCTCCTCACTTGGGTCGCGGCACGAACGCGACGTGCGGCGGGCCGGCGTTCATGTCGTGAGCGACGACGTGGGCCGGAAACGACGGGTGGACGCCGCGGACCAGGAGCCCGACCTCGTCGCGGTGGAGCGCGAACTCGGTGTCGGCCATTCGGCGCACTCCGGCCGCCGACCCCAGTCCCGGTCCCAAAAGGCCGACCGCCAGGTTCCCGATGTCGCGGGCGCGCTTGATCCCGTAGTAGAACATCCGGAGCGACTTGTCGACGCCCATCAGGGTCTCGAACGTCTCGAAGGCCATGATCTCGAGGAAGGGTCGTTTCCGTCCTCCGCGCACGACCTTCTCCGCGGCGACCATCTTCTGGATCGCGGCTTTTCGTTTCTTGATCGAGGGGCGGTCGGGCAACGGGTCGTCGCGGTCGGCCACGAGGCTCACGACATACGGCGCGTCCGCGTCCTCGCCGATGTAGTCGACGACCCGCACTCGGCTGTCGAATCGGCGGCGAGTGACGTAGCGGGTCATCCGCGCCCGGAAGTCGTGCGGGGAGTCGCGGGACGGCAGTACGGCGATGATGCCCCGTGACTGGTAGAGCATGTTCAGGAAGGTGGGGAACAAGAGCAGGTCGACGTCCTCCTTTCGGACGGTTTCGTCCATGGCGAAGAGTGCCATGCTGCCCCGGCGGAACCCGCCACCCAACAGACGGTCGAAGTCCGGGATCCCGCTCGAAAACCGGTCGTCCGAGTCCGGGGCGGGTTTCCAACCCGTAGGGGCCTGCTTCGTGCGCACACGCATGATCGGTCGATGGGGAGAGGGGGTTCTTAGAACAATCTCTGTTCCCCGCGGATTTCTCTGACGGTGAACACGACCCAGCAGCCGGTGCCGGGTGCGCCGAAACCGGTACACCGGCCTCGCCTTCCGGGTGCGAAAGCGCCCGTTCCGGGAGGGAGTGCCCCGCTACGGAGCGCTCCGGAGATTGCGGTGCCAAGCCTACTTACGGCGCCTCGCCGTTCTCGACGGGCCCGCCAGGCGCAACCAAGCATGCCACGAGACCTTCTCTTCCGCGTCCCGCAACCGGTCTTCGATGAGCCGGTGTTCACCGAAGGGAAGCCCACCCCCGACCCGACGCGCTTCGCGGTACCGCACCCGTCCGACGCCGAGCTCTATCACCGGATCGAAGACCTGCTGGACAAGGACGTGGTCTCCTTCCCGGCCGCCCGAGGTTCTCCCCACGACCTCTACACGCTGGAGTCCGCCTGGGGTCCGCACGGGCCCGAGGTCGTCGAGCGACTGCGCTCGGCGGGTCAGATCGTTTTCCACACGGTCGGGGACATCGGCGCATCCACGGCCGGGGCGTACCCCGGGGAGTTGCGCGTCTCGGATGCGATCACCCTCGAGTGCCAGACGGCGCCGCCCGAGACCCGGCCCGTCTTCCTCTACCTCCTGGGCGACCTCATCTACGACTTCGGCGAAGCCCAGTACTACTACGACCAGTTCTACGAGCCGTACCGGAACTACCCCGCGCCGATCTTCGCCATCCCGGGAAACCACGACTCGTTCGTAGTGCCCGGCACGCCGGTCGACCTCCGGCCGCTCGCGACGTTCCGGCGCAACTTCTGCGCCGAGGAGCCGGTCGTCACGCCCGAGGCCGGCTCGCTCCACCGTACCGCGATGACCCAGCCCGGCGTCTATTTCGCGCTCGATGCCCCCTTCGTCCGCATTCTGGGGCTGTTCAGCAATGCCCTCGAGGACCCGGGCGTGATCTCGAGCGAAGAGGGACGCTGGAAGTCGGTGCCCGACCACCAACTGCACTTCCTCAGAGCCCAGCTCCGACGCGCGAAACAGGAATCGTATGCCGGTGCGCTGCTGCTCGCGGTCCACCACCCTCCGTTCAACTACGCGCCTCCCGCCGGTGGCAGCGGTGCGGGCGGGACGCACAGCGGCAACCCGGTCATGCTGGCGCAGATCGACCGGATCTGCCGCGACGAGGGAATGTATCCGCACGTCGTCCTCGCGGGGCACGCACACAACTACCAGCGGTACACCCGAACGATCGAGTTCGGGTCGAGCGACTACCAGGTTCCCTTTCTCGTGTGCGGCGGAGGCGGCCACGACATCGACCCTCTGGTCCGGCCGAACGCCGGTGCGCCGGCTCAGGAGCCGGTGAACGGCGCCGACGTGAGCTATCTCGACGTTCGCCCGGCCGTCAAATCCCGGAAGCTCGTCCTGGACCGGCACGACGACCGGACGTACGGGTTCCTGCGCGTGGTCGCGGACGCGAAGCAGATCCGCCTCGGGTTCCATGCCGTGATGCCCGGCGTCCCCACCGACTCCCCGACCGACACCGTCATGGTAGAGCTGGACAGCCACACAGTGTCCGGCGGCGGGACCGCTCCGAGCCGCTCCGGCGACGACGCCGGGTCCTCGCATCGTAGGTACAAAGGACGCGAGCGGACCGGCGCGAGGGAGTGAGCGCCCGCACGGCGGCAAGCGAGGGGCGGTTCGGCCAGGGTGGAACTCCGGAAACTATTACCGATGCGGGGAGCGCATCGGTGAGCAAATCGCAGAATAGGGGCGCGGCCGGCGCTGCGGGGTACCGCCGATTCTGCGAGAAAGCAAAGGACGATTACCCTCGTCGGCTTGCGACCGCCATGGGCGGCCGGAGTCGGCCCCTCAGCGTTGATTCCGCGTCCCGAGCGCTGCTCGAGCGATGGGCGCGCGGCCGCCGGGTTCCCTTCCGGCTCGTGATCCGATCCCGCATCGTGCTGCGAGCTGCCGCGGGCTTGAACAACCGGGAGATCGCGCGCGCCCTCGGCGTGAGTCCGCTGACCGTCGCGTGCTGGAGGTCCCGGTTCGCTCTCTTGGGCGTCAATGGGATCGCCCGGGACGCGCCGCGTCTCGGTTCCCGTCGGACCGTCCCCGCGTCGCTGCGGCGTGCGATCCTTCGAAAGACCGTCACGGAAGCTCCGCCGAACGGGGTCGCATGGACCAGTCGGTCCCTCGCCCGCGCCGTCGGCGTGAGCCACACGACCGTACAACGCGTATGGCGGGCGCACCCGGTCCGTCGGTATCAAACCCCGATCGCGGCCCTCGCGCACGACCCGCGACTCGAGCCGCGATCGATCTACGTCGCGGGAGTCTACCTCGGGGCTCCGCACGCCGCGGTCGTGATCACGGACCGGCAGCCCCGCCGGGGTACGAAGTCGAATGGTCCGTCGTCGAGCCCGGAGGCGGCGGGGAAGGGGAGTCGACGGTCGGCCCTCGAGCTCGTCCAGCTCCTCGCCCGCCTCGAGACCTATCCGACCGCACGGTCCTCGGCCGAGCGTTCGCGCAAGGAATTCCTGGCCTTCCTGGGAACCGTCGCGGACCGGCACGAGCGCGGAGAGCGCTCGCATCTCCTCCTCAGCCGCGTCGACGATGCGCTGCGATCGGTCGCGGAGAAGTGGACCGAGACCGGGCCGGAAAGCCGGGAGGTCAACGCGACCGCCGACGGCACGCTGCACGAGACGGTCGGCCGGTGGTTGACAGAACGGTCGCGAGCGCCGCGTACCGAGATCGCGCTGAAGGAGCTGCCCGAACTCCGACGCGCCGTGGACCGCTGGGCCTCCGAACACGAGAACGACGAGCGCCCGTTCGCCTGGGTGAACCCCCGCGAGCCGAAGCACGACGCATAGCTAACCGAGTTCCAGCCCGGTTTCTCGAGGGTCAATAGCCCCGAACCGGTTCGGGGTGCTGCGGCGACGATTAACCATCGCCCGCCGCAGTCGAATCAACTTTGGGAGAGGAAGGATAGATGAGCGCGCTCCAGCGAACCGGAACCCGCATCGCCCTCACGGTCCTCGTCGCGTTCGTAACGGTGGTCAGCATGGCCATCGTCGCGAGCGCGGTAGCGGCCGCGCCGAATGCGACCACCCCCGCCGCCGCGGCGCCCGCGTCCCCCGCGCCGGTGATTCCCGCACCGTCGGGACCTTTGAAGCAGGTGGCTCCCGCGAGCAATCTGAACGCGGGTGCCACGACGGGTCTCGGGTCGATCCAGGTTTCCCCGGTGCCGAAGTCATTCAATCCGAGCGCACCGGTTTCCGTGACCGTCAACCTCGCCCCGAGCCAGTCCCTCTCCAACTACATCAGCCAGATCAGCAACCCCGGCAGCTCGAACTACCGGGATTTCCTCACCGCCCAGCAGGTCGGAGCTCAGTTCGGCGCCACCTCCGCCGCGTACGCGGCGGAGTCGAACTACTTCCTGAGCTTCGGGCTCACCGTCCAACCGAGCGCCACGATGCTCGAGCTGACCGTGAGCGGCAGCGTCAAGAACATCGCCGCGGCCTTCCACACCCAGCTCAACGCCTTCCAGGAAACGTACACCTCGGGCGGCGCGTGGAGCCCCCGCTTCGGTGACGCGAGCGCCACGCCCGGCTCGGTGACCAACGGGCCGGTCTTCTACTCCAACGTCGCGCCCGCCAGCCTTCCGGCCAGCATCCAGCAGGGGATCTCCGGCATCTCGGGCCTGGACGGCCTCTATGCCACCCCGAACGCGCTCCTTCCCGAGGGGATTAGCCCGGCGACGACCGCGACCTCCGCCGGCATCTCGCCGCACGGCTTCTCGCCGACGCTCAACGCCACCTCGATCCAGAAGATTGGTGGCGCGAACTTCACGTGGGCGAACCTCACCCCCACATTCTACTGCGAGTTCTACTCGCTCTGCGGGAACTACCAGTTCCTCTGGCCCAGCACCATGCACGTGGTCGAGGGCGCCCAGGGGCTCTGGAACGGCTCCGCCGCGGTCAACGGGCTGCCCGACAAGGGCCAGGGAATCACGGTCGGTCTGATCGAGGTGGGATGCGTCTTCCCGAGCGACATCGCCTCGTTCAGCCAGCAGCTGTGGGGGAACCCCAACCAGCTCCCCGACCGGGTGACGCAGCTCGCCCTCGCCGGACCCACGGCGTTCTTCCCGAACGACAACCTCACGAACTGCCTCTACAACGGCGAGGACTGGGGCTGGACGTTCGAGGCGAGCCTCGACCTGGAGTATCTTGCCGCGATGGCGCCGAAGGCGCACATCGACGTGATCGGCGTTCCCAGCGCCGACTACAGTGCGTTCGACGCATCGTACCTGAGCCTCGCCGCATACCTCGCTACAGGCCAGGCGTGTTCGCTGGCCGGTTCCGGCATCACCATCGTGTCGGGAGGCGCGAGCCGGGCGTGCGACGTCTCGATCGACTCGAACTCGTACGGCTCGAGCGAGCAGAGCCAGTACTTCTTCGGCGCCCCGATGTACATCAGCGTCGAGGACCAGGATCTCGAGATCCTGAACGCAGAAGGGGTCACCAACCTCTTCTCGTCCGGTGACGGCGGGAGCTTCGGGACCGCCGCCTCAGCGGCGATCCCCGCGGTCTCGCCCGGCGCGACCTCGGTCGGCGGCGGGGGCCTCACCGCGGCGGGTCCGGACGGCCAGGCGTTCCCGAGCGGAACGTCGTTCTGCTTCGGGGTGATCGTGAACGTGACGACGAACGCGTGCTCGAACTTCAACATGACCGTCGCGCGCGCAACGGGCGTCGCGAGCTTCACCTACTGGAGCTACGGGTACGGTGAGGAAGGGACGTTCCAGGGCGAGGCGGGCGGCGGATTCGGTACGTCGGTCGCCGAGCCCCAGCCGTGGTGGCAGAATGCGCTCGACACCTACACCACCGGCACGCAGGTTAGCCCCGTCGTCTCGAACACGGCGAACTTCAACATGACCGTCTGGTTCGAGGGCGCCTGGAACGTCTTCTGGGGCGGGACGAGCTTCGCGTGCCCGATCACCGCGGGCGAGCTCGCCCTCGCCGAGGAGCAGGCGAACCTCGTCTGGGGCTCGCCGAAGCTGGGCGATGTGAACCCGGCGCTGTTCGCGGCGCACAACGCCTACGAAGCCGGGCTCGCGGCGGACGCCGCCAACCCCTATGTGCCGATGACGAACGTCGGCATCGGCACGACGTACGCGCCCGCGAACTACTTCTCCGCGTACTACTGGAACCTCTCGATCAACGAGCCGAGCGATCCCTTGCTGCCGGCGTGGTTCTGGAACCTGAGCAACCCCGCGGGGCCCGGTTGGAACTTCCTACAGGGGCTGGGGCTCCCGGTCGCGTGGGTCCTGTCCGATGAGCTCGTAGGCACGGTCTCGGGGCAGCGCGGTATCCTCGACCCGAGCTCGCTCGTGCTCGAGCAGGTCGCTCATACGGCGGAGTCGTTCACGACGCTGACCGGCGGCGTGAGCGGCACGTTCGACATCGTTCCGACCGGAGGAGCGGCGGGCCCGTACACCATCCAGGCGTACTCGGGCGGCGCGAACGACGGGACGTACGGTGGCGGGACGGTCACCACGATCGCGAGCGCGTCGGGCGTGTTCAGTTACACGCCGACGTACGCGACTGCGCCGTTCCCCACGGGGTCAACGGAGTACGGCTACTTCGTCGTGACCGGGGCGAGCGGGACCTCGCCCGTGAGCTTCCAGGCGTTCGCGGTTGGACCGCCCGCGCCCACGGGGAAGCTCTCCCTCTGCGTCACCAACGCGTACGGGTCGTGCGTGAAGGGCACGGCGAACGTCCCGATGTTCACGACCGTGCAGACCGGCTACTACAACCTGTACGGCAGCTCGACGGTCGCGCTGGCCGGGATCCCGGTCGCGAACGCGATCGTCTACCAGACGGTGTTCGTCTCGCAGTTCGCGCTGATAGACCCGACGATTCCGCCGTCGAGCTACGCGCCGGGAACGGTGATCGGTCACACCCTGACCGACGCCCGCGGTAACGGTCTGTTCTGGACCGCGCCGCTCGGTCTCGCCGAAGTGAACGGGACGTTGCTGACGCAGATCTACGAGCTGCAGGCGTACTACAACGGTCTCTGGTCGAACTCCGTGCTCGTCTTTGTCGAGCCGCAGTCGGGGTCGTACTTCACGTCGGTCCACACCACGTCCGGTGGGACGGTCGTGTCGGGAACGGTCCAGTTTGCCGATTTCAAGTACGCCAACTGGGTCAACATCTCGGTCGGCACGGGCGCCGGTCAGTCCGAGAACATCAGCTTCGCCCCGGGCTCGACGGACAACGGCCAGTTCTCGATCAGCCTCACCGCTCCCACCTCGGGGCCGATCGTGCTGAGCCTGACGGCCGAAGGGGCGAACGACCTGAGCATCACCGAGATCTTTGACGGGTTCACGTTCTTCAGCGTCACGGACGTGCAGAACCCGATCTACTGGCAGGAGGTCCTCGTCATCCCGCGGTAGGCTCGCGGCGTTCGCCGGGACCAACCCCTTCCCGCGCCCCCGCGGATCAAATATTGCAGACGGTTTTCCGAGTGGTACTTCATCCCTCGCGATCAGCGGGGGGGTCGCCGGACCTAGCTGGGCCCCTCCACGACGGTTTATCAGAGTCCGCCCTCTCGACCCGTCCGACCATGTCGCCCTCCGGCCCCGCGACCGATCGACCAACATTTCGTGACCCCCAGGTGAATCTCTACACGAAGGACATCGAGCAGTCCCTGCGATTCTATCGCGACCACTTGGGGTTCTTCGAGACCTTCCGGACGCCGAAGGAGGGACCCCCCGATCATGTCGAGCTCAAGTTGGGATCGCTCACGCTCGGGATCGCCACGCTGGATGCGCTGCGGCGCCACCACGGCGTCACCGGCGGCGGTGGTCCTCCGCGCTCGGAGGTAGTGCTCTGGGTGGATGACGTCGACCGGGCCTACGCGTGGGCCACCTCCCAGGGAGTCCCGTCGCTGAGCCCTCCGCACGACTTCGGCGGCGGGGTTCTCCGTGCCGCGTGGCTGGCGGACCCCGACGGGAATCCGGTCCAGATCGTGACGCGGACCGATCGAAAATGAACGCGCGGGGGTCGGCCGTTAACTGCCGTCGAGCGTTCGAGTTCTCGGGCGCCGGCCGGGTGCTCTCTTGCCCGCTCCCCGACGACGCAGCTCGTTGATCGCGGCGATGTCGTCCTCGTACGCACCCTGAAGGAGCTCGAGGAACTCCCTCCGGGCCTCGTCCGGGGGAAGCACCGTCGACCGGACGTCCCCGTAGACGTCGACGCGCGTGACATTCCCCTCGGGTTTGTAGATGATCACAAACGTCGTACCGGCGAAGTCCCCCTCCACCTCCTCGTTGCAGACGCAGAGCGGAGGGTAGTCGGTCGATCGGCTGACGAAGGCCGACCACTTCCCCCGGAACAACCGCTCGGCGGCCACCAGACTGGTGCGTCCCACCGTCTCCCGGACCTCGAAGTTCCGCGCATTCCGTTCGTGGGCGGGCCCGTGGTGTTCCGAGACGAGGTACTCCCAGACGAAGTCGATCGGAGCGCTAATGATCCCGCCGATATCCTCGAAGTAGGTCACGCGGTCACCCGGACCCGCCGAAGCGGGGACCCCGTAACTATTCTTCCGAAGGCACGGCTGACTTCCGGTGAGGCGACGATTCCGCCCACGAGCGGCCTCGGATGACGGCTATTTCCCGCGGGACGCGGCTCGGATCGCCGCGGCAAGGACGTCGAACTCGTAACTGGCATCGTGCCGTACTCCGTTCAGATAGAACGTGGGCGTGCCGTTCACGCCGCTCCGCACGCCTCCGATGAAGTCCTCCTGGATCCGGGGCAGGTTGCGGTGCTGCGCAACCTCCTGCTGCATCGCCGCCCCATCCAGGCCCAGTCGGGCGCGCGCGAACTCGAAGAACGGGGCGGGGTCGTTCAGGCGCTTCTGATTCTCGTAGACGAAGTCGTGCATCTCCCAGAACTTGCCCCGAGACCCTGCGGCCTCGGCGACCTCCGCCCCGAACTCCGCATCCGGGTGGAGCTGGGTGAGGGGGAAGTTACGGAAGACGAACCTGAGCTGATCGCCGAAGGTCGTCTGCAATTGCTTGACGATTGGGTACGCCTCTCCGCAGTAGGGGCACTCGTAGTCCCCGTACTCGACGAGCGTCACCGGAGCGGTGTTCTTCCCGGCAACGTGGTCGCGGTGCTCGTCGACCGGGACGGTGAGGTGGGGGCCGGACGTTGACTGCTTTCTCCGGGTAGTTGCGGGCGTCATGGGGTGTGCTTGTCTCCTTCACTAGTCCCACCGGGATGAATCTTCTCGAGCGCAGCAAGAATACCATCAGCTCCCGGATTCACTCCGACCGGGGAGAGGTAGCTCCAGCGGATCACGCCCTTTCCGTCGACGACGAACAGCGCGCGGGCCGACTCTCCGACATGGTCCTGGTACGCCCCGTAGAGCCGCGATACGGCGCCCTTCGGCTCGAAGTCGGACAGCACCGGGAATTCGAGATGGCGGTCCCGCGCGAACGCGATGTGGGACCAGATCCCGTCGACGGAGATCGCCACCACCTCTGCGTCGCCGAATTTCTTGAACTCGGGAACCAGCTGGTTGAGCAGGGAGAGCTGGTCGGAGCAGACCGGACTCCAGTCCGCGGGGTAGAAGGCGAGGATGACCGGACGACCCTCAAAGTCGGAGAGCGAGACCTTCTGGTCGGGAGTGCTGTTGAGGGAGAACTCCGGGGCACGGATTCCCGCGGCAAGGATCGCGGATCGTTTCGAGGCGCCCTTCGTCGTCGGCATGTGGTCCCCCTCTCGCCCGGTCGCTCCGGATAGCGGGGAGTCCCGTAGGGGCAGGGCACAGGTATAGGCTTAACGCGCGGCCGGGAACTCCGGCCCGCCGGCCTCGCTGAGAGTGGCCACCATCGTCAGGATAATTGGGGGAAGCGGCCTCGGTCCGGCGATGCGAGCACGGAAGCGGTCCTCCGCGCGCCGCCCCGGCCTCACCCCAGCGGAGCGCGCCGGCTGGGAACAGACCTATGCGAGGACCGCCTACGAGAAGCTCCCTTGGTACTCCGCGATGCCGTCTCCGTGGCTCGTGGCGGCCGTGACCGCGGGTCGGCTGAAGCGAGGGGGGTCGATCCTCGACGTCGGCTGCGGCGCGGGGTCCAACATCATCTGGCTCGCCCAGGAGGGGTACCGCACGTTCGGTGTCGACATTGCTCCCTCCGCGGTGGAGGCCGCGCGCGAACGGGCGGAGCGGGCGGGTGTCGACGTCGACCTCCGCGTGGCGGACGCGACCGCGCTCCCATTCTCTCGGGGCGCCTTTGACGCGCTCACCGACTCCGGTTGTTTCCACTCCCTCCCCTTCCGACTTCGGAAGCGGTATGCGACGGAGGTCGCCCGGGTCGTTCGGCCGAAGGGGACATTTCTGCTCACGTGGATTGGGCGGGAGGAAACTCGGTCGTACGGCCCCCCGCACCGACCCTCGCTGAACGAGGTCACCGAGGTGTTGGAGCCGACGTTCGTCTTCGAGTCCACCGAGTACCACGGCCCGGAGTCACCGGGCGGTTGGGGGGTCCCCCAAATGCGACTCGGCCGCTACACAGCAATTCTCCGTCGACGCCAGGGGCCGCAGCCTCGGCCGCGCTGACCCCCGAGCGGTGCGCGACGCGCCCCCGTTCGGTACCCATGCCCGCGACCGAGCCGGCCGCCCGTGCCGGAGACGGCGGGCGGCGAACTGAATGGGAGGCCGGTCGGACCGGATTCACGCAGTTCTCGACCGTCCGGTGTGAGAAACTCACCGGTAGGGCGAACATCGCTCCGGGGGGTCAGGTCTATGAACCCCGGGCAACAATTCTATCACGATGATGGCGACTGCGAATTTCTCGGCGGCCATCGAGGACCTGAAGCGCCGAATTCATGGGATCGCGACCGCCCTCGTCGGCCGCGACGGTCAGGTCCGCTTTGCGAGCGTGCCCGACGGAACCTACGCCGAGACGTTCGCGATCATGTGCGCGACCATGTTCGGCGCAGCGGCGACCGCCAATACGGAGCTCGCCCGCGGACGCGCGATCCGGGTCGTAGTCGAGGGGGACGACTCGACCACCGTGATCGTGGGGGCGGGCCGCTGGGCGCTGCTGGCGGTGGTCGTGCCGAACGACGGGGACCTCGCTCGAGTGTTCGCTGAGGTCGAAAGGTTCGCGGACCTGCTGAGGGTGGACTAGGTCGCTTCGCCGACCACCGCTCGAGGGCCGGTGACACCTTCCCGCAGGGATCGCGATTCACGACCCGCGAGATCTCGTGCCCTTCGACAGCCGCCGCAGCTCGCCGGCCACGGCATCGAGGGGTTCGACGGAGTGCTGGGCACGACAGAGGACCAGAGCCCCCTCGATCGACGCGAGCGCGATCGTCGCGAGCGGATGGGCCCGGACGCGGGGCACACCGGTCGCCGTTAACTGCTCCGTGAGAAGCCGATGCCAGGATCGGAAGCTTCGACCTACCGCGGGAGACAGCTCCCGACGCTCGACGTAGGCGCCGATTACGATCGCGGCGACCGGGCACCCGACCTCGCAGTCGGACGCGACGATCGACCCCCTAAAGAAGTTGAGGAAGTGGAGCAGCACCTGCTCGGGGGTCGCGACCGGGGATGTGCGCTGGTAGGCGAGGACCTGCCCCGAGGTCCAGCGAACGGCGTCCGCGATGAGCTGCTTCTTTCCTCCGGGGAAGTAGTGGTAGATCGACCCACGGGGCGCTCCGCTCGCGGCGAGCACCTCCGAAAACGACGTCGCGGCGACGCCCTTCGTTCCGATCAGAACCGCCGCGGTCGAGACCATTCGGTCCCGGTGGTCCTGGGCGGCCGGAGCGAGGGAGCCCTTCACGCGCGTGGACAGTCGGCCCCGCCCTAAAGCGTGGAGCCCATCGGCAGCCTTATGACGTGCATCATAATCGGGACCTCCGATTACCATGCCGATGATCGATGTCTACGCGACGGCCGGTACCTTCGGGGATAAGCACGCGCTCGCCCGAGACCTCGCTGCCGCGGTCATGCGGTGGGAACAGGTGCCCAAGATCTCGCTGTTCCAGAAGAACACCGCGGCGTTCGTCCACGACCTGCCGGCCGGGTCGATCTCGAACGTGGACGGCGACTCCAACTACGTTCGCGTGCAGGTCCTCACCCCGGCCGGGGTGCTGAACCGCGAGAAGCAGATCGGTGTGGTCCGGGAACTCACCGACTTGGTCGCCGCGGCGGCGCACGACCCGTCTCTGGCCAACCGGACTTGGGTGCTGATCTACGAATCGCCGGACGGCGGCTGGGGGATCAACGGAAAGGCCAACACGGGGGCGGATATCGCCCAGGCCGCTCGGGCCGAGCTGGCCGCCCTCGCGGCCAAGAAGTAAGGCCCGCGGTCACCACCCCGCACGTCCCTCCCGGATTCGCGGGGCGTTACGGGCGACGCCGGGCTCCGTAGCTGACCTTGAACGTGGACCCCAGCGGTTCGGCGGAAGGGTCGCCCGGCGTGTGCCGTTTCGAGCCGAAGTGGATCAGCGTCAGGAGAACGGGCAGCACATCTGCGCCCTTCCGGGTCAGCTGCCACCGGGTGTGCTGCCGGTCTTGTTCGGCGCGGAAGATGAATCCGTCCGCTTCGAGCTCCCGCAATCGCATGGCGAGGATCCGCTTGCTCATCCCCGGAGTAGCGCGTAGGAGTTCGTTGAACCGCTGGGCCCGAGCGAGGGCGATGTTCATCAGCACCAGCAGGGCCCACTTCCGGCCGAGGGATCCCAGCGTCGCCTGGATGGGATAGGCGGGAAAGTTGAGGCGCACGACGATGCGCGCCGAGCGCGTCGACCGGGACCGTTGGGCCGACCTATTTTCGTTCACCTACCGCCACATATAGCGAGGCACCGATAAGGTTCCCACGGAAGGGATGCCGATGGTCTGGATCGAGGACAAGGGGAGCACGTTCGACGCGCCGATCGATTTCGTCTGGAAGTACATTTTCGGTGGGGAAAGCCACGACTCCGCTCACAAGACGACGCGCAACCCGAAGTTCGGGAAAGTGTCGGACATCACTCTCCTTTACGGATCGGAGCGTTATCTCCGCGGCAAGTGGGCACCGGACCAGTTGCGGATCTCGATGTTCCCACCGGTCACGGTGGTGACGGAGTGGCTCGAGGGGGTGCTCGCGGGGTCCAAGCTCGTCTACATGTACACGCCCCAGGGCGAGAAGACGAAGGTCGATGTGTACGGCGAGTTCACGTCCGAGACCCTCCCCGCGAGCGAGGTCGAGGCGGCGGCTCGCGAGTTTCTCGATACCGAGTTCGAAGCGGACGCGCCGGTGATCCGCGAAGCGTACAAGAAGTCGAAGGCGAAATCCCACTAGCACCCGGGGGTGTTCCGTCACCCCCCCCGCTTTCTAATCAGACCGTGGGGAGCTTCCGCTGGCGGGGCTCGCCGTTCGGGCGAACAAATTCCATGGCTCGGAATGCGTCGAAGAAAATGCTGGACGTCGAGGGAGGGAGCCTCGCCTACGAGGAGGCGGGCCGCGGGCTCCCCATCGTGTTGATGCACGAGGGGATCGCCGACAGCCGAGTGTGGGATCGCGAGTTCTCGCTGCTCGCGCAGGACCATCACGTGGTCCGATACGACCTCCGGGGTTTCGGCCGGTCTCCTTCGGCGAAGGGCCCGTACTCGGATGTCCGCGACTTGAAGGCGCTCGTCGATCACCTGCAACTCCGACGTCCGACACTAGTGGCGCCCAGCATGAGCGGCCGGATCGCGATCGACTACGCGCTTGCGTACCCGGATTCCGTCAGCGGGCTGTTGCTCATCGCCCCCGGGATCTCTGGGCTCCAGCCGGAGATGGTGCCCGAAGGCAAGGCAGCGCTCGAGGTGGACGATCGGCTCTCCCAAGCCGCGACCAAGGCGTGGTCCGACGGAGATCTACCGGTGGCCACCGAGCATCTCCGGACGCTCTGGTGCGCCGCCCTGAAGGGCGACGCGCTCGAACTCTTCCGGACGATGGTGAAGGAGAACGCGATCGAGGTGTTCGATTCCCGTTCCGAAAAGCTCGAGGACTCGAAGGTTCCGCCGGCGGCGACCCGATTGTCCTCTATGAAAGTTCCGACGGACGTTCTCGTCGGCGACGAGGATAACCCGTTCTCCTTCTACATCGCCGATTTTGTGGCGAAGAACATCCCGGGCGCCCGCCTCACCCGCGTGCCGGGGGGCGACCACCTGCTCAATCTTTCCCGACCCGACGCCTTCGACCACGGGCTCTCGAACCTGCTCGCGCGGAGCTCGGGGAGATTGTGACTCGGCACCACGCTGGCCGTCGTGAACTCGTCGAGCTGAACTGGAGTCGTCGAGGTCGCCGCGCGACGTGTATTAGCGAAGCGGCGTCTGGTCCCGCCCGATGCCGGCCGGGATGGCACGACCGGAAGGTCGGGTACTCCGCGTCGAAGAATCGGAGTGGAACGCATTCCGGGAGCTCCGGCTCGAGGCGCTGCGAAGCGACCCCCTCGCTTTCGGATCGACCCTCGAGCGGGAGCTGAAGTTCACCGAAGAACTCTGGCGGGAGCGGCTCGCGAATCCGGGCTCGGGAAACTGGGTGGCCGTCGATTCTCGTGACCGGTGGGTCGGAATGACTGTCGCGGCCCGCATCGAAGGGCAGTTCCGCATCTTCGGCATGTGGGTCCACCCGGACCAGCGGGGAAAGGGGGTCGGTGGGGTGTTGCTCGACGCCGCAATCGCGTGGGTCGACGGGGTGGCTACCCGGGCGCCGATCGTCCTCGAAGTGAATCGTCGACAGGCCGCCGCGGTCCGACTGTACCGCTCACGGGGGTTCGAGTTCACGGGGGTCTCCCGACCGTTGGGCCACACCCCGGGAGAGAGCGTGGACGAAATGGTCCGAACGGGGCGCGAACCCGCGAGAAAGTTGGAAGGAGAACCCTGATGCGCGCTCCTGCGAGTTCGTGATGCTGCCTCCCGATCTCCTTCTCATCGACACACTGCTCTGGATCGTTCTTCCCGCCGCCGTGGGTGTGCTCCTCACCGGATCGGTCGGCGCGGCGCTCAAACGCCGCGGCTCCTCGCCCCTCCTCGTTCGGGGGATCCGCATCCTGCTCACCGTGGCCTGGGTCTCGATCGTCATCGCCGGACTCTCCGTCCTTTTCGGACCGTTCAGTTTCGTCTCCACCCTGACGGTCTCCGCCGTCTCGGGGATCGCGGTGACCCTCGCGCTGCAGACTACGCTCCAGAACATCCTCTCCGGATTCATTCTCGCGCGCTATCGGTTCCTCCGGCTCGGCGACCAGGTTCAGTTCAGCGGTCTCAAGGGGACGATCGTGAGCATCGGCCTCGTGGCCGTCGTGATTCGGATGGAGGGCGGATCGCTCGCGACCGTGAGCCACTCCAATCTGCTCAGTGGGCCGTTCGTGAATTTCACCGCGACGACGCGTCTCGCCGGAGAGTACTAGGCGGAGAACCGGGGCGAACCGGTTGCCGGGGGTGCAACGGGAGTTGCAGGTAGGGCCCGATGCCGGTGTTCGGCCCACCGCGATTCTTCTCGCAGGCGTTAAAGGGGGGGCACCGCTGGTATGTCCGTTTGGAACGGCCCCGATGAAGGGGGCTCGAGCGGGGACGCGCGATGAGTGCGGGTAAGGAACGGGCCACATCGACCACCACGGAGTCGCCTCCTCCGCGTCCCCCGGAGCTCGGAATCCTCTACGAACATCCGGCGTGGTTCGAGAAGGTGTTCGCGGAACTCGACCGGCGGGGCCTGCCGTACCAAAAGTTGCACGCGCCCGACCACTTCTTTGACCTGGGGAGTCGGGAGCGCCCCTTCTCCGTGCTCTTCAACCGCATGAGTCCCTCGGCGTGGCGGCGGGATCACGGCGACGGTCTGTTCTACACCCTGAGCTACCTGAGGCACATCGAGTCGCTTGGAACCCGGGTGATCAACGGCTCGCGTGCCTTTCAACACGAGCTCTCGAAGGCTCTCCAGCTCTCCCTCATGCAGTCGCTCGACCTCCGGTTCCCCCGGGCCCGGGTCATTCATACTCCGAGTCAGGCCCCCGAGGCCGCGAACGACCTCCGGTTCCCGGTCGTGATCAAACCCAACGTGGGCGGGAGCGGGGCGGGGATTGTTCGTTTCAATCGCCCTGAGGAACTGGCGGCGGCGGTACACGGCAACCAAGTGAACCTGGGCTTTGACCACGTGGGACTGGTCCAGGAGTTCGTTCCGGCGCGCGGCGGATTCATCACGCGTATCGAAACCCTGGGAGGCCGCTACCTCTACGGCATCCGCGTCCACCTGAGCGGCGAGACCTTCGACCTCTGCCCGGCCGACATCTGCCAGACGACCCAGGGCGAGGACCTGCTAGCGCCCGGGTGCGTCGTCGAAGCGGCGAAGGCCGGCTTGAAGGTCGAGCGCTACGACCCACCGGCGGACGTCATCCGCGCGGTGGAGTCCATCGCGCAGGGCGCGGGGATCGACGTGGGCGGAATCGAGTACATGGTCGACGACCGGGACGGACAGATCTACTACTACGATGTGAACGCGCTCTCGAACTTCGTGGCGGACGCGCCGAAAGTCATCGGGTTCGACCCCTTTGCACGGTTGGTCGACTACATCGAAGAGGTGTTGGCCGACGCCGCCGGCTAGCGGCCACAAGATCCGATTCGGCTACTGGATGCCGGTCTTTGGGGGCTGGCTCCGGAACGTCGAGGACGAGGGGATGGAGGCCAGCTGGCCCTACGTTCGGGACCTGGCGCTCCGCAGCGAGGACCTGGGCTACGACCTCTCCTTGATCGCCGAGCTGAACCTGAACGACATCAAGGGGGTGCAGGCGCCCTCCCTCGACGCCTGGTCGACCGCGGCCGCGCTCGCGGCCGTCACCCGACGCTTAGAGCTCATGGTCGCCGTGCGTCCCACCTTTCACCTACCCGCGCTGCTGGCGAAACAGGCTGCGAACATCGACCGGATCAGCGGGGGACGTCTGTCCCTCAACGTCGTCTCCTCCTGGTGGGAGCAGGAGGCGCGCATGTACGGGGTCCAGTTCGACTCGCACGAGGAGCGTTACGCCCGGACGTCCGAGTGGCTGGACGTTCTCGACGGGGTCTGGTCGCGGGACGGGTTTTCCTACTCGGGCAAGTACTACCAGGTGGACGGCACGGCGCTCGAGCCGAAACCGCAGCGCCAACCCCGCCCCACCCTGTACGCTGGCGGCGAATCGGAGGCGGCGAAGAACCTGATCGCGCAGAAGTGCGACGCCTACGTCATGCACGGAGACCCTCCGGAGAAAGTCGCAGAGAAAGTCCGCGACATGTCCGAGCGGCGTGGGAAGCTCGGGCTCCCTCCAATGATCTACGGAGTGGCTGGGTATGCGTTCGTTCGGGGTACCCGCGCGGAGGTCGACCGCGAGCGCGAACGGATCACGAATGTGCAGGCGCACGCGGCGGGATTTGCCAACTATCAGCAGTGGCTGAAAGGGACCCAGCTCGAGCAACGGATGTCGATCGAGGAGTATTCGGTGTCGAACCGGGGGCTCCGGTCCGGCTTGATGGGCACTCCGGAAGATGTTCAGACACAGGTCGACCGGTTCGAGAAGGTTGGTGTCGACCTCCTGCTCCTGCAGTTCAGCCCCCAGCTCGAGGAAATGGAGCGGTTCAGCGAGGATGTCATCCGACCCTTCCAATCGACGCCCGCGTGACCCAAGTCGGCGCCGGTCGGCCCCCCGGACCGCGCGACGCGGGGGGCCTTCAGACAATCGCCCTGCGACGGCGGGCCGTTTTGATCAGATTCCCTCCATGGCGCGAATCGACCGCGCGGTCGGCGCGCTTCGGGAACATGGATTCGACGTCTCCGTGGTCCCCGACGCAAGGTCAGCTCGGGACGCGGTGCTGAAGAGTCTCTCTCCGGCCGACGAGGTGCTCGAAGCCCACTCCCAGACGCTTCTGGACGTTGGACTCACGGGTCCCGAGGGCGCTCTCGCAACGTATCGACGACTTCGGCCGAGGCTTGACGAGCTCGCCCGGACAGGTCGGCGAGACGAGAAACGTCGGTTGGGTGCCGCACCGGACGTCGTTCTGGGAAGCGTCCACGCGGTGACCGAAACCGGCGAGCTGGTGGTCGCCTCGGGTTCGGGCAGCCAGCTCGGTCCCTACAGCTACGGCGCGGGCCGGGCTATCTGGGTCGTCGGCGCACAGAAGATCGTTCGGGACCTCTCCGAGGCTCTACGACGGGTGGAGGAGTATGCCCTCCCGCGGGAGGACGCTCGCATGCGCGGCCTCGGGAAAGCGGGAAGCTCCATCAACAAGCTGCTCGTCCTCCGGGGCGAACACCAGGCGCATCGGGTGCTCGTCGTGCTCGTGACCCAACCGGTCGGAGTATGATCGTGCCTTCGGTTCTTCGCGGACTAGGACCACGATGATCGGCGCCCGTCCGTGGCCTCTCGTTCGACTTTAAATCAGGACGTCAATCCGGGTCGCATGCGGGGATACTCCCGCTCGGTACGTCGTCTCGCGCTCGGCCTGACGGTCGCGGCGCTCTCGCTGCTCGTGATGGGTGTGTTGCCGGTCTTACCACCCGGACGCGCCGCACCGTCCGACCCCCTCGCCGGCACGGTCGCCCCGCCTCCCACCGTTGCCGCGATGCCAAGGACGAGCGCGCCGACTCCGAACCATTCGATCACGGGAATCCCGTCCCGGCTCGCGGCAGCCGCCGGCCTGGTCCACCCTGCCGTCAGCGACCAGTGGGTGGACATCACGTCGTTGAACGCGACGCACCCGCCTCCGGTGGAGGGCGCGGCCGCAGTCTACGATCCCCAGGACTCTTCGATCATCCTCTTCGGGGGACTGGGGGCCTCGGGGGCCACGAACTACACGTGGATCTTCCGGGACTGGCTGTGGACGAACGTGACCAGCGACTTCAAGGAGGCCCCGCCCGCTCGCTACTACGCGTCGATCGCGTACGACGCGCTCACGGACGTGGTCGTGTTGTTCGGCGGGTTCTCCGCCGGCAACTCGCCCCTCAGCGACACGTGGTACTTCTGGCCGACGACCGGCTGGAGTCCGTACCTCACGGTGTTCGGCTCCCCGGTCCCGGGGCCGTCAGCGCGGGGTGGCGCCGCCATGGCCTACGACCCGGACAACGGGTCCATCATCCTCTTCGGGGGCACGAACACGTACGTCTACTACAACGACACCTGGTGTTGGAATGGCACCGCGTGGATCCAGCTGACGCCGGAGCCGTCGCCCCCCGGGCGCGAGTGGGCGACCCTCACCTGGGACGCCGACGACGAATACCTCGTACTCACCGGAGGAACCTCGTCGCTGACCAGCGCGTACAACGACACGTGGTACTACTGGAGCAGCTTATGGTGGAACGAGCCCGAGTCCCCCGCCCCTGAGGCGCGAGAACTGGCGGCCGCGACGTGGGATCCGCAAATCGGCAGCGTCCTCCTGTTCGGCGGCCAGAATCCCGAGAGTCCCTGCACGAACCTCGGTGACACGTGGAACTACTCCGCGGGATACTGGAACGCGGACCTCGTCGCCGGACCCAGCCCGCGGTACGGGGCGGCCATGGCGTACGACTCTCTCAACGGCTTCGCCGTGCTCTTCGGAGGGAACGCGGGCAATTGCGCCGGCGAAGGCGTCAACGACACGTGGATTTACGGGCCGTTGACCTCCTCGGGACCGTTCAAGCCCCTCTCACTCTCGGCCGTCCCGAATGTGACCCTGGGGCCGGCGCCGCTCGCGGTGGCCGTGCTCGCCGTCGCGGTGGGCGGCATCGGCCCCTACAGCTTCGTCTTCCGCTGGGGGGATGGGACGAATTCCTCGTACATCGCAAGCGCCGGGCTCGCAACGGCCGACCACACGTTCCAGATGACCGGGAACTTCGTCGTCCAGATCCTGGTCGACGACGACATCGGCGAGTGGGTGTCGGTGACGATCAACTTCAGCGTGGGCAGCGTGATGGTGGTCGACTGGATTCCGCCGCGGGACACCTACCAGTTCCACAACTACGGGAGCTACTGGTCGGGCGGCGGAAACTGCTACGGCGTCTCCTCCTCGGAGATCCTCTACTGGCAGCACGACATTCTCGGATGGCCCACCTACCCCCTCCTCCCCACCGCGGCTTCCCAGACCAGCGCGCTGGGGGACCCCATCCTGAGCGAGTACGAACTCAACGCGACGACCCTCGCGATCATGGCGCACCAGGTGTTCGACCCCGGCAACTACCTGACCAGCTTCAGTTCCGGGCAGTTCGCTTCGACGTGGGCGGCCATCCTCGGGGCGCTGAAGTCGGGGCAGGTGGCGATCATGGGGCTCGGTCCGAACGCCCTCCACGCCGTGGTCGTGTACGGCGAGCAGACGTTCGCGAACGGCACGATCGAGATGGACATCTCCGACCCGAACAACCCCCTTCAGACCAGCCACGCGTGGTACAAGCCCTTCATCCAGAATTTTACGTACATTTTTGGGCCCACCTGGCACGGCTTCACACTCACCAGCGCGGGCGTTGACCCGAGCCCGTTGCAGGCCGACTGGTTCTTCCCGCTCCCGATCGTGAGTTCGTTCTCCTGGACCGATTTCCCTCCGCTGTCGCTCGGCGACGTGTTCGTGGTGGCCGACACTCCCATCGAGGTCGTCGAGACGAGCGGCGTCGACTTCTTCGGGAGCCCCGGCGATTCGCAGTCGTTCGTCGGCGGAATCCCGTACAGCATCGGGATCTCCGAGCAATCGGTGGAACTGTTCCGCCTCCCCTACAACTACAGCCAGGAGCCGAGGATCATCGACCCCGCGTCCGGGTCTTCCGGCGTGCAGCTATGGCAGACGAACGGCACGGGACCGACCATGACGGCGGACGCGTACACCATCTCGGTCAACTCGTCCACCCCGCACGCATACAATCTGACGCTCACCCACGGCGGGTTTACCCTGCAGGTCGGCGACGCGGCTGTCTCCGCGACCTTCGGCATCCTTAGGATGGTGGGCAACACCACCACCGAGCTGGGTGCGTCGGGACTCGATTTCCCGGCGGGCTCCACGGTCAACTTGACGGTCACCGACTGGGAAACGCTCAGCTCGACCACATCGCCGTCCGCGGTCGTGACGATCACTCCGGCCGGAGGGGTTCCGGGACCCGGTTATCCGATCGAGAACGGGCAGGTCGGGCTCGTGCCGGCCCCGAGCCCGGTGCCGCCGACCGCGAGCTCCAGTCCGCCGTTCTATCTGAGTGGGACGTTCTGGGGCGGCGTGGGGCTCGGAGGGGTCATCGTGGCGCTGATTGCGGCCGTTGTGATTATTCGGGGCCGAAAGCCGCCCGCGGCGAAGAGTCCGCCCTGACTCGCCGGCCAAGCGTGCAAGCCGCGTTGCACCCTGGGCGGGCGTTGGGGAGGCCCGAGGCGGATCGTTCTAGGGATTCGGATGATTCGCCACCCGATAGTGCAGATAGACCACCCCGCTCCGAAAGTGACGTTCTTCCTGGAGAGCCATCTCCAGTCGGAAATCGGGGGGGAAGGCCGGAGTGCCTCCACCCATCGCGGTCGGTACGACCAGCATGTGACACTCATCGACCAAGCCAGCTCGAAATGCCTCGCCCGCGAGCATGGGTCCAGCGATCGACAGGTCTCGTTCCGCTGACGCCTTCATCTGTTGGACCGCCAAGGGGTCGAACGTCTTCTCGATACGAGTATTGGCACTGACGGGCGCTTTCAGGGTCCGCGAAAACACTACTTTCTCGGCAGCTCGCCAAATGTGAGCGAAGTCCACGAAGAAGGGTTGCTCATTTTCGAGCGGGACTGACTCCCAGAAGGTCATGATCTCATACATCCGTCGTCCGTAGAGGTAGGTGCCCTCGGCCCGCACCAGGTCGTTAACGAACGCGAAGACTTCCTCGTCCGGTGTCAACCCCTGGAAGTCGCCACTCTTGTCGGCGACGTAGCCGTCGAGCGACATGAGCATGGAGTAAACCAACTTCGCCATTGATCTTCCGGCAAACTCCCGAGTCGAATTTAGCTAAGGAGGTGCAAAACGCCTTGCACCCGACGGCCGACAAGGGGCCATCATCGCCCGCGCAACGTGCTTATGCCCAGCGGTCGTCGCCCTGTCCAGCATCGGGGAAGGGTGCTCCCGTTGTGACGAAAGCCTGGATCGCGGGGCTGACGGCCGGAATCGTCGTCGGCCTCTGCCTGCCCGTCGTCGCGTTTGGGGTGGGGGCTACGCACCTCGTTTGCGTCCGGGGGCCGGAGATCGGCACTCACCCGGATCTGCGGGTTCCTGCTGCAATCGGGCTGGCTCCGCCCGGAGGATTGGAGAATTTGTCGTACGTTGAGATTCAGACTTTCAATCAGAGCGCCTGGCAGAAGGTGGGCATAACGGGTCCGGCCGACGAATCCAGCATTGGCTACCTGGACGCCTACAACTGGACCGGATACGAACAAAGTCAGCAGGAGCAGCTGGGCGAGGGCTCGAGTGCCCGTTGTCCCAGCCAGGTCGTAGTACCCTCGGGCGTGGCCATCGACCCAGCGACGCCGTTGTGGCAATATGGTGGGCTGCCGCTGGCCCCGCCCATTCCGGCAGGAATCGGGAACCGAGTGGTGCTCAACCCCCAGCAGCCCCTGGGACCCGACTCGGCCGTGATCAATGTGAACTACAGCTCATCCCCCGTCGCCTCGTTCTGGTGGAACTACTCGAGTGGGCTCGAGTGGTGGAACCTCAACGAGATCGGCGGTGTCCCGGTCGAGATGGGCCCCTATTACGAGGACGGTGTCGTGGTTGGGCTCGGCATTCAGACTAGCGTTCGGAACATCTCGTTCGGAGTCCCTATCGCGACGGCCTCTGGGGGGACAGACGTCATCCCGGCGTCCTTCCCCTCGGCTCTCAATCTGACCGGGGCGGGAACGATCTCGTACTTTGTGAACACGACCTACATCTTTCCGAACTCCTCGGATCAAGGTACGTGGGACGTCTATCTCACGGGACCTGGAAGTCCCATCTCCCCCGGAGGCTTCTTCTTCGTCCAGGTCTCGAGCCAGCCTCCTCCGGCCGCGATCGTTCCGCCGTAGGTCGGGCGGAGTCGACTCTCGGATGGCTGCAAGACGCCTTGCACCCACCCGTCGGCTATCGTTTGTAAACGCGCCGACGGTGATCTACCCGCACAACGATCAGTATGCGTTCGGAAGGCGAAAGGACTGCCAAAAGACGGAAATCCCCGACCCGGAGCTTGCGCTCATCCGAACCGACAATCCTTCCGAAGAAGTGGTCCGGGTTCACGGCAGCCTGCTCCAGCCGGCGGAAAATCCGTCGAGCAATGGGGCGGTCGAGAGAGTATACGTCGCGGAGAGAGGAATCGGTCCAGCGGATCTTCCAGGGCGTCAGAAGCCCAACCGTTTCTTCACGACCTCGTGCTCGGTCAATCGCCCCTCACGGATACCCATCCGGGCGCTGAGCAACCCAATGCGAAATGAGTCAGAGTAGAGTCCTTCGTCGTCCCCGGCGGGCACGAGTGAGATCAGCTTGTTGAGCAGCTCATCGTACGTCTCTCTCGGAGAGCCCTTGAGTGCCGACAGCCTTTGACGAGTGGCGGGAGTGAGTTGAATGGTCGTTATCATCGGCTATGTGATGCCACATGGTACACATATAGCTTATCGCGTCGGCGGTGGCTGAAGTATGTGGATGCTCCGCCCCCGGGGTCGGACATGGTTATTGTTTAAGAACCGCAAGCGCGGGTGATTCTCTAACGAACGGAGCGAACAGTGGGCGAGATAACACGTGTGTTGGTCGTTTTTGGAATCTCTGTCGCGATAGTAGGCGCTCTCTTCGTGTGGCCAGGGATCCTGAACCCATCGACCTGCCAGACTTGGGCGTATACCGCCACCAGTTCCAACGGCCGCGAGTACTGTGTCGCCGCAGTCAACGTCGTTTATCCTCCCCGGAGCTGGGATTCCAGACCGTGCGTAGACCCAACGGAGCTCGGCAACGAAACCTTCAACGACACAACCAGACTCTGGGGGTACGGATTTTTTGTACAGATTTACGTGAACTGCCCCCCTCTGCCGGCGCTAGATTTCGGATCGCTCGTAAGGGTCACCGAGCCGAACGGAACATCGACGGGATTGTTCTACATCGACAATCTGTGGATTTCCCCAGGAGTAAGCGTGCCCCCCCGGATCTTGCCGGCCAACCTAACGTATCCGGCCTTCAACGACACCGTGGTGTTGTCCATGGATTATGGGAGAACCCCGATTCTCGAGGGCCTGGTAGGGGCAGGGTTGTAATGCACATTGCGCATAGTTTGCTGAGGCGCTCCCGACTAGATTTGACCCTCGGGTGTGAGGCGTAACTCGTTTCCGTCTGGGTCCACAATGTGGGCTTCCCATCCCCAGGAAAGCTTCCGGACGGGAATGCAGAACGAAACTCCGTTCGCTTCGAGGGAGGCGCACGAGGCGTGAAAGTCGCCGGGCACCTTGAGATCGAGGCCGCTCTCTCCCGGTTCCACGGGGAACTTGGGGTCGAATGTAGGAATGTCACAGAGGTGTATGCCTCCGTTCAGGCCCTTTCGTCCCACGACCACCCAGTGTGAGTCGTCGCCGCTTCCCTGCTCGATGATGTCGAGTCCAAGCTTCTTCGTGTACCACTCGACCGATCGCTTCAGATCTGAGATGACTAGCGCGACACTGCCGAACCGGATTGCAGGGAGTGACTCCGCCATAGGTCGCAGTGTCAGGGATGGAGCGGAAATGATTGCTTCGGCCCGGTCATACGGGCCACTCAGACGCGGGCGCCCGGAGGGCCACATCGTAGCCGGACCTCATGAAACTCCGTCGGCTAGTCAGCCCTGTCACTGGGATTAGGTGCGCCGTAGCGCGTTACTTCGCGCGCATCCGATTGTTCTTAGGCTGATGCTCGACCTCGGCCCAGCCGAGGACTTCCATTACCGGTGGGACATAGTTCGCGAATCGGCCTCTCAAGCCCTTCTTGACTCCATACCAGCCCCCAATCGGGTTCTCCGGGGAGCGAGCCCAGGCCTCGACGCTCCCCGGAGCCGCGGGCTTCTGCTCATCCGCACTCCCGAGAGGCACCCAGCCTCCGTGCGACTTCAGCATATTACGGAGGTCGTCGAGGCCCCGCAGCTTGTACTGCAAAGTCGTGCTCCCTACTGCGATGACCAATACCGGAGGCATCGACGTTTCGTCTCGGTACGCCAGAAACGTGGACAGCCCACTCGGAGTCTTGAGTTCCCAGGGACTCTCTTTGGTGCCGGCTCCGGTGGTCATGCCTTCCCCATCCGGATCAGGAGTACAAAATGTCCGATGTTACAGGGATAACATTTCGTGGACCGACGGCTGGCGGCCGCACTGGGGTGCGATGCACGTTGCAAGCATCAACTCAACCGGTCAGACAGGGGACGGCGGTCTCCCCTCGGGACTCGACCACTGCGCCTCAAAGATCTCGATCGGGCCTACGACACGGAATCCGTGCCGCTTCAGGATGGGGCCCGAGGTTCCGGTTCGAGCCGTAACGACCGCGATCTCACTCCCTCGTTCCGTGGCGGATTCACACCGTGCGTTGACCAGCTCACCGTAGAATCCACGGCCCCGGTATTCGGGGAGTACGCCCGCCCCCCACAGCATCGCGACCGCCCCGGAGAGGCCGAGCCCGGCACAACCGATGGCGCGCGCACCCTCGAATGCCAGGAATTGGTTGGAGTGGCCTGTCTGTCGAACGGTCTGGTCGAGGTTTCGGTTGAAGCCAGCCCGAACCTCGACGGAAGGGGGACCGTATTCGAAGATCGTGGCCATGACGTCCTGAAAAGTGTTCGAGTCCGACTCGGTCGTGATCTCTCGAACTTCTCCATCCCGAAGCGGCGTAAAGGAAGGGAGTCGGGGGTTGCCCTGGTCGTCCCTCAGGTCCCAAACGAGGACCTCCACGGACTCGCCCGACTTGAACCCTCGACTCACTAGGAGATCGCGGAGGCCGCCCGGTTGTGACTTCGGGGTGACCCAGATTCGTGCCCCGGTACCGCCGACCGATTCTATGCTGGGGCGAATCTCGTCCAGGAGTCGCGATGCTTCTCGATCATCTCCCGCCGTGAGTCCGTAGATCCAGCTAAGTCCAGGGGCCCCTGGGGTCACGGCGAGCTCGTACCTATCGGTAGTGACCCGTTTCGACGTGGGGGGATACCACCGGTGCGCAGCGAGTGCATCCCACACTTTCTCGTCCGACCAGGGAGCCACGGGAAGGGGAGGGGAGGACTTGTTTAACGTATCCGACGTTCGCGACCGAGTCCGGGGATTGGGTGCAATGCAGCTTGCACCGAGGGACGCTCAGTCGAACGGGAGAGAGGGAGAGGTGCGGGCGGGCATAGCGCGTGGTTGGACGAAAAATGCGCCGAATCCTCCCACCAATCCCGCGATCGCCCCGAGCAGGAATCCCCCTCCTCCGAGGAGACTGACGAGCGAGAAAGCCAGGATGGTCCAGCCGTAGAGGGCCGCCCGCTTGGGCTCAAGGAACAACCCGGTCGCGAGCAAGATGAGGGCAATACCGGCCAGCCCTTCGATGATGGCAATCAGAGCGACAAATGAGCTGAGAGGAGTGGGTGGAAACGTCGACAGAAACGGACTGATGAACCAGAGCACGATACCGTTGGAGAGAACGAGGACGCCGCCGAAGAGAGCCGCCAGGAAGGGCCCCGTGGGGGATATGCCCGTAACTGTCGCCCCCTCCCGGAACAAGGCAGCGCGTCCTCCCAAGGATCCGCCCATAGCGTCCCCCTCGACAATGCGTAGGAGGCAACGAGGAATTTGAAGGGTTGGGCGCGTAGCGGGCAACCCCCTGCGACCCCAAAAGGTCTATCGCCCGAACGCCGGTCTCCGTCTCATGGCCCGCATGGAAGCAAAATCGTTGAACAAGCCCGAAGAGACCCGCACGTTCGAGAAGGGGAAAGTCGAGCTCGTTACCATCGGCGGCGCCACCGTCG
>Ga0187783_10000434_pt1 | contig 30873 bp, 19 predicted proteins | sample 1015_SJ02_MP02_2_FD_132471 | JGI IMG/M metagenome (GOLD analysis project Ga0187783, IMG submission 132471) | Tropical peat soil microbial communities from peatlands in Department of Meta, Colombia - 1015_SJ02_MP02_20_MG | ecosystem: Environmental > Terrestrial > Soil > Wetlands > Peat | place... | reverse complement strand
GGGCGGCGCGGTGCTGGTGGCGGCTCACTATGACTCGGTGCCAGCCGGCCCAGGCGATTCCGACGATGGCACGGGCGTGGCCACGTCGATTGAAATCGCGCGCGCCCTGAAATCGCTACCGCCGCGCCAGCATCCCGTCATTTTCCTAATCGACGAGGGCGAGGAAGCAGGGCTGCTGGGAGCGCAAGGATTCGTGAACTCGCATCCCTGGGCCAAGGAAGTGCGCATCGCGGTCAACGTCGACAATCGCGGCACCTATGGGCCGAGCCTGATGTTTGAGACCGGAAGCGCGAACGATTGGGCTGTCCGGTTCTATAAGCGCTACGTGCCACACCCCGCAGCAGACTCCGTCGCATACACGGTTTACAAACTGCTTCCGAATGATACGGACTTCACCATATTCAGGCAAGCCGGCTATCAGGGGCTAAATTTTGCCTATCTGAACGGAGTGAACCAATATCACACCCCGCTCGACAACTCGGCCAATGTCAGCGCCGGAAGCGTGCAGGATCACGGCGATCATGTACTGCCTCTCGTGGCCGCTCTGGCGGATGCGGACCTTTCGAAATGGCCGGTCGGAGAGGCCGTGTACTTCACAATTTTCGGGCGCTGGCTCGTTCTCTGGCCGGCCCAGCGCTCGACTCTGCTTGCTTCGATCGGGACCCTTCTTCTGGCCGCGCAAATTCTGTGGCTCAACTACGGAAAGCGGCTGGTGCCGAGGGAGCTTCTATGGGGAATGCTGGGATGGCTGGTAACGATGGTTGTGACAGGGGCGGTGGCACTCGTTGTGGCGCGGCTTGTCCACATGGCCGGTGCGACACCGGTCACTTGGGTGGCGTATCCGCTGCCGCTTGAGATTGCGTTTGCATTACTGGGTATCGCTGTGGTCGTGACGAATGCGATTCTGTTTTCCAGGCGGGCTCACTTCTGGGGCCTTTGGTCGGGCGTCTGGGTCTGGTGGTCGCTGCTGGCGATTGCGGTCTCGCTCAAGGCGCCGGGACTGAGCCACCTCCTGCTGGTTCCGCTGGGCGTGGCGGCCTGTGCGGGGCTCCCCGCGACGCTGCGTCGGAGCGAATCCGCCGCTTCCGCTCTCCCTGTGATTTTGCCCCTGGCCGCAGCGGGAGTTGTACTATCGGAACTGCTGCTCGAGATATATTCCGCTCTGGGTTCACCCGCGCTAGTTTTCCTCGCCCTGTTGACAGCCGTACTGGTTACTCCTGTCGCGCCATTCGGCGGGGACCTCAGAACCATGCCGGGCCTCAGAGCTTTGGCTGTGCCGTGGCTCCCGGTGGTTTTGACGGCCCTGTTGTTATTCGCCGCGATCGTGGTGCCCGCGTATTCGGCTAAGTCACCCGAACGGGTTAACTTCCGATACGTCGAGGATGGGGATGCGGCAAACGCGCAGTGGGTCATCGAAGCAGAATCAGGTCGCTTACCGGAGCCGATCCGGCTGGCGGCCAATTTTCGCCGAGCCGACCGGGGGTACCTCCCCTGGGACACCATGCCCGCATTCCTCGCCGACGCCCCCTATCGAGATCTCGCTGCGCCCACCTTCACGATCCTTGAATCTGCTGCAAGCGGGGATCGGCGAAGCTTTCGCGCCTTGCTCCGTTCGGAGCGAGGGGCGCCCGTCGCTTCCGTTTTGTTCCCGCCGGGTGCCGATGTTGAGTCCGTCGGCATGGGCGGGCTGCTAGAGCAACCACCCGCGCCACGCTTGCGAGCCCGTCTCCACCATTGGTCAGTCTACTCATGCACGACCATGCCAGCCGGCGGTGTTGAAATCGCCTTCTCTCTGCCGATGGGAAAATCGATTGAAGTGTTCGTGCTCGATGAGAGCTACGGCCTGCCCGCTGAAGGCATGTTTCTGCTGCACGCCCGTCCGCTTACGGCCACACCGTCGCAGAGTGGGGACGTGACGATCGTTACCCGCCGGGTACAACTCCTGCCGTAGGGGAGCCGCTGTTTCGTCGCCCGAAGGCAACTTGCAAGCTGTACGTCCTTCCGTTGTCAGCCGCGCAGACACTTCATCCGATTGCCGCATGTGCCGACAGGATTTGTTCTAAACAACCCAGCGGGGTGGACACTTCGCGTTCAGAAGGGCCGTTTTGCCACAGCCCCAACCTCGGATAAAATGACCCTTTTGCGCGCCGTCCAAAAAATGATCGAGATACGCCTCTACAACACATTGGCGAACCGGCTCGAGCCGCTTTATCCCGTACATCCGGGGGAAGTCCGCATCTACACGTGCGGTCCCACCGTCTATGCTGCGGCCCACATCGGAAATTTCCGCACCTTCGTGTTCCAGGACATTCTGCGGCGCTTTTTAAAGTCGCAAGGCTATCGCGTCATGCAAGTGATGAACGTCACCGATGTGGACGATCGCATCATCCAGTCCGCCGCAGCCGCCGGAATCGGTATCCGCGAATATACGGAAAAATACATTCAGGCGTTCCTCGCCGATATCGAGGCTTTGCACATCGAGATCCCCGAGGAGGTCGTCCGCGCCACCGATCACATCGACGATATGGTTGCGCTGATTGAGCGCTTGCAGCAAAAGGGTTTTACCTACACCAGCGACGGCTCCATCTATTTCCGCATTTCCAAGTTCCCGGAGTACGGCAAGCTCTCGAAGATCGACCTGTCCGGCATTCAGCCCGGGGCACGCGTGGACGTCGATCAGTACGACAAGGAAAATGCGCGTGATTTTGCTTTATGGAAGGCGCCGAAGCCGGGCGAACACTTTTGGGAGACGCGCATCGGCCCGGGCCGCCCGGGCTGGCATATTGAGTGCTCGGCTATGTCGATGAAATACCTCGGCGACACGCTGGATATTCACACGGGGGGAGTCGACCTGGCGTTCCCGCATCACGAAAACGAAATCGCACAAAGCGAGGGGGCTACAGGAAAGCCGTTTGTTCGCATGTGGCTGCACGCCGAGCACTTGATTATTGAAGGCCAGAAGATGTCGAAATCGCTGGGCAACTTCTACACTCTCCGAGATCTCTTCGCCAAGGGCCACAAACCTTCCACGATTCGCTTCCTCCTGTTGTCGGTCCCGTATCGCCGCCAGCTCAACTTCACCGAAGAGGGGCTCACGCAGGCCCGCAGTTCTGTCGAGCGGCTGCGCAATTTCGTCGCGCGCCTCAAGGACGAGTCCTTTCCGGCGGGATCGAATCCCGAGGCGCGGAAGTGGATCGAAACGGCGGAAAAAGACTTCGATGCAGCCCTGGCGAACGACCTCAACATCGCCGTGGCGCTGGCCGCCGTTTTTGATTTGGTGCGCGACACCAACACGGCGATGGATGGCGGCGTATTTCTCCAGCAGGACGCGCCCAGGGCCATGGCGGCGATGGAGAAATTCGACGTTGTGCTGGCTTTGCTGGTCGACGATGACGCTCGAACCCTCGCTAAACTCGGCTTCTCACCGCAACAAGAGCGCCTGCCCGCCGCCCAGATCGAGGCCCTCGTCGAAGAGCGGAATGTCGCGAAAAAAGCCCGGAACTTCCGGCGAGCCGACGAGATTCGCCAAAAGCTCGCCGATTCTGGTATTCTGGTAGAAGATACCAAGAACGGTATGGTCCGCTGGAAATACAAATGAGTGTTTTCTCCCAATACGGACGCCAGCTTCACACCCATAAACCTCCTTGCTTCGAACGGCCGAATCTGTTCGGCGTTGATTAATTCACCTTCCCCCACTGGTTGCCGGCACGCGTTTTGACCCAATCAACCGCGCGACGGGAAAGATCCATACCGGGAGGAATCGATGCGCGTTGTCAAGACAATGAGGAAATTGCCACACCGGCTGACCGCTCTACCTGGCCCGAAGGCGGCAGAGATTGTCGCGCGAGACCATGAGGTGATTTCGCCGTCCTACACGCGCGATTACCCGCTGGTGGCGAAGTCGGGTCGAGGTGCGATGGTTGAGGACGTCGACGGCAACACGTTTCTTGATTTCGCAGCGGGCATCGCCGTCGTTGCCACCGGACACTGCCATCCGGAGGTCGTCGCGGCGATTCAGAAACAATCTGCCGAGCTGATCCACATGTCTTGTACGGACTTCTACTACGAGGCCATGGTCGAGTTTGCCGAAAAAATCGTTTCGGTCACTCCCGGCAGGGGTGCCAAGCGAGTCTATTTCGGTAATTCGGGGACCGAAGCCGTCGAAGCGGCCATGAAACTGGCTCGCTATCACACCCGGCGGGACAAGTTCATTGCGTTCTATGGCGGCTTCCACGGCCGCACGCTCGGCTCGCTATCACTCACCGCGAGTAAGGCCATTCAGCGAAAGCATTTCGGCTCGTTGCTAGGCGGCGTATTCCACTCACCGTACCCGAACACGTATCGCGGCGCGTATGGCGTGCGCCCGGAAAATGCTGCAGCGGATGCCCTCCGGCACATGGAAACGGAGCTTTTCAAACACGTCGTCGATCCCGAAGAGGTCGCGGCGATTTTCGTTGAACCGATTCAAGGGGAAGGGGGCTACGTCGTCGCACCGGCGGAGTTTCTGAAGGGACTCGAAACACTGTGTCGTAGGTACGGCATTCTGCTGGTGGTCGACGAAGTTCAGTCCGGCATGGGACGCACGGGAAAATGGTGGGCCTTGGAGCACGCCGGCATCGAGCCGGACATGATCTGCACCGCCAAGGGCATTGCCTCCGGAATGCCGCTCGGAGCCGTGATCGCCAAGTCGGAACTGATGGACTGGACGCCGGGCGCCCACGCCTCCACGTTCGGAGGCAATCCCGTTTCGATTGCAGCAGCCCTGGCCACGTTCGGCCTGCTGGAAAACAGCCTCATCCGAAATGCGGCGCAGCTCGGTGAATGGATTGCCGGACGGATGGCCGATTGGCGCGAGCGCCACAAATCGGTCGGAGACGTTCGCGGCAAAGGACTCATGATCGGAATCGAATTTGTCCGCGATCAGAAGACCAAGGAACCTGCACCGGAACTGCGACATCAGGTGATCCACCTGGCCTTCGAGCGTGGACTGCTGGTCCTGGGAGCCGGAGACAGCTCCCTCAGACTCGCGCCTCCGCTGGTGATCGACGAGGAGCAAGCCGACTTCGCGATTCGCGCTCTGGACGAATGCATCTCGACGGCCGAACGATCGCTCTAAGGAGTTGAAGACTGGAGCTGTCGGGCAGTCGATTTTTTCCCTGATATTTTACGCACGGGATATTTTGACCGGCCCATGGCCGTAGTAGAATGGCCCACCTCGCCGTGCATCCCGTCGGGAAGGGGGACGATTTGACATTCGGGAGGAGAGAGTTTGCCGGAGCTTCGTAGGGACCCTATCACCGGTCGCTGGGTGATCATTTCCGCCGACCGCTCCAAGCGCCCTACCGATTTCATTCGGCAAAGCGTGCAGATCAAGGAGCCCAAGAACTGCCCCTTCTGCCCGGGCGCGGAAGGAAAGACTCCACCGGAGATCCTTGCCTATGGCCGCAAGAACGGCAGCCGAGACACTCCGGGCTGGTCGCTTCGCGTCGTCTCGAACAAGTTTCCTGCCCTGGGAATCGAAGGCAGCCTCGATCGGGAAGGGGAGGGATTGTTCGATCGCATGAGCGGCATCGGCGCCCATGAAGTCATCATCGAATCCCCCGACCATCAGCTCACCCTGGCCACGATGCCCCACAGAGCGATCGAGGAAACGCTGTGGGCGTATCGCGATCGCGTGCTTGACCTTAAGAACGACCGCCGCTTTCGCTACATCCTGCTGTTCAAGAACCACGGCGAGGCGGCCGGCGCCACGCTTGAGCACACCCATTCGCAATTGATCGCGCTTCCCATCGTTCCCAAGCGCGTTCGAGAGGAAGTTGACAGCGCCAAGCGCTACTATGATGAAAAGGAGCGCTGCATCTTTTGCGACATCATCCGACAGGAGATGGAAACCGAAAAACGCGTGATCCTCAGCGACGACCACTTCATTGCACTGGCCCCCTACGCGCCGCGCTTTCCGTTCGAGACATGGATCTTGCCCCGCCGGCACAGTTCCGCCTTCGAGAACATGTCTACGCCGCTTTACGGGAGCCTTGCCCGCACCCTTCGTGAATTTCTATCACGAATCGATAGGGCGCTCGACTTCCCGGCGTACAACTATGTGATTCACACTTCGCCGGTCGGAGAAGAAATCAACGACCACTATCACTGGCATTTGGAGGTTATGCCAAAGCTCACCCGCGTCGCAGGGTTTGAATGGGGCACCGGCTTCTACATCAATCCGACGCCGCCCGAAGAATCCGCTCGCTTCCTTCGCGAGGCCACCGCGGCAGACTAAAAGCTTGACGAGCCTCCCCCAAGGCTCCATCGAGGAACTGCGCACTTAAGATTGCTTCAGCGCTTTCCGCGCCGAAACGAACAGCGTGGCACTGAGCACGACGAACAGCAGCACGCCAAACCACGGGGCTTGATGCAGGTTCGGCATGTGCTTATCGCCCCAGGCCGTAAACAACGTTGCCGGCCAGGGCAGATGGAGCGCTCGGGCCAGCCAGTGCGGCACGTGTTCGCTTAGTTCAGGATCTTCGAGCAGGTTGAGGACAATGGCCAGCAATCCGAAAACGCCCCCGGCGGCGATCAGTCCGCTTGAATAGAGTGAGCCGGGACTCACTTCACTCTCAGCGCCCTGCTTCTTCTCCAGGCCTTGCTCGGCCAACCACCGCACCAGGCCGCCTAGAAACATCGCCATCGTCGTGCCGATGGAGATGTAGGATCCCACGGCGAATGGCAGCGAACGAACGCCCAGAATCTCAATCGCGACAACCAGAAAGACCCCGAGAAAGACCAGCCGCCAGGGAAGCCGCCGATTCAAAATCCCGTTGATGACAGTGGCCATCAACCGCGCTTGCGGTGCGGCCGCTTTCGCGCCGCCGATTCCCTGCTCCCACTGAATTTCGATCTGTCTAGTGACCGGATCGTAGAGGTACTTCCCGTCGGGAATCACGCTGGATCCAATGGCGTTCACCAGCACATAAAGTTTCCCTTCGTGCAGGTAGTGGTTGTCCTGGCGCTCTACGCCCGCGGGCAGGTTGTTGACATCGAGTGGAATCTCGATCGGCTTGTATTGCGCCAGCCCTACGTTCATCAGAATGAGGGTGCCGCCAATGGCAAAGGATGAAATCAGCACCCCGATCACCAGCGCGATTTGCTGCTTGGCCGGCGTCGCGCCGACCAAAAAGCCCGTCTTCAGGTCTTGCGACGTCGCGCCCGCAATGGCGCTGGCGATGCACACGACGCCGCCGATGGTGAGTGCCAGGACGGCGTACCCGCTCGCGGTCCAGTGAACCACGAGAAAAACCGCACAGGTAGCCATGAGTGTCGCAATGGTCATCCCGCTGATGGGATTCGATGAATTTCCGATCAGCCCACTGATCCGCGAAGCGACAGTCACAAATAGAAAACCGAACACCACCATGAAGAACGCTGCGATCAAATTTGAGAATGCACTTGCTTGCGCTCCCGGAACCGGCTTGAACTTCAGAAACGCCCAAATCATGGCCATAATCACAATCGAGCCTCCGATCACGATGGTCATCGAAAGATCGCGCTCGGTGCGGCTGGCGGCCGGCATCGATTCCCTCTTGGCCCGGACATCCTTCAGCCCCGCCCGCAGAGCTGCGAAGATGGTCGGCATCGTTTTTATCAGCGTAATCAGTCCCGAGGCTGCCACAGCCCCCGCGCCCATCGGACGGATATAAGTCGCCCAGAGTTGATCGGGACTCATTTGCGGAATCGGCACGGTGCTCGGATAGAGGGCCACGTCGGGCGCGAGCGAGCCGAAAAATCGCATCGCTGGCATCATCACCAGCCACGAAATCACTCCGCCCGCAAACAAAAACCCGGCCACGCGCGGGCCGATGATGTATCCAACACCGAGATACTCAGAGGTGATGGTGCAACGGATCGAGGCGCCGGGCAGCCACTTTGGTTGATAATCGGGCTGCCCCGGCCACAGCCCCAGCGTGTTCATCGCGAAGGTGTAGACCCCTCCAAGCCCCAGCCCCCAAAAAACCCGTCCGGCAAACGACCCGCCTCGCTCTCCGGCCACGAGTACATCGGCACAGGCCGTGCCTTCAGGAAACGTCAGGTTTCCATGCTCTTTGACGATCAACTGCCTCCGCAACGGAATCATGAACAGCACGCCGAGCGTCCCGCCCAGCAGAGCCAGAAGAAAGACTCGCCAGTATTCCGTGTTCAGAGAAAACCCCAGGAAGATCAGCGCCGGCATTGTAAAAATCACGCCCGCGGCGGCTGACTCCCCCGCCGAGCCCGTCGTTTGTACGATGTTGTTTTCAAGGATCGTCGAGCGCCCAAACGCGCGCAGGATGCTGATGGAGAGGACCGCGATGGGAATCGACGCCGAAACGGTCAGACCCGCCCGCAAGCCCACATAGACGGAAACGGCGCCGAAAAGAATGCCGAACAGGGCCCCGAGCACAATCGCGCGGAAGCTGAACTCGGCGAGACTCTCCTGGGGCCCCACGTACGGGCGGAATTCCCCCGGCGGTGCGGTGGAGCTCCAAGGGCCTGTTGCCATTCTTGTGCCTCCGTTGTTGGCGCCGGATCCTGCGCTTAGAGCAAACGACAAACGCGGCACGGTAGCACTAGAACCTACTTCAGGCAAGCGACAACGGCAGCAGGTCTCATGATTCTGTCACCCCTGGACAGCAACCTGAAAATGTGTACCCCTGGAACAGAAGACCTTCACGTTGACTCAGAAGGAATTGAAAATGGCTGTCGTTTCCCAATGCGTCGAAGGGGCCTGCAGTCCTTATGGCCTCAAGCGGGTAGCGGCAGATTAGCCGCCTCGCCGCGCGCTAAGCTCTGATTTCCCAACGCTTGACCAGCAGGCTGTTTTAGGCCTTCTGCGAGAGGCGCTCGCGCACACGATCACTTAGAACTTTCCCATCGACCGCTTTGCCTTCCAGACGCACGCGGGCAGCCTTGATGACCGCACCCATCTGTCGAAGAGAATTCGCTCCGGCCTCAGTGATGGCATCTTCGATGGCGTGTTGCATCTCAGCATCGGTGGGGGCCGGCGGCAAATACTGCTCGATGATGGTGATTTCCCTCTCTTCCTTTTCCGCCAAATCCTTCCGGCCGCCGTGCCTGAATTGGTGGGCGGATTCCTGCCGCTGCTTGACCAGTGTCTGGAGCACTTGCAGCGATTCCATATCTTCAAGCGGGCGTACCTTTTCGATCTCTTTGTTCTTAAGCGCGGCTTTGACCATGCGGAGCACGCTCAGCCGCAGTTCGTCCTTCTGCTTCATGGCGGCCGTCAAGTCGCTTTGGATGCGATCGAGGTAACTCATTTCTGTCGTGCTTTCCCTCTCGGCGAGCGAAAAGAGAATATCACACCGATCATTCGCCCGCGCGCGGAATTGACACCCAACAGCCCTCCCGATATCGTGGAAGTTTATGAAAATTATCGTCGCGGACAAGATCAGCGAACGAGGCATGGCCTTGCTCCGGCAGGCCGGATGGGACGTGCTAACCCCGAGTGTGGCGACGCTGCCGAGTGAGCTGGCAAATGCCGACGCGCTGGTCATCCGCAGCGCCACCAAAGTGACGCCCGCTCTGCTGGAAAAAGCGGCGCGACTGCGCGTGATTGGCCGGGCCGGCGTGGGGGTGGACAACGTCGACGTGGAGACGGCGACGCACCGTGGTGTGCTGGTGATGAACACACCGGGTGGAAACGCCGTGAGCGTTGCGGAACACACCCTGGCGCTCATGCTGGGGCTGGCGCGCGCCGTACCGCAGGCCAATGCTTCGACGCAAGCCGGGCGGTGGGAGAAGTCCGCCTTTTCCGGAACGGAGCTCCGAGGAAAAACGCTCGGTCTGGTGGGCCTAGGCCGCGTCGGCACCGAGGTTGCGCGTCGCGCGCGCGCGCTCGAGATGCGAGTGCTCGCTTACGATCCCTACGTCACGCCGACAGCGGCGCGAGAGGTCGAAGTGGAATTGGTCTCGCTCGAGCAACTGCTGAAGAGCTCCGACGTCCTCTCGTTGCATACGTCGCTCAGCTCGGCAACCGAAAAAATGATCGACGCCGCGGCACTCAAAAAAATGAAGAACGGAGCATGGCTGATCAACTGCGCCCGCGGCGAACTGATCGACGAAGCTGCACTCGCCGAGGCACTTCGATCGGGCCATCTAGCGGGCGCGGCGCTCGACACCTTTGCCGAGGAACCGCCAAGAAACTCGCCGCTGATCGGCCTGCCCAACGTGATCGCGACGCCGCACATCGCCGGCTCGACTGCGGAAGCGCAGGAGGAGGTGGGCACGGCCATCGCCCAGCAGGTGCGCGATTACCTGGCCGAAGGCGTGATTCGCAACGCGGTCAACATGCCAGCACTTTCGCCCGACCAATACCGCCGGCTGCGGCCGTATCTGGAATTGGGCGAGCGGCTGGGTTCGTTTGTCGCGCAGGCATCGCCGTCTCACAGTTTTAGCCGGCTCCGCATTCGCTACGCCGGCGAAGCCGCAGAACTTGGCTCGCACCTGATCCGCAGCGCGGTGCTGGTCGGCGCTCTGAACTCCGTGCTCGACGAGAAAGTGAATCTGGTCAATGCAGCCGCGGCCGCCGCCGGGCGCGGCCTGCTGGTTGAGGAAACCACGCGGCGGCGCGGCCACGGATTTCCCGACACGGTCGAAGTCGCCATCGCCGACGGCGGGCACGATTTCACGCTGGAAGGAACCGTCGGGCAGGACGGCTCTCCACGCATCGTTTCACTTGACGGGATCAGCCTGGAAGCACCCCTGGAGGGCACGCTGCTGCTCTCGCGCAGCGTCGATGTGCCGGGCGTGATCGGCCGCATTGGCACCGCGCTGGGCAGGCTCGGAGTCAACATCGCCACCTTCGCTCTCGGACGGCGCACGCCCGGCGGAGGCGGCGAGGCGCTGGCCCTGGTCGGCCTCGATGGCGAGGTCAGCGCAGTGATTGTGCAGGAGATCCGCTCGCTTCCGTCGGTCACCGACGCACGTCTGGTCCATCTGCCCGCCGCTCCACAGGCGACTGCCGCGCCTCGCTAAGTTCGACCGCTCCCGCCCTGTGGCGATCACCTCGCTGTGTCATCGGGACCGCGATCTAACCCAGCCGCCTCTGTTTGGCCCCAGGCATGCCCACCCTTCTCCGATTGGATCGCGCGGCTTATCATCCGGTACAGGAGAACCTATGAGACTTAAGGATAAAGTTGCGATCATCACAGGTGCAGGGACAGGGATCGGTGAGGCGATTGCGCACAAATTTGCGCGCGAAGGCGCACGGTTGATGCTCGCCGGATTGCCCTCCGATCCGGTGACCGAAGTAGCGGACGCAATCCGAATAAGTGCAGGCGAAGCGGAAGTCCATCTCGGCGATCTGGCGGAGGAGGGCCAGGCGCGCGCATGCGTTGAGGGAGCGGCAGGGCGGTTCGGGCGGATTGACGTCCTCGTCAACAACGCCGGGATCTTCATCGCCAATGCCGAGACGGACGCTTACCGTGTCGAAGATTTCGAGCGTACCATCCGCAACAACATCCGCACCGCGTTCCTGATGACGAAATTCGCGTTACCATACCTAAAGCAGACGCGAGGCAACATTTTGTTCACTGGCTCGGAGGCGGGAATCAACGGCTCGGCGAATTTTACCCCGTACGGCGGCAGCAAAGCATTCCTACATGCGTTCGCCAAGGGCGTGGCTCTGGAGCAGGCTCGCTACGGCGTGCGCGCCAATTGCGTTTGTCCCGGCGCGATCGACACGGCGTGGACGCGCGGGCCCGGCGGGCCACTGTCGCTGGAGGTGCAGAAAATGATCGATGGGATGGTTCCACTGGGGCGGCGCGGCACTCCGGAAGAGATGGCCAATATCTTCGCGTTTCTGGCGTCGGACGAAGCCAGTTATGTGACCGGTGCGTTGCTGCTGGCCGATGGCGGTGTGACGCCAGCGAAGGGAAGTCCCGGAGAACTTGTGCCCGATGACCGCCGGCGGCCCCCGAAAGCGACGTTGCCGCTGCGCCATTCTCATGACGGCCTGCGCGGCAAGCAGGTGCACTTCGCTAAGCCGGGCGGTCCGGCTTAGAGGCCAGAGCTTGTCAGCGCAGCGGTGGGGCCGAGACCAGGGGCAGGCGGCGTGGTTCGCCGTGGAAACCGCGAATCTCGACGTCATCGAGCAAGAACGACGGCGCGATGACTGTGCTGGGAATTCCATCCTGCGCGGAGCCAAAAGAACCGAGCGCGGTTCCCGCCAGGCCACCCACTGGGTTCTGCATATAGGTGTAAACCACCGGGTCGTTGCCAATCGCGAGCATGTTGCGAAGCGTGCGCAAGGTGAGACCCATGATGATTGCGCCGCGCACGGGTTCCTGGCGGCCGTCGGCCACATAGACGCGATAGACAAGTAGTGGCATGCGTTGACCGCTGCCGAGCCCGCCAACCATTTCACCGACGAAGTCCGAGAAATCTTCCTGCTGAAGCGCGGAAAGCGCCGGATTGGCCATCCGCTTCACTTCGAGGCACCAGTCGTGGCCGTCGTCTCGGCAAGCATCGAGAAATTTTTTGCGGAGGTCGGCCGGATTGAGAGCTGCGGAGGATTGAAAGAACAGATTGCTGCTCAAGGGCTGCGGGTCGGAGAGCATGGCGGAGCGTGCATGGCCATTGGAGATGTAAAAGTCGGGACCGGGGCGACGCGACATCAGCAGGTTCTTGAGCACCCCGTTTTCAACGATGGATACGCGCTCGCCGCGCACACCCTCCGCATCGAGGTCGTAGCCGCCAAGTAGCGGCTGGCCTTGAAAATCGCGGGCGGTGGGATCGTCTACGATCGTGACGCTCGTCGGCATAACCCGGGTTCCGACGCGCCCCGTCCATTCGCTGCGGCCGCCATAGCGTTCCAGCAGCTCGTCGAATTCATTGGTCATGGCAAGCGGAGGTCGGGCACCGGAAAGCGAAGGTTCGAGAACTTGCCCCAGCGTCGCAGCAGCGGCCGGTGCGTCAAAAAGTACCGGGCCGGTGTAATCCGGGACGAGCGGACCATTGCGCTCCTCCGTGAGTTGGGTAGCGGCTTGGGTGAGTGCTTTAGAAACGGCGACGGCGTCGGGCAGGCCGGATGGATCAGTCGCATAGACCGCATAGAAATTATTCAGCGGCATACCGTCGTCGGCGGCTGTGTCCATGCCCGCTTCGATCGCGGCAAAATGGCGCGACGTGCGAACGATCGTGCCTTCACTCGTCATCAGATAGGACGTCGTGTAAATCAGGGAATAGGTAACCCGCGTTCCGTAAAGCTGCGGGAAGTTCCTGAGAACCGCCGAGGCGACGCGGGCTTCTTCTTCCCAGTTGCGCGAAGTCCAATCGGGCTCGACCCGCGGTTCCACTTTCACGACGGGTTGGGCCTGGGCAAAATCGTCGATTTCCGGCGGCTTCGTTAGGCTGCGGAGAAAGGCCTGTTTGAGCGACATCTGCGTCACGGCCTCTTTGTAGGCCTGGTCTGTGGCCAGCCAGAGGTCCTGGCGCAGCGAATTGTAGTCGCGGTCGATGCCGACCTGCCCAGAACGACCGAGAAAACCCTGAAAACCGTCCTCGCTGATGAAATTCGAACTGTCGAGGTGGTAGTTGCCGACGCGAACATCGACGATCATTTGGCGGTTGCGGCCCGTCGAGCTGGCCAGCAGGGCGCCGAAGGACGCCGTGACCGTCCGGACGTCAAGGTCGAGAAGGCGGTACTCCACGTAAAACGGTTTTTCGACGCCCGGCAGCGCCAGCCGTGCGCGGGACCGCTCCATTTCATCGCGCAGAGCACGAAGGGTCTGGTCGTTGTCGCCCGCAGGAATCTTGATCTCTGGCTGCGCGGCGGGTGCCTGCGGCCTCTTGGCGGGCAAGGGGGCGGCGACCAGAAGCGTCGCAACAAGAGCGAGCAAAGTGGAAAGCGCCAGTTTTCTCACGGTTGTTGACCCTTGGCTTCCGGATCGTGAGCGGGCGGCGGCAGGATGGGCGGCCGATCGGTGGAGGTCTCTTTTTTTGCGAATTCCATCTCAGAGATCAGGATCGCCGGTGCAACCGCCGAGACCGGAACCGAGCCGGACTCGGCGCCGCAATAGCCATTAAAGATCTCCTGCTTATCGCTGGTGGCCACGATCTTCGAAAGCGAAACGAGCGGAGTTCCCACGATATTGACGCCCCGTACGAGCTGATCCGCCCGGCCGTCGGCAAAAACTCGATACACCACCAGCGGGGTGACCTGAAAGGCCTGGGGCTGGCCGCGGCCGGTGAAGGTGAAGCCACCTTCAATGTCATCGATCAGCAATCCATAGGGCAGGTGCTGTTGCTTTACCAGCCCGATCAATTTCTGGCGCAGTTCGCTGAAGGGCACGCCATTGGAACTCGACACGATCAAGTTTCCTTGGCGCGCGACGGGGACGTAGCCGAGCTGGCGGCGGCCGTGCCCATTCGAATGGGGAATATCCATGAGCGGCGAGCGCGACATCAGAAAACTCTTCAGGACGCCTTTGTCGACAAGCAAGACGTTGGTGGCAGCCACGCCTTCGTCATCAAACGGGTAATAACCCAACAACATTTGGCCGTTCAAAGTGGCTTTGGTGGGATCGTCCTTGATGGAGATAAAATTCGGCATGATTTGCTCGCCGATCTTGCTGGTGAACGTCTGGCCCTCGCTGATGTCCTTCTGACGGAAACCCTCCACGCGATGGCCGAAAACTTCATGGAAGAAAACGGCAGCAGCCCGGCCGGTGAGGAGTGTGGGGCCGGCGTAGGGATCAGCCAGCGGTGCTTGATCAAGAGCCTCCGTTTCCTGAATCAGTTTCTGAACCGCGCTGGCGACCGTTTTGTCGTCGGGGGCATCTTTCGGGTCCAGCCAATCGAAATTGGTGTAGCGTTCGATGTCCATTCCGTCCGGCGCTTTGCTTTGCACGAACAGCTCGAGGCGATAGTGCACCTGCCCGAAGGCGATCTTGGCCCCTTCGGTGTCGGTCTGATACTGATTCATCCCCAGCGCCGTAAAGGTGGCGATGGAATTCAGGACGTAAGGGGACTTGCTGAAAGTGGCCGTGTACTGGCGCACCCGATCTTCCCAGGGCTTGCGGTCGACGTGGATCTCCACGGGAGAGCCGACAGAAACATGCGGCGCCTCGGCGGAGAAATCCGGGGCGGTCCCTTCGGCCGTTTGCACCTGCACTTTCTGGCTGGTTTTGACCTTGATGAGGGCCTCCGACGCGGCGCGGTACTGGCGATCGGTCTCGCGCCAGATTTGGCGCCGAAGCACGAGAAGATCGTCATCGACCGAGACGGTTGTGCCCGGACTGGTCCAACCGGGCTGGCGATCACCCACTTTGTGCGTGTCGTCGAGTTGGTATCCCCCCACACGGGTCTGTACCTCGAGCCACCGCGCATGGTCGCCCGAGCTGGAAAGCAGAGCTCCATTGGAGCCCGATACCTCCGCGTAGTTGCGGTCCGACACCGTGTAGCTGATGAAGTAGGCGGAGGGGTCGGCCTTGGAAAGTGTCGCGAACGAGCGGTCCAGTTCCACCTGCATCGCGTTCAAAACAGGCGGCAGGATCGCCTGCGCTGGGCGGTCCGCCGCCGGACAGGCCCATGCCGAAGCAAATACAACCAAGCTGACTACTAAACTTCCGAGGCTCAATTGGCTTTTCATCGCCGCACAAAGTCCTTCAGTTTAGAATAGGATCGACTAGATTCCCAGTGAAAAGCCCAGGCGCGTTGCCGCCTCGGCGAGTCGAGGGAGCGGGCCGGGACTTTCACCCGCCCAAGGAGATTAGATGCGGGCTATGGTCGTTCGGCGGTATGGGTCGCCCCAGGTTCTGGAGGTGAGACAAATGCCGGATCCTCAGCCGAAGCCCGGGGAAGTCTTGATTCGCGTGAAAGCGATCGGCGTTAACTTCGCTGATCTCCTACAGCGCATGGGACTGTATCCCGGCACACCCAAGCCGCCTTTTGTCCCAGGCCTGGAGGTCGCCGGGGTCGTGGAAAAAGCTTCCGACGGAATCCGGCGGGCCGAAGGCGAACACCTCGAGCCCGGCGACGCCGTTGCGGCGCTCACGCACTTCAACGCCTATGCGGAGTGGATCGTCGTGCCCGCCAAGGAAGTCTTCCGCCTGCCGGCGGGCATGAAATTCGAGGAGGGCGCTGCGGTCCCGGTGAACTACATGACGGCCTATCATTCCATGTTCGTGATGGGTAATTTGCAATCCGGTGATCGCATCCTGATTCACGGGGCCGCGGGGGGAGTGGGAATCGCAGCGGTGCAACTGGCGCGAGCACGCGGGGTTTTGACCTTCGGTACGGCTGGACCGACAAAGCAGGAATATCTCCGGAAGATCGGAGTGGACCACGCCATTGATTACGAGAAGAGCGATTTCGTCGAGGTGGTTAGAAAATTTGCCCCGGACGGCATCGAAATGGTGATGGATCCGATCGGCGGCAAATCGCTGACGCGCAGCCAGCAGTGTCTGGGGCCCACCGGCCGGCTGGTCGTCTACGGGCTAGCTGATGCGGCGGGATCGACCGGAAAACGCAGTTTCGTGCGCGGCTTGAGGACCCTGGCACAGACGCCGCGCTTTCATCCCCTGCGGCTGATGTCGCAGAATCTGGCGGTGATCGGCGTGAGTTTGGGGCGGCTCGGATCGCGCGGTGCCTTGTTGCGGCGCGAGCTTCAGGAGATCTTCCATCTCTACGCCGATGGAAAGATCAAGCCCGTGATCGCCAAGACATTTCCTCTGGATCAGGCGGGCCTTGCGCATCAATTTCTCCACGACCGTAAAAATATCGGGAAAGTGATTCTTTCGGTCAGGTAGCCAGAAGACTAAGGAGCGGTGGCCGCCTTGCTGGACCGGCGAAGATCCGGAGCCAGGACGTCCACGCGGTCAAATGGGATCTCCTCATATTGGGCGTTGGGAAACGCTTTCTTCAGATCATCACGAAACGCACTCACATTGCCGGCGAGCACAAGATCGAGATTGTCGGCGCTGAGATACTTCTCGGCCATTTCGCGCACCTGGGCCGGCGTGACGCCTCGGATTTTTTCCGGGTAGGTGCTGTTATAGTCGGCCGGTAGCTCGTAAGCGGCTGCTGTGAGAACCCGGTCCGCCACCTGTTCGGCGGTTTCCGACTGAATCGGGTAGACGCCGGCCAGGTAATCGCGCGCGAAATCCATCTCCTGCTGCGTGACATCGCCCGTGGACATTTTCGCGATCAAGTCCACGACGACCTTTGTGGCGTCGACCGTCGCGGCCGTGCGCGTAAAGGTTCCGACGTTAAAGGAACCTGCATAGCGGTGCGGGTTGAAAGAGGAATAGGCGCCGTAGGTGAGCCCTTTCTTCACGCGTACTTCCGTGTTCAGACGGCTGTTGTATCCACCCCCGAAGATGCGGTTCATCACGACCACCGGGATGTAGTTGGGATCACCCCGCCGGATGCCCAATTTGCCGACGCGAATCTGCGTCTGCACCGCGTCCGGCTTGTCGATGAGCCAGATGTGAAGACCGGAAACTGCCTGGGGCGCCACCGCAGCGACAGCCGGGACATCGATCTTCGGCCACGGCCCAAAGTACTTATCCGCCAGCGCGAAGGCCTCTTCCGGCGTCACGTCACCGGCAAAAGCGAGCAGCGCCTGATTGGGCGCATAGTTGGCGTCGTGAAACTTGGCGAGCTGGGCGGGACCGAATTGCTTTACCGTATCGGGCGTGCCTTCTTCCGGCCATCCATAGGGTGAGGCACCGTACAGGGCGCGGCTAAAGACGACCGAAGCGAGATAGTCCGGGTCGGAATACTGCACGGTCAGATTGGAAAGAAGCTGCTGGCGCTGGCGCTCCAGCTCATCGGCCTGGAAGGCGGGATGCAAAACAACATCGGACATCACGTCGAGACCGGTATTGACATCCTTCCTCACAACGTCGAGTGTGACGGTTGTCGAATCCTTCCCCGCCGACGCTGTCAGCGAGCCGCCGACAAAATCGATGGCCTCGGCAATTTCGCGCGCCGAGCGTTTTTCCGTTCCTTGCGTCAGAAGATTCGCGGTCATCTGGGCGACGCCAGGCCTGTCCTGGGGATCCTTGATGCTCCCGGCAGAAAGAATGACGAGTCGCGCAGCCAGAGCCGGTTCGCTGTGATCGGTGATGACGAATACGCGCAGGCCGTTCGGAAGAGTCTTTGTCGCAGCTTGCGGAAATTGAAATGGCCTCGGCGGACCCACCGGCGGCATCGCGGGGACGAGTTTCACACCGGGAGGTACCATGCCCGTGCCGCCGTTTTGCGCCGCTGGGCTCGCTGGCGCTTCATCGGACGGCGATTCGCGCTGCGGGCGAGGCGAGGCATCGGCGAAACTCGCGAGCAGCACGGCTGAAACGATCCAAAATGTTTTTGCGCGCTTCATCGATGCTCCTCAGAGAAACCGTGCTATCGAGCAGGGGCCGCCGGCATAACGATCAAAACCGTAGCCCGGGGCGGGACGAAATATTCCTTGGCCACGCGCTGGATGTCGACAGGCGCGACGGCGAGGTACCGCTTGAGCTCGGTGTTGACGAGGTCAGGATCCTTGCCAATCACTGCCGCTGCCTCGATGGCCACCGCTTTTTCTTCATCCGTATCCCGGCCCAGAATGAACCCGGCAATCTCCTGGTTTTTCGCTTTCTGAAGTTCCTGTTCATCAATCGGCGAACCCTTTAGTCCGTCGAGCACGGACACGACAGCCTTTTCCCCGTCCGTTGCCGTGTGTCCCGGATTCATGATGGCGTAGGCCCAGAAAAGATTGGGGTCCTCGGTCAGGTTGCTGAAACCGGCGGACTGTACAGCAATCTGGTCTTTATACACGAGCGTTTGGTACAGGCGGCTGCTTTCGCCGCCGGCAAGAATGTTCGACGCCAGATCGAGCGGGTAGGCGTCGGGGGAGTAGCGGGCGGGAATTTTGTAGCCGATTACGACGGCTGGCAGTGGCGTGTTGGTGTACGACTTCTCGACAGTGCGCTCAGCGGTTTGAGGGGGCTCGGGCGTATCGCGGCGTGGGATTGGTTTTAACGAGGCCGGAATTCCCTCAAAGTACTTGCGGGCCCAGGCCAGTGCCTGATCGGAACTAAAATCGCCGACGATCACAAGGGTTGCGTTGTTCGGCTTGTAGTAGGTGGCAAAGAAATCACGCACATCCTGAAGAGTCGATTTTTCCAGATCGGCGATGCTCCCGATGGGGGTGTGATGATAGCCGTGAACCGTGAACGCGGCGGAGCGCAAATCCTCTTCGATCAAACCGTAGGGCTGGTTGTCGACGCGGACGCGACGCTCTTCTTCGACCACCTGCCGCTCGGATTTGAAATTGGCCTCGTCGACATTCAGGCTACCCATGCGGTCGGCTTCGAGCCACAGGACCCGCTCCAGATAGTTGCTCGGAAAGGTCTCAAAGAAATTGGTCGTGTCATCGCCCGTTTCGGCATTGTCGAATCCCCCCGCCGCCTCGATGATGCGGGAATGCTCATCCGGCCCCACGTGCGCCGAGCCTTTGAACATCAGGTGTTCAAACAGATGAGCGAATCCGGTGTGACCGGGCTGCTCATCCTTTCCTCCCACGTGATACCAGATCTGAACATTGATCACCGGGACAGCATGCTCTTCGAGCAGAATCACTTCCAAGCCGTTGCTGAGCTTGTGCGTCGTGAAATTCAGATGTGGCGGGCGAGCCTCAGTCGACCGATCTTGCGCCAGCAGGGCCATTGGGAGCACGGCGGAACCGCCCAGAGCGAAAACGAGCAGTGCGGCGACTTGAACTCGTTCGCATACGGTTGCTTTCATCGTCATCGGTCGTCCCCCCTTGGCGCGCGTTGCCCCGTCAGTATTACGAGACGGCCCGCAAGTGTCAAACAAACCTGCCGCTTGCGAGCGGCCAGAGGGCCCCGAAGTTTGACGCGTGCGGGCGGAAAAAGGGTAGCGGCCCTGCTCTGACACCGTGTTTGCCAATTGGCATCGATGATTACTCCGGTGGTTGCGTGGCCCATGTGCCTGTGGTCCCATAAAAGCAACGATTCGGTTCTGTGAGGAACATGTGCGAAGCCTCGGCAGCCTGGTAGGGATTTTGGTGGTGGCGGCAGTGGTTGGCTTGATTTACAAGTATTATTTTTCGCAGAGTCAGCAAGCCACGCCGGTCGCCCATCCTCAGCAGACCATCGATGTCACCGGCGTAAAAAACGATCTGCTGGCCATGGCCCAGGCGGAGCGAGTCTACCAAACCGAGCACAATTCTTATGGCTCGCTGGACGAACTCGTTTCCAGCGGCGCGATGGCGATGAAAAAGTCCGGTCGGAACGGCTACACCTATGAAGCCGCAGCCTCCACCGAAAACTTTCAAATCATCGCCCACTGCCCCAGTACAACGCTTCCCGGCTGCACCAATTACGTCATTGATCAAACCATGGAAATACAGCCTGCTCCCTAAGCGCCTCGGCGACAAAGGGGGCTGGCTGCCGACGGGCCAGACGGGATCGCTGTGCTAGAATTGCTTCAGAGTGCAAAAAGTCCTCCAGAGGCTTCTTGAGCTGCAGAGTGTGGACGTGCGGTTAAGCGACGTCCGCGCCCGGCTGGCTCGCTTCCCCCAAAGGCTTGCCGATGTCGAGGCCCGCATCCGAACGGCGAAAGCGGACGTTGATGCCAGCAAGGCCGAGCAGCTCCGTGCCATCAAGGAACGTAAGAAATACGAGATAGATGTCGAGCAATGGAAAGAACGAGTCCGCAAATACAAGGATCAGGGCTCCTTGGTTAAGACCAACGAAGCCTATCGGGCGCTCCAGCGTGAAATCCAGCTGGCGGAGGCGGAAATTGCCAAGGCCGAAGACCGGCTGCTGGAACAAATGGTTGCCGGTGAGGAATACGACCGGCGCATCAAAGCCTCCGAGAAATCGGTGAAAGAAATCGAAGCGAGTACGGCCGTGGAGCGCTCCCGCATCGAAGCGGACAAAACCGCAGCAGAAAAAGAGCTGGCCGAACGGAGCGCCGAGCGGGAGGGCACCGTCCGGGAGATTTCCGAAGACTTGCTTGACCACTACACGCGCATCGCCCGAAAGCACAGCGGCATTGCGCTGGCTGAAATTCGGCAGGAGAAGTGCAGCGCGTGCGGGATGATGGTTCGTCCGCAAGTCCTTCAGGAAATCCGGCGCTCCGACAACCAAGAACTGTTTCACTGCGAGACCTGCACGCGCATTCTCTATTGCCTGGAAACGTCCGCATCGGCGGAAGCCGCAGCCGCCTCGAGGTCGGCCTCTTCTGCCAGCGAGACTTAATCGCGCTGCCGGCTCCATCCCGGGCGCGATCCCGCCCTCACAGAGGGAGCCGAGGAGCTGCTGATTTCCATGAGGCGTCCCGCGAAGGTCCGGACCCCGGAAGCACGCTTGTTTTGCGATTTCGATCCCGCGATGCCTGCCTTAGGAGTTCATATCGCCCATATTGACGGCGCTTCACGCGGCAATCCCGGGCCGGCAGCCTATGCGGTGGTGATCCGCGACCCGCACGGTCAGGTAGTCCTCGAGCTGGCCAAACGGATGGGCCGCGAAACCAATAACGTAGCCGAATACTATGCCCTACTCGCCGCGCTGGACTACGCCACAAGCCAGGGGATCGGCGCGCTTCGGATTCGCAGCGACTCGGAGTTGCTTGTCCGGCAGATCGAAGGACGATACCGGGTGAAAAGTTCTGATCTCAAGCCCCTGCACGAACGCGCTTCGAAGCTCATCCGGCAGCTAACCTACTTCGCCATTGAGCATGTGCCCCGCGAACAGAACCGCGATGCGGATGCTCTGGCCAATCTCGCGCTCGACTCGGGAAATCTTTCCTCCGCCGCTCCACCCACGAAGCAGAAAACGGTCGCTGCGGGTCACACCAGTCCCACGCGGCGAATCCGCGCCCGGTTCGACAAAGGCGTTTTCACACCCCTGGAACCGCTGGATCTGCCGGAAGGTTCGCACGTGGTTGTGGATATCCACATTCCACCGCACGAATAATCGACGTCGAGCGGTTTCGCCTGCCTCCGCTGAATCCGTCGTTCCCTGGTACTAAGGCTCTATTGCTGGTTCAAAGCGGAGCCGCCACTCTAATCGCGCCGGGAGACGCCTGTGATTAGCGTGCCGGACGCACTGCCCATTACGCTCGTTCTTGCCGTGCTGGTCAGCGTCTTCCTGTCCCTAGAAAGACAGGCGCCGGTGGCGCGTGTACGGCTCTGGGCCTATGCCTGGTCGTTTACCTTTCTGCATTTCTTTGCGCAGGCGATGGAGAACCAGGGCGGGATCGTTCAAAAGATCCTGACACCGGTTGACTTCGGGGCCCTCGAACTTTCGGCCCTCGTTTTCCTGGCTTCACTCGTCTTTGAAGCCGACGAGCGGCCCAAGCGCATTGGTCTGATCACCGCGCTCGGCTTACCGTTGATCGTCCATGCACTGGTGGTCGGCTTCCATGTGGGCTCGCCCGCACTCTGGGCTGCCTTGCTCGTGCCTACGATTTTGTCAGCTGTGAGTTTCTTGTTCTTTGCGCCTCGCCACCGTCGGTTCTATCACACCGCGGGAGCGGTCCTGGTGGCAGGGGCGGGACTGTGGGCGGTTCACGCGCAGGTGCGGGGCGATGTTTTGGCTCCCATGTCCATATTCCTGGCCATCAGCTTCTGCCTTTCCGGCCTGCAATTCTGGAAGATCTATCGGCGCCGTTCTCTGGGGGTGATCACCACCACCATCGGATTTATCGCCTGGGGTGCCGAATACCCCGTAGCGTCGGGGATTCACGATTTGCTGACCACGATGCAAGTGAACCTGGATTTCTGGAATGTCCCGCGAATCCTGGTGGCCCTCGGCATGGTTCTGACTTTGCTGGAGGAGAAAACCAAAGTTTTAGAAGAAGCGCGCTCACGTGCGCAGGCCGAAAGCCTGCTGTTACAACGCCTCTCGCAAATCACCTCGCGTTTGCTGGCAGGGAATGATCCGAGCGCTCTGTGCGGAGAGGTCGCCACGGCCATCACGGAGGCAAGCAGTTTTCAGCGCGCCGCGCTGCTTCTGTTGGGCGAGAACCGCAAGTTCTACCTGGCCGGACTGAGCGGGTTCACGGCGCAAGAGGCCGAAACGCTCGAGATGCATTCCAGCAGCTACGCCATCGAAGCCGCCAAACGACGATCGCAGAGCTCGGGCCCCGCCGAAAAATCCTTCCGCATGTCGGAAACCGGAGATCTGATGCTGATTCCCATGGTCTCCTGGCGGGGCTCCGACGTGGGCTGTCTCTACGTGGCGGATTCCCGCTGCCCCGGGGGGCCAGACTCCCGAGAGATGGTCAATCTGGAGATCTTCGCGTCGGACCTGGCGGTGACGTTTGAAAACGTACGGCTGCACCAGCAGCTGGTGCGCTCGGAGAAACTGGCGGGACTCGGACAGCTCGTCGCGGGCGTCGCGCACGAGCTCAACAACCCGCTCACAGGCATCATCGGCTATGCAGATCTACTCGCCGAGGAGGTCCGAGAAGCAAACCCGCGAAAGCGAGTCGAGAAACTCGGAAATGAGGCGCGCCGCATGAAACGGATCCTCGATGGTTTGCTTCGTTTCGGCCGCCAAAACAGCTCAGCGGCGCGCTCGACGGCGCTCGAGCCAGTGCTTCGCGATGTGGTCCAGCTCCGTGAGTATCACCTGCGTTTGCACGGCATATCCCTGGACATGCAGTTGGAGCCGGTACTGGCACCCGTCGGAGTTTCCGAAGACGAGTTGAAGCAGCTCTTGCTGAACATCTTGAACAACGCGATCGACGCAGTCGAAGAGAGCGCCAAACGCGAAGTCCGAATCCGGGCGACCAGCCAGTCCGGCCGTGCCATCATTCGCTTCGAGGACACGGGCCCGGGCTTTCCCGACTTGGCCCGCGCGTTCGATCCTTTCTATACAACCAAGCCCGTGGGAAAGGGCACCGGGCTGGGCCTCAGCATCTGCTACGGAATCGCGCAGGAGTGCAACGGCGAGATCACCCTCTCCAACCTGAACCCCTACGGAGCCAGCGTGACAATCGATCTGCCCTTCGCCGTACCGCAGCCGGCCCTGGCTCAGCCGGCTAGCGCCACCTGGTGGTAGTCGGCTGGGTCCAATCGGAAAGCGGCCTGTAAACCGGCTACCGCTTGAGAACGTAGGAGCGATAGAGCGTGTCCCGCTGGGCGGGGATGTAGCCTGCTTCGGAGATAATGCGGCGAAGCTCCTGCTCGTTGGTGCGGTTGCGCACACCGGCGGCGTACACGACGTTCTCCTCGATCAGGATGCTGCCCACATCGTCTGCGCCAAACTCGAGGCCCACCTGGCAGATTTTGATTCCGGGCGTGAGCCAGCTGGACTGAACATGATCGATGTTGTCCAGGTAAAGACGGCTGATCGCCAGCGTCTTCAGGTAATCGAAGGCCGTTGTTTCCGATACCCTTTTGCCCAGCGAGGTATTCTCCGGCGCGAAAATCCAGGGGATGAACGCTGTAAAACCTCCGGTCTCCTGCTGAAGTTGGCGAAGCCGTTCGAGGTGGTTCACGCGATGGCGGTACTCTTCGCCGCAGCCAAACATCATCGTCGCCGTGGTGCGCATCCCGAGCCGGTGCGCCTCGCGGTGGACCGATTCCCATTCTTCGGACTTGCACTTTAAGCGCGCGATGCGATGGCGGACTTCATCATCGAGAATTTCGGCTCCGCCGCCTGGAATCGACTGCAGTCCCGCATCGCGCAAGCGCACAATGGTGTCGCGGATCGAAAGCCCGGAGACTTCGGCGATGCACAGGATTTCCGGCGCGGAAAAGCAGTGCAGATGGACTTGCGGAAAGCGCTCGTGGATCGAGCGCAGCATGTTCTCGTAGTAATCAATCTTGAGGTCAGGGTGTAGACCGCCTTGCAGTAGTACGCCCGTGCCGCCGAGCGCCAGCATCTCCTCAATCTTCGCGTAAATGGACTCGAGCGGTTGAATGTACCCCTCTTTGGAGCCGACCGGGCGATAAAAGGCGCAAAACGAGCAGTACTCGGTGCAGAAATTGGTATAGTTGATGTTGCGGTCGATCTGATAGGTCGCCACGCGCGGATCCGTCTTCTGGCGGCGGACTTGGTTCGCCGCCATGCCGATGCCGATCAGATCACTGGAGTTGAAAAGGTCCAGAGCCTCTTGTGGGGTAATTCCCATCGCCCGCCCATTCTCCCACGAAACAGAGGAATCAGATCCGCAGCGCTCGCGGCTCCGGGCCGGAAAGCGGCTCACGCGCCACGGCGCACCGCCGAGCCCGAGGTCGCTGCGGCAAATTCGAGCCGATGGGCGTGTGGCACGAGCCCGTGCGCCGCGGCCTTTGCGAAAAAGAGCTGGAGACCGGCGAGATTCTCTTCATCCAGATCGAACTGGATGTTCTCCGTCAAGTAGCGTTCCAGAGCCCGCGGCGGCAAATCGAGCTTGATCGATGCCGCTTCACTGATCTCACGAATTCGCTCCATTCCGTACCTTTTGGAAGCCAAGAAATCAGCAGCGACCTCCGCGCTCACCAGCTCCGGGTAACCTGCCCAGATGGCTAAAACCGACGGTTTGTCGGTCATTTCGCGCCACTGATGGGTGACATCATAAACAAACAGGGTTTCGAAGCCTGGAACGGGCATCTCCTCCGGATCCCCTTCGCAGCAGCCACCCTCGCCGGGAGTCTTTCCGGACAGGGCCTCCATCTTGAGCGAGATGCGCAGGGCCGGATCGCCAATCACCAGCGCTGCGTCCGCACTTTTCAGCATCTCGACAGGGTCTGGGGCAGCATCGACAAATTCCGGCTGAATACCCCAATGTTCCCTCGCCAGGATGCGGACCAGTCCAGCGGTGCTGCGCGAGCTGGTGTCCAGTGCAATCCGCTTGGCCCGATCGATGGGTCGCTTCGACACAACCAGCAGGCTGCGAACCTCTCGCTTGGCGGCGATGGCCATTCCCGGCAGCGCGACGATGCCATTCATCCTCTGATACTCAATACTTGGGATGATCGCCACATCGGCGTCATGATGGCGAAGGGCCTCGGCGCACTGCGAAGGCACGGTGAACGAAAGATCGTACTTTCCAGCGAGTGGACCGTCGGTGAATCCCCATACCAGAGGCGCTGTGTTCAGATACTCGACGATGGAAACGCGCAACTTCAACGTGCTCTAGCTCCCGGCCGAGGCAATGGTATCACAGCCCATGGCGCCTCGAGCGGCGCGGCGAATGGTTCGATCCTGGCGCCAAACAAAAGGCCCTATCCGGCTTCCTCTAAATCAGTTAGACCGGATGCCCGCGGATTCTGCAATCCCTGAGGCCCGCGGTGTGAAACAGGTTCGGTCGGGGACACGTATTCAGGCCGCCCCGATGATCCCGGGCCCGGGGAATCGGCGGCTTGCCATCGCTCTATCGAAACAGGAATGCTGCGCCGCTGCCCTGTTTCAACCTAGGGCGCGCGACGCCGGGCCTGCGAGGAGAATCAAATGGCCTAAGGGTCGGCCCAGGGCCCTGGCGGAGAAGCCAGAACCTCCGAGGAGGGCGCGTTGGGGCTGTGTCGGTGGCGGAAGCCTCGGCGAATTGCGGCGTTGCCGAAAGAATCGAGCCGTCGAGGGAACCGACACGGAAAGGCCACGCAACCATCGGGCCTGAGACCGAATCAGGTCCAGGTGGGTGAGAGGTACGACAGAAAATCCAGACTGGGAATGCGCGCACCGGAAAGTGCGCCCAGCACCGAGCTGGCGGCCGATTTGACTTGGAGCCGAAAGCCGTGGTACGCCAGTTACCGGGACAGCAATTCTCGAAAGTCCTGTTGTAATTAAAGCCCGGACAACAGGTTAGGATTGTACGTCTGACGAACAGAAGCGTGGTCCGTAACCGGGCGAACCTAGTAGGTCGTCTTCAGGGAGAATCGCAAAGAATGGCAAGATCACTCGTCATTGTAGAGTCTCCGGCCAAAGCCAAGACAATCAACAAATATCTTGGCCGGAACTATACCGTCAAGGCCTCTTACGGGCATGTCATGGACCTGCCCAAGAAGGACATAGGCATCCTGCTGCCCGGCGAGAAGAAAAAGGGCAAGCGAAAAGCCAAGGGAAAACAGAAGAAGGCTTCGAAGCCTGTGGCGGTGACGCCCGAGAACATTTTTGAACCCACCTATGAGGTGATCCCCGGAAAGATCAAGGTGATCGGCGACCTGCAGAAGGCCGCCCGAAGCGCGGAGGCTGTTTATCTGGCCGGCGATCCGGACCGCGAAGGCGAGGCGATCTGCGCCCATCTCGCCGAGATTCTGGGCAATCCAAAACAGTATGCCAACATAGCCGTCGCCGAGCGAACCAATGGGAATGGTAAGAAACCTGCCGTTTCGACGAAGCCGGCAAAGGCTCCTGCGTCGGACGCCAAGCCAAAGATCTACCGGGTGATGTTCAATGAAATCACGCAGAAGGCAATCCGGGCCGCTTTCGAAAACCCCACCCAGGTGAACGAGAACCTGGTGGATGCGCAGCAGGCGCGACGGGTCCTTGATCGGCTGGTCGGATACAAGATCTCCCCGCTTTTGTGGGACAAGGTTCGTCGGGGGCTTTCTGCCGGACGCGTGCAGACCGTGGCGCTGCGGTTGATTGTCGAGCGTGAACGTGAAATCCGGGCTTTCGTGCCCAGGGAGTACTGGACCATCCACGCGCTGCTGGCGGCGGGCGATCCACCCTCGTTCGAAGCGAAGCTCACCAAGTACAACGGAACGGATATCGAGATCCCGGATGAAGCCGAGGCCCAAAGGATCCTGGCATCTGTCGAGCATGCGATCTGGCAGGTGGCGAGCGTCGCGCAGAAAGAAAAGCGCCGGTTTGCGCCGCCCCCGTTTACCACCTCGAAGCTGCAACAGGCGGCGTACAACCGCCTGCGCTACACGGCCAAGCGGACCATGATGCTGGCACAGCGGCTGTATGAAGGCGTCGAGCTCGGCGATGAGGGTTCGGTGGCGCTGATTACGTACATGCGCACAGATTCGGTGAGGGTTTCCGGCGATGCAGTCGCTCAGGTGCGCGACTATATCGGCTCGAGTTATGGGCAGAGCTATCTGCCAGAAGGACCGAACTTCTTCAAATCGAAGAAGGACGCACAAGAAGCGCATGAGGCGATTCGTCCTACCGATGTAGGCCGCACACCGGAAAGCGTGAGGCCTTATCTGGAAGACGACATGTTCAAGCTCTATCAGATGATCTGGCAGCGGTTCGTGGCCTCGCAAATGGTGCCGGCGGTATTCGATCAGACCACCATCGATGTGGACGCCAGTGGTTACACGTTCCGCGCAACAGGGTCGGTGATGAAGTTTGACGGCTATCTGGCCGCCTATCAGGCCGTGAAAGAAGAAGAGGAAAAAGAAGACGAGGGCGACGCAGCGGGCAACCGTCTGCCTCGGGTGAGTGAAGGTGAGCAGCTGCGTCTGGAAACGATTCGTCCCGAGCAGCACTTCACGGAGCCGCCACCGCGATTCACGGAAGCGACGCTGGTGAAGGACCTCGAGGAAAAGGGTATCGGTCGGCCTTCGACGTATGCAGCGATCATTTCGACGATCGTCGAGCGGGAATACGTAAAGAAGGATCAGGGGCGCTTCACCCCGACGCTGCTTGGTGAGAAGGTGAGCGACCTGCTGGTAAAGGCGTTCGAGGATATTTTCGACGTCAACTTCACGGCGCGCCTGGAGGATGAGCTCGACGAAATCGAGGAGGGAAAACTGGCCTGGCGCGCGTCGGTGAAGGAATTCTGGGATCGTTTCGAAGTGGACTTGGAAACGGCCGCCGCGGCGATGGAGTCATACAAAGCCGGCATACCCACCGGAGAGAAGTGCGAAAAGTGCGGCCAGGGAGAGCTCCTGGAGCGCATCAGCCGCCACGGATTTTTCCTCGGTTGCTCCCGCTATCCCGAATGCGACTACACGCGCGATCTTTCCGATCCGGGAAGCGAAGGAGCCGATAGCGATGCCGGACCGCAATACTGCGACAATTGCGGTCGCGAGATGACCATCAAGCGCGGGCGGTTCGGCGCATTTCTGGCGTGCACAGGTTATCCCGATTGCAAAACCACGCGCCGGTTGGCTAGCGGCACGCGCCGCGTACTCGAACCGGACGTGCGGCTGGATGAAAAGTGCCCCGCCTGCGGAGCCGAGCTCCTACGGCGACATGGCCGCTACGGCGAGTTCATTGGCTGCGAAAAATACCCGAATTGCAAGTACACCCGGCCGGTCACGCTCGGAATTAAGTGCCCGAAGTGCCGGGAAGGAGAACTTGTTCGCCGCGGGACCGCAAAGGGACGTGGACGTGGGCGAGTCTTCTATGGCTGCAGCCGTTACCCCGAATGCGATTTCACCACGCCGTATGCGCCGATCAATGAACCGTGTCCGAAATGCGACGCACCGTTCGTCGTCGAGAAACGCACAAAACAGGGCAGGTTCCGCGCGTGCATTCGAGAGAACTGCGACTGGGAGGTTCCCGCGCCAGAACCGGCACCGTTCGTGCACCCGCAATCCGCGCCTGGTCCCGAGCCACAGCCCGTCGGGGCCGGCGCACCCACCAGGCCTTAGTCAACTTGCCGACACGGCGCTCCGGCAAGGGCTGGAGCGGCGCGCGGGTCCTTCATTGCTGCTGATTCTGCGTTGTTGGTGCTGCGGCACCGGGCGTCGGAGCCGGCGGCGCGGGCATCGACGGCGGGCCCGGAAGCGCCATAGTGCCATCCAGCGTGAATGTATAGAGCCGAGCCTTGCCGCCACGGCCCGAGAGGACGGAAACGTACTGTTTTCCATCGATCATGTACGTTGCCGGATTCGCGAATCCAGGCATGAGTTTCACCGACCACAGTTTTGCGCCCTTGTCCGCGCTGAAGGCCACAAACTCTCCGCTGTTGGATGCGGCGAAAACAAGGTTGCCGGCGGTAGTTACCGTGCCGCCGCCATTCATTCCCTGCGCCCGCCAGGCCTCCGTTTCCGTGACCGGATTCCAGGCCGTCAGGAAGGCCTGATTGGCAGGCGGTACGGGCAGGTCACCCGGGGCACCACCCGGCGGAGGTGGAGGAGGCCGGAAAACAATTCCCCAGTTGTAAGTGCCAAGTTCAGGCTTGAACTCCGTCGTGGCGATGTACTTAAACGTGCTATCGAGTGCAGGAAGGTAGACGAGCCCAGTGTTCGGGTTATAGGACATCGCTTGCCACGCATGCCCTCCAGCCGGACCCGGAGAAGCTTCAATGGGTGCCTTTTCATAGCGCATGCCGGGCGCCTCGTGTGGACGGCCGGTTTTCGGATCAAGACCCGTGGACCAGGTGACTTTTACGTACGGCGCGCCCGAGATGAACTCTCCGGTCTTGCGATCGAGCACGTAAAAGTAACCGTTCTTGGGCGCCTGCATGATGACGTGGCGAATCTTTCCGTCAATCTTGAGATCGGCAAGCGTCATCTGTTGCACGGCGTCGTAGTCCCACTCGTCGGCCGGCGTCGTTTGGAAATGCCACACGTACTGCCCTGTGTCGGCTTTCAGGGCTACGATAGAGCACAGATACAAGTTGTCCTTTTTCATCGGGTCTCGAAAGCCCTGCACCCACGGACCACCCTGCCCGATCCCGATGTAGACCATGTTGAGCTCGGGATCGTAGGTGATGCCGTCCCACACGTTTCCGCCTCCGCCCAGCTTCCACCACTGTCCGGCCCAGGTCTTCGCGGCAGCTTTCATGGCCTTGTTCTCAAAGGGTTTCGACGGATCACCCGGTACGGTGTAGAAGCGCCAGATTTGTTTGCCCGTCTTGGCATCGTAGGCCGTGACAAAGCCGCGAACGCCATACTCGCCGCCGGCGTTACCGATGATGACCTTGCCTTTGGCGACTCGCGGAGCGCCGGTAATGCTGTAGTCGGCATCCTTGTCGACG
>Ga0187783_10000433_pt1 | contig 30895 bp, 29 predicted proteins | sample 1015_SJ02_MP02_2_FD_132471 | JGI IMG/M metagenome (GOLD analysis project Ga0187783, IMG submission 132471) | Tropical peat soil microbial communities from peatlands in Department of Meta, Colombia - 1015_SJ02_MP02_20_MG | ecosystem: Environmental > Terrestrial > Soil > Wetlands > Peat | place... | reverse complement strand
GTGCCGAGGCGCAGGCGCGCGAGCTCGGCTTTACCATACTGGTCCTGAGCACCGCCGAGGTCCAGAAAGCCGCAATCGCCTTCTATCGCAAGAGCGGTTATCGCCTCGCCAGAACCGAACTCGCCGACACGATGTCGACTAAGACCGTCGGCGGCGGCCTGACCCGGTTCCATTTTAGGAAGGAGCTCTAGGTCCGCGGGACGCATTTGGAACAACGGGTTTATCTCGCGGACCGGCCACGAACGCCTGGGCGACGCTTCCCAAAGGCAGTCTAGCCGAACCCTCGTCCCCGGCGCAGGCCAGTCGAACGCGCCGCCGAGTCTCTTCGCCGTTACTGTGTGAAATGGGCCCAGGCGTCGCGATGTGATGATTTCCACGGATCAACCCCAATCACGACACGAAGGCCCAACCACGGAATGGATTTTACTCAAGTGTGACATTCTGAACACCCCCGGTCCTCCAGTGATGGAACTTTCTGCCAGCCCTGCCTTGAAGGATTTCGACGTAGTTCCACCGGTCGAATGCAACGGGGTTATTCGCCTAGCGTTGACTGTAGTTGCGTCGAATGGCGTCCAATGAGGTAAGAACAACGGCCAAGCCATTGCGTGAGCCCGTCGGCTAACGTCTTCATATGAACGACGCCGTACTGCCAGTCCGGAAGAACCGTACCCATGAGCCCGCGTTGCAGGAGCCAACCCGACCGCTGACCAAGAAATTGTGCAATCGAGCCCCGCCACGACCGCGATCATCGCAAGAGCCCCCGCGCACGACACCAACGACGACATCCTTGCTGTCTTGGATCGCCTGTTGCAGAAATGGGCGCCCGAGCAGCTCGCCCCGAGAAACCTTCAACGTGCCACTGACAGACTCGGTGACCTGCGGCGGGCGCGAGCCATTCGCCAAAGGGTAAACAAATGAACCAAACCACTCCGATCGATCAAGTTCTCTGGCGCGTTGATGAGCGTGGCGTGGCTTACCTCACCCTCAATCGGCCTGAAGTCTACAACGCGTATGATGACGAACTCATCGCAGCGTTGCATGTAGCCCTTGACCAGCTCGGTCATGAACCTGCACGCCTCGCCGTGATCAGTGGCAAGGGACGCAATTTTCAAGCCGGGGCCGATATCAATTGGCTGGACGCGGTGCGGCGCTTGTCCGCCCAGGACAATTTACGCGCCTCGCGCATGACTGCTGAGGCGATCCAGCGGCTCAATATGCTTCCGATACCTACCATTGCGTTGGTACAAGGCGCCTGTTTCGGTGGAGGCACCGGAATTATCGCCGCGTGTGATATCGTGATTGCCGCTGACAACGCCTTTTTTTCGATTGCAGAGGTCCGTATCGGAGTCGCCGGCACCATTATCATTCCACAACTCAACGATGCCATTAGCGTGCGCCAAGTGCGCCGCTATGCGCTCACCGGTGAGCGCTTCGACGTAAAAGAAGCGTATCGCGTCGGCCTCGTTCACGAGGTCGTGCCGCTTGGGGAATTGCATGCTGCAGGCGAGCGCATCGTGGGTCACTTGCTCGCCGGGGCACCTGAGGCAATTGCGGAAACCAAAGCATGCGCGCTGCGCAGTACCTGGAGCAATCTGGAAGACAGCGCGTTTACGAGACTTATCGAGGCCCACGCCGCCAAACGCCAATCGGATGAGGCAGCGGAAGGAATCGCGTCGTACTTGGAGAAGCGAGCAGCCCGTTGGAAGCTGGATCAGAAGTCCAACGTCTAGTCCGCGTCCAGCTGTATCCGCCTTCCCTTGTAAAGGACCTTCGTCCATGCGATCAGCGCGCCCACCTCGGCAGGCGTCAAAGTCGCCAGCTCATGAAATGGCACTGTTTGATAACTTTAACTTCTCTGAACCACCGCCAATGAGATCTATTGAAGGGCCGCGCGTTCGAATAACCCTGTCGAGCGCGCGCTGTCTTCGTTAGCACCCAGCACTGGATGGCGGATTGCGACGTTCCCGAGCTTGCCCGCCGCTGAATAGGGCCCAGAACATCGCGTTGTAGGCGATGCCGATCGGCGGACAAATGCGGCCGATCGGCCAGGCCGGACAACACGATCGATTCGACCATCGGCTCAAGCGCCGTAGCCCGGGGCCAGATTGAATGCGCCGTCTTTCAGCGAATTGGCTTCAACCATCACCACTTCGTCGTCGGGATAGCCGTCGTGCTGATCGGGCGTAAACGAGATGTCGCCGTATACACCGGGGAAACCCTTGAGTGTGTTTAGATAGCCGACGACCTGCGCCGGCTCGACGCCTGCGCTCTTCATCGCCTCAGCGATCAGGCGCGGAGTGTCATAGCCGAGCGCGATCCACCATAGCAGGGTGTCGCTCATGTCGATCTTGGCGCTCTTCAGACGGTTGAGAAAGGCGATGGTGCGTTCCGGAAGCTTGCCATCCAGGCCGTAGCAAACCGTGCGGAAATTATTGGGGTAGACTTTCGCCCAGTATTCGGGCTTTTCCAGCAATGCCTTGGTCTGACCAGAACCAAGCGTGGTCTGGCCGACGATCGGCACGTCCCATTCCATCTGCCCGCGCGTGTTGATGATGCGGGACAGGAAACCGGCATTGACGCTCCATGGTGTGATCGCTTCCGCTCCTGCAGCGCGCATGCGCAGCAACTCAGGCTTGAGCTCCGGATTGGCCGCATCAACGTTGCCCTGATAGACCACTTCCGCTCCGATGCCCTTGAGCATCGGTACGTAGGCGTTGACCGAGGCCGTGCCATACCCGGTGGCATCGCTAATCACGGCGACCTTCTTGCACTTGAGCACCTGCACCACATAGCGGTTCGCAGCGGCGCCGATCTGCTGGTTGGTGGGCGCGTTGCGGAAACACATCGGATATTTCTTCGGGTCAGTCAGACTATCGACCCAGCAGGGATGGACTTGCGGCATGTTCGCACGGGCGAGCAGCGGCACGGCCGCGAGCGACTCGCCGGAGTTGAGCGGCCCGAAGACAACGCTCACCTTTTCCGCGTGCACAAGCTCCGCGGCTCCGTTGACCGCCTTGGTCGGATCGCTTTGGGTGTCTCGCGTGATCAGTTCGATCTGCCGCCCGTTGATGCCACCAGCCGCGTTGATCTCCTGCACCGCCAAGAGCGCTCCGCGGCTGATTCCGATGCCAGTAGAGGATGAAGGGCCGGTGAGCGCCGGGAGGTAGCCGAGGCGGATCGGCTCGTTGAGGGCAATTGCAGGCTTGGCCATACCGCTGACGATCGCGGCGGCGCCAACGGAAGCCAACGCCTGGCGGCGAGTAATCGACATTTTGATCTCCTCCCTAGACTTGTCTGGTTAACTCCCAAGGGTTTGTTGCACTTTTGTAACGCAGTATAGCGCAGGCTCGATTATCCGAGAAGCGGCGGCGGAAACTCGCGGATGCGTAATGAAGTAGTGGTGGGATTCGCCTCATCGGCGGCTCGATAAGGCACATGCGAGGCCGTGGGCGAGAAGTTTTTGAAGGGAGCAATACAATAGAGCTTGCGGGCGTCGGACTTTAGGCGGCACACGCGCCTGCAAGAGAGGGCGTCAAAGTTCTGATCTGCGCACACCGGCGAGAGGCACTCGCTGAGGCAGCCTGCGATGTAATGCGCACCCCGGCCGAAAGACCAAGACACACTCGTTCGACATGACCAAGCTCGACCAGATCGAAATGATTCCGGCCGGTCGTCAGTGACAAGGTCGGTTGCAACGTCATCCTCGTTACCAACGCTGGCGCCGGCTCCTATTGGCCCTTTCTCAAGACGACCGAAGAGGAATTGGTCGAAGGCATGGCGACCAGATTCTTCGCGCAACCTCCCGTCTGTCAGCGCATTGTTCCGCCGATGATGGCGCGCCGCGGCGGCCGGAGTGCTGATGTTGCCAAGTGAGAACGCGAGCGTGCGAGCGCAAGCTGAGTCCCGAGGATGCCGCGGGCTAAATCAATGGCACCGCACCCGTCACCGACAATACCAAAACAAAGCCTGAAACCGTACCAAGACGCAGGGTCCCCTTTCGTCGCACGAGGCCTCAAATCGGCCGGAAACCGGCCCTTGCGTCCTCAAGGATCATGTCCGCACCCTTCTCGCCGATCATGATTGTAGCCGCGTTAGTATTGCCGGAAACGACCGCCGGCATGATCGACGCGTCAACCACACGCAGCCCGGCAAAGCCGCGCACACGCAATCGTTCATCGACCACGGCATTCTGATCCTGGCCCATGCGACAGGTGCCCACCGGATGATACGTAGTGGAGCCGCGGCGACGGATGAAATCAAGCAGTTCGTCGTCGTTGTCGCATTGCGCGCCAGGCTCGATCTCTTCGGCGATATAGCGCGCCATGGCGGGTGCCCGAAAGATGCGGCGCATCGCCGCCACGCCGGCCACGATAGTCTCGCGGTCCCGTGGCGTCGCTAGATAGTTCGGGTCGATCGCCGGCGCGTCGCGCGGATCGGCCGATTTGATGCGCACATAGCCGCGGCTCTCCGGCCGCAGCAACACACAATTGCCAGTCACACCCGGGAATGGATGCAGTTCGCCGCCGATGGTCTGGGCTGAAAACAGGGAAATCGAGCATTGCGAGTCGGGTGTTGCCGAAGCGGGGTGCGCGCGCAGGAAACACCCAGCGGAGACCGCCGGCACCGCGAGATAACCGCGACGTGTGAGCACGTAGTGCAAACCGTGCGAAAACTTGCCGCTCCAAGTGCGCACTGCATCGTTGAGCGTGATCGGTTCTTTGCAACGCAATATGATGCGGCCTGAAATATGGTCGTTGAGATCATTGCCAACACCTGAAGCATCGGCGATTACGGCAATCCCGTGCGACTGAAGGAGCGAAGCCGGACCTAGCCCCGAAAGCTGTAGCAGTTGCGGCGAATTGAACGCACCTGAAGCGACGATCACTTCGGCGTTGGCGCGCGCGATGCGCTTATCGTTACCAACAACATACTCGACGCCAGTCGCGCGTCGTCCGTCGAACAGAACGCGGGTGGCGAGCGCTTGTGAAACCACCTTGAGATCGGCATGGCGTCGCGCCTGCTTGAGATAGCCAGTGGTAGAGGCACGCACGCCACTTCGCATGGTGGTTTGGTAAAAGCCGGCGCCTTCCTGCACCGCTCCGTTGAAATCGTCATTGCGCGGATGTCCGCATTGCAGCGCCGCCTCGACGTAAGCCTGGGCGAGCGGATGACGGTCGCGCAAATCCGAAACCGCGAGCGGCCCGCCAGCACCGTGGAATTCATCTGCACCGCGCTCGTTGTCTTCCGCCTTGAGGAAATAGGGGAGGACGTCATCGAAACTCCATCCGACGTTGCCCAGTTGGCGCCAATGGTTGAAATCCTCCGCTTGTCCGCGGATATAGATCAGTCCATTGATCGAACTGGATCCACCAAGAACCTTGCCGCGCGGCGCGATGATTTGCCGATTGTGGCACTCGGGTTGCGGTTCGGTTGCGTAACACCAATTGAACCTGCGATTACTGAAAAGTCTGCCAAACCCAAGCGGGATATGAAGCCACGGGTGCAGATCGCTGGGGCCCGCCTCCAGCAGAAGCACACGGTGCAGGCCGGACGCTGTCAGCCGGTTGGCCAGAACGCACCCGGCGCTACCGGCCCCGACGACGACGAAGTCGAAAGTTTCTGAATTCAGCAAGCGCTTTCCTCGGCCCATGGCGATTGTTTCTTGCTCACATAACGAGCGGAAAGATGATCTCCTGCGCAAGCAGCCCAGCGACGGTTGTGCCGTCGAGTTGGCGATGAACTCTCCATCGTCCGCTGTCGCGAGTGGCGAGCCTGCTCCAATGGCATCGCACCCACGGCAAAACCAGAACAATAGCACAGATCAACATCAGGCAAACTGTCCGAACGCTCACGACGGTCGGCGAATTGACGACCCTAAAGGACCTTGTAGAGCGCGTGCTTTCGGTTACGTGTGTAGGGGCGCACTTGGCTGGGCCAGCGACCGGCCTCCCCGGCTTTCGCCCAGTCTGGGCTGACAAGGACGTGTGGACCGTCAATTTCATACACGGCACTGTAACGGGGACCTTCGTGGACCACCGTCCGCGTGCCGCCTCCAATGCTCAATTCAAAGGCTTCCCCTTTGATGCGCGTGGCAGAATGCACCCCAGGAACCTTCAGAAGATTTGGTATATGCTCAGTGTCGTACACCTCGTTAAAGAGAGCTTCCTTATCCGGGTCCACGTCCATGCTTGCTACGAAGATATATTTCGAGTTGATGGTCATCTGAACCTCCATTTGCTCGATTTTGCCGAAAGCCGAGACCGATTAGCATCCCCTTCCGTCGCCAGCCATCCGGCTGCTACGATCTCCTGTCGATCGATCACGGCCCACGCACGCCTGGCGACGCCAACAACTGTTTGATCGTGCAAGACACTGACGCTTGGATCGGATGCAAGCGATTCGCGAGCGCGATGCGGTGGTAGCAAACAATGACAGAGGCACAGCGTTGGAGAGCGGGCAGGAAAGCTGAGCCGTGAGCATCGCGGAATCCTATTGATGGTGAGTTTCAGAGCCTAGACTGAGCGGACGTTCCACTACACCGTGACCTGGCGAGATTGACCTGAAGCAGAACTCTGCGGTCGTTGCCCCATGCGTGATAATCGTCGTCAAGACGGGAGGATCACGGCCTTGCCGGTGGTCTGGGTATCGAACAACCGATAAGCCTCCTCCGCTTGGTCCAGCCGCCAACGATGGGTGAAGAGTCTGTCGATGGCGAGGTCGTGGTCTACGACAAACTCGGCGCACTCGGCCTGCCCTTGCCTTGAGAACGTCCAGGAGCCGACCAGCGTGATCTGCCGGCGGAGCAGGTCTGAACTCACATCGAGCGTGACCTGTCCACGTTCGCCAACGTAGCAGGCCGTTCCCCAGGTTCGTGTCGCCCGCACCGCCGCGGCCCGCGCCTCACTGGCGCCCGACGTGTCGAGCGCCTTGTGTGCGCCTTCGCCGTGGGTCAGCTCGCGGATCGCCTCGACGGGATTGTTGGCGCTCGCATCGATTACTTCGTTCGCGCCAAACTCGCGGGCAAGTTTGCCCCGCTCGGGTGAGATGTCGAGCCCGATCACCCGGGCGCCCATAGCGACGGCAAGCTGCGTCGCAGAGAGCCCAACCGGTCCCTGGCCGAAAATGGCGATGGTTTCGCCGCCCTGCAGATTGAGCCGCTTCAATGCACCGTAGGCCGTGCCAGTGCCGCAGCAGATGGCTGCTCCTGTCTCAAAAGTGAGCGCGTCGGGCAGGGGTACGAGTGTATCAACCGGCACTTTCATGTATCTGGCGTGTCCGCCGTTGCCGTTGGCGCCAAATATGACGGCGCCTTCGAGACACATCTGTGCCCACCCCGAGCGGCAATGCTTGCAGCTGCCGCAACCGGTGTAGTGGTGATTCATCACGCGCTGGCCACTACGAGCCTCCTTGTGGGTAACGCTTGTACCGACCGCGACCACGACGCCACACGGCTCGTGGCCAGCTATCACTGGCTCGGTGGCCCGCTTAAATCCCGAGCTGTCGTCCCCCGGCTTGAAGGCGGCGCGGTAGACGTGCAGGTCGCTGCCGCACATACCCGACGCTTTTATCTCGAGCACCACGTCGCGGGGGCCCGGCGTGGGGTCGGGGAAGTCGCGCAGCTCGAGCTTGCGGTCACCAACAAACACGACGCCTTTCATGCAATCCTCCCAACCGTTCTCACTCGACGCGCGCAGGTTGGGCGCGCAGCATGATCCAATTTACCATGGAACGTCGGCCACTCGTCATTCCCTGCGACGCATGAATTAGATCAACCTGGAGTGAGGCTTTCTCCGCTGCAGTCAGCTTTTGTATGCTGGACCGTTGATCGGTCCCCAGAGGCAATCTCAATCTGAAGGGAAACGATTGCCGACTGTCATTCGCATTCGGATCGTTTGACCCCCAGATCGCATTGGGACGACTGAACAACCCCACGTGCCCTTTCCGATGCTCAAATTAAAGCGGGCGCGGCCCGCCTGGCACCAATCGCGTGGCGCGCGCACAGCAACGGACCGGGATGCAACTCGCGGCACTTTCTCACTAGACCTTGCCTCCTTAGCGCACGCCACCGGCATTCACGATCGGGCCGGTGTATTGCTCAAACCGCTTGCGCAGTTCGGCCACCTGCCGCTCCTTGACAATAAACTCCTTGTAATCGTTCGTCACTAAATAGGAGAAGATCGGCTTATAGCCCGCGGGCGGCGCGAGATCTGTACGCGGCGACCACGTACCAGTCAGGGCCTGCTGTCCCGGCTCAAGCACGAAGTTCATAAACAGCTTCGCCGCGCTGGGGTGGGGTCCATCCTTGAAAATAGCGCCCGTCAGCGGCCAGATTGGCGTTGCGTCGACTGTGGAAAAATGTGAGTCCACCGGCTGGCCTGCTTTTTTCATTGACTCAGTAGTGTTGAAGATGGAGTCGATCGCCACCCAATTTTGCCCAGAAGCAATGCTTCGTTGTTGACCGAGGTGCCCTTGAATGAAGTTCGGCTTGTTGCTCATGTATTTGTCCATGTACTCCCAGCCGTACTTCTGAACGACCTTGTAAAAGAGCCATAGCGTCACGTCATCGTCGGCAGGGTATGGCGTGACTGCCTTTCCGCGAAATTGTTCTTTGAGAAAGTCCAACGCCGAATTAGGCACGTCAGCGGGCTTCACAAATTGCGTGTTGTACATATATGGCACTGCAACTATCTGCACACCGTAGTAAGCTCCGTCGGGATCCTTGAAACTCGGATCCATCTCGTCGAAACCAGTCGGCTTATAGGCGAGCAGCCGGCCCTCCGACTTCCATCGAACAAAATCCTGCAGGGTCTGCAAAATCGCCGCATCGACCTCAAGCTTCTTACCGGCAAGCTGTTGATCGATCTCCTTGTCCAAGACGTTGCTAAACCCACCTTTGATGGAGACATTGATACCCGGATACCGCTGCTCAAATGCTTTGGCGCGCAGCTCCCACGGTCCAGTAGGGCCGCCGACGCAAAGCGTCAGCGCTCCTTCGCTCATTACGTTTGCAGATTGCGCCAGAACCGGCGCGGACTGCAGTGCAGCGGAGAAAATTACATTCACCGCGGCAATATGAGAAAGTGAGGTCAATCGCATATGGTCCTCCTCTCAACGCGTGTTCCGGGGCAGTGCATCCAGGACTGCGCCAGGGCAGGACTGCGCCAGGGCAAGCGCACCGGCCACCGCTGGCTCATGATCAATATTGGCCAATTGTTCCAAAACGGAGATTCCCGCGTTGAAGTTTTAGGGGCAGGCGCACAAATCCACTCGGTGGTGGTCAGGCTAACTCGTGCCGCGCCTGTCTGCCAGATCAAGGCCGCTGGTCGGGCAAGTCGGCGCGTATCGCGTCTACCGGCTGACCAAGATCGGCCCGGAGGATGAGGCAACCCGACGATCTGCGGGATCACGGGGGGATGAGGATCCCGATCCGCCGGTCTGGCTCACGCGTCGCGAACTGACACGGTCGACCATCGTGATTTGATGATACCTGCCTGGTCGGGTAAGCTGTAGGGACGGCATTCGCTCGTTGACAGCTGTTCGGAGGCTCTCAGGAACCGGCCGAAAGCTTGGCACAACTGGTCACCGCCACCAAAGGCGAAGAGTGCTGAGCAATTTTGGGAGCAGAAGTGGATTCGCGAGTACCGCAGCGGGCAAATGAGGTTGAACGGCCATGCTTCGAGTTCTTGGTGAAACGCCGCCTGGCACGTTCTGCATCTGTTGTCATTCAGCGGAAGGGCGGGTGCTGAAGATCAAGGATGCAAGCGTCATCGGCGGCAAGCCGGAGACTTTGCACAGAGACTGTGCCGAGCGGTGGTTTGGTGCGATTGAGCAATCGCGAACGAGCACTCGATCTCGATATCCCGGTTTGTCTCAGGACAATTGGTGGCGCCGGCATCGGTCCAACGCAGAGAAGTGACAAGCGACGTGAGCGGCCACGTATCCGTCGACCGGCTGCTCAAGGCGGCGCGACAATAGGTGCGATCCCGGGTCGCTGCGTCTATGGCGTGCGCCCCGATCAGATCTTCCGGTGCCCTGACGGGTGGTACGTTCTTGGTTGATGAGGGCACGCAGCTCCACGCGAGCGGCGGGCGCGGGAACAGCAATGAACAACCGCGGTCGGCGCGAGTGCGTCGACCTTACGTCCGCAGGCTCTCCGGACGAAGTGATAGCACCGCGCCCAGCCAGGCCGCGTGGTCGGTATGGTCGCGGTGCGGATCGCCGGTTTCCGGATGCAACAGAATACTTAGCCCCTCACGGTTGAGCATGAGCCACGGCAGAAGGGTGGTCAGCAGTTCGGATGGAAAGGCGATCTGGTACATCGCCCGGGTGTGAGGCCCGACAAGTGCATCGTGCCAGCGTCCGAGCGTCGCCCCCGGAAACGCCGATGCCACGCGCTCACGCAACCTCTCGGCCCGATCTCGAGTCGATGCGGGGTCGTAATAGACATGAGCGTGATAGAGCCTGATGGCTCCCGGGTCGACTGCGTGATCTGCGTAACGAGGAGTGCCACCATTGTCCGACATCGTGGTACTTGGCGATCCGCCAACCTCCCATCGGTACCGATTACAACCGCCACTTCAGCTCGAACGGATTCGAGGCGAAGCGGGCTCAGGGCATGTCAGGAGGTGTGTGGGAAGAACACCAGCGCTCGCACCTCGATGCTCTCCCGCGGTGGAGCGCCCGACGCCAGTGGGTTCTCGAATGAGGTGTGAAACGACAGCCGGGCGCGACCGTCATTGGCGCTGTCATGGATTCGGATCAGCAGCGCTTCGTCGGTCTGCATTTCGGAGAAGTAGTACCAGCGATGCGTTGGTTTGTACTCCACCCTCGACGTCTCGCCGCGGACATGGGCATAAACGAGATCGCTGGCGATCAGGTCGTCGTCCGAAAAGCTCTGCGCGTCGCATAGCGCCAGCGGCGAATCCAGCACAGGGCCACGGAGCGGCCGCCATACGTTGACGATGCCGAACCGGTGCTGCAGCAGCTCTTCTGCATCGGCCCCGAGATGGTCGCGTACCCGGCGCGGTGCCGAGTTCACTGTATGATCGTTATGCACCTGCCGCGACGGCGCGGCGAGGCCTGGCTGTGCGGCATTGCGCACGTTGTGGTCGAAGATGAATACGCGGCCGGCGCCGAGCCTATCGCGTAACAACTGCTCAACTTCGGGGTAGTAGACCCGCGTGACCTCTTCCGGGTCATAAAAATCCGCTACCGCACTCGGCGCTTTGACAAGAGCAAAGCCGTTGCGGTCGAGCGTGAATCCGGACTCCCGGCCGCGCGCGTCTTCGATCCACACCTCGCGCGGGTCATCGATGCCGTTCCAGCGCGGCACGCCTGGCGGCGGTTCGACACGATAGTAGGCCGGCTTTTCCGCGCCGCGCTTGAGGTAGTGAAGCGTCGACGTGAGGTTTCGGGGGGCAATGGCTGCATTGAGTGACATGTCTACTGCTTCTCCACGTTGGATACCCGCGTTGCAATTCGTTGCGTCGGCTGGCTTAAGCCGGGACTAACGCCTCCGAAGCCGTCACGCCTGCCGGAAAATACTGGCTGCCCGGACGTTCGAGCCCGTAGTGCTGGCGAAGTGTTGTGCCTTGGTATTCGGTTCGGAAAAGACCGCGCATCTGCAAAATCGGAATTACCTCATCTATGAACGGTTTGAGCAGCGACGGCAGGATCGGCGGCATGACATTGAATCCGTCGGCAGCGCCCGAGATGAACCAATCCTCAATGATATCGGCAACCTGCTCGGGCGTGCCCGCCGCCGTGAAGTGGCCGCGAGCCCCAGCGAGACTGTGCAACAGCTGCCGTAAGGTCGGCCGTTCGCGCGCCACGAGAGCCGTAATGACCCGCGCTCGGCTTTGCGCAGCCTGCACCTTGCTCGCATCCGGAAAATCCTTGGCCGAAACCACCCGATCGAGATCCAGATACGAGAAGTCATGGCCACCGAAGCGATTTGACAGCCGCTCCAGACCGACCTTCGGGTCAGATAATTCGTTCAGCTCGCTTTGCATTCGGTTCGCCTCTTGCTCGGTCGATCCGATAATTGCGCTCAGGCCGGGCAGAACCAGAACCTGATCCGCTCTGCGCCCGAATGCGGCAGCCTGAAATTTGATATCGGAATAGAATTCAATCGCGCTCGACTTTTCCAGGTGAGCCGTGAAGATGGCTTCGGCGTATTGGGCGGCGAAGCGTCTGCCGGTCGTTGAGGATCCGGCTTGGACCAGGACCGGCCGTCCTTGCGGCGGCCGCGGCATATTGAGAGCGCCGGCGACCTTGAAGTGTCGCCCGGCGTGAGCGATGGCGCGAATCCGTTCGGGATCGGCGTAACGTCCCCCGTCGCGGTCATCGAGCACGGCGTCATCGGCCCAACTGTCCCACAACTTGATAACGACATCGACAAATTCAGAAGCGCGGGCGTAACGCTCCTCGTGCTCAATCAACCGGTCATAACCGAAATTCCGTCCGGCATCCGGCAGCCAAGAGGTGACAATATTCCAGCCAACGCGGCCGCTGCTGATGTGATCCAACGACGCAAACTGGCGTGCGAGGTTATATGGTTCGCTGTACGTCGTCGAAGCGGTTGCGATCAGACCGATCTTGTCCGTCACGGTGGCCAACGCGGCCAGCATGGTAAGCGGCTCCAAGCTCCCTTTCGCGACGTGCTGGACTTCATTGCCGATGGCGAGGTGATCCGCCAGAAAGATCGAATCGAACAGACCATCCTCGGCGGTCTGAGCAAGCTGTTGATAGTATCTGATATCAGTGAGCGCTCGAGGCGTCGACACCGGGTAACGCCACGCGCTCTCGTGGTGGCCCCGGCCATGAACGAACAAGTTAAGGTGTAAGGTTCGCGACATGCAGCTTCTCACAAATATCTCTGTCACACCTGCTCGACGACACCGAGAGCATGCAAAAGCTCTTTTCTTCGCAACTCAAACTCGGCATCGGTCGCTCGGCGCGGATGCCGCAGTCCGACGCCGCGGTCAACGATGATGTGGCCGGCATCCATCACCAGCACCCGGTCCGCGAGCTTGAGGGCTTCGTCGATGTCGTGAGTCACCAGCAACACCGTCGGCCGATGAATCTCGACCAGCCTGAACAGCAGTTCGTGCATTCGCAGCCGTGTCAGGGCATCGAGCGCACCAAATGGCTCGTCGGCCAAGAGCAACGCCGGTTGGCGGACCAGAGACCTCGCAAGAGCCACGCGCTGCTGTTCGCCACCCGACAGCGCGATCGGCCAAGCGCTCTCGCGACCGGACAGGCCGACATCGGCCAAGGCCCGCAAACCGCGTTGGCGTGCGTCAGGTACGCGCAGGCCCAAGGTCACGTTCTCCAGAAGGTTTTCCCAAGGCAACAAACGCGAATCCTGAAACAGCACCGATCGATTGTGGGGCACCTCGACAACACCGTGCCCTTCCACATCTTCGTCAAGGTCTGCGAGCGCCCGTAGCAAACTGGTCTTGCCCGACCCGCTCTTGCCGATCAGCGCGACAAATTCACCCGCGCCGATATCAAGGTTGATATCGTCGAGAACCGCACGGCCAGAGAACAATCGCGTGAGATTGCGCAACCGAACGGTTGACCGGCCTACACTGGGCTCGAACTGCGTCACTGACATCGCAATGTTCATGAGCCAAGCGCCTTGCGATAGGACAGCGCCTTGCGCTCGCACAGGCGAACAAGCAGATCCGATACCAGCCCTAGGATGCCGTAGACCGCCAGCCCGACGAGGATCACGTCGGTTTGCCCGTAGTCGCGCGCGCGGTTGATGAGATAACCGATGCCATCGGTCGTGTTGATCTGCTCGAGGACGATGAGGGACGCCCAGCAGGTGGTGACGGCGAGTCGCAGCCCAAGGAAAAATCCAGGCATGGCGCCGGGGATGGCGATGCGTCGAACGAATTCCAGCCGAGTAAGGCCGACGGCGCGTGCGATCTCGACATATCTGATGTCGATGCTGCGAAGCGCGGCATGGACATTGACGTAAATCGGAATGAGGACGCTTAGGGAAATGATCGCGATCTTCATCAGGTCGCCGATGCCGAGCCAAAGGATACCGAATGGGATGAGCGCTACGGTTGGAATAGCACGCTTGATCTGCACCGTGCCGTCGATCGAAGCTTCTCCAATACGGCTTAAGCCCGATATCAGGGCGAGGATCACGCCGACGACGACTCCGATCGCGAGAGCCAAGTATGCCCGCTTCGCGGAAGCCAGGAAGTGATCCACGAGAGCGCCGTCGACCACCAGTTGGAAGCCGGTCACGACCGCCGCGGATGGCGCTGCCAGAAGCCGCGGCGATATGAACCCAGTGCGGGATCCAAGTTCCCAGACCGCCAGCAGTACGACGGGGCCGAAAAGTATCCCGCCCGGCGCCAGCCGCTTCGGTGTTAGCCGCTTGCCTCGAATCCGCGCATTGGTGGCAGGCGGCGAATTCTCTCGAGCGCCCGAAGCAAGCACAACCGCGATCGGCTTGGCGAGGACTGAGGCTTGTACCTTGGTCTCGATGGTCACAGGCGTAGCCCTGTGGGCTTCAATTGACATTGGCGCCTAGGACCTCGTCGAAGCGGAGATCGAATTCGTCTTTGGCGTCGAGACGTTTCGGAAGATCACCCGCTTCGTAGATGAGATCGATCAGCCCCTGCTGCGAGGCGATCAATGTCTCCAATAGCGGGAAGAAAACATCGCCTTCAGCTGCGGCAATGGCGCGGCCATCGGCTTCTTTCAGGTTCTCTTTCCTAACGTAATAGGCGTTTACCCAGGCGGCGCTATTCGCCTTCGCCCATTTATTGCCGGCAACCCAATGCAGGACGAAATCACGGATCCCCGCGGCTTTTGCCGGATTCTTCAAAGACTCACCGCTCGCATACAGATAAGACACTCCGCGCGGTAGTCCGTCGGATTGTGCGTCGGGGAGCGCGCTTGCGCCACGATCGGCATAGTCCGACAGGTAGCGGGAAAAATGCGGTTCGTTGAGCGGGGCGATATCAACTTGACCTGCGCGGATGGCGTCCGGAATATCTGCCGAACGGAGCGGAACAAGAATGACATCTTTCTTGGTGAGACCCGCACGCTTGAGGGCAGCCAGCACGAAGGGTTGTCGCGCCGTGCCTTCGGCGTAAGCGACACGCTTGCCGCGGAACTCCGCCAAAGTGGAAATCGTCAGTCCTGGCCGAACACCAAATCCATAATCCGGCCGATTAGAGAGCCGCGCCGCGACGATCAAGATTGTTTCGCCTGCCGCCTGCGCTTGGATCGGCGGCGTATTGCCAACGATCGCTAGATCCAAGGCGCGCGCGCGAAATGCTTCGAGAATGGCCGGCCCGCCAAGGAAGCTCGCATAGGCGATCCGCGCAGCCAATTTTGCCTGTTCTCCGGAGGCGACCATCAACGTCTCCAACAGATCGTTCTGATCGGCGACCGTGAGCGTCGTGCCACTGGGCACCGCCGTCGGCAGCAATTGTGCTCGAGCACTGCGATCCGACAGCCAAAGCGCAAAAGCCGCGAGGGCGACAAGAGACAATCTACGTATCCGATAACCTCGCGACCCTACTCTGCGGTTCAGTGTCATCCGAAGACGGCCGTAAGAGCCACCCTATTCATCGACGCAGGAGGCAATGTGGCGCAAGTCTAGCTGAGGTCATGAGAAATTCGATTTCGATGTTTGCCCCCGACCTGGCAGGACAGACTATCTTGGCAATGTCTATAGAAATAATATTCTTTTTTTCGGTCGGCCACTGCTGCTGATTGCAGTCGGTTCACCACCGGTTAGATTGATGATCCACTGACGGCGTATTCAGCTTTGGAAACCTTGAACCATCACATTGATACCACGACGGCAGTACCGAATGAGATCTCGTCCGGGATCCTTGCTCAGGCGGGTTAATCGGTATGCGGCCTCTGGGCCAGGCAGCCATTCCGGGCCGGGCTGGCGAGATAACATGATCCGCGCCGAAAGCGGGGATGACAGTTATAATATGTCAATGGACTAGACTTTATTAACGGCCGTGGATCAGGTCGGCGGCGAAGGCGGACAACAACGTCGAGCAGACAGGATGCGAAATGTCGCAAGGAGGTCGTCATGACAAGCAACCAGACCACTATCTATCAGGAAATTGTCGGTGCCAACAAGCGCTATGCCGACAGCTTTGGCGACAAGGGCTCTCTTGCATTACCACCCGCGCGGGGTTTCGCTATTCTCACTTGCATGGATGCCCGGCTTGATCCGGCCAAATACGCGGGACTTGCCGAGGGCGATGCCCACGTCATTCGCAATGCGGGCGGTCGAGCCAGTGACGATGCGATTCGTTCGCTCGTGATATCCCACAAGCTCTTGGGGACCAGAGAATGGTTCGTGATCCATCATACCAACTGTGGAATGGAGCTGTTCACCGATGATGTCATTGGTGATTTGCTCGCCGATAGTCTCGAAACTGCGACGTTCAATGGCGAGGCCTGGTCCAACCCGAAGCATGGTGGCGGCTCGCCGGCTGGTCGCTTCGTGAGATGGCTTACCATCCGCAAGCAGGAAGATTCTGTCGTTGATGACGTCCGACGTATCCGCAGCCATCCTCTGGTACCACCCTACATTCCGATTTTTGGGTTCGTCTACGACGTCTCGTCCGGCCGTCTTGTTGAAGTAGAGCAGGCGACCCGGGCCGGCGCGGCGCAAGGCGCGGCCTGAGCGCATCCAGGACAGTTCAGCCAAAGATTCATCATTGACTGTCCGCGGTTGACGACGCGAATTGCCATTGCCGGCGGAGGTGATTGCTCCAATCCGCTGGGCGGATGATCCACACGAACCTCAGTGCGGGCCCGATTACGCCGGATCGGATCACAGTCAATTTCACCGCTCGCCGGCATCAGCCGTTGGAGGCGATCGGATCGTGAGAATAAGTCTTCAAAGCCGATTGGCCGACCACGGTCAGCACGGCTCCCGCAGGCATTTTTTCGCTGACGCCGCCTGCCCCGTACTTCGCGTAAATATAGGCGGCGTTGCTTTTATCGCCTCCGGCAGCGACTCGCCCGACCGGAGTTTTGCACCCAAGGCCATAACGGCAATGGGCGGTGCGAGGGGCTTGCCCGACACCGGCCGCGCGGCTTGACGGGACAGGACTTGAACGCCCCATTGCTGCTGTGCATCGAGATCCGGTCACCATCGGGATCAGTGTGATCGCTGCTGCTGCCGCCCGCAGCGTGCCGGCCGCCCAGGTGGTCACGTTCGTGTCGCTGGAACACTGGAGGTCGGCGCCGATGTACCGGCTGTATGGCCAGAGGTGCCGCCCGGGTTTAGCGGTCGATGTCGAAGGTTGTGGAAAAGAAACCGACCCTCCAACCCCATCCGGTGTGATAAACGTTTTGTACCCCTCAAAAAAGTCGCAGAGCGTGATCTCCCCAATGGCCAGGCGATTGGTCACCTCGTTCAGAAAATTTGGTATCTGAACTGGTCGAACCTCTAACAGACGCGAGAAAATGATCGTGGCATCGCGACGAGCTGAAACGACCGGCGAGATCCTCATCGCCGTGCTGCAAGATTTCGCACAAAGCTGGCTGATCGTGGGATCGGGTCATGGCTTGATGCCGACCTCACGGCAACACCTGACGCAATGCGCCGCGGTTCCTGTCGGTAGAATTTCGAATCCGCGGCAATCGGCGCAACACCCCGCGCCGCGTTTGGCTTTCCTGACCGCGGAGCCAGCGAGAGCCTTTTCATGCGATGCCCATCAGTTTGGAAAGCGTGCGAGCTCGCATAAAGCGTAATTGACTTATTAAATAGATAATATAAATTTTACGACGGCTACGAGCGTATCGCATCAGCGTTCGCGCGCGGCAAGCGTTCTCCCAACCGGGAGAGGCCGAGGGATGTCGGATACGCGATGGTTTGGGCACTCACTTGACGAGTTGTTTGCGTGGTGTGGCCGCAGGAGCGTGGTTCGGCGCCCGCCAACGCTGGAGCGCGCCTGCCGCGACGATCGTGTCATGTTCGCGGAGATCCTTTCTGCGTCGGCGGTTCTGGAAATCGGTGATATTCCGGTCGACCTGCTGTCCCGCTGCCGCAGCGGCGAGCGAAAGGACCTAAAGACCGAAGTTGGGCGTCACCCATCCGCGGAGAACGAGCATATGACTACGGTAGTCGGAAACCGAATTACCGAGCACCCGGTAGCGAAGATTTCCGTCGACCGATGGCCGCCCCCCACCTTCACGGGCGAAGAAATATCTGATGAGACGCTGTTCACCTTCTTCGAAGCCCTGCGGTTGGCGCCATCCTCATACAACTCGCAACCGTGGCGTTTTCTCTATGGCAAACGTGGAACGGCGTGGTTCGAGACGTTTCTGCGGCTGTTGAGCGAGCACAATCAGATTTGGGCAAAGAATGCCGCCTTGCTCGTCGTGCTGATCTCGAAGACCACTGTCACGCCGGCCGGCCAGACGCAGATCACGCCGAGGCGCGATCATTCCTTTGACGCGAGCGCGGCGTGGTCGAACTTCGCGCATCAGGCCGTGTTGTCGGGCTGGCACGCGCATGGAATCGGTGACTTCAATGTCGAGCGTGCCTGTGCGGAACTGAACATCCCTTCCGATTTTCATTTTGATGCTGCGATCGCGATCGGCCGACGCGCCGACACGTCGATCCTGCCGGAGACCGGCGAAAATCCGAATGGGCACGAGCCGGCGGCGGAAGTTATCCGCCAAGATGGCTTCCCGGAGCCCCCTTGAGCGAAATCGACGCACGATGTTTGCGGCCGAGCGGAGAGTGAACCGATAAACGAGGAAGTTCTCTTCAATAGAGCATCCTTGCCCTCGCGGTGATCAAAGGGCCGCTGCGGCAGTCCGGCTCGAATCCACCAACCAGCCAGCGAGCCACCGGCCCGTTCCAATTCTGCCTCACCATGCGTGCTGAGGCACGCAGCGGCGTTCCGGGCATCCAATGCCACCTGCACCATCCACGGCGACCCGTAAGGCGCAGCGCGGCGGAGTCATTTGCCCGCGAAGCGCCGTCGGATCACCGAAGTACTCGAGCTCGTGGGGTTGGCCGGTTTCGAAAAAGCATACAGGCGTCGTGCGGTATCAACGCACTGCACACACGCACGGGCGTTGGTTCAACGAACCGGAGGTGCTCATTCTCGATGAGCCGCTCGGCAAGCTCGGTTCACTCAATGGCACCGCGATGCAAAGCGAGTTGGTCAACTCTGCCAGAATGCTTGTTCACCGCCAAATAGGCGGATCCGCCCTGGTGAAATTCGTGGTCAATATATTAGATGTTTATCTGCCATTGCAGCCGTCCCTCTGCCGAAAGCGACCGCGCGTCTGGCTTGTCGGAGGAAAATGGCTGACACGACGATTTCGCAGTTGCGAGATGATTAGTATGCTCGTTATGTTGAAAGAGCATAAGTTGGAATTTTCCCACTGCTTACCGAACGGAGATTAGCAATGAATGCCACGATGCCGATGCAAGCGATGATGCCGATGGCGATGGGCATGACCGGTATGATGCCGGGCTCGATGATGCCGATGCCGATGATGTCCATGCCGATGATGTCGATGCCAATGCCGATGATGGGCGCGACAATGCCCATGGGAATGCCCATGGGGATGATGATGTGCAAAATGACCTGCACGATGACGCCGGCCGGCATGAGCTGCGACATGACCCCGATGGATCCATCCATGAAGGAAATGTTCATGGAATGCTGCCAGCGCATGATGACTATGATGAACGCCGGTATGCCAATGATGATGACCTGCGGCGGAATGACCATGATGGGCATGATGGCCGCCATGCCGGCCAAAGCCTGATCAAGTGCCGGTGCGAAGCAAAAGGCCAGCCTATTTTACGCTTCTACCTGCCTCTATCCGACGGTCTCAACGTATGTCATGACGAGATACATTACGGCTTCGCCTGAGCTCAAATTACGATAGCTGTGAGGCACGTCAGCCTCGAACAGTATGGCGTCGCCCTCGCGCACAGTGCACGGCGGTCCCTGCCCGGCGATGATTTCAACTGTGCCCTGGGCGACAACAAGGTTCTCGCGTGTCCCGGGTGGATGGGCATCGGCTTGTTCCCAGTGTTGGGCGGCCAGCCGCAATTCGTAAAATTCCACCCGACGTCCGCTGTCGAACGGAAACAGCGCGCGGGACGAAAACTTTCCGTCGGCCGACGTGAGCACCTTGGCGTGATCCCTGGACAGCACAACTGTGCCATGGGCTTCCTGAACGGCCAACAAAGTGGCGAATGGGACGCCGAGCGCGGTTGATATCTTCCACAGCACGTTGATGGTCGGCACGCTCTTGCCAGTCTCGATTTGGCCCAGCATGGCCCGACTCACTCCTGACAGCTTCGCCAGTCGCTCGAGCGAGTGTCCGCGGCGTGTGCGCAGGCGCCGCAGATTTGGCCCGACGATCGACGTCAAGTCGACTGGCGAATCGGGCAAGCTACTTTTGACCTCGCTCGCTGCGAACGACAACTGATGCTCGGCCACGCTCGCTCATCCCCTCAGTGACCAATCGAAAACCCTATGATAGCCCAGTTGAAAATCCATCCGAATGGCACCGGCACTGTCATCGGCACGACGATGACCGAGACTATCGGGTGCGGGCCAATTTGCGCGACCCGTCGCCGCTCGTCAGCGCTCTGGCGCCGACGTTCGCGGTAGGCCTGCAGATCGACAACGTTTTCCGCACACAGCATCATTGTACCGCCCACAGATCGCTCCTCCCGTGATTATCGGGCTGCGCCACTGCTGGCGCTAAAGCCTATTCCATGTGAGCATGGCTCATTTGTCCCTTCTGTCTATCTTTTTTATATATTATGGGAGAGAAATTTCTTCTCCGGATGGGCGGAACGATAGTCAATCGATCCTATGAATTTTTGAGTGAAATGACACAACTCCCAGTGCCCTGTGCGCCCCCTCTGACGGTGGAGCGTCGGGGTAAAGGATCATGATGACGTGGCACGGTAGAATTAGCAGTTGAGAGCGATGAGCTGGTGAAGCTTACGTCCATTGCGCGATGGCCAACCGAATCGGCAAGCCGGATCATCGACTTTTATGATAAAATTTATAGACAAACTGTAATTTACAACTATCCTTCGCGCTTCACGCATCCTCTCAATGAAGGTGGAAAGCCTCATGAAAAATGCAACCAGGCTCGCGGCGGGTGGCATTCTTCTGGTGCTTGCTTGGCAAACACCGGGCGCCGCGCAGACGATTCGCGTCGGCTATCAGAACGAGCCCGACCCTTCGCATGTCGCGATCGTCGACGGCTTGTATGAGAAGGCCACCGGCGGCAAGATTGAATGGCGCAAGTTTGATTCCGGTGCCAGCGTTATTACCGCGCTCGCATCCAATGCCATCGATATCGGCTATGCTGGTTCCAGCCCGCTGGCCGCCGGCGTAACACGCGGCGCACCGATCGAAGCCTTTTTGGTGGCCGGCCTTATCGGTAAGGCTGAAGGCTTGGTCGTCCGCAATGGCTCTGGCATCAACGATGTCAAGGACCTCGTCGGCAAGAAGGTGGCGACGCCATTCGTCTCTACCGCGCATTACAGCCTTCTCTATGTGCTCAAGCACGATGGTGTCGATGCGACCAAGGTCAACATCTTGAACCTGCAGCCGCCGGAAATTGCCGCCGCCTTTGTCCGCGGGGATGTCGACGCCGCCTATGTCTGGGACCCGGTTTTGGCGAAGGCGAAGGAGAGCGGCAAGGTGCTGATCGACTCCGCAGAGGTCGCCAAACTTGGCGGTCCAACTTTCGTCGCCTGGATCACGCGAAAAGATTACGCCGCGGCGCATCCCGATGTACTCAAGGCCTTCACGAGAGTGACACTCGAGACTTACGCGCATTTCCGCAAGGACCCGGATGATTACAAGGCCGGCACCGCCAACGCCAAGAAGATCGCAGACTTCAACGGCGCCAAGGTCGAGGAGATATTCGAGGAGGTCGATGGTGCCTATTATCCGCTTGCTGACGAGCAGGCCTCCAACGCTTTACTCGGGAAAGGAACCGCCGATGCCATCGCGGCGACTGCCGCTTTCCTCAAGGAACAAAAGAAGGTCGACGAGTTGCTGCCAAATTACGCGGGGAGCATCACAGCGGAATTCGTTAAGGCGGCAGAGCCGGCCAGCCACTGAGAACGGCGCAGCAGCGGCCTCGCCGCGGAGCCGGGATTTGTGGAGCCTCGGGCAATGGCAATCCTCGCTCTCAAAGATGTTGTTGTTCGTTATGGCGTGGGCACGGATGAAAGCGTCACCGCGCTCGACGGCGTCTCGTTGACGATCGAGCCCGGCAGCTTCGTGGTCGCGCTTGGGGCGTCGGGCTGCGGCAAGACGACCTTGCTGAACCTGATGGCCGGATTCCTGCAGCCGACCTCCGGCTCTGCGACCCTCGACGGCCGTCCCATCGAGGGCCCTGGCTCCGAGCGCGGGGTCGTTTTCCAGCACGGCGCCTTGATGCCGTGGCTGAACGTAATCGACAACGTCGCCTTCGGATTGCGGCTCAAGGGAATGCCGCGCAAGGGCCGCTATGAGCGGGCCCGCGCGATGCTGCGGCTGGTGGGGCTTGAAGGAATGGAGGAGCGCCGGATCTGGCAGCTGTCGGGCGGCATGCGTCAACGGGTCGGCGTGGCCCGGGCTCTGACCGCGGATCCCGACGTGCTGCTCATGGACGAGCCCCTGGGCGCCCTCGACGCCCTCACGCGCGAGCAGATGCAGGAGCTCATTCTCGACGTTTGGATGCGCACCAGGAAGAGCATTTTCTTCATCACTCACGGGATCGACGAAGCCGTCTTCATGGCCGGCAAGCTTCTCGTCATGTCGCCGCGTCCCGGTCGCATCGTGGCCGCGATTGATCTTGAATTCGGCCGCCAATTCACCGAGGGCGCCAAGGCGGGACAGATCAAGGCGCAGCCTGAATTCGTCGCCATGCGCGAGCGCGTGAAGGAGTTCGTCTTCTCCAGTCATCAGCTTGCGGAGGCGACGCTATGAGCGACGTGACCAGACTGGCCTCCCCAGAGATTGATCTTAGCGTTCCTCCCCTCGGGGCTCGGCGCCTTCTGGGACGGCGCACCTATGTGGCTAAGGTCTCGCTCGCCACCTGCGCCGCCGTCGTCGTCTTGTGGTGGCTTGCTGCATGGCTCGAGGTCGTGCCAGCGATGTTCTTGCCGTCGCCCGTCGCCGTGACGGCAAAGTTCTTTGCCGTATCAAGTGATGGCTTTCAAGACGCCACCCTCTCTCAGCACCTCTTGGCGAGCGTCGGCCGGGTCATCGTGGCACTTGGCGGCGCAATCATCTTGGGCGTCGTCCTCGGCTTTGCCATGCATGTTAGCGAAACCGCCCGCGGCGTGGTCGAGCCGCTCCTGGAATTCTACCGGCCGATTCCGCCCCTCGCCTATCTTCCCCTCGTGATCATTTGGTTCGGCATCGGCGAGCTAGCGAAAATCCTAGTCATCTTTCTCGGCATTCTTCCATCGATCATCATCGCGACCAACGAGGGCCTCACGTCCGTACCACACGACACCGTCAACGCCGCGCGCTCGCTGGGCGCAACCCGCCTGCAGGTCATTCAGCTTGTGCTGCTTCCGCACGCGCTGCCGAACATCATGACCGGCACCCGCATCGGCCTGGGAACCGGTTGGGCGACGCTCGTCGCGGCCGAGCTCGTCGCCGCCACGCGGGGCCTTGGTTTCATGATTAAAGGCGCTGCCGACTTTCTTGTCACAGACGTGGTCATTTTGGGCATTCTCGTCATCGCTGCGGTGGCAATCGTCATGGAGCTCGCTTTGCGGCTGATCCAGCGTACCCTCGCGCCCTGGCAGGGTCATCAATGAGTCCCGACAGCATCCTTATATTCCAAGCTTGGCACCGAGGCCCAATGATCGAGCGCCGCAACGTGCCAGATGCACCGGCCGCGCGCCGCTTCGTGAAGCACCATCACGCGACCGAAGCGGCCGGTTTGTTGATTGACGCCGCCACGACCGCAGCACTGCTTCGCACCGGAATTGCTGTGCAGGCCGATAAGATCTTTGCGAACCTCGTCATAGTCATCGTGGCGACAGCCTCCGCTTTGTTGGACACGGTCTTCGTGCGCATCTATCTCACTTATTTAGAGCACGGCTACGACGAGTCCAAAAAACTTTGTCACCGCGACTTCTCCGACGGCGCCAAGGCGTCGTCAGGCTCGACGATTGCCGTTGCCAAGCGGGACCGCGATGCTCACGCGCAAGTCGATCTGCTTCTTTGCGAGGGGTCGCGAGCATGATCGCCGTCGCGAACGAAGGGGTCCAACTGACGACCGACATACTCGTCCTCGGCGGCGGGCCGGCCGGCGCTTGGGCGGCGATCACAGCGGCCGAGAGCGGCGCTGCGGTTGTGCTCGCTGATAAGGGCCGAATGGGCACGAGTGGCGCCACTGCGGCGGTGAATACGGCGGTGATCGACGTCGCGCCCTTCAGCGCGTCGCGCCGGCAAGTCCTCAAGCGGCGTCTTGAGCGAGGTCTTGGCCTCGCCCGCGCCGATTGGATTGAAAGCATGGTCGATGAGACGCATCTCCAACTTGGCCGCCTTGCCACGTGGGGCTATGAGTTTCCCATCGACGATCGCGGCCAAACCTATCGCGGCCACCTTCGCGGCCCCGACTATATGCAGACATTGCGCCGGCGCTTGCACGGCCTACGCGTCAAGCTCCTCGAGCACAGTCCCGCGCTGGGATTATTGATGAGTGATGGCGAGGTGGCAGGCGGGCGCGGTGTCGCGCGCAGCGGCGAGCCGTGGACCGTGCGGGCGGGCGCCGTTGTTGTTGCGACAGGTGGTTGCGCCTTCATGAGCAAGGCGCTCGGCACTTACGGGCTGACGGGCGACGGCCTTCTGATGGCGGCCGAGACTGGCGCCGTTCTGTCGGGCATGGAGTTCTCCGGTCAGTACGGCGTATGCCATGTCGCCGCGACGGTGACAAAAAACCTTATTTACGATTGGGCGACCTTCACAGACGAAAGCGGCCGAAAGCTCGAAGGGGAAGACATATTCGAGCTCCTCGCGCGCAATCTGCCGCTGGGCCCCGTTTACGCGATCATCGACAAGGCGACGCCAGCTATTCAGGAAGGGCTGCGTCGCGGTCAGTCGAATATCTTCCTCCCGCTGGACCGGCAGGGCATCGATCCCTTCCGGCAACGCTTTCCGGTGACGCTGTGCTACGAGGGAACCGTGCGTGGCGTAGGCGGCCTGCGCATCGACGCGCAAGGCGCAACCTCGGTGCCGGGGCTCTATGCCGCTGGAGACGCCGCTTCTCGCGAGGCCATAGTGGGCGCGGTCAGCGGCGGTGGCGGCCCGAATTCGACTTGGGCCATTGCATCAGGCTCATGGGCCGGCCGATCGGCGGCTACGCATGCCGCCAGGCTCGGTCGGAACGCCAATGAGCGCAAGGCCGATCCGGTCGAGTGCGCGGGGGCGCCGAGAGAGAGCGCGATCGCGCCCGAGGACGCTGCGTCCTCGATCAGCGCGGCGCAAGCCGAGATGTTTCCGCTCGAACGCAATTTCACGCGAGACGAGGGCACCATCCGCGACTCGCTCCATCGCTTGGACGCCACGTGGCGGGCGCTGCTTACCGCAAGGCACGTCCATCAAGATCGACGACTGCTCTGTCGAAGCCGCGAAGCCGTGGCTATGCTCGCAACCGCTCGCTGGATTTATGCGAGCGCACTGAAGCGCCGAGAGACCCGCGGCATCCACCGACGCCGCGACCACCCAAAGCTCAGTCCTGCCCAGTCGTGGCGACTAGAAGTTGGCGGCTTTGACCGGATTATAGTTGAGCCAGCGCGATGATTGAATTGATAAGCGCCAACCGCTGCATCAAGTGCGACGCTTGCGTCGCGGCCTGCCCAGACAACGTTTTCGATGCGAGGCCTGGTGAGCTTCCAATCATCGCCCGTCTGGACGATTGCCAGACCTGCTTTCTCTGCGAGCTCTATTGTCCGGCCGATGCGCTCTATGTGTCTCCCTTCAAGGACCTCCGAGAGCAGGTCGACGAGCAAGCCCTGATCGCGCGAGGCCTGCTTGGCAGCTATCGCCGCGCGCTCGGCTGGCGCGGGCTGAAAGCCGGCGGAACGGCGGGTGACCTGAGTCACCGGCTCGCCGAGCCAGACGGCACACCGCATCAATCGTGATGCCGACCGCAGATCACGATTCCTGAACGCGCAGGTCCGGGCGGGACGTTTCGCATCTGACGCCGCTTTCGACTATCGGCCTGCGCAGATGGTAACAGGCCACGAGCGCTCCGTTGATGCCCGCGATATCACCCTGGCGGCGGAAACAACGTAGTCGCAGAGTTCCTCGATTGGCGCGGGAGATAATCAGGCCGCTCGGCGGCTCGTCGACCCAATTGTCTGTGGGAGCCTCAAATTCTCTCTATGCGTAGGTAACTCAGACGCAGGGAGTTGCTGACTGCATAGCTGCTCATGTTCATGCCTTTAGGTACGTCCCCAATCTCACCCAGATATTACAAAGGTCGCAGCAGACTCATCGAACCTATGCCAACATGGGCGTCGCACTACGGCGCCGCGATCCTGCAAGCCAGACCTGGAGATGATTTTAAATCACGCGATCTTTCACTTCTCCATGGTGCTGCCAAATCAGCTGACCTCGGAGGCGGACTGCGAGGAAAGCGTCGACAATCGTTCAAAATTTCGTGTCGAGTCAATTTTCGCTCGAAGGGTCCGCTCGCGCAGCTTGTGGGCAACTTCCGTGCGGCTGATCGAAATCAGCGCCCCCATTAATTGCGTCGGATCATCGACGCATGGGGCATCGAAACGGCGGCAGAGCTCTCTGATCTTGGTCGCGTGAGCCAATCCAACAAACGGGAGGCAGAGCATCGCGGCAATGACAAGCGAATGAAGCCGCATCCCAAAGACGATACTGATGTCCGCGAATGCACGCGCAATGTCCTCAGGATCCGCGCGAAGTCGTCGAATCTCGGTCCTTCCGTGCGTCATCGCCGATAGCCGATTAATAATCGACAGATCATCAGCCATCAGAGTAGTTTCGTGAAAGACAAAAAAGACAATCTCAAACCCGGTCTGCTCTGCTTCGCGAAGCGCCGCGGACATCGCCGCTAATTTCGCTGGGCTGCACGCGGGAGGGTAGACGGTCACCGCAAGCTTACGCGAGCTAGCTTCGGCGCGGCCGTGCCGAAATTGGTCGGCCAGGGAAAACACCAGGTCCTCGGTCAATTCCGCCCGCGAGCTCCGGTTGAAGGAAGCTTGGTCTCTGACAAGAAAGAGCGCGCAACATCGTTCGATCACCGTCAGCAATACCCTGCTTGGCAAAGAGCGCATGTCGCCAATTCCCACGCCAATCGCCGCGATTCGGACGCCCAGCGCCCGGGCGACCAGGCACGTCAGCGTCTGCACGACCAATGAACGTCCGCCATCAAAGTCGTGGAATACAGTGCCGCCCGCAAAAACCAGCCAGCCGGACTTCCGCAATGTCGAGGCGATGGCGATCAGATAGAGAACAATGCGCCGGGGCCGCGAAGAGACGCCGTTGGTCAGGATTGTTTCGATGCCCGTGAAAATCACATCCTTGCCGAGATCGCCGCGAAACTGGCCATGATCCCTGACGAAGAAAATTGTGCCGGGCGAGAGCAACCGCAGATTCTCAACAGCGGCCAGCAGCAACAGGTCGTCACCCAAATTGCCGCAACCGAAATAACCCGACAGCGTGATGCCCAACGCGCGCATGATTCTCTCTCATTCCGTGAACTGGCGGTGCATTTTCGTGAGCGCCTATTGGTGCTCGACTTGAGGCCTTGACATGCTGGTTACATCGTAATTAGTATATTGTATCTATAGACTAAATTAATTTAAATCAAGGTCTCGAAAGGACTCGCCCATGACCCTCACCCCATCGCGTCGAAGCATGCTTGTAGGGGCCGCCGGCCTGGTCGCCAGCGCGGCCTTGGTCGAGAACGCCGCCGCCGACGCTAATCAGTCGGCTTACGAACTGGGTGCGATCCCAGAACTTGCGCCCCAGTGGAAGAAGCTTGATCTTGCCAAGATCCTCGAAAAGCGCGCTGCCTTTGTTTCGGTCAGCCAGAACAACTCGCTGTATCGCCCTTGGGGTGCCCAGGCGGCCGAACGACACTGGGAGCGCGGTAGTCTGCCGGCGACCGTCAAGGCCGCCAAGGCCGTCCGCAAGGCTCGTAATTTTGTTTCCTTCAGCTGGATCGGCTATTCCGTGTTTCGCGAGGATTACCCGCAGTCGGAATTCGACAGGGTTCAGTACCAGACCTGGGTTGAGGGCCTTGATTTCACTCCGGAGAAGAAGAAGGCGGACAACGAGCTCGTCGAGGAACTGCGTGCCCTTGTCCAACCAGGCGATTTGGAATTCAACGAGCTTGCATTGCAGACTGCCTTTATCGGCACCCAGCTTCCTCTTGAGCTTTCGCGCAAGCGCGTCGAGGTCATCATCCTCACCGGGATCCATACCGACTGGTGTATCGAGGGAAATGCGCGCGCCGCCCGCGACAACGGCTATCTGCCGATCGTGATCGGGGACGCGACTGGGACCCAGAGGCCCGAACAGTTGGCACCGGCGCTGCAGCGCATCAACAACTTCTTTGCTCCCGTTATCTCGTCAGACACACTCGTAAAGCTGCTCGGTCAATCGGCTTGACCGTCGGCGCGCTGGCAGCTTCACCTCCTTGCTAGCTGCCAGCGTGTCCAAACAAGAGGGGCAGTCATACCATTAATGTAGAGATGCGCCTCGCCTGCGCCCGCTCACTCAGATATTGCATTGTTGGTGTGATGTGATCTAGGCGCAAACGATGGAGGAGAGACGCTGAATGCAAGCCGGGCCTAAATAGCTAAATAGAGAGCCCAGTTCTCTCAAGGTCCCGTCGGATAATCCCCAAACTGGCGATGGCCAGATCGGTAGGAACTCTACCCATCTGACAGCATCCGACCCCATTGGATGCCTTGGATAAGAATTCGACTTCCCACACGTAATATCAAATTTAGATTATCGAGTCAGGCACAGTTTGTTTGGCTTCAAATCCAAATGGCCGGACAGCACCGACGGATACCGATCGATCCGCCCGTCAGTAAAGAAGGTTGGGGCTACGCGGCGCTTCTTGCAGGCTCTAGGCCGTTGTCCCTGATCGCGCTCTCGGCCGCGACGGACCCGAGGTACGCGATCAATTGGCGCCCGGCGTCGGCGTGCGCCGTGTCGGCGAAAATGCCGCCGGAAAAAACCGACATTTTCTGCACCTCGGTTGGTAAGGGGCCGACGATGTCAATGCCACCAACGGGCCGCAGTTCGCTCATCTGCTGCACTGCGATGGCCACCTCGCCACGTGCGGCAAGTTCACCAACGAGGCCGTCTTCCACCCTGGCTTTGCGGTTGACCTCATCGGCGATGCCGAGACGTTCGATCACGGCGGCAAAGTGGAGGCCGCTGGCGCCGGTGCGCGTATACGCTATTGAGGCCGCGGACAGCAGCGCGCGCCTAAATGCGTCGACTGTGGAAATATCGGGCTTTTCGGCTCCGGCTCGTACCGCAATCGCGACGCCTGAGCGCGCGAGTTCGCGACGGCTCTCTGCGAGCAGCCTGCCGGATCTTGTCAGCTGTTCGATCGTCGCATCGAGCAAAATGGCGACGTCGGCCCGCTCTCCTCGGTCAAGTCTGCACAGGATCGCATTGGTGGATTCATAATGCGCCACAAATGGCAGGCCGGAAGCTTCCAAGGACTCGGCGAGCTCGACTAAGACGCCTCGCATGCCGAGGGTGCAAAGGATCGCCAATCGCGAGGAGGGAAGATTCGGATCTGTTGAAAGGGTTCTCATCGTGTTCCTGTCGTACCGCACCCCCTGAATCCTATTTGATAGGACAGTGAACAAGCTCGCAAGAGTAACCGAAACCACCTGCATGGTGGTATCTACACCGAAAAGCAGCATCGAGACCGGCGCAAGGGCGACCTCGGAAATCGGTCGAATGGCCTCCGAAAGTGGTTCAAACATATCCGAGCACGTTCTCGACACCCCCATCGCGAGTCCGAGTGCGACACGCAAGATGACCAAAAGCTTGGCTGAAATTTGCAGCAATGTCGATTTCCCGCCGCCCGACACATCGAGACACACGGCATCCAAGGCGATCCTGGGCGCGTCGTCGACGCCGGGATAGTGATTTTCGACGTGACGCAGACTTAGGACGACGCTGAGCTAGCCGGCCGCGAGACTTCCCTGCCGCCTCGTTCTGGTTGCTCTCAGGGACGAGCCGGCTCGCTCCCATCTGTGCTCCCGACTCACCTAACCTGATCAAGTTCACGCCCCTTGGCATGCCTGTTGTTCGGCTTGGCCAATCACCTCTGGCTCGGCACTCGGTCCGCCCGCTATTGCGCGAGAAAGAGCCGGCCATAGCCGGAAGGCGTGTCACGAATTCCGAGGCTGCGCAGCGAGTGCCAGGCCGCGGCCTGGTTGCTGGTGACAACTGGCCGACCAAGGTCGCGTTCAAGATCATCGATGACCTCAAGTGAGCGTACTGCGGCACAGCTGATAAAGTAGGCGTCGGCGTGGTCCGACTGTTGGGCACGTACCAACCTATACCATTCCCGCGGCTCGATTGAGAACATGTCGTCGGCCTCGGAGATCCCGAGGCCAATCGCGGTCAATACGTCGACTTGGTGTGCCCGGAGGAAAGTTGCCTCTCGCTCATTGATGGCAGCAATATAAGGAGAGACCAGCACGATGCGCCGCGCACCCAGCGCACGGAACGCAGCAAGCAGCGCCTGAGAGGTCGCCGTGGCCGGTAAGCCAGTCGCGGCCGTAATCTGCTTTGGCAGGCTTTCGGCCATCGCGGTGTCCCACATTGAAACCGCTGTGCAATGGAACAGGATCAAATCGACGCGCGCG
>Ga0187783_10000432_pt1 | contig 30903 bp, 29 predicted proteins | sample 1015_SJ02_MP02_2_FD_132471 | JGI IMG/M metagenome (GOLD analysis project Ga0187783, IMG submission 132471) | Tropical peat soil microbial communities from peatlands in Department of Meta, Colombia - 1015_SJ02_MP02_20_MG | ecosystem: Environmental > Terrestrial > Soil > Wetlands > Peat | place... | reverse complement strand
TCGCGCGTCGAGGCGCGCTCCGAGAAATCGTTGCGCGTGCCGAACGCCACGAGCCGTTCGACCGTGCTCCGCAAACGGGTCGCTTGCACGGCGCCGACCATCGCAACAATGGGCGCATACGGTGCCGGCGGTGCGAGCGCATCGGCGGACGGTGTGGCGGCCGCAAGCGCCCAGATCAAAGCGGCCGGTTTCATGCCGGAAGCTTTTACGAAGCGGCCGCGTGCTCCTCACGGTCGCGCCGATGACGACCGAACGTAACGATCGTTCCTCGCCCCGGCTTGGTGTCGACCTCGAGAAAATCGGTGAACCGCTGCATGATGGCGAAGCCTCGGCCGGCCTCGGCGTAGGCGCTGGGCAGCATAACGCGGTCCGCAGGAGGATCCGCAAAGCCGCATCCGCGATCGCTGACGGTCACGACTACCGAATCGCCGGCGACTCGGACGCGAATGTCGATCGACCGCCGAGTGGCGGCGTGCTGGATTGCGTTGGCGACGGCTTCGCCGAGGGCAAAGATCAGGCTGTCGGCATCGCGCTCGCCAAGATGGTGAAATCCGGCGAAATCGGCAAAAGCGCGTCGCGCCGTGCGGGCGAAGCGGGGCAGCGGTGGGATGGCGAGGCGAAGAACGTTCATCGTGGGGGCACCATCTTGATTCTTCCGCACGACGTTAAGACTAAACCGGCGGTCTATGTGCTGGCTTGTCGCGACGGGTCGCTCTACACGGGCGCAACCGGCGATCTCCTCCGGCGCTACGACGCCCATTGCCGAGGTAAGGCCGCAAAGTATACGCGGGGACGCATGCCGGTCACGTTGGTCGCCTGGTGGCATCCGCCCACGCTAGGCGCCGCCAAGTCGCAGGAGGCGAAGTTCAAGCGGCTCTCGCGCGGTGAGAAGCTGGCGGTGCTGCGCTTGCGCGAAGCCTACGGGTGTAAAATCTTCTGCAGCTACGCCAGCGATCCGGCAGCGGCTCGGTAGGTCGCGCGCGTAACCGCATGGATCGCCTCGTATGCGGCCGCATCGTCGTACGCCTCCGCCGTCATGACGACCAGAATGAAGGGCGAGTCTCCATACGGATCGACGATTGCGACGTCGTTGAGCGTACCTTCGATTTGTCCGGTCTTGTTTGCGACCGCGGTGCCGCGTGGAAGCGCGGCCGGAATGCCGTCGCGATCCGTTTGCCCGAGCATAATTCCGACCATTGCACGGCAGTGCCTGGCCGAAACGATCGTCGGGATTCCTTCGCGGGCTCCGCGCTCGATCAGATAGAGCAGACGACCCATATCGGCCGGCGTCGATACGTTCTCGTTGTGGCGCACGATCGCGCCGTAGTCGAGAAACCGGCGAGCGAGCCGCGTTCGAATCATCCCTGCTCGTAAGCCGACGCCGTTAATTCGCTCGAACCCAAAATGTGCGATCAGCAGGTTCGCGGCCGTGTTGTCGCTCAGCTGAATCATCGGAACGATCAGCCGGCGCACGGTGAAGCGTTCGCCGTCCTGCGCTCGCGCCATGAACTCGGAGCCGCCGATCAGCTCGTCGTTGTGGAACGTAACCTTCGCCGACAGTGCTCCAGGCGAAGCCTCCTCCATCGCGTAAGCAGTGGTCATGATCAGCACTTTGATGACCGATGCGGTCGGAAAATGGTCGGAGGATTCGTACGCGACGATCGGCGGTCCGTCCGCCATCGTTCGCGCGAACACTCCCAGCCTGCCGGGCAGCCCGTGCGCGATCGTTCGGACGGCCGAGCTTGCGGGCGTTGCTGCAAGAATCGGACGAGCTGCGATCGCGGCGGTGGCTGCGCTCAGAAACGCGGCGCGCTTCACGAGCCGGTTCCCTGGTAATGGCGAAGCCCAAACAGCCAAAACGCGTACGCCGCTCCAAGCCAGAGCAAGCCGATTGCCGGGGTGAGCAGGCCGATCGCCGGGTCGAGGTGCAGCCCGACGTCGGTTTTCTGCAAGAAATAGGTGGCCGGGAAGTAATTCATAAAGGCGAACGGCAGCACGAAGGCCAGCACGATTCTCACGCCGCGCGTGTAGATGCTCAAGGGATAGCGCGTAAAGTCCTGCTCGAGCGACATCACGACCCACCGAAGCGTGTCCACGCGAATGAACCAGAACGAACAGGTTGCCACGGCTAAGGAAATGCCGAGATCGATGAGCGCGCCCCCGAGGACGATCAGCGGAACGAAGGTCAGAAAGACCCAGTCGACGCGAACGTTCGCTGCTGCAGTTGCGACTGCAAGGGTTGCGATCGCCAGCACCAATGCGTCCGGCACGATCTGCTGCGGCACGGTCAAGACTTGAAAGAGCGTATCGAGCGGCCGGACCAAGAACCGGTCGAAGCGGCCTTCGCGCACGTAGTCGGGGACGCTGACGACCGTGAAGAAGAGGGTGTTATGCAGCTCGTGACCCGCCATCCAGAGTGCATACAAGAAGAACATCTCGCGGAAGTTCCAACCATTCATCGACGGAAACTGCCGCATCGTAACGTAAAGGGCGCCGAGCGCTACCCCATGGTAAACGATGCTGAAGACGAACCACATTACGAAGTTCGCGCGATACTCGAGCAGCGTCAGAAAATTGATTCTCCAGTATTCGGCGTACGCGCGCAGCATCGGTGAAGCGATTCGGTACGCCGCGCCCTCTACCCGTGCGAGCGCCTTTCCGGCTGGACCTCACCGTCGATGCATTGCGCCGCTTGGCCGCTAACGTCGTCGACGTGGTAGGTCCCGACGGAACGTATTATCGCGCCCTAAGCGATGAAACCGGCACCGAGCTGGTAAGCGTTCGCGGGTCGGTCGCGGGCATCGACGTTCGCGCGACCGGGCCCCGCGGCGACCGCTGGCTTCCAAAAGTTGCGCGGATGCTCGGCTCGCGCACCGATCTGACGCAGTGGTACCGGCGCGCTGGGCGCATCGCATGGCTGGCCCCGTTCGCAGAGGCGATGCGCGGACTCAAACCGCCGCGATACCCCACGCTCTGGGAGGCCTGCGCGCATGCCATCTTATTTCAGCAAATCTCGATCCACGCTGCGGCGGCCATCATGCGCCGCGCCGTCGAGGCACTGGGCGAAAGCCTCGCCGCCGGCGGCGTTCGCTGCGTTGCGTTTCCGCCGGCCGCCCGGTGGCTCGAGGCGAGTGCGGCCGATCTTCGCGCAGCCGGAATCTCCACCAACAAGATCGCACACCTGCGCTGCGCGGCGGAAGCCTTCGAAGCCGGCGGGGTCGATGAAGCAGTCTTGGAGCGTTTGCCGTCGGAAGCCGCCGCCGAGCGGCTGCGCGCGATCCGCGGGATCGGCGCGTGGAGCGCTTCCGTAATTCTCTTGCGCGGATTGGGGCGACTCGACGTCTTTCCGCTGCGCGATTCCGGCGTTGCGCGCAGCCTCGCGCGGCTGGCGGGTGACGCACACGTCGATCAAGACGAGCTCCTCGAGGCGCTCGGCCCTGTCCGCGGCATGCTGTACTATCATCTGCTGCTCAGTCGAATGCATCGGTAGTCCGCTTACCCTCCCTGGATCACCACGCGGTTTGACGCAGCCCGCCATACGAGTGACGAAAACGCCGCGAAGAGCGCGAGCCAGGCTAGCTGCGTCGCGAGCGCTCCCGGCCACTGCGATGCCGGAATTACGCCGACGTAGATGAGCAGCGGCGTCGAGTAGATCGCCGCGAAGGGGAGTGCGAAAACGATCCGGCCGAGGATTCCGGGAAAGAGCGTCAACGGGATGATCTGGCCGGAAAGCAGATCGGAGACCCAACGCACGATCAGCTGCGCGGCAAACGTTTCGAGCGTCCAGAACGCGACGCAGTTCATGAGAAAGTTCAGGAAAAAGTTCACGCAATAACCGATCAGGAAGGCCAGCAGAAAAACCGCGAAGGTAGCAGCTGGCGGAACGTCGATGCGGACGAGCAGCAACGCGCACAGTAGCGACGGCACGACCAGCAGCGCGTGCAGAAGCGTCTGCCCGAAGCCGTCGCTGAAGAAGTAGAGCGGAACGCTGATCGGCTTCATAAGGTCGGTCGCAATCGTTCCTTCCCGAATCTTTTCGCGGATCAATCGCGTTCCGTCAACTTCCAAAATTAACGACATCAGCATCGCAATCGTCGCATAGGTTATTATGCTGTGAAGCGGAAGGTTCAGCGGCGCGGCGTTGTGAGCGTAAAGCGCCGTCCATAACGCGCGAAGAATATAGACCCGCAGAACCAGCGAGCCGATCTCGGTGAAGACTTCCATCCGGTAGGTGGCCTCGCGCGAAAACGCTTTCTTCGCGAACTCGACGTACGGCAGCAGGTACGTGCGCTAACCGCCCTTCTGTCGCTTGATTGCCTGCTGACGGCGATGCTCCATCTCTTCGAGCTCGAGCATCATGACGTCCACCACCTTGTCGACCTGCGTCGCTTGCGTCGGCGGCGGCTCTTCGCCCGAGCGGCGCCGAGGTTGGGGCTTGACGTTGCGGTGCTCTTCGAGCGCCGCATCTTGCGCGTGCGTCTTTCGCAAAAACTTCGCATACGTCTGCGCGGCCTGGGCACGCACGTCGTCGCTCGGCTCGAGGTTAAACACGTCCTCGTAGAAGTTCATCTTGGCGTGGACTTCCGGGGCTCGCGCGGGCGGCACGATTGTGGCCGGATCCCCCGAAGCGACGTGCTGCATCGGAACGCTCTCCCCGGCGCGCAGCCGCGTCTTCACGTGCACTATCCCGCCCAGCGCGACGCCGCTGCCCTTCTCCAACGTCGCCCCGTTAAAAACTTTGGAACCCGCGGCGAGGAAGCAACCCTCGCCGATGGTGGCCCCGACGACGTACGCGTGCGGGCCGACGATGCAGCTGTCGCCGATCGTGAGCGGAAACTGCAGTGCGCTGCCACCGCTCGCTTTCAGTACGGCGTTTTCCATAATAACGCACTGGGCGCCAACCGTCACCGGCGCGCCTTCGGCCGTAATGACGGCGCCGTGCAGCACCGCGCTGTCGGCTCCGATCGTCACGTCGCCGCTGATCGTCGCGGACGGCGCGACGTATGCGCTGCTATGGATCTTCGGCCGCTTCGTGCCGCTCGAAAGAATCATGATGCGCCCTCCCGCGGTTGACCCTCGTACCCTTCGACGTAGATGCGCCGGATAATCGACTCGAGATCGGGTTCCTCCAGGCTGACGTCTTCGACGCTGTATCGTTCGCTCGCTTGCCGCACGAGCAGATCGGCCCGCTGAAGGTTGCGGTCGAAACGAAAGCTAGCGCTCGAATCTTCGACGCGCGCGAGCTGCGCGCCGTCCAGATGCGGATGCTCGACCGGCCCGCTGAAACGCACCAGCAAGGTGCGGAACCTCCCGTACTCGCTCTTTATTCGTTCGATGTCGCCATCATAGATCAACGTTCCGCGATCGATCAGCACGATGCGCCGGCAGAGACGCTCGACGTCGGCCAAGTCGTGCGTCGTGAGAACGATCGTCGCGCCCCGCTCGGCATTGATGCGCGCGATGAATTCGCGGATCGCTTCCTTCGCCACGACGTCTAAGCCGATCGTCGGTTCGTCGAGATAGACGATCTTGGGGCTGTGGAGCAGCGCCGCCGCGAAGTCGCCCCGCATGCGCTGTCCCAGCGAAAGCTGGCGAACCGGCGTGCGCAGGAAGTCGGCCATTTCCAGGATCTCGACGAATTCGTCCAGGTTGCGGCGGTATTGCTCGTAGGGAACTCCATAGATCGCGCGGAGGAGCTCGAACGACTCGACCAGCGGAAGATCCCAGTACAGTTGGCTTCGCTGTCCGAAGATGACGCCGATATTCCGGGCATTCTCCTTACGGCTTTTCCATGGAACGTAGCCGGCGACGCGGACTTCGCCCGAGGTTGGCACGAGGATCCCGGTCAGCATCTTGATGGTCGTCGATTTGCCGGCGCCGTTTGGGCCGATGTAGCCCACCAGCTCGCCCGGTTCGAGCGCAAAAGTTACCCCGTCCACCGCTACGCGTTCCTCGTATTCGCGGGAGAACAACGAGCGCAGCGCGCCGAGGCTCCCCTGCGCGCGCTTCCGGGTTCGAAACACCTTGCGCAAATCGCGCGTCTCTACGATCGGCAGGACCCCCGTGTTCGGCACTGCGTACTCCTTCTCCGGTGATAGTGACGATCTCGAACCAGTACGGCTCCGGTGCCCTCGACATCGCACAGCGCGTTGCCGAGACGCTCGGTTACGAGTACGTAGACCGCCAGCTTCCGGTCGTCGTGGCGAAGCGGCTGCGCGTCACGCCCGAGACCGTCGAAGCGAACGAAGATACGACGATCACGCTGGGGGAGCGTATCCTGACCGGGTTGGAGCGAGCCACACCGGAGCTCGCGCAAGCGTCGGCGGTCGAGCCGTTCGATCGAGAGCTGCTGCACGCAGTGCAGGAAGCCGTGCGCGAATATGCCGCGCGCGACCGCGTCGTCATCGTCGGCCGCGGTGCTTCGGCGATCCTCGGTTGCCAGCCCGGCGTGCTGCGCGTCTTCATTCACGCCCCGCGCGATTGGCGAATCGAGCACGTCGTCGAGTCGATGCGATGCGCGCGCGGGATCGCCGAAGCGGAACTAGATCGCATCGACCGGGCCCGCAGCGCGTACATCCGGCAATGGTACGGTCTGACGTTCGGCGATTTGCGGAACTACGATCTTTGCGTCGACGCGTCGCGACTCGGCCCGGCGCGAGCGGCCTCCTGCATCGTTAACGCGGTGTCGACCTGATCCGGCCCTCGATCTTCACGGCGCTTCGTTACCGTGATTTTCGCTTGCTCTGGCTGGGGCTGCTGGTCTCGAATCTCGGCACGTGGATGCAGTTTACCGCGATGGGATTCTTCGTGGCGCGCATGGCCGGTTCGCCGCACAAGGCCGCGCTCGATCTCGGCATCCTCGGCGCCTCACGCGCGATCCCGGTTCTGCTTCTTTCGCCGCCGGCCGGAGTGGTCGCAGATCATCTGCCGCGCCGCCGCGTTCTCATCGTGACGAACACGACGATGGCGCTGGCGGCGCTGCTGCTCGCGTTGCTGGCGAGCTTTCATCGCCTCGGGATGCTCGGGCTCGTGCTGCTATCGGCGCTGAACTCGGGCGCCAACGCCGTCGATTCTCCGACGCGTCAAAGCTGGCTTCCGCTACTCGTCGATCGAGCTTACGTCGGCAATGCGGTCGGGCTCAATTCGATCGCATTCAATGCGCCGGCCGTGATCGGTCCGGCGCTGGCGGGCTTGCTGATCGTGTGGATCGGAGTTGCAGGAGCATTTTATTTCAATGCGGCGGCAACGCTTGCCGTCGTGGTGGCGGTGCTGATGATGCGCCCCGTCCCGCCGTCGGCTAGCCATCGCGAGCCGGTCTGGCACGCGATGAAGCAAGGCATTGTATTCATTGCAGGACACCCGGCGCTGCGATGGATCGTTTTGGCGCAGTTCGTGACCTCGCTGCTGACGCGACCCTACAGTTTGCTCATCGCGGCTTTGGCCGTCAACGTCTTGCACGCAAGCGCGCGCGGACTAGGCTGGGCGGTCAGCGCGGTCGGCGTCGGCGGTTTCGGCGGCGCCCTCGTTACCGCATACCTCGCGCAGCGAGAACGGCGCTCGCGTCTGTGGCTTCAATCGGGACTGCTGATGTCGGTTGGGGTGGCGGGATTGGCTTTCGTGCCGACGCTCGCGTCGGCGCTGCCCGTTCTTTTCGCGATCGGGGTTGGAACGCTCGCCTCGATGGGGGCCACGAATACTTTGATCCAGACGCTTTCACCGGACGACCTGCGCGGTCGCGCGCTGTCGATCTACACGATGATCGCTATCGGCGTCGTTCCGCTCGGCGCGCTCCTCGACGGCGCCGTTGCTTCGATTGTCGGTCTGCGCCCGACCTTTGCGTTCGCGGGCGCCTTGTGCACCGCGCTTTTTCTCGCCATTTGGTTTGCGCGCCCAGCCGTTCGGACCGTGTAAAAAAAGCGAGTCGCGATGTTTCGCGACTCGCTAAAATTCCGCCCATTAAAGGCGGAATTACCAGAGACCGAGGTTAGGCCGCTGCCTTCTTACGACGAACGGCTTTACGCGCTTTGCGCACGCCCTTGCGCGCGGCCTTGCGAACCTTGCGGCCCGCCTTGCGCGCGACCTTGCGTCTCTTACGCGCAACCTTGCGCGCGGCCTTGCGGACTTTGCGACCGGCCTTGCGCACGGCTCTGCGAACCTTGCGCTTCTTCGGTGCCGCTGCCGCTGCGGCTTTCTTTCTGCGTTTGACTGCCATTGGCTGTCGAGTCATCCTTTCTCTGGTCGGCAACCGACCAGGGGTGTTGCCTACCTTATACAGTATTACGCGCTGCAATGCAAGTTTTTGCCGACGACGGCGTTCGCATCGACGCATGCGTCGACGGTCGCGGACGAAAGCGCGCGGTCGTTTTGATTCATGGATTTCCGTTTACGCGCGCGCTCTGGGAACGCCAAACGCAAGCGCTGACAGAGACGTTCTGCACCATTCGTCCGGATCTGCGCGGGGCTGGAAAATCGAGCGCGCCCGGCGGTCCGTATCTCGTGGAACGACATGCCGCGGATGTTGCTGCGGTGCTCGACGCGCTCGGACTAGATCGTGCGGCGTTGGTCGGGCATTCGATGGGCGGATACGTCGCGCTCGCTTTTACGCGTATGTTCACCGAGCGCGTCGCGCGGCTGGCGCTGATCTCAAGCCGGCTGCGCGCCGACACGAGTGAAGAGGCCGTAGCGCGCCGGAAGCTTGCCGAGCGTGCCGAAAGCGACGACAGCATCGAGCCGATCGTCGAGGCGTATCTGCCCCGGCTGTTTTCGCCGCAGACGCTGGCCCAGCGTTCCAGCGTGGTCGAGCAAGCCTATGCGATGGCGCGTGAAAACCAAGCAACGGGAGCTGCCGCAACGCTGCGCGGAGCGGCGTTGCGCGCTTCGTCGGAGGATATCGCCGAAGATTTAGAATTGCCGGTGCTGATGATTGCCGGCGCAGAGGATCGAGTCATCTCACTCGACGAGGCGCGCTCGATCGCCGCTAGGTTCCCGCGCGGCCGGCTGATCGTCTGTGAAACGAGCGGTCACCTTCCGATGCTCGAAGAGCCCGAGCGCGTTACGGTCGCGCTCCGCGCTTTTCTTAGCGAATAACCGGAAGATTCGAGCGCCGGCGGACGAGCCGGTAGAGAAAGAGGCCGCCGACCGCGATCGCCGCGATCAGGGCGGCGATCAGCGCGATCTTCAAAAGAAAAAGCACGACGACGATCGCAACGATGGCGACGGCGACGACCAGCGTTAACCTCAGAAAGAGAGCGAGCATTGGATTCCTCATTGTCAATTGTAGCTACCGGCGAGTCTTCCGCGAGGTTTCATAATCGGCCCAGTTTGTCGAGCGCGCGATATCCGGCGATCAGCGATGCTCCCGCGTCGATTCGACCGTCGCGCAGCATCGCGCGGAAGGCCGGCAGCGGCGCCAGCTCGACTTCCAAGTGCTCGGTGAGGTCGAGCCGGGGCGCGCCGGTCCTCTTGGCGTCGAGGGCTATATAAACGTAAGCGTGCGCGGGCGAGCGAACCGGCTCGGGGAGGTACTCCGCGACCGGTTCCCACCGTTCGCTCTCGTAACCGGTCTCTTCGGCGAGCTCGCGGAGAGCGCAGTCGCGCGGCCGTTCGCCTTCGGCGAGCATCCCGGCCGGGAGCTCCAAATGAATCGAGTCGGCACCATAGCGATACTGCCGGACGAGTACGACGCGATCGTCGGCGGTGAGCGCAAAGACGATCACGAATCCCAGCGACTCGCGCACGTAATAGTTGGGAACGACCGTTCCATCGGGGAGCTCTATCTCATCCGCGCGCAGCCGCATGTGCGGAGAATCGACGACATAATGCGACGCGCGCAGGCGCCAGCCCGGCTTTTTCATGAAGGTTTGCCTTCTCCATCTATGGCGAAGCGTTTGCAGCTCCTTCCGCGAAGAGCCGCAGAGATGGCGGAACGCTTTTTGGTGGTCGGCGGAGGAACGATGGGCTCGGGCATTGCGCTCGTCGCCGCGCAGGCAGGCTACGACGTCGAGGTCGTCGAGCCGCAGCAGCTCGCGCGGGAGCGCAGCGTCGCATACGTCGCGGCCGAGGCGCAACGGTTGGGCGACCTCTCGATCCTCGAGCGTATTCGCTGGAGAGATGCGATTGCGCAGCCCTGCGATGCAAACGTCGCGGTCGAGGCGGTGCCCGAGGGCTTCGAGCTCAAGCGCGACGTCTTCGCCGCGCTCGGCCGGGCGCTCGCGGACGAGGCCCTGATCGCGACGAACACCTCGTCGCTGGCCGTCGGCGAGCTTGCCGGCAGCGTGCCGCATCCCGGGCGCGTGGTTGGACTGCATTTCTTTAACCCTCCCACGAGAATGCAGCTCGTCGAGATCGTCTACGCGCAGCACACCGCAGATGAAGCCATCGAGCGCGCATACGAGGTCGTTGCCCGTCTTGGAAAAACCGCCGTGCTTGCGGCTGATACGCCGGGTTTCATCGTAAATCGTGTTGCACGTCCCTACTATCTTCAGTCGCTGCGCGCTCTCGAGCGAAACGTTGCATCCGCCGAGGAGCTCGACGCTCTGGCGCGAGCCGCCGGCTTTCGGATGGGACCCTTTGAGCTCATGGATCTCATCGGCCTCGACGTCAATCTTGCGACGACCGAATCGATTTATGCCCGCACGGAAGCCGAACGCTTTGCGCCGGTTTCTCTGCAGCGGCAAATGGTCGCGCAGGGTTTGCTCGGACGCAAAAGCGGAGCCGGATTCTACGTCTATAAAGATGGTAGGGCGGAGCGCTTCGATCCCGCGCCGCTCGGAGGCGAGGCCGACGAGCAAGAGCTGGTCGCAATTATCGGTTTTGGTGACCGCGCCGACGTGCTGGCCGAGCAGATTGCGAACGGCTACGCGCGGATTCAACGGATCGAAAACGACGAACTGCTCGACGAGCTCTCGCCCGAGGCAACGATCGTGATCGACGCGGGCGACGGCGCGACCGATCGCGGCGAGGTGATTGCCCAGCTGGACTCGCTGCTCGGCTCCGAGAGCGTCTTCTTTGTCGACGCATACGCGACGGATCTCGGCTCGTGCGTGCGGCGGTTGCGCCACCCCGAGCGGGTCGTCGGCTACGGCGTTCTGGGATCGTTGGACGCGCAAAGCGTGGTAGAGATCGTCGATTCGCAAACGGTTGGCGATGACGCGCTCGAGCTCGCACAAGAACTGTTTGGTTCGCTGGGCAAAGGCGCCGTCTTAGTCGAGGACGCGCCGGGCCTGTTTCTCGGCCGCACGGTCGCTTCGATCGTGAACGAGGCGATCGTTGCCGTAGCGGAAGAGATTGCATCGCCCGACGACGTGGACCTCGCCATGCGCCTGGGTGCAAACTATCCGCTCGGCCCGATTGCGTGGGGTCGCGAGATCGGCGGCGCGCGCATCGCGCGGATCCTGCGCCGCCTCGCCCATGCGGAAGGCGATGCGTTTGCGCCGCATCGCTCGCTCTGGATGCTCGACGTCGAAGAGACGCCCGCCGAGGCAAACGCGCAATGAGCCGCGAGGTTTGGGTTATCGATGCGGTACGCACCCCGATCGGCCGATATGGGGGCGCGCTCTCGGCCGTTCGTCCCGATGACCTCGCCGCGGTCGCGCTACGAGCTCTCGTCGAACGCACCGGCATCGCGCCGGGTGCAATCGACGACGTCTACCTCGGGGCGGCGAATCAGAGCGGCGAGGACAATCGCAACGTCGCGCGCATGGCCGTGCTGCTGGCGCAGCTGCCGATCGATGTGCCCGGCGCGACGGTCAATCGTCTCTGCGGCTCGAGCCTGCAAGCGATTAACTCCGGCGCGCAAGCGATTGCTTTCGGCGAGGCCGACGTCGTGATCGCGGGCGGGGTGGAGTCTATGACGCGTGCGCCCTACGTTTTGCCCAAAGCCGACGCGCCGTTTGGGCGGCAGCAGCATCTGCACGATACCGTCTTGGGATGGCGGATGATCAATCCGCGGATGCCCGCAGAATGGACGATCTCGCTGGGACAAACCGCCGAGCTGGTCGCGGAGCGGTACGGCATCACTCGCGAAGAGCAAGATCGCTTTGCCTTCGAGTCGCAGATGAAGTGTAAAACGGCGCTCGAGCGCGAGGTTTTCGCCGGTGAAATCACCGGCGTGCGTGTCCCGGACTCGAGCGGAAAAGAGACCCTCGTATCACGTGACGAGCATCCGCGAACCGAGACGACGCTCGAGGCGCTGGCGAAGCTCAAGCCGTCGTTTAAGTCGAACGGAACGGTTACTCCCGGCAACTCATCGGGCGTCAACGACGGTGCAGCCGCCGTGCTGCTGTGCGAGGCCGAAGCCGCGCGGAAAATGGGACTCGCGCCAATGGCGCGCTACGCGGGATCCGCTTGCGCGGGAGTTGCACCCGATGTTATGGGCCTTGGCCCGATTCCGGCGACGCGCAAGGCGCTAGCGCGCCTCGGCCTCTCGGTTTCGCAGCTCGATCTGATCGAAATCAACGAAGCCTTTGCTTCGCAAGCGATTGCGTGCATGCGCGATCTTCAGTTCGACCCGAAGATTACCAACGTCAACGGCGGCGCGATTGCGCTGGGGCATCCGCTTGGCGCCAGCGGCGCGCGGATCGTTACGACCCTCCTGCACGAGTTGCGCCGCCGTAGCGGACGCTACGCGCTTGCAACGATGTGCATCGGCGTGGGCCAAGGCATCGCAACGGTATTCGAACGTGTCGGGTTGAAGCCAGCGGCATGAGCACAACGGCAACCGCGACCACGACGCAGCTTCTGATCGGCGGGCAATGGCGCGACGCGTCGGACGGCGCCACGTACGAGGATTGCAATCCGGCGACCGGCGCCAAGATTGCCGACGTCGCAGATGCCACGCGCGAGGACGTCGATGCGGCGGTCGTGGCCGCGCGTCGCGCCTTCGATGCGGGTCGCTGGCCCACCATGGCTGCTTCGCGGCGCGCGAAGGTCATCTACAAGCTGGCGCAGCTGATTGCGGAGCGGGCTTCGGACTTGGCGCTGCTTGAAGTGCGCGACAACGGAAAGACGATTGCTACCGCCAAAGGCGAGTTGAGCGCAATCGTGGACACCTTCGAATTCTACGCGGGCGCGGTAACCAAAAATTACGGAGAGACGATCCCGCCGCCCGTTCCGACGTATCTGACGTATACGGTGCGCGAACCGGTCGGCGTGGTAGGCGCGATCGTGCCATGGAATTTTCCCTTGCTGCTCGCCTCTTGGAAAGTGGCGCCCGCGCTTGCCACGGGGTGCACGATCGTCCTCAAACCGTCGTCCGTGACCCCGCGAACGGCCGTCGAGCTTGGAAAAATTGCAATTGAGGCCGGAGTGCCTGAAGGCGTGCTCAACGTGCTCACCGGCTCGACGCGGCCGATCGGCGCATGGATGGTCGAACATCCGGGCATCGACAAGATCGCATTTACCGGCTCGACTGTGACGGGGAAGAGCGTGGCGGCCGCGGCGGCGCAAACGCTCAAGCGCGTGACGCTCGAGCTTGGTGGTAAATCGCCCTCGGTCGTGTTCGACGACGCCGACCTCGGAGCTGCCGTGGCGGGCGCGCTCTACGGAGTTTACTATAACTCGGGTCAGTGCTGCGAAGCGCGCAGCCGCATCTTGTTGCAGTCGTCCATCTTCGATCGCTTCGTCGACGCCTTTGCGCAGAAAGCGCAGCGCCTGCGGCTCGGCGATCCCGAAGACCCGCAGACGCAGATCGGCGCGATCACGTTAAACGAGCAGTACGAGAAGATCAAGGAGTACTGCGAAATCGGAGCTGCGGAAGGAGCGAAGCGGATTTTCGGCGGGATGCCGCCGGCTCTCGGTGACGACTTTGCCAACGGCACCTTCTGGAGTCCCACCGCATTCGAGGCCGAGCAGTCGCACCGCATCGCTCGTGAAGAGATTTTCGGTCCGGTCGCCACGTTCGTGCGCTTTGCCGACGAAGCGGAAGCGATCGCGCTCGCCAACGCAAGCGAATACGGTCTTGCCGCCAGCGTGTGGTCCACGAACTTGGGACGGGCGAATCGCGTCGCTCGCGCCATCCGCAGCGGATCCGTAGCCATCAACACTCCGTACGCCGTCTACCCAGGCGTGCCATTCGGCGGATACAAGCAATCCGGTTACGGCCGAGAGCTCGGCATCGAGACGATGCGGCTCTACAGCGAAACTAAAAGCGTTCTCACCTATATCGGCGAGAAACCGATAGACCCGTTTGGGGTATAGCCAAAGGATGGACGAACCGCTCAAGATCGGGCAACGCTATAGCACGACAGCGGGTACGCTTTGGAAGGATGGAACGTACTTTCCGCGCGGCAGCGAGGTTACCGTCGTCGGCCTTCACCTCGATCAAGGATTTTGCGTGCGTTTCCCCTCCGCGACGAACGACGAGCCGCTGGAAACGTGGGAGGACTGGAGCGAGGTAGAGTTTCTGGCTGAAGAGGGCTCGATCGAACCGCCGAAACGGCCGCTATCGGCGGCAGTTCTCGCCGAAGCCCGCGACGTGCTCTCCGACGCCGAAGACGGCTGCCACTTGCATTTGCACGAGGACGAGATTTAGACGCTTCCTACGTTCCGAGGTAGATGATGCTAGTTTGCCACACCGCCCAGCCGGCGCACTCGGAAGACTTGAACCCCGAACCGAAAACCGCGACCCAGCAATAGGTTCCGCTCGGTTTCAAACCGCTAAAGCGCGCGTAGCCTTTCTTGCCCGAGTCCTTGATGAAAAACGGCTTGCCCGGACGAGGGCTGGCTGGAACCCGCGGGGTCGATTCTTCGACCGGGATTTTCGGCACCGGCGTCCCATTGATCGTGACGAGGATCGTCGCCATGCTGACCGACGGATTGGGCGAAGGCGAAGCCGGCGAAGGGGTCGGCGTCGGCGAGCTCGAGCTGCCGTGACAGGCGGCGATCGCCAGTGCAGCCACCGCAAGAACGAGCAAAAGAACTTTGGGCATGGGCGCGTCGTTTCGACGCTTCTCGACCCTCATCCGTTTGCGCCGCTTGCGCAAAGATGAAAGTAACGTTGTGATTTAGCGTCGATCGCCGCGTAGTATTCGCGAAAGAGCGCGGCGGCGGCAGTTCCGGGCCAGTGAGCCGGCAACAGCTCGCTCGGCAAGCCCGGATCGAGATAGGCGAACTTCCGGTAATCGTGGACCAGCCACAAGCGCTCCACCAGCGCGCGCTCGTCGGTTAGCTCGCCACGCTCGCGCTCGCGCTCCAAACTCGGGGCATACTGGGCGATGAAGGAACGATAGGCGGCGGCGATTTCGGAGACGTCCCAGCACCGCTCCAGCAAACCGCGATCGCTCAGCGGTCCGCGGTATTCGCTGGTAAAGAGGTTCACGCCGTCGAGGGTCGAGGTGGCTTCGGCAGCGTCCCGTGCGGCGGAGAGCGTGTCGGACGGCGAGATCCAGGCCGATGGCGAGAGCTGCGCCCAGCCCAACGCGCTCAACTCCTTGCGCAGCCGCTCTCGTTGCTTGCGGTGCGCTTCGCCAATGGCGTACACCAGTAACCGCCAGCGTCCGTCCCACTCGATCACCGGCCCGTATATTCGCGGACTCAACTCCTCGATGCGGCGCCGGCCGCGTTCGGTGACCCGATAAAAAGCCCGGTTGCCGTTTCGGTGCGCGACCAGCCAGCCTTGCCGGGCCATTCGCGAAACGGCCTGGCGCACGGCCGGTGCGGAAACCCCAAAGCACGACATCAGCCGAATGAGAGCCCCGATCCATAGCGAGCCGTCGCCGCGCGAGCGCGCCACCAAGTCGCCGTAAAGGGTGAAGATAAAGGAATTGGGGCGAGCGACCTGGCGGTCCGGCAGTATTGACACCCCCTTTCAGCGGGTCTAATATAACACTATTCCATCCGACCGACAAAAATCCGTCATATGCTGGAAGGCAGGCTATGAGCCGTATTGCGACCTTTGACGATTGGATCTCCATGCTCGACGAGTGGAGACGCGACATCGGGCTCGATCGCGAGCTCGTCGACCGCTTCATGCCGGGGTACCGGTTCGAGGCAAAGTATGGCGAGCTGGCGACGAGCGAGATTTACTTCGGCGACTTCAAGGGCGAACGTCGCTGGGATAAGATCCGCGAAATTCCCGATCAGCGAATGCGCGATGCGGTGCTCAATATGGTCGTCTATCAGGGCGACACCGAGTTTGCCTCGAACGAACAGCAGCGCTTTCTGGTCAACAATGCCCCGAGCGAGTACGACTTGGCCTCGCTGGTTCGCATTATGGTGGAAGAAACGCGCCATGGGTATCAGATGTGCCACCTCATGGTCGAGCATTTCGGCAGCGAGGGAAAGATCGAGGCGCAGAAGATGCTCGAGCGGCGTGCCTTCGGCAAGAAAAATCGTTTGCTCAACGCGTTCAACGACGACGTCACCCACTGGCTCGACTTCTTCGCCTATACCAATTTCATGGATCGCGACGGCAAGTTCCAGCTCACGATGCTCGCCCACTCGAGCTTCGCACCGCTGGCCGCTTCGATGGGGCCGATGCTGCGCGAGGAGGCATTTCACATGGGCACCGGCATCACGGGCTTGCGGAGAATTGCCAAAGCTGGGGTCATTCCGGTCGAGATTCAGCAGAAGTACTACAATAAGTGGATATCGGGCTCGCTCGATCTTTTCGGGACGGATCATTCGGGCTCGGCGCAGTGGGCCTACACCTGGGGCATCAAAGGCCGCGTCGACGAAGACAAAACCGGCGACCGAGTCGACAAGGAGCACCTCAACGAACGCGCGCGCCAGCAGTTCCACGACGAGATCACGTCGACCGTCGCGCGCGTCAACGAGGTGAATCTCAGCGACATCAAGCTCTACGTCCCCGACATGCGCTTTAACCGCAAGATCGGCGACTACGCGGCCCAGCGCTACGGCGTGGACGGGCGGCGGCTTACCGAAAGCGAATGGGACGCGTACGCGCCCACGGTGCTGCCGAATGAGGCGGACGAAGCCAAGCTGAAAGAATACTTTAAAGATCCCAACTGGATCGCACCCAAAGGAAACCTTGCATGAGCACGACAGTCAACGGAACCGCGCAGCAGACCCCGTTTGGGCGGGAGGTCCGTCCGCACGACGGTAAGCGCGTGATCAACTATTGGAAAGACGGCCACGTGGCGTTCATCGAAATGGACGATCCGCCGGCCAACACCTATACGCACGAGATGATGCGTCAGCTCGACGACGCGATTCTCGACGCGCGTTTCGATTCCGACGTCGAAGTGATCGTGCTTACGGGGAAAGGCGAGAAGTTCTTCTCGGCCGGCGCGAACATCGGCATGCTCAATCAGGTGACGCCCGAGTTCAAATACATGTTTTGCCTGCACGCCAACGAAACGCTCGCGCGGCTCGAACAGACGCCCAAGCTGGTGATCGCCGCGCTCAACGGCCACACCGTCGGTGGCGGCCTCGAGATTGCGATGGCGGCCGACCTGCGCATCGCGCGTAAGGATGCCGGTAAGATTGGCCTTCCGGAGGTTGCACTGGGCGTGCTCCCCGGTACCGGCGGTACCCAACGGCTCGCGCGGCTGGTCGGCAAGTCTCGCGCCATCGAGATGATGGCGACCGGCAAAACCGTTAGCTTCGAACAAGCCCTCGAGTGGGGCATGCTCAACGATCTCTTCGAGGGTAGCGCACAAGAGTTTCGCGAGCAGATCACGGACTATGCCAAGCAGTTTTGTTCGCCGAACAAAGCCCCGATGGCGGTCGGCCATATCAAACGCAGCGTGCAGACCGGCGCCGAGCTTCCGCTGCAAGACGCGCTTGCGCTCGAGCGCGAGCTGCAATCGTTGCTCTTCAAGAGCGAGGATGCAAAAGAAGGCCTCGCCGCCTACAATGAAAAGCGCGTCGCCCGCTTCAAGAACAAGTAACCCTTCGACTCGGCGCTGCGCGCCTCGCTCAGGACTGCGCGCCTACGGCGCTTGGCGTTAAGGAATTTAGTGTCAACCCGAGCGGAGCGCGCATTTAATGTCACCCTGAGCGGAGCGCCGCAGGCGCGCAGTCGAAGGGCGACGGACGATTGCAATAAAAGAGAGGCGCTGCATTTCCTGCAGTGCCTCCTGGCGCTTGATGCGACCGTCAGTCTGATTATCTGAGACTATCACATCAAACCGTCCAGCGCAATGCAGAGCATTCGCGGCTGGAGCGCCCGGGAATCGAACCCGGAGCCGTTCAGATTATCAGACTAACGGTCGACGGCGGCTAGCGCAGTTGTGAGTCTTTTAATTTACCGTGATCACGAGCTTGCCGTTGACGGAGCCGCGTTTGCTCTCGGCGAGGGCATCGACCGCCTCGGCGAGCGGCCGTTCGTCGGCGATCGTTACGTGTAAGCGGCCTTGCTCGAGGAGCTCGAGCAGCGTTCGCAGACCCGCGTGCGAATGTTCCGGCGTCTTGCCAGAGACCAGGTTCTGAGCTGTGATCTGGCGCTGGGCGAACCAAGCGACGTCGGCCGCACCGATTGTGGAAACGATGCGCCCACCGGCCCGGACGACATCGGCGATCGGCTTGATCGCATCCGGACCGTCTACCAGGTCGAGGACCGCGTCAACGCCTTGCGGTTGCGCCGCTTTAACGGCATTCACCACGTTCTCTCGATCGTATGCGATAAACTCTTCGAGTCCTAGCGAGCGCCCCAGACCCGCGTTCGACGACCCTCCGGTTCCGATCACGTGCGCTTGACGATCGCGCGCGATCTGCACTGCGAAACCGCCGACCCCGCCGGTCGCGCCCAGCACCAGCAGCGTCGTTGCCTTCTCGACGTGCAACGCATCGATCGATGCGAGCGCCGTCAGTCCCGCCGTCGGAAGCGCCGCGGCATCGGCATCGCCGACGCTGTCGGGAATTTTCGCGATCGGCTGCTCGGGGTCGTCTTCAGGAACGATCGTGTACTCTGCGTAAGCGCCCTGATCGCTAATGCCAAAGATGCGTTCGCCTTCGCGATACTTTGTCACGTGGTCTCCGGTGGCGCTGACGACGCCGGCGAAGTCTTGACCGAGAACGAAAGGGAGTTTCTCGTCGCCCCGGTCGCGGCGCTTCCAATCAATTGGATTTACGCCCGCCGCGGTGATGTGGACGAGTATCTCGTGCGCTGCGGGCCGCGGCGTCGGAATCTCCTTGAGCGTTCCCTCGTCGCCGCGATGCTCGATGACGACCGCTTTCATTCGCTTGCTCCTTCCCTACAGGTCCCGATACTGAGAGCGGCATATATGCGCCTTATGGTTACCGCGTTCATCCTGATGAACGTAGAACGGACCCGACTGCGCTCGATTGCCGACGATATGCTGGCCATAGACGGCGTCGCCGAGGTGTACTCGGTCGCCGGCCCTTACGATCTCATCGCCATTGCGCGCGTTCGGCAGCACGAAGAGCTCAACGATCTAGTCACCGACCGAGTGGCGGCGCTCGAGGGCATTCTCAGCACCGAGACGTTGATTGCCTTCCGTTCGTTTTCGAAAAAAGATCTCGGCCTGCTCTGGGACATCGGCAGCTAAATACATGAAGCTTGGAGCGTGGCGAGCAACGATAGTCCTTGCCGTCGCGGTTTGCGCGGTTCCCGCGACGTATGAGTTCGTTGCCCCAACAGTCGACTTCACGCAAGGCGACGTCAGACTGGAGGGCTCGTGGCTAGATTTGCCCGGCAGCGCGAGAACGACGTTCCTAGTCGTCTCGGCACCCGCGGGGTCCAATTTGGCCGCTGCTGGGATCATCTCCGGGGATCGCTTCATTCCCGACGACTCGCTGCAGGCGCGGTGGACGTGGGCGCCAGGTGACCGCATTGCCGGAAGCGTCGTTCGCGGGGATTCGACGCGCCGGGCCACGATCGTGGCCGTCGCGCACCCCGTGCCGTGGAGCTGGGCCGACTGGGTGCTGCGCGTCGGAAGGCTAGCGCTTCAAATCGCGATGCTCGCGCTCGCGATAGTACTGGCATGGCACGTTGCCGACGCGCCTTGGGTTCGCTGGCTTTGCGCGTACCTCGTATGCGTCGGTTTCGCGCCCTGGCAGATCGACCGGCTGGAGTACGTCGGGCCGATACGCGCGGTCGCGATTTCGGTCGAAGACACTGTCGTCCAGGTGGGAATCTGCATTGCGATGATCTTTGCGGTAGCGATCCGCGGCAGTCCCGTGCGCGACTTTCGGATGTGGATGGTGCGATTGGCACCGGTCGCGTTCTTGGTTTTAGAAATCGGCATCTTGGTTATGTTCATGGATCCGCGCGCGCTTTACTACACGCCGCCGTTTCGCGCGGTTCAAGCAATCTGCGTCGTAGCGGCTATCGCCGCGCTCACCGCCGCCGCCGCCGAGTCGAAGGGACAAGAGCGACAGCGCCTTCGTTACATCGCCTGGACCTTTGGAGTCGGCTTTTCAGGTTTCTTCGTTTCCATCGCGGCGATGTTCGCGCTCGGGAATACCGGAGCCAACCTCCAGGCTTGGTTCATTCCCCGATTGACGCTGCTCATGATCCCGATCGGCTTAGGATACGGTTTGCTCTCGCACCGAGTCGTTAGCTCGCACTACATTGCGAGCCGAACGCTCGTCTACGGTGCGATCACTTCATCGCTCGTACCCATCTTCGCCGCCGCCGAGTGGACGGCGACCAACGTGTTCGGACAAGGCAGCAGCGGCAAGAACGTCTTTCTCGTCAGCCTTGCGGTGCTGCTGACGGCCTCGTTCAAATCGGTTCACAAGCGGATCGAGAAATTCATCGACCAGCTCATCTTCAAGCAGCGTCACGTGAGCGAGCAGGCACTGACGCGATTCGCAAAAGAAGTCGGGCACATCGACGATGCGGCCATTTTGGCCCACCGTTGCGCCGGCGCACTCGACGAGTACGTGGGCGCCGTATCGACGGCGCTCTACCTGCGCGGGATCGTCGAGCCGGCCGAGGAGCGACCGAGGCGCGGCGCCGATTACGTGCGGGTCGTCAGCGCGGGCGATCCGTCGCCAAAACGCGTCAAACCGCTCGATGCGATCGTCGTTTCGCTCAAAAGCGAAGCCGATGCCGTAGAAAGCGAGCTTCTCGGCACCGGCGGTTATGCTTTTCCCATGATCTCGCGCGGCGCGCTGGTCGGCTTCCTCGCGATCGGACCCAAGCGTGACGGCGAGATTCTTTCGCCCGACGAGCTCAAGCGGCTTACCCAGCTCGCGCACGAAGTCGCGGTCGCGCTGGAAGGCATTCGTCTCAGCGATTTGGAGAGCCAGTTAGCCGAGGCGCGCAATGGCCGCGCCGAATTGCAGCGCCTTCTCGCCGATTTGGTGCATACGACCGGACCGGCGCCGAGCGCCGCCTCGGAGAGCTGACGCCTTACGGCAATTCCACGCGATAGAGGTACGTATCGTCAATGCTCAATCGTTGCGGCTGCGAGCCGGCGTACGAGTCGAACCGCACCACCGAGCTTCCCAACGCGAAGTTACCGTCGCGCAGCGGAACCAGTCGATCGGTTCCATCCAAGGTGAGGCGATTCTTAACGATCACGACGCGCGTTATTGCCGGGCTGCCGAAATAGGTATTCTCGTAGCGCCCGACTAGCGCGTTCCAGCCGGCCGGATACGAAAAGGAGCGCGGCCCACGGTAACGCTCGTTGGGATACCACTGCGATCCGTAGGTGAGCTCGACGATCTTACGGTTTGCGTCGCGCCCGAAGACGATCAGAAACATTGTGTAGTTCGGATCGTCGGTCCAAAAGAGTCCAGGCCCGCGCGGATAGAGCGTGAAGGTTGCCGATCCGTCTTCGAGCCGCAGACGATCGCCGGCGCCGGCTACGCGCAAAACGGCACCGCCGGCGGCGGTGTAGGTCCCAGCATAATCCGCAGCCTGGGCGACGTGCGCGGGATCGGGTGCCGGCGGCGCAGGCGGAAGCGGTTGACCGAGGCTCTGCGCGCGAAGCACGCGCATCGCGTAGAGCACGATCGCGCACGGATGGAGCGGAGCCTCGACCAGATTCGCAAACGCAATGATGCCGAATCCGCGGGTAAGGTTCATCTGCATGCAGGCCGTATAGCCGGAAATTCCTCCGGTGTGGCCGATAACGCGATCGCCGCCGTCGTTGAAGATGGAGAGCCCGTATCCATATTGTCTGTAAAAAGCCGGCGCTTCCTCGAGCACGGTTTCGGTCGAACCCGCCGGCTTGCCGTTGTTCAACGCATCGGGTCGCGTCATCGCAGCGAAGGTTGCCGGCGAAATCAGTTGCGCGCCGCTTTCCGTTCTCCCGGCGTTGAGATAAAAGCGTATGTAACGCGCCATGTCTTCGGGCGTTGAAAGCACCGAGCCGGCGGGATCGACAAAGTCCATCGGCGGTGCCGGAGCGAGGGCCGGCTGCAGCGGCGGCGGCCGGTCGTTGTCGCGGAACTGATATGGGATGGCTGCATTCGTCATCAACTCGGGCGTGAAAACGGACGACGAATTTTCCATGCCGATCGGTCCTAGGACGCGCGCCTGGAGAGAATCGGGCCACGGCCGGCGGTCGAGGCGCGCCAAGATAGCGCCGGCCGTCGCGAAGCCGTCGTTGGAATACGACCATGCGGTTCCGGGCGCAAAAAGCGTCTTGGCGCGGCGCAGCGCGAGGATATCGTACTTGTATCCTATTTCCGCGGCGAAGTCGTCAGGAATGCCGGCGGTATGTGACAACAGCTGGTGAACCAGAATCGGCTTGCCGCCGCTGTCGATCGAAAACCAGGGAAGGTAGCGCGTTACGACGGCGTTGAGATCAAGCAGCCCGGCGTCGTGAAGCTGCAGCAGCGCGAGCGCCGTCATCGATTTGGTGATCGAGCCGATCGCGAACCGAGTCTGCGCCGTTACCGGGGCTTGCAGCTCGCGGTTGGCATAGCCAAGCGTTATGACGCGCAGCGTCCGCGTGCGGTCCGTGATCGCGACCGAGAGTCCCGGAGTGCCTTGCTCGCGCATCGCTTGCGGCGCGTAGGCGGCAATTGCATCGAGCGCCGCATCGATGGCAGGTCCTTGCGCGGCTTGCGCGGGCGGGGCCGGGGCGCCCAGGGAGAGCACGATTAACGCGCACGCCGGCGTAAGGGCGAAGGAGGATCGTCGCATGGCCGGTGATACTCAGATGCAACATTTCATTCCTTGAAGGGGTTTCGAGTCCATACCATGGCACGTATTTATGAAAATCTCGCCGACACGTTCGGGAACACGCCGCTGGTCAAGCTCCCTCGGCTTTCCAAAGATCTACCGGCGACGCTGCTGGTCAAGATGGAGTCGTTCAATCCCGCCGGCTCGGTCAAAGATCGCATCGGCGTTTCGATGATCGAGGCAGGAGAGCGTGAGGGCCGTCTGCTTCCCGGGATGACGATCCTCGAACCCACCAGTGGAAACACCGGGATTGCGCTGGCGTTCGTCGCCGCGGCGAAGGGATATCCGCTGATTCTAGTGATGCCCGACACGATGACCATCGAGCGGCGGAATCTGCTCAAGGCGTACGGCGCGCAGGTGCTGCTCACGCCCGGCGCCGAGGGCATGCCCGGCGCGGTGAGACGCGCCAACGAAATCGCTGCCGCGGCGCCGGCGAAGTATTTCATGCCGCAGCAGTTCGAGAATCCGGCGAATCCGGAAATTCACCGCCGGACTACGGCTGAAGAGATTTGGCGCGACACCGACGGTTCGGTCGACATCGTCGTTTCGGCGATCGGAACGGGCGGCACGATCACCGGCGTCGGTGAGGTGCTCAAAAAGCGCAAACCCGGCGCGAAGATGATTGCGGTCGAGCCCGATGCGTCGCCCGTACTGTCGGGCGGCAAGCCCGGTCCGCACAAAATTCAAGGCACCGGTGCGGGCTTCGTGCCGAAGGTGCTCAACACCGAGATTTATGACGAAGTGATACGCGTGACCGATGCCGATGCGATCACAACCGCTCGCCGTCTGGCGCGAGAAGAAGGGATGCTCGTCGGCATCTCGACCGGAGCCAATGTTTGGGCCGCCATGCAGGTTGCGGCGCGTCCCGAATCGCGGGGAAAGACGATCGTGACGATCGGGTGCGATACCGGAGAGCGCTATTTGAGCAATCCGGTCTTTGCCGAACAGGATCAAACGGTCGTCGAGCCTGCGCTGGTGCCCTAGCGTGAACCGGGACGAGCCGCTGCTCGTCGAGGTTACCCGCGGAGACCTGGTCGAATCGGTTCATCGGGTTTCCGCTTGCGCGGTCGACGCCGCCGGCCGCGTGCTTTTGCGCGCCGGCGAGATCGACGCGCCGGTTTACTTGCGCTCGGCGGCCAAGCCGTTCATTGCGGCCGCGGCTGTTGAGGCCGGTGTCGTGGAACGCTTTGGTTTGGAAGCGCGCGAGATTGCCGTGATGACCGGTTCGCATTCGGGCCAGCCGCTGCATCTGGAAGCCGTGCTTTCGATCTTGCGCAAGATCGGCATGGACGTATCGGCGCTGCAATGCGGCGTGCACTTCCCGTACGACGAGACGTCGGCGAACGCGATGCGCCGCAACGGCGAAGAGCCGACCGCGCTGCACAACAACTGCTCGGGGAAACATGCGGGCATTCTCGCGTTATGTCTCGTCCTCGGCGCGGATCCGGCGACGTATCTGAGCCGGGAGAACCCGGCGCAGCGGTACATCCTCGAATTTTGCGCCCGTATGTCCGACGACGATCCCGCAACCTGGCCGGTTGGGACCGACGGTTGCGGCATTCCCGTCTACGCAACGAGCTTACGCCAAGCGGCTCGATCCTTTGCGCGGCTTGCGACGCCGGACGGCGTGCGGCCCGCGGATGCCGCAGCGTTGCTCGCCGTCCGCAACGCGATGACGGCGTATCCGCAATACGTCGCCGGAATCGGGCAGCTCGATACCGAGCTCATGCTCGCCGGCGACTTCCAAATCGTCTCCAAAGCCGGTGCCGAAGGCGTGCATGGCGTCGCCGCAGTTGCGCGCGGCTGCGGCTACGTCTCGAAAGTCGCCGATGGCAGTTCGCGGGCGCGGGGCCCCTCGACGCTTGCCGCCCTGCGGACCTTAGGCGTTCTGGACGAACAAAAAGCCGGTAAGCTCGCTCGCTTCGAGCGGCCGGCAGTGTATAATCGGGCCGGACAAGCGGTCGGAGAGATCCGCGCGTCCACGAACGTCGCCGTCGAAAAAGCGAGTCGAATTATTGTCTGAGTACCTCCACCTGCTCGGAGAGCGGGTCCTGATCTTCGACGGCGCCATGGGCACGCAACTCATGGCGCTCGAACTATCCGCCGAGGATTTCGGCGGCGCGTCTTTTAGCGGGTGCAACGAGGCGCTCGTCCTCACGCGCCCCGACGTCGTGCGAACGATCCACGAATCCTACCTCGCCGCCGGCGCCGACGTCGTTGAGACCGATACGTTTACCGGGTCCCGGCTGAAGCTCGACGAGTACGCACTTGGCGAGCGGACTCGGGAGATTAACTTCGGCGCGGCCCGCCTCGCGCGTGAAGCCTGCGACGCGTTCTCGACGCCGCAACGCCCTCGATTCGTCGCCGGCTCGATGGGCCCGACGGGAATGCTGATCTCGTCGTCCGATCCGGCGCTCTCGAAGATCACCTACGAACGGTTGCGCGACATCTACGCCGAGCAGGCGCGTGCGCTGGTCGAAGGCGGCGCCGACTTGCTGCTGCTCGAAACGATGCAAGATCTGCTGGAGCTCAAAGCGGCGATTGCCGGAATCAAGCGCGAGTTTGGGCACGGCCTGCGGCGCGTGCCGATCCAGGCCCAGCCTACGCTAATTTCGCAAGGACGTATGCTGTTGGGCACCGACATCCGCGCGATTGCGACGACGCTCGGTGCTCTGGACGTTGAAGTCGTCGGGCTGAACTGTTCCACGGGTCCTGCGGAGATGCGCGATTCGATTCGCTACCTGTGCGAACGGTCGGGTTCGTTCGTCAGCGTGATTCCCAACGCCGGGCTCCCGCTGATGGGACCCAACGGCGAGACGATCTATCCGGAAAGTCCAAAGCAGCTTGCCGATGAGCTGGCGGCGTTCGTACGCGACTTCGGCGTCAACGCGGTCGGCGGATGTTGCGGCACGACGCCGGAGCACATCGCCGCGTTGCGCGAAGCCGTCGCGTCGGTCGAGCGCAAACCGCGCCCAGCTCGCTCGGGCGGCGAAGAGGTTGCCTCGGCGATCACGGCAGTCGCGCTCGAACAGCAGCCGCGTCCGCTGATCGTCGGCGAGCGCATCAACGCGCAGGGATCGCGGAAGATCAAGCGGCTGCTGTTGGACGACAACTACGACGAGATCGTCCTGGTTGCGCGCGAACAAGTGGAAGGGGGCGCGCATCTGCTCGACGTGTGTTGCGCGCTCACCGAGCGCCCCGACGAAGACGAGCAGATGCGCCAGTTGGTGCGCCGGCTCGCGCAAGCGATCGAGGCGCCGTTGGCGATCGACTCGACCGAGCCGAGAGTGCTCGAGGTAGCGCTGCAGAATTATCCGGGACGCGCAATCGTCAACTCCGTTCACCTGGAAGCCGGGCGATCGAAGATCGACGTGATTCTGCCGCTGGCGCGCGAGCACGGCGCGGCGGTGGTGGCACTCACGATCGACGAAAGCGGTATGGCCAAGACGGCCGCCCGCAAAGCCGAAGTGGCGCGCCGCATTTACGAGATTGCCGTGGGCGAATACGGACTTCCGCCCGGCGCGCTCATCTTCGACGCGCTTACGTTCACGCTCGCAACGGGCGAAGCGGAATTCTTGACGTCGGCGGTCGAGACCATCGAAGGGATTCGCCGCATCAAGCGCGAGCTGCCGGGGGTCCTGACGTCGCTCGGCGTCTCCAACGTTTCATTCGGATTGAAGCCGGCGGCGCGCGGAGCGCTCAACTCGGTCTTTCTCCATCACTGCGTCGAGGCCGGCCTGGATTGTGCGCTGGTGCACGCTAAAGAGATCGTTCCATACTTCGAGATCGACGCGAGCGTTCGCGAACTCTGCGACGATCTCGTCTTCAATCGCCGCCCCGACGCGCTCACGCGCCTGATCGAACACTACGAAACCGCCGCCGATGCTGTCATCCCGAGCTTGTCGAAGGACGAAGGAGAACGAGAAGATACGCCCATCGAGGAGCGCATCCATCAAGCGATCCTGCGCCGCCGCAAGGACGGCATCGAAGCTAAGATCGACGAAGCGCTCGAGCAGTACACGCCCGTCGATGTCCTCAACCAAATCCTGCTGCCCGCGATGAAAGACGTCGGCGATCGCTTCGGGCGAGGGGAATTGATCTTGCCGTTCGTGCTGCAGTGTGCCGAGGTAATGAAGAAGGCGGTTGCGCACCTCGAGCAATTCCTCGAACGCCGCGAGGGCGCGACCAAAGGAACGGTCGTGCTGGCTACCGTCTTTGGTGACGTCCACGACATCGGCAAGAACCTAGTGCACACGATTTTGGCCAATAACGGCTACACCGTCCACGATCTCGGTAAGCAGGTTCCGATGAGCACGATCTTGGAAAAGGCGGTCGCAGTCAAGGCCGACGCAATCGGACTTTCGGCGCTGTTGGTATCCACCAGCAAACAAATGCCGATTTGCGTCGAGGAACAGGACGCCCGCGGTCTGCGCTTTCCGGTCATCGTCGGCGGCGCCGCCATCAATCGAGATTTCGGCCGGCGGATTGCATTGCTCGACGAAGGAAAGCGATTCTTCGAACCGGGTCTCTTTTACGCGCGGGACGCTTTCGAAGGCCTCGACCTGGTAGACACCCTGACCAGCGATCCGCAGCGGCGCGACGCGCTGCTCGAGCGCACAAAGCGCGAAGCCTTCGAGCAGGGTCAGCGTCGTCGAACCCCTCCGGTGCGCGCCACGTCCTCGGTGCGCTCGGCCGTGAAAGAACGGCGCGCGGACGTGCCGGAACCGCCCTTCTGGGGAACTCGCAGGCTCGATGCCGTCGATTGGGGTGAGCTCTGGTCGTGCTTCGATCTGCGCAGCCTATACCGGCTTTCGTGGGGCGGCGCAAACACCAAAGGTAACGCTTTCGAGCGGCTCGTAGCCGACGAGTTCGAGCCGCGACTGCGGCGCTACGAGCAGGAAGCGGCTCGCGGCGAGCTATTGCAACCGCGCATCGTCTACGGTTACTTCCCGGCGGCGGGCCTCGGCAACGACGTAATTGTCTACGATCCCGCCGACCCGCGCAGCGAGATTGCGAGGATGACGTTCCCGCGCCAAGCCGGCGGCGAGCATTTGAGCCTCGCCGATTATTTGCGGGAGCCGCGCGACGCCGGGGCGGGCGACGTGATCGCGCTGCAAATCGTGACCGTCGGAGGATTGGCGACCCGGCGCATCGAGGCGCTGCAGGCTGCCGGGGATTACAGCGAATCGTACTTTTTGCACGGCTTCTCGGTGCAATCCGCCGAAGCGCTTGCCGAATACACTCATCGCCGAATCAGAAGCGAGCTGAAAATAGACGCGCAGCGCGGAAAGCGCTACTCGTGGGGCTACGGCGCGTGTCCCGATCTCGAGCAGCATGCGATCGTCTTCCGCTTGCTCGATGCGACCGCCAGCATCGGCATAACGCTCACGCCCGGCTTTCAGATCGTCCCCGAGCAATCGACCGCGGCGATCGTCATGCACCATCCGCAGGCGGCGTATTTTAACGCTGCGGCAACGCGCGAACTAGCGGCTTCGTAAGCGTAAGCGAGATGGCGATCGCGCTGCTCGCAGTGACGTTCGTGCATCTGTGGACACACGCCGAGCGCGGCTGGATGCTGGGCATCCCGACCGTCGCGCGCGGCGTCGTCTACGAGGGAACCACGACCGGCGACGTCCTGGCCCTCGACGAACGTGACGGTAACGTGCTGTGGCGGGCTTCGCTCGGCGCAAACCCCGACGAGACGTACGGCAATCCGCGCGGGGTGATATCGTCCGTGGCGGTCCGCGGTGGCATTGCATACGCCGTTAGCGGAAGCTGCGAAGCCGCTGCGCTCGATGCCAACCGCGGTACCGTGATCTGGCAGCGCCGCATCTGCTCGATTAAGAAGAACGACGACACGTTTGCGTCGCCGGCGATTGCGGACGGGCGCGCGCTCTTTAGCATCGATATTATCGCCGACCGGCCCACCGATGCGGGGCGCGAAGTCGCACTCGATGCCGCGACGGGCGCGCCCGCATGGGCGTTCTCGCCGGTGCGTTATCAAGGGACGGGAGGCGGCATTTCAGGCACGCCCGCAGTCGACGCCGCCCGCGGTCTCGTCATCATCGGAACCGGAAATCCAACGCCGATGAGCGCTCCACCGCCGGGGCCCGATCCGTATACCGATTCGGTCATTGCCGTCGACGCTCGGACGGGACGTTGGCGCTGGGTGACGCAGCTTCTTGCGCACGACGCGAACGATTTCGACGTCTTCACGTCGCCGCAGATTTTCCTGCTCGCGGTGGGCGGGCGCCAAACTCGCGCGGTCGGCGTCACGTTGAAGAACTCGCGCTATTGCATGCTCGACGAGCGCACCGGAAAGATCCTTTGGCGGCGGCAGCTCGTCGGCGGCATGCACTGGATGCAGTCGGTCGGTACGCCGGCCTCGGGCGGGAAAATCATCGTCGCGCCGCTCTTTCATAGTTCGCTTCAGGGCGAGCTGGTCGCAATAAACGAAAATGACGGGTCGGTTGTCTGGCGGGCCGAAACCGGTGGAATCTATGAAGAGCCGGTCATTTGGCACGGCGTCGTCCTCGTGGCCGAGGCAGACGGAACGATTGCCGGGTTCGACCTGCGCGACGGTCGCAGCTTGCGCGACCTGACGCTGCCTTCGGAATTCTATGGCCGCGGCCTCGCACTCGATGGGGACGTGCTGCTGGTAGCAGGCCGCGGCAAGTTGTGGGCGTACCGTCTCGAGCAATGACGGTTCATACGGTCCTCTTCGCCGGTCTCGGCGTCGTAGCGATTATGGTGGGCGTCGCGCTGGCGCGAGCAATGCCGCGTCATCGCGGTGCGATGCCCGATCCGCTGACTGCCGCAATCGGAATCGCGATCGGGTTCGTCACCAACTTTTTTGATACGCTGGGCATCGGATCGTTCGCGACGACAACCTCGCTTTTTAAGTTCATGCGCTTCGTTCCCGACGAGCGCATTCCGGGTACCCTCAACGTGGGACATGCAATCCCTACGATCGTCGAAGCGGCCATCTTCATCGGGATCATCGCCGTCGAGCCGCGCACGCTGCTCTCGTTGATCCTCGCCGCCGTCGTCGGTGCTTGGCTGGGGGCGGGGCTCGTCGCCCGTCTTCCCCGCCGCTACGTGCAGATTGGGATGGGCACTGCATTGCTGGCGGCGGCGACGCTTTTTATCTTGAGCAACCTGAAGGGAAGTCAGTTCGGGTTGAGCGGCACCGCTCTCGGCCTTGCCGGCACGCGACTGCTGACCGGCATCGCCATCAGTTTTTGCTTAGGCGCGCTTATGACGATCGGGATCGGGTTTTACGCCCCGTGCATGATCATGGTCACGCTGCTTGGGATGAATCCGATCGCCGCGTTTCCGATCATGATGGCATCCTGCGCGTTTCTGATGCCCGTTGCGAGCTTACGGTTTATCCGCTTTGACGCGTTTTCGATGCGGGCAGCCCTCGGGCTGACGATCGGAGGCGTTCCCGGCGTTCTGATCGCCGCGTTTCTCGTAAAGTCGCTTCCGCTGGCTGCCCTGCGATGGCTGGTGGTTATCGTCGTCCTTTATGCCGCCATCGTCATGCTTCGCTCGGCGGCGCGGCAAACCGATCAAGAACCCGCGTACGCCAACCCCCTGCCGTAAAGACTCTCTGCGCCGGTCCGCACGCGCACGGCGGTATTCAGCGTGCCGGCCCACGTAAACAGGCTGCTCGCGGCAATCAGCTCGATGATTTCATCGTCGCTGAAGTGACGGCGCAGTTCGGCGAAGAGCGCGTCGTCGACACCATGCGGATCGACGATGATCCGGTCGACGAGCGCGATCGCGGCCGCCTCGCGCGGCGTCAGCTTGGCGGTCTCGACTGAATCTCGCAGCGCGGC
>Ga0187783_10000431_pt1 | contig 30922 bp, 26 predicted proteins | sample 1015_SJ02_MP02_2_FD_132471 | JGI IMG/M metagenome (GOLD analysis project Ga0187783, IMG submission 132471) | Tropical peat soil microbial communities from peatlands in Department of Meta, Colombia - 1015_SJ02_MP02_20_MG | ecosystem: Environmental > Terrestrial > Soil > Wetlands > Peat | place... | reverse complement strand
GTCACCGAGTCTCCGCGATGCTCGATGAAGCGCAAATCGCGAATTCCCCACAGGCTCACGAGTTTCGGCGCATGCAGATGGCCCGCCGAAAATGCAACCATCAACTCAGTCCCGCCGGCGATCGGCGTCCACTTTCCCGGCTCGGCAGCGAGCAATTCGAGTACCGCGCTTAGGCTGCCGGGTGCGATGAGTTCGTGTGCCTCGGCGTTACCGCGCATGATCCGCCTCTCCGGAGCCAGAGCCCGCAGAATGACTGCCGGCCGCGGCAACAACAGACTCAAAGATCCGCATGAATCCTGTGCACCGGCAAAGATTTCCCGCCAGGCCCTCGCGAATCTCCTCCAGATTCGGGTGAGGATTCGAAGCGAGCAGCTGGGCGGTGGCCATCAGCATACCCGGAGTGCAGATGCCGCATTGCGCGCCGCCGCACTGAAGAAATGCTTCCTGAATCCGATGCAGCTTGCCATTCGGCGCGAGGCCTTCCACGGTCTCGATCTTCGCGCCGTCCACCTGCAAAACCGGCACGAGACAGCTATTCACGAGTTCGCCGTTCAGGCGCACCGAGCACGATCCGCACTCGCCCTCGCCGCATCCCTCCTTAGTTCCTGTCAGGTGCAGGTCTTCGCGCAGCACATCCAGCAGCCGCTTCATCGGCGGTGTATGCACTTCGCGAATTTCATCATTTACCGTGAATCGAATCGCAGGCCAGAGCACGTTCATATCGCGGCCGGCTCCTCAACCGCGCCGCCCGATACCAGTCCTGCGAACAGGTCCTCGGGCAGTAGCGGAATCGAGTTGAAGGCAACTCCGGTCGCGTCGCGAATCGCATTCAGGATCGCCGGAGCAGGGCCGTCGTGCGGCAACTCCCCGATCCCTTTGGCTCCGTATGCGCCGTGGCGGAAGGGAACCTGCTCGAAGTAGACGTGAATCGGCGGCACGTCCTCGGCAGTCGGCATGATGTAGTTGGTCATCTGGTTGTTAGCCATCGACCCGTCCTGCCACACAACTTTTTCGTAAATTGCGAAGCCGATGCCTTGCGCAATGCCGCCCTCGATCTGCCCGGCGGCCAGCACCGGGTGCAGCACGCGACCCACTTCCTGCACTGCCCAGAACTCTTCCAACTCTGCGGAATATGTGACGGTATCGACAGCCACCTGCGCCACTTGGACCGCCCACGCGTAGGCCGGATATGCCTCGCCTTGATATTTCTGGTCGTCCCAGTGAATGCCCGGCGGCGCCTCGTACCGGCACGTCGAAAGCACGGCGCCTTTCACTGCGCGGTATCGCTCGCACGCCGCGAAGAATTCCTCCGTGGTGTAGTTGGCTCCCAGTCCCGCACCTTCGCGAAGCTGGGCGATCAACTGCAGGCTCGCCCGTTCGATCAGCCGGCCGACGACCATGGATGTTCGCGAAGCGACCGTGGGCCCGCTGTTCGGCACCTCGCCGGTATCGGGAGGCGCCATGGTGACTCGAGCGTAATCGATGCCCAGCGCTTCCGCGGCCACCTGCGTCAAAATCGTATTTGTTCCCTGGCCGAATTCGGTGTTCGACACCAGCACGCGCGCCTTGCCCTCGGGCGTCACGTCTACGCCGGCCAGCGAGTTCAACACGACCTCACCCGAGCCCGTGAATCCCGAGCCATGATAGAAAGCCGCAATTCCCAAGCCGCGTTTCACTGCGCTGTTGCGATTTTCCTTGGCAAACCTCTCCCGCTTCGCGCGGTAATCGCTCTCCTCGAGTGCGCGGTCGAGCAGGCGATCCAGAATCACTGGTTCGCGCATCACCTGCTCGGTAGCGTTCGTGTCGCCGTCGTGCAAGAAGTTCCTGCGCCGCAGCTCCACCGGATCCATGCCGATGGCCGCCGCAATTTCATCCATGTGGCGCTCCATGGCAAAGACGGCTTGCGGCGCGCCAAAACCCCGAAAGGCGCCAAACGGCACCATGTTCGTGGCCCATGCGCGAGCGCGGACGCGCACATTCGGGCAGAGATACGGTCCGGTCGAATGCAACGTCGCCCGCGACAGCACCGTCGATGAAAGAGTGGCGTAGGCGCCGCCATTGGTTGCGAGGTCGATATCGATCGCCAGTAGCTTGCCGTTGCCATCGAGCGCCGTACGATGCCGCACGCGCGCGGGGTGCCGCTTCGTCGTTGCCGCCAGATCCTCCATTCGGTCGTAGACCATCTTCACGGGATGGCCACTTTTCATAGCCAGCAGCGCCGCGTGACAGGCCAGATTCGACGGGTAATCTTCCTTTCCACCGAAGGCGCCGCCCGTCTCTGTCTGAATCACACGCACCTTATCTTCAGGCAAGTCGAAGACGCTGCGCAGCGATTTAAACACGTAATACGGGCACTGCAGCGAGCCCCACACCGTCACGCCGTTTTCAGGGCTGTACTCCGCAATCATGCCGTTGTTTTCGATGTAAAGATGCTCTTGCGCACCCGTCCGATACTCGCCTTCGACAATGTTCTCCGCGTTCGCCCAAGCCGAATCCACGTCCCCCTTTTCGAGCAGGAAGCTTTTCAGCAGATTGTCGGAGCCCCAGATAATCGTGGTCTGGCGCTCGCTTTCTTCAATCGTAAAAATCGCCGGCAAAGGATCGTACTCGATTTTCACGGCGCCCACCGCCTCGCGCACTTTGTTCCGGTCCGGGTGTGCGATCAGCACAATCGGCTCTTCGCGATGGTTCACTTTGCCGTCAGCCAGGCAAGGTTGGTCGGCAATGATCAGGTGAATATGATTCTCGCCTGGAACGTCCGCCGCAGTAACAACAGCGAACTCGCTCCAGTCCACGTTGCGATCAAACGCGATGGAACGGATGGTTCCTCGCGGAACGGTGCTCCGTACGGTTGCGCCGTACCACATGCCCTCGCGCTCCATATCGTCCACGTAACAGGCGCGGCCCAGCAGCTTGTCCACGCCTTCTTTGCGCGGAACAGGCGCGCCAACAACACGGGTTGTCGCCTGGATGCTCATGGCCGGGGAAGCGAGAATCAGCGAACAGATTGTGGGTTAGCATACAACAGGGGTCAGTGATCAGTGAACAGTGATCGGCGAGCCGACCAGCCTAACTGCGAGCTTGGCAGGAATCACGGAGTATGGGCTACTGAGCTCCGTGGACAGGGAATTGAAGCCGCTACGGCCTGATACTGGGCGAATCCGTGCGCGCTCTTCGAATCAACAGCACGACCCCCGAACACAAGCAGGCAGATAAATCCCAAAATGCCAAACAACACGGCCAACCAGATGATCACCATTCGCAACGCGTCCACCTCTTCTTTGCAGCTGGGCCGGGGAACTGATTACTGACCACTGACAACTGATCACTGACCACTGAGTTTCGCCAACGTTCTCGCCAGCACGTGCACGCCGCCGCCGATCCACTCGGGCGAAGCGTACTCATCAGGTCTGTGGCTGACCCCGCCGCGGCAGGGAATGAACAGCATCGCTGTGGGAGCGATGCACGACACGAAAGATGAATCGTGATAGGCGCGCGCCACCATCCTCTTATATTTCTTACCCGCCGTCTTCACCGACTCTTCCAGCGCGGCCAGAATCGTCGCATCGCACGTTGTCGGCGGATCGGCATTGATCAACTCCGTCGTGATCTTCACGCCGCGCCGCGCGCTCAACTCGTTCGCGGCCGCGGTGAGCGTCGCCAGCACGCCATCCCGCCTCTCGCGTTCGATGTCGCGAATGTCCGTCGTGATCATCACGCGCGAAGGAATGCTGTTAACCGCGCTGGGAAAGACTTCGCAAACGCCGACGGTTCCAACCGTGTCGATCGCGCCCGTCGATTTCGCCGCAGCTTCCAGCGCCAGCACCAGCTCGGCAGCCGCAGCAAGCGCGTCTTTGCGGCCCGGCATCAGCTTGCCGCCGGCGTGCCCGCCCTCGCCCTCGATCACAATCCGCTGGCTGGCCGGCGCGGCGATATGCGTCACCAGCCCCACGTCGAGCTGCTCCTGTTCGAGATACGGCCCCTGCTCAATGTGCAGCTCGACGAATTGATGAAACCGGCCCTTGGGTGCGGCAACCGATTCGAGCGGCCCCGTAAATCCCGCCTGCGTGCGCCATTCCTCCAGGCTGCGGCCGTCCTTATCGCGCAATGCGAGAGCTTGTTGAGGCGTAAGGACGCTTGCCATCATCCGGCTGCCGAGACAGCCGATTCCGAACCGCGTCGGCTCTTCGGCTGTGAACGCCACCAGCTCGATGGGCCGCCGCGGCTTGAATCCAAGCTCTTTCAGGACCCGAATCGCTTCCAGCCCGCCCAACACTCCCACGCACCCGTCATAAAGGCCTGCATTGGGTATCGCGTCGATGTGCGAGCCGGTGCCGACTGGCGCGAGGCTTGAGTCGGTGCCTTCCCAGCGTGCAAAGGCGTTGCCGATTGCATCATGGTGCACGGTCAGGCCGGCGTCTTCACATAGGTTTCTGACATACGCGCGCGCTCGCAGGTCGGCTTCGCCGAAGACCACACGCGTCACCACAGGCGGGGCGGCCTCTGAGATCTGTGCCAAAGCCATCAGTTCAGCCATCAGCCGGTCGATACGAAGCTGTGGGCTAAGCTGCGGCCGCGCCGTGGTCATTCCCGCCCCTCTCCCAACGGGTGCCGGCGCCAGTCTTTGTAAATCAGGTATTTCGCCGGCCGTTTTCCCAGCGCTCCAAACCATTGCGGGCAGTACGCGCTCATCCAGATAAAGTCGCCCGCATGCACTGCATGCCAATCGTCGCCCAGACGGTAGATCCCTCCGCCTTCAAGCATCAGCAGGCCATGCTCCATGACGTGAATCTCCACCATGCTCAGCGATGCGCCGGGATCGTAGGTCATCGTGTTCACGGCAAAATCGTAAGCGAGGCCGTCAGGCATCAGCGCTCGCACCCGCAACGCATCGTCACCCATCAGCGCGACAGGCTTGACCGCGTCTTCATCGCCGGCCACGATTTGCGGCGGGTCGGCCCCTGCTTCCGGCTCATAAGGCTTCTCGACGATCGCCGCCCGCGCCATGCCGCGAGCACTCAACGTGTGCTCTGTGCCTCCTGGGAGATACGCGAACTTGCCCGGCGCAAGTGAATACTTTTTTCCGCCTGCTTTTAGCTCCAGCTTGCCGTCGAGCACGTAAATGAAGCGCTGCCTCAGGCCACCGCTCATCGAGCCGCCGGCCGAAAACTCGGCCGTCATTTGCGTGAAGCGCGCGCCCAACTGCGGCGACGCGTGGATGATGAATTCCACTCCATCTGCGCCAGGCTGAGGGCAGCGGACGAATGTGTCAGGCGTTTGCAGCAAATAATTCGCCTTCGCGCTGCTGCGCGTCGATCCAAGGTGATGCACAGGAGTCCTCTTTCAAGGAGGGTTGAAAACGCGATTCACCGATTCTAGCGAAAAGCGGCTGCAAGTCTTTCCACAAAGTTCCACACAGTCCGCAGCGCGATTTCCACATCTTCTTCGCGCACTGTCTCGTCGGGACTGTGGCTGATCCCGCCGGGGCTGCGCAGAAAGAGCATCGTCGCAGGCACGCGCCCGGCCATCACCATCGCATCATGTCCGGCCCCGCTGGTCATCTGGCGCGGAGTTATCCCCAGGGATTCAATTGCATCCGTAAGAATTGCGGTCAGCCGCTCGTCCATGGGCACGGCGGGCTGATCCATCTGGCAGTGGAATTCCACATTCAAGTCGCGCTTGTTCGCAATCGTCTTCGCGCGCTGAATGAGCGAACCCTCGGCTTCTTTGCGCAAGGCGTCCTGAGCGTGCCGCACCTCGAATCCCAAAGTCACAACGCCTGGAATTACATTTCCCGCGTTCGGAACAAGATCAATTCGGCCCACCGTTGCCACCAGGTCGTCAGTTCGCTTTGCCAGGGCTTCCACTTCGCCGATCCATTCTGCCGCACCGGCCAGCGCATCGCGTCGCAGATGCATCGGTGTAGTGCCCGCGTGATTTGCTTGCCCGGTGAACCGGACGGTTACGCGCGACTGTCCGGCAATTGATGAGACCGCCGCTACACTCAGGCCCTCGGCTTCGAGAATCGGCCCCTGCTCGATGTGAATCTCAAGGTAACCAAGCACACTCTCGTCGACGGCTGCTTCTTCCATGCGGCCCGGATCAAGCCCGAACGCGCGGATCGCGGCCTCGAGCGTTACACCGTTCTGATCGCTGAGCCCGAGAAGCTGCGTATCGAATCGTCCCGCTACGGCGCGGCTGCCGATGAATGGCACGCCGAATCTGACCCCTTCTTCTTCTGAAAAAGCAACGACCTCCATAGGTAGAGCCAGCCCCTTGGCTTTCACCATCTCAACCAGCTCGAGCGCGAGCATCACGCCCAGGACTCCGTCAAATGCGCCGGCATCCGGCACCGTATCGATGTGCGAACCGGCAAGCAGCCGACAGCCATCAGCGCCGGCAGGAAGCCACAGGCCGCGTAGATTACCGGCGGCGTCGACCGTCACTGTCATTCCGAGCGCTTCCATGCGCGCGCGAAGCAACGCATGCACTTCGCGCACGGGCGCGGTCAGGAACCGCCGCGTCGTGCGACCCTGCTCTTCACTCATCTTGGCAATACGACGGCACTCGTCGATGGCCCGTTGCGCTCGGTTATGCAGGTAAGGTTCGCTCATGCGCGCACCAGCTCTCTGCCCCGAGGCGAACCGGCACATCGACCATCTCGGTAAAGGAGTTCGCCGCGCAACCACGTTTCTCGCACGCGTCCGGTCAGCTTCGCGCCCAGATAGGGCGAATTCTTATGCCGAAAATGCAGATCCGCTGGCGTCACTTCCCACTCGACATCCGGATCGAAGATTGCCAGATCGGCATCCGCACCAGCGTCAATTACGCTTTTGCGCCCGCCCACCCCGGCAAACTTCGCGGGCGCTGAAGCCATCCACTCGCCGATCCGCTCCAATGCCATGCCGCGCCGCTTCAACGCCGTCCACATCACCGGCAACGCCAGTCCAAGGCTCGCGATACCGCCCCACGCCAGGTCGAATCGGCCCTCCTCACGGCGTTTCATCGCCGGCTCGCACGGAGAGTGATCCGTCGTAACCATATCGATCAATCCCCGTTCCAATGCATCCCATAGCGCCTCGCGGTTCGCTGCATCCCTGATCGGCGGCGCGCATTTGTATTCCGTCGCCCCGTCTGGGATCTCTTCGGCCGCAAACCACAGGTAGTGTACGCAAGTCTCGACGCTCACAGGCAGCCCGCGGCGGCGCGCTTCGACGAGAAGGGGCAAAGCCTCTGCGCTCGACAAATGCACAACGTGAATCGGTGTTCCGAAGCTTTCCGCCAGCCGGATCAGAAGTTCGATTGCTTCCACTTCGGCCGCATCCGGCCGCGATGCCAGGTAGGTCGCGTACTTGCGCCAATCAGCATTCGCCTCGTCCAGCGCGCGCACTGCCCCGTCCACCGGACCAGCGACTTCAGCATGTGCGAGGAGCGGCAAACCAGTTCCGCGCAGCTTATCCAGCGCCAGACGTAAATCCCCCTCCGTGACCCACGCGAATCTTTCAATCCCCGAATGAATCAAGAAGCATTTGAACCCCGGCACACCCGCTCGCGCGAGCGGCTCAATCTGGTCTGCGTTCCCGCGCACCACGCCGCCCCATGCGGCCCAATCCACCCACGCATTCCCGTTTCCCGCTCGCCGCTTAGCTTCCAGGGCCTCCACGTCAATCGTTTCCGGCACGCAATTCAGCGGCATATCCACGAGCGTCGTGACGCCTCCGGCCGCAGCTGCCTGTGTCGCCGTTTCAAAGCCCTCCCACTCGGTTCGGCCGGGATCATTCATGTGGACATGCGTATCGACGAGGCCAGGTAAGACTGCCAGATCGCCAAAGTCGTGTAACTCGGCGCCGGCCGGCACCTCGCCCCAGGCTCCGACTGCCTCAATGCGCTCCTGCACCACGGTCACCGTCGCAGGTAAGAAGCCACCGGCGGTCAGAACACGAGTCGAGCGAAAGGCCTTGGTCATCCTGTGTGTACTTTCGCTGTTCAAGGAGTCTCGGATCAAGCCCGTGCGGCCGGATGATCCCAAATTGCGAAGCAGGCTTTGCTCATTCGGGATCGGATTCACCGGAACGCGCGAAGCAGCTGGCCCGGAGGCTCACGCCCCGCGCAGTCGGCTCAATAAATCCTGTGGGTGAACGGGCTTGGCGAGAATGTCGAACTCATAGCCGTCTTTGCGCGCCTTCTCCAATAGATCGGCAGTTGCAGCCTGCCCAGAAAATAGCAGAATTTTGATCCCCGGCAGGAGAGCGCGGACCCGAATCGCCGCATCAATCCCGTTCAGATCGGCCATGATCACATCGGAGATCAGCATATCCGGTTTGAACGTGGGAGCGAGCTCCAGAACCTTTTCGCCGGAATACACCGCGCGGGCTTCAAATCCGCTCTGGTTCAGAATCATGGCCAAGGTGTCGGCGATCACGCGCTCATCGTCCGCCACCAGAACTTTCGGTTTCGTTGTCGTGGGCATTTTTTCTCAAACCCTCGGGGGAAGGGAAGTTGTGGCAGTGATGTTCCCAGGGCCCATCCCGTCAAATCGATCTCGAATCGCCTCGTTCTGGGCTTGCGTAAAACAAGGGCGCTCCGCCTGAGTAGTGTAATTCACAGCCCTGATGCCGCAAGAAAACTGAGCCTGTTGCTGGGACCGCTCCGCATCAGAAGCGGCCCCAATCCACCTCAAATCCACTTTTCGACCGTATACTGGCAACGCCCGGCTGCATCTACGCCAACCCCAGCCTAATCGGAGCACTGGAATGCAGGAAACGGCCGCCTCGAACTCGGCCCTTGACTCGAATATCGGCGCTCCACCTGCAGTCGATGCGATCATTCACGCCGAAAAGATCGAGAAATACTACGCCCAGCCAAGCCAGAACCGCATTCAGGTCATCTCGGCTACCGACCTCAACATCGTGCCCGGAGAGATCCTCGCATTGCTGGGACCGTCGGGCTCGGGCAAATCGACCATGCTCCGCATGTTGACAGGCCTCTCCACTCCGTCCGCGGGCCAGGTTTACTGGCATGGCAAGCCAATCGCCGAAGCTGAAGTCAACGTCTCAATCGTTTTTCAGAGCTTCGCGCTGTTTCCCTGGCTCACGGTGCTCGAAAACGTTGAGGCGCCGCTGCAGGCGCGCGGCATTGCCCCCGATCAGCGCCGCGAGCGCAGCATGAAGATGATCGACATGGTGGGCCTCGACGGTTTTGAGGCCGCCTACCCCAAGGAACTCTCAGGCGGCATGCGGCAGCGGGTGGGTTTTGCGCGCGCACTGGTGGTCGAGCCGGAAGTCCTCTTCATGGACGAGCCGTTCTCCGCGCTCGACGTGCTTACCGCCGAGAACCTTCGCAGCGAACTACTGGAGCTGTGGACCAAGAAGACCATGCCCACGCGCGCCGTCTTCATCGTCACCCATAACATCGAGGAAGCCGTGCTGCTGGCCGACCGCATCATTGTTCTCGGACGGAACCCCGGCCACATTCGCACCAACTTCAAAGTCCACCTTCCCCAGCCGCGTGACCGAAAATCCCAGGGCTTTACCGATCTCGTCGACTACATCTACAAGGTCCTCACGCGTCCCGATGTTGCTCCCGCCGACGCGCCTGATCTCGATGCGTCCGGTCACCAGCACCCCGGGCCGCGTGTTCGCGACCAGCGCCAAATGAAATACCAGATGCTGCCCCACGCGCGTCCCGGCGGCGTGGCCGGTCTGCTTGAATTGCTGCTCGACAAAGGAGGACGCGATGACATTTACCGTCTCGCCGACGATCTCGCCTTTGAAATCGACGATCTGCTTCCGATTGTCGATGCCGCGCAGCTCCTCGGGTTCCTCACCGTCGAGGAGGGAGACGCTTCCATCACGCCCGGCGGCACGGAGTTTGCCAACTCCGAGATCCTCCGGCAAAAAGAGCTCTTCCGCCGCGCTGCTGTCCAGAACGTGCTCCTCCTGCGCCAGATTCGCCGGGCTATCGACGCTAAGAGCGATCACACCGTGCCCGAAGATTTTTTCCTCGACCTTCTCGACGAGCAGTTCAGCGAAGAGGAAAGCTTGCGCCAGCTCGAGACTGCTATCAACTGGGGACGCTACGCCGAGCTATTCGATTTCGACGCCGCACGCCGCCGCTTTGTGCTGCCCGACGCGTTTGACGAAGATTCTGCTCACGACGAGGGTAAGAAGTGAATCTTCCGCAGCCTCTTGCCCGATCCCTTGTCACCGTCCGTACCTGGCCCTTCTTCATCGATCTGGGCGTCGCGGCCGTTGCCCTGGCCCTCTTCTTTGCCGTGGTCAGCACCGGAGTCTATTGGTTCCAGAAACCAATCCCCGTCGTGCCCATTTCGAGCTCCATCAGCGTCCTGCCGCTTTACGCGTTTTACTCCGTCGTGCGCATGACAGTCGCTTACTTCCTGAGCATTGCGTTTGCCGTCTCCTACGGCTACATTGCCGCCTACAATCCACGCATTGAGCCGTGGATGATCGGGGCGCTCGATATCCTGCAATCGATACCCGTCCTCAGTTTCCTTCCGCCTGTGGTTCTTGCCATGGTGGCGCTGGTGCCAGGCCATCAGCTGGGCATCGAAATGGCAGTCATCTTTCTCATCTTCACAGGGCAGGTATGGAACCTGGCGTTCAGCTTTTACTCTTCGCTCAAAACCATTCCCCGGGAGATGGTTGAAGCCTCGCGCATTTATCGTTTTTCGGGCTGGCAGCGCTTCTGGCAGCTCGAGATGCCGTACGCTACCATCGGCTTGGTCTGGAACTCGATCGTCTCCGTTGCCGGCGGCTGGTTCGCGCTCATCTTTTGCGAAACCTTCACCATGGGCGAGCGCAATTTTCAGCTGCCGGGCCTGGGCAGCTATATTCAGACGGCCACCTACGATGGCAACGTTCGCGCACTCGTCGCGGGTATTTTCGCCGTCATTCTCATCGTCGTGGCCACCGATCAGCTTCTTTGGCGGCCGCTCATCGCCTGGAGCGACAAATTCAAATTCGAGCAGGTCGAATCTGCCGACCGCGTCACTTCTCCCATCCTCGAGCTCATCCGCCGTTCCAAACTCCTTCAAGCCATCCCCGGGCGCATCCAAAGCCGCATAGAAGAGCCGGTCTATCGCCGCCTGGCAGCCAGCAAAGAGGGCCGCGTAATCAAGCCAATCGACGACGCCAAATCCAGAAAGGCCTCACCGGCGCTCTGGGCGTTGGCTGTGGCCGGCTCGCTGGTTGTATTTTGGGCAGCCGCGCAGGCTGCACTCATGCTCAGGACGATTACCTGGCCCGATCTGCGTCTGCTGCTCGAAGGAGCCGCGGCTACTTTCCTGCGCGTCAATGCCGCATTGCTTCTTTCCGCCGCATGGACGATCCCGGTCGGCGTCGCCATCGGCTTCAACCCACGCCTGGCGCGTATCATTCAGCCCATCGCGCAGATCATGGCGTCAGTCCCGGCGACGGCGTTCTTCCCCGTTCTGCTGATGGCGCTGGTCAGCATCGGCGGAGGGCTCGGCGTCGGATCGATCGCGTTAATGTTGCTGGGCACGCAATGGTACATCCTATTCAACGTGATTGCCGGCGCCATGTCGATTCCCAGCGACCTTAGAGAAGTGGCTGCGCTCTATCACTTCACACGCTGGCAGCGCTGGACGAAGCTCATTCTGCCCGGCATCTTTCCCTACCTCATCACTGGCATGGTGACGGCTTCGGGCGGAGCCTGGAACGCATCCGTCATGGCCGAGTATTCGCACGTCAAAGACCGCACGCTTTCTACCATCGGCCTGGGCGCACAAATCGATGCGGCCACCGACAGCGGCCGCTTTCCCATGCTGCTTCTGGCCACGATTTTCATCTCGCTGATGGTGGTTACGATGAATCGCCTGGTCTGGCGAAAACTTTACCGGCTGGCCGAGACGCGCTTCAAGCTCGACGGCTGACCCCTACCCTCCCTCCGCAATGTCGCTCGAAGCTCTCGCGTTCTCCATCCTTCGTCCCAATCCGTATTGACAAATATAGCTAAAATAAATATTCTAACTATAATCACTATAATAGGTTAATTAGCTAAAATCTTGACAATGGGAGGCATCAAAAAAAAAAATGATAAGTATAACCTCCGCTGAGGCGCAAAATCGTTTTGGCCGGCTGATCGAGACCGCGCAGCAGGAGACCGTAGCGATCACGCGGCATGGCCGTCCTGCTGTCTTTGTCGTTTCGCCCCGTGAAATGGCCGAACTCCTTGAGCTCAAGCGCAGGCGCAGGCAGGCTGTGCGCGAGTTCGCGGCATGGCGAAAGCAGAGTAAGAAATCCTTGCGGCGCGCTGCGGCATCGCTCACCGACGAAGAAGTCAACCGCTTGGTTCACGAGTTGCGGTGAATCCCGGCAGGCGCATCGTCCTTGGTACCGGCGTACTCGTCAGCGCCGCACTTCGTCCCGGTTCGATACTCGATCGTGCATTCTCCAGAGCCCTTCGTGATTGCGTTATTTGCGCTTGCGAACCGACGCTGGAAGAGTTGCGCATGGTCCTCAATCGCAGCAAATTCGCTCGTTATCTGAGCAGGCCGGCACGCGACGAGTTCCTTCGATTCCTTCGCCACAGTGTGTGGATCTGCCCACTATCACCGTCCGACGTCGCCGCAGTGAAACCCTCCTGCCGCGACCGCCGGGACAAGGTGTTTCTCGCCCTTGCTCTCGCCGCCGAGGCCGAGCTGATCGTCAGCAGCGATCAGAATTTGCTCGTTTGCCATCCGTGGCGCGGTATTGCCATTCGCACTCCTGCTGATTTTCTTTCCGAATAAAATCTTGATTTCGCGATTCGACGCATTGAACCCAACCTGTGAACCTCAATATGATGACAACCGGAGCTCTCATGATTCGCGTCGGATTGATCGGTTTCGGTATGGCCGGCCGCGTCTTTCACGCGCCACTTATCTCCTCTGTCGAAGGGCTGGAACTGGCCGCGGTTCTCGAACGCACTTCAAACCAAGCCTCTACGCGATACCCCGGCATCACCGTCTGCCGGTCGCTCGCCGAAATGCTCGCCGATTCGTCCCTCGATCTCCTTGTCGTCGCCACCCCGAACGCAACCCACTACCCGATTGCAAAGCAGATCATCATCGCTGGGCGCAATGTGATCATCGACAAGCCGATGACGGTCACCTCGCTCGAAGCCGCCGAATTGATCGTCCTGGCGAGGCAACACAACGTCCTCCTCGTCCCGTTTCATAACCGCCGATGGGACAGCGATTTTCTCACGGTCCGCAAACTATTACATGAAGGTTCGTTGGGCCGGCTTGTCTCGCACGAATCCCGCATCGACCGCTGGCGTCCAGCCTCGCCGATCGAAGGTTTGTGGAAAGAGAGCCCCGAAGCGGGCGGTGGAACACTGCTGAATCTCGGACCTCATCTCGTCGATCAGGGGTTTTTCTTGTTCGGAAAGCCGGAGGCTGTCTCTGCTGATGTGCGCCGGGAAAAAGACGGTCCCGGAGTAAACGACGCGTTCGACATCCGCCTGCGCTATCCGCGTTTCGAGGTCCGGTTGGGTGCCAACAGCCTCTCGCTGCCTGCCGGCCCACGCTTTCATCTGCGCGGCACCCAGGGCACCTACTTGAAGTCGGGTCTCGACCCGCAGGAGGCCGCTCTGAATAAAATCACTCGCATCGACGATTCCAAATGGGGCCAGGAAAAATGGGGATCGGAGCCGGCTGCCGACTGGGGCGTCCTGTACATCGACATTCACGGCGGCTCCGTCAGCCGGCCCGTTCCCGCAGTTCCCGGCGACTATCGCGTCTTCTACGCCGGCATTCGCGATGCTCTTCTTGGCGGCTCTCCGCCGCCTGTGACCGGCCTCGACGGATGGCGCGTTGCGCGCCTGCTCGAATACGCGCAGCAAAGCTCCGATGAGCGCCGCGAGATCCCCTGCGACTGGAGCGAGGAGCCACAGTAGAAACGGGTGCCGGGGCATTTATAACGGTCCCTCGGTCCCTTTTTTCCTCGTTCCCTTTTCACCTTGTCACCTAGTTACCTGTCTCTACCGGCTCGGCTGTCTCTCGATTAGCGGCACCCAGAAACGGAACCGCGCGCCGCCGCCCGAGACATTCGACGCTTCAATTCCTCCGCTGTGCGCACGCAGAATGGCGCGCGTAATCGCCAGTCCCATGCCCGACCCTTTCCGCCCGCCAATCCGGCGCTTGCCGCGATAAAACTTTTCGAAGATCAGCGGAAGATCGCGCGCATCGACGCCCGGTCCGTTGTCTTCAACGCAAAACTCCAGCCGATCCTCGACCCGCTCGCTGCTCAGCGTAACGCGACTCCCCGGCGGCGTATACGCGGCGACATTTTCCAGCAAGTGCCGCAGCACCCTTCCAAGCAAGTGCGGATCGAACCACGCCGTCGCTTCTGCGCTGCGGTTTTCCTGGCCCTCTGTTGCGATGTTCACCTTATGATGAGCGAGAATGGTGCGCGACTCCTCGACGGCCTGCTCCAGCAGCGCGCGCGGATCAAGTGGCGACATCTTCACCTGCACTACGTTGGCGTCGATCTCCGCCATTTCCACGGATTCGCCCACCAGCATGTCCAGCCGCGCCGACTCCTCGTCGATAATGCGCACCATATCGACTCGCGCCGCCTCGTCCAGTCCATCCGACTCAAGCAGCGTCGTTGCCGCGGCGCGAATCGATGTCAGCGGCGTGCGCAGCTCGTGGGTCAGCGAGTCGATCAGCGCCGTGCGCAGCCTTTCCCCTTCGCGCGAAGCTTCCATGCGGGCAGTATTCTCGAGAGCCAGGGAACGAGCGAGCGCAATCGACACCTGTGCGCTGACGGCAGCAGCAACTTCGACCGAAAGCGTTTCAGGCCGCCATGCGAGCGCGCCCAGCGGCCGCAACCCCAGCGTCAAAGCCGTCGCGTGGTAGCCGTTGAGCGGCGCCAGCGTGGGACTCAGCCCCTGCGTGATCGCGTGCATGTGCGCTTGCAATGCCTGCGGCAGCGCTCCCGTCGAAGAGTAATACCTGTCTGCTTCGCAAACATATAGCGCCACCCCGTCGAGACTGAAGATGCGATCGATCAGTCCCGGAAGATCGTGCATCAGCTTTTCGGCGTCTTCAAAAAGCATCATCTCCTGGCTGAGAGCGTAGAGCCTTCCCACATCGGCTTGGCGCTGCTCAACCTGCAGAGCCTGCCGCCGCGCGCGCTCAGAAAGCCGGCTCACTACCAGGCAACTCGCAACAAAAGCGAACATGGCCACCCAGGCTTGTGCTCCAGCCAGCCGCAAAGTGTAAATAGGAGGAAGGAAGAAGTAGTCGAAGCATACGGCGCAGAGTGAGGCCATGTAGATCGAGAGCGCCGCACCGGCCTGAGTCGCGCACCACACCACGAGCACCAGGAACACCATCCCCGCGGTCGTCGAGTTGGCGCCCAGCCAAATCAGCAGCAACGTCGTCAGCGCGGCGGCCGCCGTCGCCGCAACCCAGCGCAAAGCCCGCCGCCAATGGGCGCGGAATTCCATCTGGCTCTCCTCCGGAATCATACCCGCATGCCGGAGTGTTGTAATCTTCCCAAGGAAAGAAGAAAGAACATGTCGGGAAGAATCCTGGTCATCGACGACGAATCGCAGATCACTCGCGTACTCCGCGCCGCACTCGCTGCCCAGGGCTACGACGTGCGGACGGCGAACGATTCCGATGAGGGCTTGAGAATCTTCCGCGATTGGCCGCCCGATTTAGTCATCACCGACCTCATGATGCCGGGCAAGAGCGGCGTCGAGGTGTGCCGCATCATCCGCGCCCGCTCGGTGACGCCGGTTCTGGTTCTTTCCGTCCGCGAGCATGAACGATCCAAGGTTGAAGCGCTCGACGCCGGCGCCGACGACTACGTGACCAAGCCGTTCAGCATTCAGGAGCTGCTGGCCCGGGTCCGTGCCCACCTGCGCCGCGCCCCTGAACGCACCTCGACTGCCATCGAGACCGGGGATTTTGTGGTCGACGTTCAATCCCACAGCATTTCGGTGCAGGGAAAACCCATTCACCTCACCCCCAAGGAATTCGATCTGTTGGTTCACCTGGCCCGGAACGCAGGCAAGGTAATGACCCATCGCGCCCTGCTGACCGCCGTCTGGGGCGCGCAATCGGCCCATCAGCCCGAGTATCTGCGTGTTTTCGTCGGCCAGCTAAGGAAGAAGCTCGAATCCGAGACCGGCCGCCAATACATCCAGACCGAGCCATGGGTCGGCTACCGCTTCGTCCCTGAGGGCTGGACCGGCAATCAGCAATAAGCCGCGGCCATCTCATATAGCGGTCCGGTTGCCGAGATTCCCCCGCTCATTTTTCAGGGCTTGCGGGCACTTGAGGGCAAGACTTACGGTTTATTTAGAACTTCTTTTCGATACTTAAAGCTGCTAGGCGGCACAATCGGTTTCGGTTCAGGGGATTTACCGTACCATGCCCGGGGGACACTTGGACGAAGGATAACGGCGGCGCCAATGGCGCGCTTCAGGCCGAACGACCTTGTATCCCGCGGTTGAAAATCATGGAAATCCGGCCGGTCAGGTAATTGGGAGAAGTCGAATGCAAGATGCCGAGATGCTGCTGTTCACCGTAATCTTTTTTGCCGTGGCGTTCCTCTACGTCAACGCCTGTCATAAGCTGAGGTAACTGATGCACATGGATTGGATTACGGCAACGGCCCTCTTTCTCTCGGTTCTTTTATTTATTTATCTGGCCATCGCACTGCTTTTCCCGGAGAAATTCTGAAATGACCGCCAATGGCTGGCTGCAATTCGCCATCTTTTGCGTTGTTCTCCTCATCACCGTTCGGCCGGTTGGCACCTATTTGGCTCGCGTCTTCGAAGGCGAGCGCACCTGGCTGGATCCGTTGTTTGGCCCCGTGGAGCGCTTGATCTACAAGTCCTGCGCGGTCAATTCTGAGACGGAAATGAACTGGCGCGAATACGCCTGCGCCATGCTTGGATTCTCGGCCGTAACGCTGATTCTCACCTACGCGCTGGAGAGGCTTCAGTCCTATCTGCCTTGGAACCCGCAACACCTTGCCGCAGTCGGACCCGATCTGGCGTGGAACACTGCCGCCAGCTTTACCACCAACACCAACTGGCAGTTCTACACGCCCGAATCCACCATGAGCTACCTCACGCAAATGGTGGGCTTGGCAACTCACAACTTCTGGTCGGCGGCTGCAGGCATCGTCGTCGCCGTCGCCCTGATTCGCGGCATCAAACGAACCTCCTCGGGCACCATCGGCAATTTCTGGGTCGATATGACCCGCACGCTCCTCTATATCCTCGCGCCGGCCTGCATTCTTTACGCGCTCTTGCTGGTGGCCCAGGGCGTGCCCCAAAATCTGAACGCCTATACCGTCGTTCATCCTCTCGAGCAGCCTGCGCAAACCCAGACCATCGCGCAGGGACCAGTCGCATCTCAGGAAGCAATCAAGATGCTCGGCACCAACGGCGGCGGCTTCTTCAACGCCAACAGCGCGCACCCGTTTGAAAATCCCACGCCGTTGTCGAACTTCCTCCAGCTCCTTTCCATCTTTATAATTCCCGCCGGCCTCACCTACTCGCTTGGCCGCATGACAGGCTCGCCCGGACACGGTTGGGCCGTCTTTGCCGCCATGTTCGTCCTGTTCACGGCCGGTTTTGCCGTTTGTTATTGGGCTGAATCGCAACCCTACAACGTGATCCACGGCGCGGCTCAGACGCATACCGCGACTTCTCCCGGCGGCAACATGGAAGGCAAGGAGGTCCGCAACGGCATAGCCGAAAGCGCTTTGTTCGCCACCATTACCACCGATGCCAGCTGCGGAGCTGTCAACGGCATGCACGACAGTTTCACGCCGCTCGGTGGCATGGTGCCCATGGCCAACATCATGCTGGGCGAAGTCGTCTTCGGCGGCGTGGGCGCCGGTATGTACGGAATGTTGATTTTCGTGGTTTTGTCTGTTTTTATTGCCGGCCTCATGGTCGGACGCACACCCGAATATCTGGGCAAGAAAATCGAATCCTACGACGTGAAGATGGCCATGCTCTATACCCTGATCTTCACCTTCATTGTCCTCGCCTTTACGGCAGTCTTTGTGCTCCTGCCCAACGTAGGCCTGTCGGTGCTCACCAACACCGGCCCGCATGGTCTGTCTGAAATTTTGTACGCGTTTACTTCCGGCGCCGGCAACAACGGCTCTGCATTCGCAGGATTGAACCCGAACTGGTGGTACAACATTGCGCTCGGCTGGGATATGCTCATCGGCCGCTTTCTCATGATGATCCCGGTGCTGGCTTTGGCCGGCAACCTGGCACAGAAAAAAAGCATTCCTCCATCGCCCGGAACATTTCCCGTGAACACGCCGCTCTTTACCGTCCTTCTGGTCGGGGTGGTCTTGATCGTCGGCGCGCTCACGTTCTTCCCGGCTTTGAGCCTGGGACCGATATTGGAGCATTTGCTATTGCAGACGGGAAAGCTCTTCTGAGCTTCTAGCTGCTAGCCAAAAAGGACTGTGGGTTTGCACGCGAATGCCGGCGTTGGAAGGATGGGCTGGAGGCTAAGAGCTAGAGGCTAGAGGCTGAGAGCTGATTCACGAAACGGAAGATCATGGCGGAAAAAATCAGCATTTGGGACACGAAGATTATCGGCCAGGCCGCCGTGGACAGCCTTCGCAAGCTCGACCCGCGCCGGATGGTCAAGAACCCGGTGATGTTTGTCGTCGAAGTGGGCAGCGTGCTTACTTCCATCCTGCTTTTTCACAACTACACCTATCATCGTGTGTCCTTTCCCTTCAACCTCCAAATCACGCTTTGGCTGTGGTTCACGGTCTTGTTCGCCAACTTTGCCGAGGCCATGGCCGAAGGCCGCGGCAAAGCCCAGGCCGACACTCTGCGCAAGGCCAAAGGCGAAACCATCGCCAAGCGCTACAAGGCCGACGGTTCTTTTGAAGAGGTCGTCAGCGGCGAGCTTCGGGCAGGAGACATCATCTACATCCCGGCGGGTCAATACATTGCTGGCGACGGAGAAGTCATCGAGGGCGTCGCGTCTGTCGACGAGTCGGCCATTACCGGCGAATCGGCTCCTGTGATCCGCGAGGCCGGCGGCGATCGCTCGGCCGTCACCGGCGGCACCAAGGTTCTTTCCGATTGGATCAAAGTCAAAATTACATCCAATCCCGGCGAAACCTTCCTCGATCGCATGATCGCTCTCGTTGAAGGCGCTCAGCGCCAGAAGACGCCGAACGAAATTGCGCTCAGCATTCTTTTGTCGGGCCTCACCATCATTTTTCTCCTCGCCGTAGTCACCCTTCAGCCCTTCGCAATCTACTCCAATGCTCCGCAAACTATCTTTGTTCTCGTCTCGCTGCTGGTCTGCCTCATTCCCACCACCATTGGCGGATTGCTCTCCGCCATCGGCATCGCCGGCATGGATCGTCTCGTCCAGTACAACGTGCTGGCCATGAGCGGCCGCGCGGTTGAAGCCGCAGGCGACGTGAACACCCTGTTGCTCGACAAGACGGGAACGATCACGCTGGGCAACCGTCAGGCGGTCGAGTTCCTGCCTGCTCCCGACGTCAGCCACGAGCGCCTGGCCAACGCCGCGCAACTCGCGTCTCTTTCCGATGAGACGCCCGAAGGCCGCTCCATCGTTGTTCTTGCCAAGGAAAAATACAACCTGCGCGGCCGCGACCTCGCCGGCATTCACGCTGAATTCGTTCCGTTCACCGCGCAAACTCGCATGAGCGGCGTCAACCTTCCCGGCACGCGCATCCGCAAAGGTTCGGTCGACGCCATCGCCCGCTTCCTCGAGGAGCAGGGTGCCGCGCTGCCGCAGAAAGTGCGCGACAACGTCGAAGAGATAGCCCGCATGGGCGGCACGCCGCTGGTTGTTGCCGAGAACACTTCGGCGCTGGGTGTCATTTACCTCAAAGACGTGGTGAAAGGCGGTCTCAAGGAACGCCTCGCTCGCCTGCGCGCCATGGGCATCCGCACCATCATGATCACCGGCGACAATCCGCTCACCGCTGCCGTCATCGCGCGCGAGGCCGGCGTCGACGACTTTCTGGCCGAGGCCAAGCCCAAAGACAAGATGGACCTGATTAAGCGCGAGCAGGGCAAAGGCAAGCTGGTGGCCATGACCGGCGACGGCACCAACGATGCGCCCGCTCTGGCGCAGGCTGACGTGGGCGTCGCCATGAACTCCGGCACGCAGGCCGCCAAGGAAGCCGGCAACATGGTCGACCTCGACTCGAACCCGACCAAGCTGATCGAAATTGTCGAGATTGGAAAGCAACTGCTCATGACGCGTGGCGCGCTGACGACGTTTTCCATCGCCAATGACGTAGCCAAGTATTTTGCCATCATTCCCGCCATGTTCGCCGGCGTTTTTCCGGTTCTCGGCGCGCTGAACATCATGTATCTGCATTCACCGCAGTCGGCGATTTTGTCTGCAGTAATCTTCAACGCGCTGATTATCGTGGCGCTCATTCCTCTGGCATTGAAAGGTGTGAAATACGAGCCAAAGGCGGCCGATATCCTGCTGCGCAATAACCTGCTGATCTACGGCGTGGGCGGCATCCTTATCCCGTTTATCGGCATCAAGGCCATCGACGTGTGCCTGGTGGCGCTGCACTTGGCGTAGACGCAAGTTGCGCATGGGAGCTGGAACGTGCATTCTACAGTGACGGTGCAAGAGGAATCTACAACCCACGGAGCCACGCGAGCCTCTCGTCCACAGGATGCTCCCACTGTGCACTCGGTTTGGAAAACCTCCATCTTGTTCACTCTTGTGACCGCGGCGATCTTCGGCTTGGCCTATCCGCTGTTGCTGACCGGCCTCGCCGGTTTGATCTTTCCCCACAAGGCTGCCGGCAGCCTGATTCTCCGCAACGGCCAGGTCATCGGCTCGGAGCTCATCGCGCAGAGCTTCACCTCCGATCGCTATTTCCATCCCCGGCCTTCTGCCGCGGGCAACGGCTACGACGCTACTTCGTCCGGCGGCTCGAATCTCGCCCAATCCAATGCCAAGCTCGCAGCGCGCATCCAGGGCGATATCGACAAGCTTGCGCAGGCCAATCCAGGCAAGCCTATGCCTATCGATATGGTGACGACATCGGGCTCTGGCCTCGACCCCGACATCACGCCCGACAACGCGTACTATCAGATTCCGCGCGTCGCTCAGGCGAGAGGCATCGATCAGGATCGCCTGCTCAAGTTGGTCGCCGATCACACCACCGCTCGCCAGCTCGGCGTTCTCGGCGAGCCTCGCGTAAACGTGCTTGAACTCAACCTCGCTCTCGACCAGCTGAAGTAGACCGCAGCAAAGCGTCTTCCTCGAATTTTCGGGATGGACCACGGCCGATTCTTTCCCTTGCGGCTGCCAACACTCCGGCTCGTTAGAATCGAAGGAACGCGCCTTCCCAAGCCGCGCATTGGCTCAAACGTGTTCTTATCTGACGTGATCTCGATCCGCAAGGAAAAGCGATGGCTCTAACCCGCAGAAACCTGCTCGCCGGGCTGTCCGCCACTTCGTTTCAATTACTTCTCTGTCGGCGCATTGCCGCCGCAGCAAACTCGGCAGGCCCGAACGCCGCTCCGCCCGGCGCCCTCGATCTGATGCTCACAGCTTTTTCATCGCAAACTCTGCGCATCAGCATCGCCCCTGCGGATCAGGCGCCGCGCTTGTCTGAACTGGGTGTTGTCGACCGCCCTGAACCCCAGCCTCTTTTCCCTAACGCGAGGTCGCTTAACGACAGCCTGCCCTGGGGAAAGTACCGCATTGAAGTGAGTAACGGACCACCCCTGCAGGTCTCCGTCTTCGAAGGCAGCAAGCTGAGGCAGGAGATCCGGCTCGCCCTCGATAGCACGAACGTCCGCTTCAATATCGACGGACCGATCTTCGGACTCGGCGAGGGTGTTGAAACCTGGGACCTGCGCAACTCCCGTAACCCCATGTTGAATGGCGAGAGTGTTCCCGGGTTGAAAACCTTCGGCGCGCGCCTGCCCATTCCCTGGGTCATCAGCCCGAATGGCTGGGGCGTCTTCGTGGGGCAGCCGCAGGGATCGTTCGCCTTCTCCCAGACCGAAGCCGCTTTTAACGGCTCCGAAGCTACGTCGACACGAAATGTCTACCTCTTGCTCGGGGATACACCTGCCGACGTGTTACTCGAATACGCCAATCTGACCGGACATCCCCATCTTCCGCCGTTGTGGAGCTTTGGTTATCAGCAGTCCCACCGGACTCTCGCCAGCGAAGACGAGGTCCTATCTGTCGCGAAGACCTTCCGAGAGAAAAACCTGCCCTGCGATGCGGTCATCTATCTTGGCACCGGTTTCTGCCCCTCCGGATGGAATACCGGCCACGGGTCCTTCACTTTCAACGCACAAGTTTTTCCCGACCCTCCGGCAGTTCTGCGCCAACTGCACGAACAAAACATGAAAGTGATTGTTCACATGGTTCCCCCAGGCGACTTTCATGGCACGCTCAACGATACCGGGGCAGAGGCGAAGGAGCCGGGAGATGCCGTGCCCTACTGGGCGCAACACGTGCCATTAGTGAAAGCCGGTGTTGACGGCTGGTGGCCCGACGAGGGTGATCGGCTTTCTGTCTATGCACGCTTCGAACGGAACCGGATGTATTGGGAGGGATCGCGCCGGCTCAATCCCTCGAAACGGCCCTTCGCGCTTCATCGTAACGGCTACGCAGGATTGCAACGCTACGGATGGCTTTGGTCGGGTGACACGCTGTCAACCTGGGATGCGCTCAAAGCCCAAATCATGGTCGGGATCAACACCGGCGTGTGCGGCATCCCCTATTGGGGAAGCGACACAGGCGGCTTCGTTCCAACGCCCGAACTGTCTCCCGAGCTATACGTCCGCTGGTTTCAGTTCAGCAGTTTTTGTCCGTCGTTCCGCTCCCACGGGCGTGCATGGAAGCTCCGCCTTCCGTGGGGGTGGGGTGTCGGTGACCCTGGGCCCAAAGAGGTCGAAGGTTCCTGGGTCGACGCGTGGCCGCCGGCCGCTGACTTGCGGCGTACGGATGTGGAAGAGATTTGTCGCAGGTTTCTCAACCTTCGCTATCGCTTTCTTCCCTATATTTACAGTGCTGCTGCAGAGGCGCATCGTACCGGCATGCCGATGATTCGCGCTTTCTGGCTCGCTTATCCAAACGATGCCCGCAGCCAGGTGATCGACGATGCATTTTTGTGGGGCGACAACTTCCTTGTCGCGCCGGTCTACACGAAGGACGCTGTTGAGCGTAACGTTTACCTGCCTCAAGGCTCATGGGTCGATTATTGGACCGGCGAAGTTTTCAGCGGCGCCGTCGAGACGAAGGCGAAAACTGAGCTCAGTTCGATTCCCCTCTACGTCAAGGCCGGAGCAATCGTGCCCTTGGGTCCGGTGAAGCAATACGTCAATGTCAATGAGAACCTGCAGGATCCCGTTGCTCTGAAAGTCTACCCCGGAGCGGATGGACGATTCACATGGTACGACGACGACGGAGAGAGCTTTGCCTGCGAGCATGGAAGCTACATGCTTGTGCACTGTGACTGGGACGATCAACGGCGCGTGCTTACGCTCCGCCGCGACACGGCTGGCGCCGTCGGTGAAGGCCGCCGTGCCGAAGTCGAAGTTGTCGGCACGAGTCCAGCGCAGACCATGACGATTACGAAAAACGGTTCCTCGGCGCAATTCTAAACCCGGTTCATGGGGTGAGAGGTACGGCCGGCGCCGTCACCTGTATCAGCTTTAAGATGCACAATATGGAAGCGAGGAGGCTCGATCAAAGTGAACCTGTGGCTGCGGAATCCGTTTCTCGCCGTACTTGCGTTGATGGGATCACAAGCCGCTCTGATCTCTCAGACTCCAGCCAACCCATGGACTATCGACTCAGGCCCAATCGATCCGCAGCACTATTTCGGAGAAACAGTCGCCAACGGAATGCTTGGCCTTCGCTCCTCGGCCGATCCCTTCCGAATTTCGCAGATTCTGTTGAACGGAGCGTATGAGCCACTGGAGCCTGGTGGCGTAGATGTGATCGAGCGAACGCTCAACTTTCTCGATTTGACCGTGTCCATCGACGGCGTTCGCATCGATCGCGCCGATCAGGTCACAGGGTTTCATCAGACACTCGACATGAAGCGGGCAGTTCTCACCACTTCATTCGATTACGGCGACAAAGCCACTATCGTCACGTCTCTCCGCGCCCTCCGTCAGCTCCCTTACACGGCGATGCTTGAGGTTCGCGTTAGAGCGCGGCAACCTATCACGCTTTCGGTGGCCACCGAATTTGTCAACACATTCCCCCATCAATCTTCCGATCCTCGATCCTGGCATCCGCCGCTCAATAACCTGCAGCTTTTCTCCCATAAGCCCAATCAACAGGTGCTGGTCACTGCGGCCGAGGCCACCGGGCCCTCGGCGCGACTCACGCTGGGCGCTGCTCAGGCCTTTTGCTTCGACGATTCGCTCAAAAATCTGCCGCAGCCGAGCCTGGAGGGAAGCGGACAGAAATTTACCCAGCAGATTGACGCCGGCTCGAATTTCCATTTTGCGCTCATCGGTTCCTCGCTCAGCTCGGCTCAAACCGCAGATCCCGTCAATGAAGCCCAGCGCCTGACTGCGACGGCGTGGTTCGCCGGCATTGAAGAGTTGATTCAAAGGCACGAAAACGCGTGGGCCGATCTCTGGAAAAGCGACATCGTCATCGAAGGCGACGACGCCACCCAGCGTGCCGTTCGCAGCATGATTTACCACCTCTACTCGTTTATCCGCGAGGGCTCCAGGCTGAGCATCTCCCCCATGGGCCTCAGCCGCGACATCATGGGTTACAACGGCCATATCTTTTGGGACGCGGAAACCTGGATGTTTCCTTCACTGCTCGTTTTGCGGCCCGAATTGGCGCGCAGCATGCTCGACTATCGCTATGACCGGCTGCCGACTGCGAAACAAAATGCTTTCGCTAACGGCTATCGGGGTGCGCTCTTCCCATGGGAAAGCGCCGGAAGCGGCGGTGAAGACACGCCCCTCTGTTGCCTTTCGATTGAGATTCATGTCAACGCCGATGTCGGTGTCGCTGCCTGGCAGTACTATCTCGTGACTAAGGATCGCGAATGGCTGCGCGATCGCGGCTATCCGCTCATCGAAGCCACAGCAGATTTCTGGGCCAGTCGGGTGACGCGCCACCCATCCGGACCCTACAACATCAATCACGTACTGGCGGCCGACGAATACTCAGGCGCGGTCGACGACAATGCCTTCACCAACGCCGCCGCGCGCCAGAACCTTCTCGACGCCATCGCTGCTGCCCAGGTGCTCGGGCTCAAGCCCAATCCCGATTGGCAACTCGTGCACGACCGCATCCCGATCCTTAAATTCCCCGACGGCACCACACTTGAGTTCTTGGGTTATCACGGCCAGACCGTCAAACAGGCCGACGTGAATATGCTCGCCTACCCCTTGCATGAGATTACGAACACTGCGGCCATCCGGCGCGATCTCGACTACTATGGCCCGCGCGTTGATCCCGACGGTCCCGCCATGACCAAGTCGGTCCTCGCCATCCTCTACGAGCGAATGGGCGACCCTGGCAAGGCCCTCGATTTGTTCCACAATGGCTATCGGCTCAATGAGCGTCCGCCCTTCGGTTCGCTTTCTGAAACGGTAAGTAACGCAAACCCCTACTTCGCCACAGCCGCAGGAGGACTGCTGCAAACCATGCTCTTCGGCTTCGGCGGGCTCGATATTTCCGACCGGGGTCTGGTCCAAAAATCTTCGAAACTACCCGACGGCTGGAAGTCACTTACCCTGACCGGCATTGGCATCGATAAGCGAGACTACGTAGTCAAGTAAGTGTCGCAATCAGCGCGCAAATACGAATCCACTGTGAGTAGTAATCTTTCCAGGTTCAGGCCTGATCGGGCTTGCGAAGGACAGTTAAGATTTGGCAGTGAAGCTTATCGCGCGGCGCGACCGGCAGCCGGCGCGATGCTCGCTCAATGCCCCAGACTAGAGACTCGGGCAACCAGGGCAGAATATGCCCCAGCTTGAAGTGGCCGCGTGTCAACGGATTCGTAGTCACTTCGATTCTCTCCACGGAAAGCCCGGCGCGGCCAGCCAGGGCCTGGCACTCGTCGCAATACAGCAAGAAAATATGCCCCTCCGAGCCTGGCCCGAACTGCGCGGATTCAAAGACAGAGGGATCGGGGCAATCGGAGAAACGAGGAAGACGGTTTAGAAAATATGCTCCATTGGGCGTGGTCAAAAAGAGCCTGCCACCTGGTTTGAGCACACTCCCCAGACAGGCGAGAAACTGGTCGGGATGAGCGACGTGCTCTATGATCTCGGCAGCAAGAACTGCGTCGAAGCGATCGGCCCACTGTTTTGCGAGTTCAAAAATATTGCCAGGCGCATATTCCACATGGCCGAACTCGTACTTTCGTTTCACCGCCTCAGTCAGTTCGGCGCGCAGATCGTTCCAGGTAACACGGTAGCCCTTTTCGGCTAAGGGCAACGAAAAGTTCCCGCCGGCCGCGGCGACGTCAAGAACCTCACCTCCAGCCGGAACCAAATTCTCGATGCTCCTGATCGACCACTCGTGGCGCACGCGGTATTGATACGTATAGCCGATGTCCCGGCGCGATCCCCAGAGCTCAAGCTCATCATAGTGGTAAGTCGACTTCCACATCTCGGGCCAGCTTTCGTCGTAAACAGGTCGAAGCATCGCGCGTCCTTATGTTTCAGTTTGTTGGTTGGGATCCCTGGCTTGAGCTCGAAACGTCAGTGTTATTCTAGCGACTTTGCAGGTGCTCGCGGAATGGCCGGAAATTTTTGCCGGAAAGAAATCCAGCTACATCTCCCGCCGGCCTTCGATCGCGCGCGCCATCGTTACTTCGTCGGTATATTCAATGTCGCCGCCCACGGGAACACCCGTTGCGATTCGGGTAATCTTCACCGGGAATCCGCGCAACGCACCTGCCAGCCAGTCTGCTGTCGCCTCGCCTTCGAGCGTCGGGCTCGTGGCCAGAATCACTTCGTCCACTTCACCGCGCTCCACTCGCCCCACGAGCGATCCTGCCCGCAACTGGTCGGGTCCGACGCCGTGGAGCGGCGAAAGCGTTCCATGGAGCACGTGGTAGACGCCCTGATAAGTCTGCGACCGCTCCACGGTGGCGATGTTGGTGGCTTCTTCAACCACGCATACCAGGCGCTGATTCCGCGTGGGGCTTGCGCAATAGCTGCAAGGATCGATATCCGTCACGTTGTTGCAGATCGAGCAAAGCCGCAAGTTGGCCTTCAGGCCGCGCACTGCGTCAGCCAGCGCGGCTGCGTCTTCGTCGCTCCCACGCAGAAGGTGGAAAGCGTAGCGCTGCGCGCTTTTGGTGCCCACTCCGGGCAGCTTCTTCAGTTCTTCAATGAGCCGGGCCATCGGCTCGGCATAACGTGACAATTTCGTGCCTCCGCTGACTCGCCAACTGGCTTGGGTGCCCCGGGTCTCGATTTTGAGACCTGGGATATCAGGAATCCAAGTTCGCCATTTTTTCGAAACGCTGTCAAATTAGGTCAGCCCGGGAATTTTCAGCCCGCCCAGCATCCCCTGCACGTTCGACTTGATCGCCTCATCTACCTTGCGGCCCGCTTCATTCACTGCGCCTACAATCAAATTCTCGAGCATTTCCACGTCTCCACCGTCCCCGCTCAGGCTCGTCACTGCCGAAGGATCGATGCGCAGCTTCAGAAGCTCTTTCTTGCCATTCATGGTTGCGGTCACCGCGCCACCACCACTCGACGCTTCGACCACGGTCTCGCTCAGCTTGCGCTGCATTTCCTCCTGGAGCTGGCCTGCCTGCGAAAGCATCTCAGAAATCTTAAGCGGATTGATCATCCTGCCACTCCTGTTGTCTTCCTTTTAGCATCCATAGGTCCCAAGCATCCCGGTTCGGCCCTGCCGCAGAATTTGCTTCCCGCACGACAGAGCTGTCAGCTGATAGCTGACGGCTAATAGCTTGCCTTTATCCCTTCTGGCGCAAATCCACCACGCTGCGCACCTCGGCCTTGAAGATCTCCTGCGCCCGCTTGACCAATGGATGCGCGAGGGCCTCCTCCTGGACGCTGCCGCTCGCAATCGGCGCAGCCGCGACTTTCGTTCGAGCTCCTTCGCCGGCGGTCACCATGAACCGCGCCGGTGCGCCCAGCTTCTGCAGTTCCTGGCGAATAATCTTCTCCGCTGCAGCATTCACCGTCAGGCTGAGCATCTTCTTGCCCAATTCGGGCGCAGCCACGCGCACGCTCGCGCCATCGAGTTTCCAATCGCCCGCGCCCAGCAATTGCGCGGCTGACGTGTGCCCCGCCGCGGCGAGCGCGGCTACAACCGCCTGTCGCAGATGTTCTGCTCCCGTGCCGTTCGTTGCGGCCGAATGTTCGGGTGTCGCGCCTGTAGCCGGCGTATTCAAAGTGCCAACCCCGTCCGAATTCCCATTCACGGGTTCACGATCACGCGCAGCGCTCGGATCTGCAGGTGAAGCGCCTCGAAAGTCAGTCCCCGCGCGAGTCGGGGCCGCGCTCGCCGTCGGGGCCGTGCCGCCAGCCCGCGAAACACTTGCACCTGCCCGCGGTGCGCCAACCGGCGTCAATCCGCGTCCTCCCCCTCCACTTGCCGCGCCGCTCAACAGCTCTTCAATTGGCAACAGCCGCTGCGCGTGAATCAGCTTTAGCAAGCCAAGCTCCAGGTGAAACCGCTGCTCCTGCCGGTAGTTCAAATCGTCGAACGTCCGCAGAATGATCTGTAGATTCCGCGTCAGCTCTTCCTCGGTGAAAAGCAGCGCTGTGCGGGCCGCCCGCGCCCGCTCATCCGCAGAGATCTGCAGCAACTCGGTCGGTTCGCCCCCCAGCTTCGCCATGAGGGTGTTTCGCAAGTAGCGCGCCATCTGCCGCGCCAATGCCAGTGGACTGTGGCCTGCATTCAGCAGCCCATTCAGCTGCTTCATCAGCTCGGCGCTCTGCCCGGCGGCCACAGCTTCGAGCAGCTTCTCGAAAACCGTATTTGGCACCGAGCCCATCAGCTCGCGCACTTGCGCAGCCGAAACTACGGGCTGGCTAGCCTCCAATGGGGCCGAGGCAATTGCCTGGTCCATGATCGAGAGTGCATCGCGCATGGAACCATCGCCCGCTTCGGCCAGCAGCGCCAGTGCTCCCTCCTCTGCCGTAACCTTCTCAGCCTGAGCAATCGTCCCGAGCTGGGCCAGAATATCGTCGAATTTCACGGCGTGAAAGCTGAAGTGCTGGCAGCGCGAACGGATGGTCTGCGGGATGTTTTCCGGCTCCGTCGTCGCCATCATAAAGACAACGTGCGCAGGAGGTTCCTCCAGAGTCTTCAACAATGCGTTGAAGGCAGCCTCTGTAATCTGGTGCGCTTCGTCAAGGATGTAAATCTTGTAGCGGTCGCGCGCCGGTGAGTAGCGCGCCGCTTCGCGCAGTTCCCGAATCTCGTCGATGCCGCGGTTGGTGGCCGCATCGATCTCAATCACGTCGACGGCATTGCCGTGGCGAATCTCTGTGCACGCCTCGCATACGCCGCAGGGCTCATACGTAGGCCGCCCGGCCGATCCAACCTCGGTCCGGCAATTCAGCGCCATGGCCAAAATCCGCGCGATTGTCGTCTTCCCGATGCCGCGATGACCCGAAAAAATATACCCGTGCGCGATCCGGTTCTGGCTCAATGCGTTGAGCAGCGTGTGCGTTACATGGTCCTGCCCGGCGACGTCAGAAAAGCGCTGCGGACGATATTTTCGCGCCAGAACCTGGTAGCCCATACGACTCGTCAACCCTCGTTGCCGCCTGAAAGAATTGTCAGCCTCTCGGTGATTCTAACGTTTTGGGGCAGGGAAGCGCCGGGTGGAAATCAAAGTGTAAGCGAAGGTTCTCGAAAGACGCCTTTCTTCATGCCGTGGACCTCCAACCCTCGCCTCCGCGCGAAGTCTAATGGATAGGAACGTTCGTTTCTTGAGCGCGCGCCGTGGGGATGAAATCGCCTCTGAAAATGTGCGATTCTTTGTAGAGTCCTGATCGCGCCCATAAACACATGACGGTTACGCGCATCAGGACCGCTGAAACTCCTTATATGAAGCTGATCGCCACAGTCGCGCTGTTTCTGGGCACTTGCCTCGTGGTCCTGCCGCGACTCGATCCTCAGAGCCAACAAAGCAACCCTCCCGCTTCTCCAGCCCAGAACAGTCAGCCCCCCGGCGCCCAGCAGCCGTCGCGTACGCAGCAGCAGAACAATCAGAATCCTTTCCCTGAAGACACTACTTCGGTCCCGCTGATGCCCTCCCGCGACAACCCCGTCACCCCGGCCACCAGCGATGAGGTCACGCAGCACCTTTATCTTCCTGAGGTCGATCTCGATCCGGTCCGCAGCCCCGAAGATGCGGGCGCCGCCGCGGAGGCCGGCGAATCCAGTTCCAGCTCCAGCCTCGCCGGAACGGGCAGTCTGCTGCCCGGCGCCGATGACGACACGCAGACCCCCGGGCACGGCAGGCGCAACAAGAAAGGCACCGAAGTCGAACCCGAGCACCACGAATCCGCTGCCGAAGACGAAAACGTGGGCAAGTATTATCTCGACAACAAGGATTGGAAGGCAGCTCTCTCGCGCTTTGAATCGGCCCTCGTCCTCGATCCCGATAATCCCGACGTGTACTGGGGCTTTGCTGAGAGCGAACGCCATCTGGGCAACCTTGCTGAGGCGCGTGCGGATTACCAGAAAGTGGTCGAATACGATCCCGATAGCCGTCACGGCAAGGACGCTCGAAAAGCTCTGAAGGATCCAGAAATCGCCAACGCCAAAGCATCAACACAACCCGCGCCTGCGAAGGCTCCGGGGGCCGAGCCTCAGTAGTTTTCGCGCTGTCCAATGGCGCTTGAAGCCGCCGCCCGGATCTGCGGAGCGGACTTTCGCGAAAAGCGC
>Ga0187783_10000430_pt1 | contig 31055 bp, 20 predicted proteins | sample 1015_SJ02_MP02_2_FD_132471 | JGI IMG/M metagenome (GOLD analysis project Ga0187783, IMG submission 132471) | Tropical peat soil microbial communities from peatlands in Department of Meta, Colombia - 1015_SJ02_MP02_20_MG | ecosystem: Environmental > Terrestrial > Soil > Wetlands > Peat | place... | reverse complement strand
GATTAAACCTTGCCTTGACGATGATGAGCGCGGGGATCAGCCACGATGGCCCTGCCGCGAGCCCGCAGTCCGGATTTTCGGAGGCCGAGCGTGCTGATAGTCGTCAATAACGATAGTCGTCGGGTGAAAGCAGAGGAAAGGCGCTCAGCACATGGGGCGAGGTGACCGGTGGCGCGGGATGCAGATAGGAGCGATCAAGCTGATGCCAGCCCATGACGCCGAGCAGACCAAGACATCGTATGACTTCATCCTCCAGCAGTTCAAGCATGCGCAGAACGCCTGCCTGACCTGCCGCAGCAAGAGCAAAACATTGGAGTCTGCCGATCCCAACTAAGTCCGCTCCCGCGGCGATCGCCTTGACAATGTCCGTGCCCCGACAAAATGAGCCATCAATAATGATTTTCGCGCGTCCAGACACGCAATCGAGAATTTCTGGCAAGGCATCCATTGCGCCGCGACCATGGTCCAATTGCCTGCCACCATGATTCGAAACGTAGATCCAGTGTACCCCGTGCTCGACCGCAATCCTCGCATCCTCGGCCGTGGCTATTCCCTTGATGATCAGCGGTATGTCGAAGCGATCCCTGAGACGTCTGACGGTGCGCCAATCAAGTGCGGCCTGGAATTCCCGGCCTGACGCGCGGCGTCGGCCCGCGGTCATGTGCCGCTTGGCGATATCACGTTCCCGTCTGCTGTAAATCGCCGTATCGACTGTCAGACAGAATGCCGCATATCCGTTGGCAATGGCACGAGCAGCGTGGTCGTCGACCCATGCATCATCTCCACGCACGTAGAGCTGATATATGCGCAACGCATCGGGTGCGGCCTTGGCAACGGCTTCGAGGCCCGGCTCGCATACCGAGCTGAGCATGTGCGCGACACCGAACTCTCCGGCGGCCCGAACCACCGACGTCGCAGCCGCTTCGTGAAAGCTCTCTAACGAACCGACCGGAGCTAGCAGGACCGGTAGGCGCACCGGGCGTCCAAATCGGTCGGCAATGGGATTGATCTTGCTGACATCGCGCAGCACCCGTGGGCGGAAGGCAATTGAATCAAGAGCCAGTCGGTTGCGTCGCAGCGTCGTCTCGGTCTCGCAACCACCGATAATGTAGTCCCACGCATTTCGGTCAAGGTTCTGGCGAGCCTTGGCGACGACTTCATGCAGGTTGAAAAAATCGCCGGCGCTTTGGTCAAATCCCGAAACTTCGCGCCGTTCAGGGTTATCGCTCTGCATTGTCAATTCCTGCTCTTTTTGCGCGAGCTCGCGGCAGGTCATGATGCTTTGATGTCGATCAGCCCGTCAATATCGATTGATTATTCCGGAACGACCTTTGCAGAGCATCAGGCATCATCTTGCAATCATAAGGCGCCGGCTCGGTGCGCTCGTGCTTCCGGTGTCGGAGGTCAGCGGTCAAGGCGAGCTTTTGACCACATGGCTTGCCCAGATCGCCGCTCACGCCAACTCCCGACGCGCCTGAACGAGCGCGCACCTGCATACGACCAATAAGGCGGGCTCGGGGATTGGTTCAGCGTTCCCCACCTCACTCAACCCGCCGCGGGCCTGCCCGCGGCGGCCGTGACATCTCATTCCGCAAGCTCGTCAGGGCGCTGGCGGCAGCCCCGGACAGGCGCGGCGCCGCTCGCGCGATGTGGGGCTTCGCGTCACGGGTCTCCGCCGCCGTCGTCGGGAAAGTGACATATCCTTCGGCATGCCGCTCCTGACCCCAGCGGAGAAGACCGACGAGCCGTGGACGGCTGGCGGAAAGCTTGCGATGGGTGCGGTTCGTCCGAAGCGGCAACGCATGACATGACCCTGCTGAACTGTTTGCTGCGGTCCTGGCTAGACGTGGCGACGTGGCCTCCCGCCCGTATTCGTACGGCGCAAAGGGCGCTTGATACGCAATATCACCGGATCCCGCAGCCCGACGTGCCGCATTACCGTCAAGAACCCCGAACAGGATCACCGACCCGGCTTGGGAACGTTGAGTTGCACCATTCGACTTCACGGAGATTAGATCGGGGTTCAAATGGAGGGTCTTCATCAGCCGGAATGTTCCCGGCTCTTCTCGGTGATCTGCGATTTGAACAGATATGACGGTCGGGAACTCCGCTGGACCCGGACGAGGTGGACGACACCTGGCTTCGGATTTTGGCCGCGCCGTGGTCAAAGATGTTCGACACCAACGGCGACTCCATAAATTTTGAAAAATGGGTGGCACCCTTGAGGGTCAGAAGGCGTTTAGGTTACGGTTTGAAGCCTGCGTACCGGATGAGGACCATGAGCAACATCACGGCGATTCCCGAGCCAACAAGGCATTTTGCATGACCGTCTATGCTTTCCCGTTGAAGAACGCGCTCAGACGGTCCCGTGGCTGTCTTGCCATTGCTGGCCTCGCAGTGCTGGTCGCGGTCGGCACTGTCAATGGCGTGGACGCCAGGAGCAATCGTGGGACCGGACCCAGTGAGGCCGTTGCGTCCCGCGTTGCGGCTACGCCAATCATGGCCATCGTTTCGCTCAGGAATCAGCGGGTTACGATCTACGATTCCCAGGGGTGGATTTTGCGAGCACCCGTCTCGAGCGGGCAGACCGGATATGAGACCCCGGCCGGCATTTACAGCGTTATTCAAAAAGAGGCAGAGCACTACTCGAACCTCTACGATGACGCCTACATGCCCAACATGCAGAGGCTGACGTGGTCGGGCATCGCGCTCCACGGCGGGCCCTTGCCCGGATACGCCGCCTCCCATGGGTGTGTGCGCATGCCCTACGAATTTGCCCAGCATCTGTTCGAGCTGACGAGCATCGGCATGCGGGTGATCGTCGCCCCGGATGACATCAGCCCGATCGAGATCGTGCACCCGGCTCTTTTCAAACCGAGGCCTGTCGTTGACGCGGCCACCGGCGCGCAGTCCTCGGACGGCCCCATCGCTGCACAGGACAAAGACCCGCCGAGGCCTGGCGCCCTTCCGTCCGACGCCGGTGGCTCAGGGCCGGCCAATTCCGGCAAGCCGCCGCTGACTCTGAAATCGATCGCTGCCGCCAAAGCGGATGAGGCAGACGCCGCTGTCAGGAAGGCAGATGAGGCGCGATTGACCGCGCTGAAACTTACCCGAGAAGCAACGCAGGTTTTACGCACAGCGGAAATCGATCATATAAAGGCGCAGTCCCAATTGGCGGCCGCCGAAAACACCCTTAAGACGTCGAGTTCACCGACGACGCTCCAGCAGGCACAGGACGCCAAGGCAAAGGCCCTCGAAAAGATTGGCGAAACAGAGGCGCAGCTGGCGGTCGCCGAGATTGATGCGGGAGCCAAGGCGGATGCTGCTGCGCGCGCCAAAGATCAGGCACAGCGAGCAGAGGTTGAAAAGAGCGCTGCGCTGGAGGCGGCCAAAGAGGCGAAGCGCAAGGCGGCGCCGGTCTCAGTACTCATCAGCCGAAAGACTCATCGACTGTATGTCAGGCAGAACTTTCAACCTGTCTTTGACGCTCCCGTCGACATCCAAGACTCCGATCAGCCCATCGGCACTCATATCTACACGGCCCTGGACTATACGAACGAGGATACCGACCTGCGGTGGAGCGCCCTTACTCTGGAGAGTGGTCCAGACGCAATCCGGCCGAGCAGACGGTCAGATCGGCATCACGAGGCCGATGCCGAATCGACCGCGGGTGATGCGAGTTCGTCCAAGGCGGCGCTGGATCGAGTTGGCATTTCGCCCGACGTGGTCGAACGCATCTCCGAGGTGATGTCACCGGGATCGTCACTGATCGTCACGGATGAGGGCATCAGCAGCGAAACCGGGGAAGCTACCGACTTCATCGTCCTCATGAGCAACGAACCCCAAGGCGGCATAAAAATCCGACGACATGGTCCAGAAGCGTCTCGCTACGATCGTCCGTATCGAGCCTCACCCTATTATGGGGGCAGCTACGGGCGCTATGGCGACGATAGCTATGGACGCCCCATGTTCGGGGGCGGACCATTTTTCCGATGGTAGGTGACCGAACTGGCCGGACGCCCCGCACGGCCTGAACGGCTCGGACGCAAATAAAGCCAGGATTGTTTGGTTTATCTCGCCCGAGACCGGCGTCCCACTTGAGGTCATCACGAGCGGTACATGAACGGGCCCCGCAGACAAGTGGGGGTTGGACATTAGTCGGCACCATACCGGCATCAAGCCTGCCGCCGACCAGGTCGCTCCAAATTCGCACCGCGCCGGGTTGCCCGCTAGTCCCGACATGTTTTGCGGCATTGCTCGCGCCGTCATAGGTACATGTACGCATTCAGACTCGCGTCGACCCAGCCGCAAAGGCGATGGCCGTAGCCGCCCCTAGACGGACGCGCATCACTGTCAATCGTAAAGTCGGATTTCCGTCAGATCGGCCTGGTCTCGCTGTGGATAACCGTTGGAAAACTATCCGGTAATCTACTGATAAGCCCTCGTCCAAATGGATTATGATTTAATTTTATGTGTGGATATAATTCGTTGTTATTGAGTATATGAGTGTTTGGTCGCAATTTAGCCCTGATACCGACTGCCGGAGCGAGATATGGCCGCGATCGATAGCTGGCGTTTCTGGGTGGACGATAACGGCAGGGTTCGAACGTTCATGGTGGCCGCATTTAGTGAGGCCAGGGCTCGCGAGATCGTGCGTCGCTCACTTCCCGAGGCGAAGGTGTTTTCGTATCGGGCAGTCATGAGTTCGTCGCCGCAAGCAAGATTGACCGCTGAACAGATGCTGTCGTTCTGATACTGGGCGTTAGCTCACAAGCGACTGATTCCGTCAGCACTAACCGAATGGTCGGTGCTGTTGCCGGGCCCGGTCATGAGTCCTGGTCCAATCACCGGTTATTATTATTATTCGTCAAAGCGCTTTTTTCTAAAAGCCGTTTTATCTGAATGGATTTCGGCTGAGACCTCCGAGCCTCCATATGATGGCACGACAGGGTCGCCTTCGGGGTTGAATACCCGGAAAATAGTCCGAGCCCAACAGGCGCTCGTGCAAATAGCAGCGATCCTGCGGCTTAAGCGACGAACGATCACGCCGTACCGGCGTAGGCTGGCTCCTTGCGGGGCGAAGTACGTGTTGCAATTCCGGGTTCCCAGCTTAGCCAGTTCAAAGTGTTGTCGCCCAACACGGCGCTCAGATCGGTATCTGCATGCGGATCCCAAAAACATTTGATGAGGATGAACGCATTCGCGACGGGCTCACACTGCATTTTTGACCTATATCAAAACGCGGCGGCGCGCCCAGTCCGAGACTTTATCTATATTAAAAGGGAGATCGACGTTCATGGCAACTATTTCACGCATTTGCCAAACTATCTTTCTTGCCGCAGGCTGCTTTCTTCCGTCTCTTGGCTGGTCTGAATCAGCCCAAAAGCCGCAGGTATTCATTGCCGCGACTGGGGGAACAATCGCAGGAGTACAGAAAAGCGTAGAACAGCACGGCTACACGGCCGGGGAACTTGGAATCGCGGCGCTGATCGAGGCAGTACCCCAGCTCAAAAATATCGCCAATGTTACGGGCGAGCAGGTGGTAAACATTCCGAGCCAAGACATGACTGATGCTATTTGGCTCAAGCTGGCGAAACGGCTCCAGGAGTTGGAGCAGAATCCGGAGATAACGGGCATCGTCGTCACCCATGGCACCGACACCCTGGAAGAGACCTCCTTTTTCATTGACCTGACAGTCGACACCCCGAAACCGGTTGTCTTTACCGGCTCAATGCGGCCAGCAACCGGAATCAGTGCGGACGGCCCGATGAACCTATATAACGCCGTCGCTGTAGCCGGCAGTCCAGCGGCCAAGTCCTGTGGTGTCCTTAGCGTTCTTAACGATCAAATCAACGCAGCGCGCAATGTCTACAAGACCGACACGACACGAGTCGATACGTTCAAATCACTTGACCGGGGCCCGGTCGGCACGGTCGACACGGGTCACGTCACCATATTCGCCGGATGTGGTGATGTCGCCTACGACAAGCCAAAATTACCGATCAACGGAATTCAGGAACTTCCTAAGGTGGATATAGTCTACGCTTATGCCGATATGGGGCGCGACTTGATCGACGCGGCCGTCGCAGCGGGCGCCAAAGGGTTGGTCATCGCCGGTGTTGGTAATGGCAACTTCACCAAAGAGGCGTTTGCTGGTTTGCGCGATGCCCGCAAGAAGGGGGTCGTGATCGTGCGCAGTACGAGGTTGGCCAGCGGGTTTACGACGCGCAACGCGGAGGTAGACGATGACGCCGAAGGCTTCGTCGCTTCGGAGGAATTCAAGCCGTCGAAGGCGCGGGTGATGCTCAAGATTGCCCTTCTGACAACGTCCTCCCCGACCCAGATCCAGAGTTTCTTCGACCGTTGGTAGCGCCAAATAGCGCGGTCGATCATCACACCGAGCGGGTGATCCGGACCAAAACGATGAATGGGGCGGCGCCAGCGGATGAGCATACACAGCCTGCTGGCGGCACCGGGGTTGCAAATCGATGATTCAGGGCTGCCGGCCAACTTTATTTTCACTCCCCTTGCTTATAATTGCGGCGTCGACCGGTTGCGCATCCGCATGATTTCCAGACATCTGGCGCCGCGGTGACAGTCGATTCAAGAGTGTGGCGCGGAGCAGCCGTTTCTGATTTATCCTGAGGAGCAGCGCAGCCAATGGGCCCCTTCCCACCCCCAGATACCAGCCTTCATTCTCCCGAAAGAGCGCCGGCAAGTTCTTTTTCCATCCCTGCCTCGGTTTCCCCAGATTCGTACTTTCTATTATTCTGATCGGTGAACCGAGACAGTGATGGGTCTTCACACTTTCTGAGTCTTCGCTATCGGATGGCGTCAGGTTTTGCTCTTCTGGCGCGGTCTTTGTCAGTTATTGCTACGGCTTGTTGTTTCAGAAACTCGGCGTTGCCTATCTGTCGCTGCGAGTAGACTACAAAGGCGCTTCGCGCTTGATCTAAGTCAAAGCAGTCACATCACGCCAACGATACTTAATAAATGCGCATCGATAGTCGCGCGCCGGGAGAGGCCGATGCTCCATTGGCTTGCCGAGACACTACGTTGCTATGCCGATCTTGCTCTATTTCCATCGCTCACGATAGGGTTCTTGATCGGGCTGACGAAAACTGTCGGATTAATTCTCGGGAAAGTAGCGGCAATTTTCAGCATCGCCACCGTTACGCAACTTGGGTTGGCGGATGAACAGGCCAAAACGCTCATCGCCCAAATTTGCCTTGGGTACGATTTTACCGACAGGTTTGAAACCATCGGGCCGGCCTTTGTCCTGACGCAACGTGGCTCGCAGTTGATTGGGGCCGATCTGCAAAGGCCTCCAAGGGTTATGACAAAGTCACGGGTCCCGGCCGCGACGACCGCCGGACCCGGAGCCTTGTCTGCGTACTACAACAGGATGCCTTACGCGGTGGGCATGCTTGGTGACGATCTTCGGCATGGTGATCGTCGTTTTATTCTCGTGACCGCATGACGACCAGGAGGAAGCCATGACCGACATCCTTACACTGCGCAGATTCGAAGCTCTGAGCCCATTCGAGATCAAGGACGAACTGATCAAATTAGCTCGGGCGACGTCAAGGACGACGCAATCGGCATTTCTAAACGCTGGCCGGGGTAATCCGAATTGGATTGCCACCACGCCGCGCGAAGGCTTCTTTCTGCTCGGTCAGTTTGCCATCACCGAGAGCACCCGCGTCATGGAAGACCCGGCCGGCCTCGGCGGCATGCCGCAGGCGAAAGGGATTGCCACCCGCTTCACGGCTTGGCTTGACGACCACGCCGACGCGCCCGGCGCGTCTTTTCTCTCATCGATGCTGGCATTTGCTACACAGAGGTTCAAATTCGAGCCGGATGCCTTCGTCCACGAGCTAGTCGATTCAATAATTGGCGACAATTACCCGGTTCCTGACCGCATGCTGGTCCACAACGAGCGCATCGTGCACGAATATCTCATGTGGGCGATGTGTGGAGATCCGCGGCCAGCGGGGAAATTCGACCTATTTGCGGTTGAGGGCGGTACAGCGGCGATGTGCTACATCTTCAAGTCGCTGAAGGCCAATCGGCTGCTGCACCCCGGTGATACGATAGCGCTGGGCACTCCCATCTTCACGCCCTACGTTGAGATGACGCATCTCGAGGATTACGGGCTCAATCTTGTGCATATTGCAGCCCCCCAAGAGAATCGCTTTCAGTTCACGGATTCCGAACTCAAAAAGCTCGAGGATCCGAAAGTCAAAGCTTTCTTCATCGTCAATCCCGGGAATCCAACCGGAATGGGGCTGAGCCACGAAACGCTCGGCAAAATTACCAATCTGGTCAAGAACAAACGCCCGGATCTGATGCTTCTAACCGATGATGTCTATGGAACGTTCGTTCATGACTTTCGCTCACTTCTCGGCGAGCTTCCGCAAAACACAATCGGCGTGTACTCGTACTCGAAGTATTTCGGCTGCACCGGATGGCGGCTCGGCGTCATTGCAATCCATGAGGATAACATCTTTGACAAGATGATCGCCGAGCTTCCAGAGGCCGACTTGAAGGCGCTCGACAAACGCTACGGCCCATTGACGCTGGAGCCGCGAAAGCTGAAATTTATCGATCGAATCGTCGCCGACAGCCGTGACGTCGCACTTAATCATACTGCAGGATTGTCGCTGCCGCAGCAGGTCATGATGAGCCTGTTCTCGCTCAGCGAATTGATGGATGTTGAGAAGCGTTACCAAAAGGCCTGCATGGACATCGTTGAGCACCGGGTGTGGACGATGATCGACGGGCTAGGCCTTAACCTCCAGCCCAATCCCAATTATGACGCCTACTACGGATTGATCGACTTCGAGTTCTGGGCCCGCAAAAATCTCGGTGAAGACGCCGTCGATTATCTGAAGAAGAATGTGCATCCACTCGACCTCGCATTTCGCTTGGCCGAGGACCACGGCATCGTCCTGCTGAACGGAGGCGGGTTTGAGGCGCCCGACTGGTCACTTCGTGTCTCGCTCGCCAACCTTCCTGATGAGGCATATGAGGATATCGCCCGCGGCGTTCGCAGCGTTGCTCGTGGTTACAGGCATGCCTATGAGGCCTCTAAGGATGCCGCGAAAAGATGAACGCAGGTTTTCTGAACTCCGAGCCGGGGTGATTCCCGGCTCGGTGAGCAGATAGAATGGTCATCGGTCGAGCGGCAATGCATCTCTAACATCGTCTGGGTATCTGCAGGCTCGAGGTTGAGGAATGTCAAAGGCTTGCGTTGATTTCAACCAGCGCCGAACCGGCCAAGCGAACGGTCAATTTCCCGCTTTCTTGGTTGGCGCGTAAAAAGTGCCCTGAACCTCGACGATATCATCGTCATTGAGGCGATGAACTTCGACGATGGTGCGTGGCGGATAGGGTCCGTCACCCCACAGTTCCGCTTGTATTTTGTTTACGATCGGACGAAATCGGTACATGTCCGTTGTGAAGACGACCAGCGCGACAGCATCGCGCAGCGTGGCGCCCTCGGACTCGGCGATCATCCGCATATTGAGGAAGGCCTGCCGAATGCGTGCTTCGTCGCCCTGGACCAGCGTATTGGATTGGGGATCAATGCCGCGCATCCCAGCCACATAGATGAAATCGCCGGCCCGCGTTCCGAGGCTCCAGGTCCCGGTCGGTTTGATCGCGCCCAGCGGTGTGAGGGTCCTGACTCCATTGGGCGAGATGTCCTGCGCCACGGCTGACTCACCGACCCCCAACACGACCGCAATGGCGCCAAGCACCAACCTCATTGCCTGCACCTTCATGAGATTGTCGCCACTCTCGGATCACAAGGGCCAAAAATGGCGCCAGTGTGATCAAGCAGCGCTCGTGACAGATTTTAGGTCTGTGTTGGCCTCACGGCACCTCGAAGAGATGATATCGCTTTTGGCGATAGGCGCACCGGCCGGAACAGTGTCCGGGTATCTCAAGAGGGCTTGGCCGACGGATATCAGGCGTTACGGAATCCGCGTTTGATCGAACAGGATGGTAACTCAGGGAGGGCAGCATGGCACAGAAAGAAGCGCGCGACAGTCGCCCCGCAAAAATGACGCGAAAGGACTACGAAAAGGAGTTGCGAAAGCTCCAGGTGCGACTTTGCCAGTTGCAGGATTGGATCAAGCATCGCGGTTTGAAAGTCATTATCGTGTTCGAGGGCCGCGATGCAGCCGGCAAAGGCGGAACCATCAAGGCAATGACCGAGCGTGTGAGTCCTCGCACTTTCCGTGTGGTCGCTCTCCCGGCACCATCGGATCGCGAAAAGACCCAGCTATTTATGCAACGCTACGCCGAGCGGTTCCCGGCCGCTGGCGAGATCGTGATCTTTGACCGCAGTTGGTATAATCGCGCCGGCGTCGAGTATGTCATGGGATTCTGCGGCGAGTCAGAACACCAGCGCTTTCTGGACCTCTGTCCACAAATAGAAAAGTACATTATCGACGGCGGAATAATGCTGATCAAGATCTGGCTCGAGGTCGGCATGGAAGAACAAGAGCGACGATTTTCGGCCCGCATCGACGATCCGCTGCGCCAATGGAAGCTCAGTCCAATGGACATCGAGTCTTATCAGCGCTGGTATCAATATTCCAAGGCGCGCGACATGATGCTGCGATCGACCGACACCGCGCACGCACCTTGGTACATCGTGCGCTCTGACGACAAACGTCGGGCGCGCTTGAATTGCATTTCCCATATCCTGTCTTTGATACCCTACGAAATCGTCCAGCGGAAAACAGTCAAGCTGCCCAAGCGATCGACCAAAGACAGATACGACGACCAATCTGTGCTTAACGGCAGACATTTCGTCCCAGAGAAATTCTAAACGTCCGATCGACCGCGTCGAAAATGCAACTCCGCTGCTTCGCCGCGCTGCGCGATTGCAATCCATCAGCATGGTTGGCATTGTCAGGACTTCCCCGCTGCCGGGCGCAGCGGGGACAATTTGATTTTTTGGCCATTTCAAAGACCGAGATCGACTTTGGTCTTGCCCAATAATTCAGGTTTGAGCACCTTGAGTCCGTATGCGGCGGCGTAACCGTGGATCTCCTTCACATCCAGCTTGCGCATGAACGTGATGATGTCCTCGGTGATGATCTGACCTGGCACCATGATCGGAAAGCCGGGCGGATACGGTATGACGAAGTTTGCCGATACCAGCGCCGGGCCATTCTTCAGCCGATCATCGACCTCTCTGCTGTTGAGCTTCACGAATTCGCATTTGCTTTCGTCGTATGCGCGGAAGAATGCTGCCCGCATATGTCCTTCGTTGGTGGCGCTGTTGGGGTCATCGCGGAATGCGTCATGGAAGGCTCGGAAATTCGGCAGGTCCGGAACCTCCACTGTGAGAGAGCGGACACGAGCCGCAAAGGCCTGCCGCTCCGGATCGCCGTTGAGCCTCAGGCGCTCCTCGATGTCACGGGACAGTTCATTGAGTGCCTTGATCAGGTGGGCTGCGTCCCCGCGTGTGTTGTTGATGTTAATCTGCACAAGGACGCTGTTGCGCGAGGTTTTGTTGATCTGGATGTCGAAGCGCTCGGCCAACAACCCCTTAAATTGCGTGCCGTCGAAGCCAGCTTCACCGCACAGCAAGGTGAGCCGGGTGGGGTCGAGAGCAAATTCGTCTTCATCCCAAGCATTGAGTACGTCGCGCCAGCTAGAGTGCGGCGGGCCATAGTCCTTAAGGCCCGAGCCCCTGTACTCGGCCGGAATCATATCTTCCACTGTGGCCGCCCTAAAATATTTGGAGATCAAGCGGTGAGCGTTGATGCGATCGCGAATGTCGATCGCGAGGCCAGTCATCCGCATTGTAAGTTCATAACCCTCCAGTTCCATCTGACGACGGGCGACGTCGAGCGACGCAATGAGCTGCAGGTTCGGCGAGGTCGAGGTATGGGCCAGGAATGCCTCCTGGAAGGTCCCCTCGACGTGAGGGAAATCCTCGTCCCAGATCAGGATCATCGAGCCTTGCCGGAACGCAGACATGGATTTGTGAGTGGAATTCGTCTGGTACACGCGGATGCGGACTTGATCGGGATCGGGAAGCAAGTGCGCGTCGAGGAGTCGCGGATCGTCGGGTTCGAGGTGCCCAAGTTCTGCGGTCTGGGCTTCGTATCGCTTGCGATAGGCCGGATCCCGATATTTCTCCTCGAGCCCCTTCGCGGCCCCCATGGCAGTCCGGCGCCGATGAAGCGGCGAGAATCGAGCAAACCCGAACCAAGCCTCGTCCCACAGAAAGATAAGATCGGGTTTGATGGCTAGACACTCCTCCATCAAACGTTGCGTATTGTACATGTGACCGTCGAACGTGCAGTTAGTAAGGTCAACGAGCTTGACGCGGTCGAGCTTTCCCTCGGCCTTAAGGTCGAGCAACGCCTTCTTGATGGTGCGCAGCGGGACAGCCCCATACATCGAATATTCGGTAAGTGGGAACGCCTCGACGTAGAGCGGCTGAGCGCCGGAAAGCACGAATCCGTAGTGGTGAGACTTATGGCAGTTGCGGTCGACGATGACGATGTCACCAGGCGCGCACAGTGCCTGAACGACGATCTTGTTTGAAGTCGAGGTTCCGTTGGTTGCGAAGTAGACGCGGTGTGCGCCGAAGGCGCGCGCGGCCAGTTGCTGCGCGGTCTTTATGTTGCCAGTCGGCTCGAGCAGACTGTCGAGTCCTCCGGTCGTCGCCGAGGACTCGGCGAGGAATATGTTTGTTCCGTAGAACTTGCCCATATCCCGGATCCAGTTCGAACGAAACACCGATTTGCCGCGCGCCACCGGAAGCGCATGGAACGTACCCATCGGGCGCTGGCTGTAGTGAACCAGGTTCGAGAAATACGGGGTGCGATAGCGATCGCTGATGCCATCCATGATGCTCAAATGGATCTCAAGCAACTCCTCCACGTCGAAGAATATCCGGCGGATCGCCGAAGCCTCTTCGGTCGTGGCCAACGTTTCCACGGACCGATCGGTGAGCAGATAGATGTCCAACTCGGGCCGGAAGTTCTTGGCCAGCCTGGCAAGCCGCGTGCCAAGGCCCCTTCCCTCCCCGGTGAAGCTGGTGGGTTCGATCTTGAGGTTTCGCGTGAGTTGGTCACGCAGCAGCGGCATGTCATGCCGGGATCCGAAGGTAAAGCCGTCGTAGATCACGACGGCCTGAATGTCGCCGTTGAAGATCACCGCCAGAGCCGCATCCTCGAAACTCCCAACCTGAACGACGTGGTAGCTGAAGGCATCCTCCTGCCGACGCAGCCGCTCGATTTGCTTGCGGCCCTCCTCCCAGTGGACCGGGTCGTTCGGGGTGACGATCAGCACTTCGAAATACGGCCGGTGACCATCGACGCCAACGGTATCTGGCGGCAGCACGTCCGGGGCTAGCCGAGAGACCTCCTGGTAGGGATCCCAGGCCGACGGGTCGTGGCGGTAGCTGCCCGAGAGGAGCGCACGACCCACCTTCTGCGCCAAGTGCGCGAAGACGCCGGCGTCCAATGCATCGAGGGCCTCCTTGAGGGTCCGCATCAAGATCGGACCCGGATAGGCCCAGTAGTCCTCGATCGGGGCGATTTCCGCGAACAGCCGCACGGCACGGTCGCGTGCCGCCGATACGCCACGTCCGTTACTGGCCCAGACTTGCGCGGCTGCGTTGAGTTCGCGCCAGCGATCGTTGCGGGCTTCGGCGATCGAGAAGAAGTTCTCCATCGCGACCATTTCTCGATCCGGTCTGGCGGCTGTCTGCGGTGCATCGATGATGGACATAGATACCTCCCTGAAATTTTGTCAGTTGAGCCGGGTGTAGAGCTGAGGACCGTCAAAAGTCCCAGACCTGGCAATCGAATGCGCTTGCCCCGCGCCTGCCGGATTATCTGTGCGTTTCGGCAACCGGTTTTTGACCCATGTCAATGCAGCGGGCCACAGCTACCCAATAGTTTTGAAAATATGTCGGGAGAAACTTAATCGAGGCTTTTCAGGCTGCTCAATCGCGACTCGTCTCTTCTATGGTCGGTGATCGCTTGGACCGCGGCTCTGCCTGACGACGTTATGGCATACCGGGATTCGGAGCTTTTGTCTGGATTCGGCGGGAGGCTTCACCCTCGATAATTGACACCCATTGTTCGTCGCCCCGCTAGGAAGCGGCGCGTGGAGAGCCGGCATGTCCTTGATCCGCCAGGCTGTCACGAGCGCACCGGAGATCTTTCTGCTGCTGGCGATCGCCATCGGCACGCTGCTTGGACGTGTGCGCGTCTACGGATTTACCATCGGATCCACCGCCTGCACCTTGATCGTTGCGGTCGTGCTTGGCCAGCTCGGCGTATTTGTCATCCCGCCACTACTCAGATCGATCCTTTTCAGTCTCTTCGTGTTCACCATCGGATATCGATCCGGGCCGGAGTTCTTTGCCTCACTGAGCGCACGGACCCTGGCGCAGGTCGCCCTGGCGCTGGTCGTGGGCGTATCCGGGCTCGGGGTCGTTTTGGCTTTTGCCTTCGCCTTGCATCTCGATCCGGGGACCGCTGCGGGGGTTGCGGCCGGTAGCCTGACCCAATCGTCCATGATCGGCACCGCGACGGGGGCGCTGGCACAGCTTGGACTGTCGGAAGTCACATTACACCAGGAACAGGCGAACATCGCGGCCGGTTATGCGGTCACATATGTGTGGGGCTATATCCTGGTCCTGCTGTTCGTACCGCTCGCCGCGCCGCGCCTTATGGGCGTCAACCTTAAGCAAGAGGCGGCAAAACTTGAGGCGGCACTGTCGGCCGGCCCCGTCGCCAAGTCGAGCAATCTCGTGTATCGAAAGTTCCAGGGACGAGTGTATCAAGTCTCTGCCGCGGCCGGCCGGACCGTCGGCTGGGTGGAGGACCAGATCGGACGGCGCACCGTGGTCGAGCGCATTGTTCGCGGCGGCAGCGACATCGAACCCCACCGCGATACGATCCTAGAAAGCGGCGACGAAATTTTGCTTGCCGGGCCGACGGCCGCGATCATTGCAGCAGCACCAAGCGTCGGCTCAGAGATCGAAGGCGAGCATATCATGCGCTCGATTCCCGGGGACGTGCTCGAGATACTGGTCAGCGCCCGCGACCTCCACGGGCTGACGCTGCGCCAAATCGTTGACCGCCTCGGTGACGACGCACATGGGGTCTTCCTGCGCCTGTTGATGCGACACGGCCAGGAAGTGCCGGTGGCGCCAGAGACTCGCATCTACCTCGGCGACGTGATGACGTTGGTCGGGGTTGCGCGCGATCTGAGCCGGGTGGCACCCCGGGTCGGGCAGCCGTTGCGCTCCGGCGACCGCACCGACATCGCCTTCCTGACCGCCGGGATTGCGGCGGGCTTGCTGGTGGGGCTTATAAGCTTCACCGTCGGCTCCGTTCCGGTGACGCTCGGTGGCGGTGGGGGTGCGCTGATCGCTGGTCTCGCCGCGGGTTGGCTGCGTTCACGCCACCCGACGATAGGAGCGATGCCGCCTGCCGCTCAGCAGACGTTGATCGATATCGGCCTTGGCGGATTTGTCGCCGCTATCGGGCTCGCGAACGGACCGGCGGCCTGGGCTGCGATTGAGGCTCACGGTCCACTGCTGTTAATGGTGGGCATTGTAGTAACGCTCACCCCGTTGATCATTGGTACGCTCTTCGGCCATCGGGTCTTGGGCATGAACCCGGTAATCATTTGTGGGGGTCTGGCCGGCGCAATGACAGTCGATGCCGCGGTGACCGGCTGTTGCGAGGTGGCTGACAGTCAAACGCCCGTGCTGGGAGTCGCCGTGCCGTACGCCATCAGCAACGTCGTCCTGACGATATTGGGGCCGATCATCGTAGCCCTGACCTTTGCGGGCTAGCGTGTGAGCCTGGGGCTGACGCTTCGCGTGGCTCGCGACCAATTCGATTAGAAGTCCGGTAATAACCGCGATCGGCTCTGAGCCGTCGCCGGTATTGCGCTTCAGCCACGTCAGTGCGGCGTCATCGGACATAACGAAGGTGGCAGGGTTCCGGAAGCGCTCCGGGATCGGTCAAATGTTCTCTTAAGATTCGGGGCCACCATTTCCGAGCCACGGCGATTGTCCTGCGTCTTGGCCCTGTGGTGGATTCGTGGCTCTTCAAATTCTCTGCTGAATCAAAGATTGACTTTTAGGGTCCAGCCAGCGAGCCTTAAGCGCGATGGAAACTGCGCGGTTGGGTCTTCGCGTAAACCCATCAAATATTCTAGTATGGCACATTTCAGGTTTGCGCGCCGCCATAGGTAGCAAATTACCGGGCTTGCGTATCGGTCGAAACGTCATGGTCGAGATGCTGGCTGTCGGAAACCACAGCATTGGGAAGACCTGTCGGGCCGCCGCCCAACGGCCATCATTGGTATCGCAGCCTGGGGCTGTCGTCTCGTCCGTGATCGCGTCGACGGCATCGGTCGAGCGATCTCGTGAAATTCTGCCGAATGAGTTGTGGATCAAATGATCGCACTCTAGTTAAACCAAACCGACTAACCAATTTGGTTGGCAGACATTGGCAAACTGCGGTGGAGCAGGCACCGCTATACATTCTCTTGGTGATTTTTTTTGCTGTCGTCGTTAGGTAGGTAAGGATTGCTTACTACTTCTAATTGCCAAAATGCTGTGACTCCATGCCGTTAAATTCACGCAGTGAAATTCATAACATTTTGCAAAGATCCAAGACTATCACGTGTGTTTAGGCTGTGATATCTGAGATGTTTATGATAACCGATAGTGCTATTGCGGGGCCGGCGGTCGGACGACATTGACGTTGGCCGGAGTTTTACGGAGGTCGGGGTGGGCTCGAATACCATCGCGGCACCGACTTATTGGCAATGGATCGTTTGCTATATCGAATATTTGGTGTAAGGCGTAGTTAACGACGCGGACGAGCGAATCCGGCAGAACACCGGACAATTGGCAGTGCGTTCTATTTTGTCTGATTAACGGTCTTCAAAGTACGAGTACGAGAGGCAGTCATGTTGCGCGTTGTCACAATCGTACCAATCATCTTGGCGGGTTTGATTCAGGCGGCTGCCGCTACGGCCGTTGAATTTGGCAGCAGGGACGAAGCCGTAGCAATGGTCAGACGCGTTCAGGATAAATTCCTCAAAGACGGAAAAGAGGCAACATTTACCGCGGTCACTGCCAAAGCCCGCGAGTTTCATGATCGCGACCTTTATCCCTTTATCTACACGATGGGGGGCGTCGTCGTTGCGCATGGAGCAAAGCCAGAGTTGGTTGGGAAGACCCTGATCGATTTCCAAGATCAGAACGGAAAATATTTGATCCGGGAGATGGTCGACGTCGCAAGAGGTCCCGGACGCGGTTGGGTTGATTACAGTTGGACCAACCCGAGAACGAACGCGGTCGAAGACAAGTCGGCATATGTCGAGAAGATGGGTGATTACTTTGTCGGCGTCGGCGTGTACCAGACGGAGCAGCCGAATGATAATACGATCACCATCGTTTCCGGTAGCCCGAGTTCGGACGACACCTTTTTGGAGATTGCCTGCGATCTTTCGGCCATCCTCAACGACGGAAACCGCCTGCGAATACTCCCCATGGTTGGGGTTGGTGGGCCTCAGAACATTCGAGACGTGCGTTTTCTGCGCGGCATCGATATCGGGCTAACCCAGACGAGCATTCTCAACAATTTTCGCCGTTCGAATGCCGAGCTGGGTAACCATGACTACGATGATAGGATCGTTTACATCGCCAGGCTCTTCAATGAGGAGGCGCACGTACTGGCGCGCGCCGGTATCACCTCGCTTGAGCAATTGCAGGGCCGCAAGGTCAGTATCGACGTGACCGGAAGCGGCACCAACACGTCGATGCGCGACCTCTTCAAGCGCCTGGGCATTAAGGTCGAAGAAGTCGTCGTATCGCAGAGCGATGCCCTCGAAAAGCTCAAGAATGGCGAGATCGATGCCGCCGTTCTGATTGCCGGCAAGCCAACCCGATCGATGGTGAGCCTTAGGCCCGAAGACGGCCTGCACTTCCTGCCAATTCCCTATTCGGCGACGCTCGGGATCGATTATTTGCCGGCAACGCTCAGCCACGACGATTATCCAAATATGATCCGGCCGGACGAAACCATCGAGACGATCGCGGTGGGTACCGTGCTTATCGCCTATAATTGGCCAAAGAACACCGAACGCTACCGGCGCGTAGAGAAGTTTGTCGGCGCGTTCTTCCCGAGAATTGCCGACTTCCACCGGCCGCCGCGGCATGCGAAATGGCAGGAGGTCAACCTCGCGGCTACGGTTGAGGGATGGACGCGGTTCGAGCCAGCGCAGGCGTGGCTGGACGCGAATGGAGGCTCGGCGACTGCCTACAACCAGAAACTGCAATTGTTCGACCGGTTCCTTGCGTCCCGTCCGGCTGCTCGGGTCGAACAGTCCGCGAGCGGGGCACAGCAAAAAAATGAGTTGTTCCAGGAATTCCTGGACTGGAGCCGTGCGCGCGGACAATCAGTTCACTAACGTCAAGCACGACGCTCAGGCACAGACGCGACAGACGACAGAGCCTCTTCCCGTGAGTCTCGCGCCATCTCAGAGGCGCTCGCTTGGCCGTCGAAAGTGGCAGACTGGGACGCAATCGTGGTGTTCGCCGCATGGCTGCGCGGACGACGATGACGGCTCAATGTCACGTGCGATAGCCCTCTCCCCCGTCTGCTCGTTTGGGCCGGCGAGAAGATTCTTCGAAACGACTCGCTCCGTACCAATCTACCGCTGGCGCGACGATTGTTTAATCAAGCGCCGAGCTCCGCACGACGAGCACCGGATTGATGAGCGGCCGAGCTGAAGACGGCTCGCATCACGCGATCAGGGCCGAAATCGGCCACATCTGCGATCGAGAGCCGCTCGGCGAGTTGCATCCGCGCGCGACTGACGCGACTCTTGACCGTGCCAGCCGGACAATTAAGGATTGCCGCCACTTCGTCGTACGAAAAGCCGAGCGCCCCCACGAGAATAAGCGCTTCGCGCTGGCCCGCCGGCAATCGATCCAGCTCTACCCGAAAGTTCTGAAATTCTACCCGACCGTATTGTTCGGGCTGCGACTTCAAGCTTTGGGCATATATACCATCGCTGTCTTGGAGCTCGCGGCCATTCTTACGACATTCGGAAAGAAATACGTTGCGCAGGATCGTGAAGAGCCAGGCCAACATATTGGTTCCGGGCTCGAACAGGTCAATTTTGGCCAGGGCATGCAAAAGCGTTTCCTGGACAAGATCGTCGGCGCGATCAAAATTACCACTCAACGACATGGCGTACGCACGCAAGCTCGGGACGATGGCGAGCATCGTGTCACGCATAACGGGCGACAAGGTCATCGACGAACCTCTTTATTTCGGGTCGTCAAAACTGACGATCTGCGTCTCTGATCGGTCCCCGTTGCGTCAAGATGGCACGCAGCTATTTTCCGGCACTTGATCCAAATCAACCCAAAATTAAAAAGCGCCTCGAAACCGCCGCCACAACCGGGCAATTTGTGAGCCCCGGACTGGAATTCCACCAAGCCCGCGGGCGGCGCCCTTCGTTACCGCCAACACACTCGTGGCGATGGCGACGCCCCGATGTGGCGACCAGGGTCGGTACATGCGCACCGCATCGCACCGCGCCGGTGCACACTTTCACGCCAGCCACGACAGCACCAGCGAAGTTGCGGTCTCGACTCTTATATGATGTCTCGTGCTGAACGCGGTTCTCTTGACAACGTTTATCTGGCTCGCATTCAAGCCGAGTAACTTTGTGAAAGACTGATGACCGTGAGGTCCGGTTGACAGATCCAATTGAATGTCTGGTGATCGAATGCTGAATGAACATACGACGCGAATAGCTTGCAAACTCCCCTCGACCATCACGGTCCTGTAGAACGCGCAATGATGGCCGCGGCGGACCCGCGTCCGTGTCAAGGCGGCCAACCCACGCCTGCTAACCCCTGTCACCCGGGTCTACCCTTCGTGGTGGCCAGGTGGATCTCGTGGAAACGACCATCTCAGGCTTCTGCTGCCGAACTTGGTTAGAGGAACGTCTCTGCACCTTGCACGCAGCGTTGAACCACCTGCGGTGGCTCCTGCACGGCGGATATCAAGCCGGCCTTGGACGATTGACACCGCGAAAAAAAGGTCGGCTTACTGCACTTCAGGGACGCATTCATGGATGCCAGGAAAGTCACAACCGCCGCGATCCAACTGACGACAGATTGGAGGCGATTGCTCCCGGGCCGAGTCCCTGGGCTGCTAGCAATCGCCTTGGCGCTGTTTATCGTGGCGTTGGCAGCGCTGAGCGTTAACCTGGCTCGGCTCAGAGCGAGCTTCGCCTGGGTTGAACATACCAACGAGCTGCTGCGTAACATCTCTGCTATTGAAACTGCTCTTCTCGAGGCGGAATCGGGAGAGCGCGGGTATCTTCTGACTGGCGAGCGCAGTTATCTCGACGCTCATGATCGCGCACAGACCCAGATTCTCCAATTGCTCGAGGCGGTGGGGCTACTGGTTTCCGACAACCCTGATCAGGTGCGACGCCTGAACGAACTCCACCAGAGCATTGACGAACGACTGGCAGAATTCAGGCAAGCCATCGAGGCAGGACCCGCGCACGTAAACGACGCCTTGACGATTTTGAAGACGGCTCGATCTCGGCAGTTGACGCCTCAGATCGAGGAAAAGCTGGGACAGTTCCGCAGGATCGAATTGTCTCTGCTCGAAGAGCGCCAACGAGGAGCCAATCGAATCGCCGTGCTGGCCACGTCTTTTGCGGCTGCAGCCGGGGCTTTGGCATTGCTCTGCGCCGCGATCGGGGCGTTCCTGCTGCAGCGACAGCGCAGCATAAGCCAACTTCGTGCCGCCAATAACGAACTCGTCAGAAGCCGAGACAACCTTAGAAGCCGAGAGGCTCATCTGGAAGCTATTCTCGCGACGGTCCCCGATGCGATGATTGTCATCGATGGCCAAGGCTATATTCAATCTTTCAGCGCGACCGCAGAGCGCCTTTTTGGGTTCACGGCCGACGAGGTCAGAGGACAGAATGTCAATGTGCTGATGCCTGAGCCCGATCGCCACCAACATGACAGCTATCTCGCTCGATACATCGCTACGGGAGTACCGCACATCATCGGCATTGCGCGTGTGGTCGTCGGTCGGCGCAAGGATGGTAAGACGTTCCCCATGGAGCTGTCGGTAGGCGAGATCCTCCTCGAAGGCACACGTCAATTCGTGGGGTTTGTCCGAGACCTGACGCAGCGCCAGGAGCGTGAACGGCTACTGCATGAGGTCCAATCCGAACTGATTCACGTCTCACGGTTGAGCACCATGGGTGAGATGGCGTCTAACCTCGCGCACGAGCTCAATCAGCCGCTGTCGGCCATGTCTAATTACCTCAGAGGCTCCAAGCGACTGCTGGAGACCTGTTCTGATGAAACTTCCGGATTGATCAGAGAGGCGTTGGACAAGGCTGCGGAACAGGCATTGCGCGCCGGTCAGGTGATTCGTCGCCTGCGCGATTTCGTTGCACGCGGAGAGACCGAAAAACGAATCGAAAGTATTGCGAGCCTTGTTCAAGAAGCCAGCACACTTGCGCTGCTTGCCGCCAAGGAGAAGTCGGTTCAGTTGACCTTGCAGTTCGATCCGACCGTCGACCTCGTACTGGTCGATAAAGTTCAAGTCCAGCAAGTCTTGCTTAATTTGCTGCGCAACGCGATTGAAGCCATGCAGACGTCGCCTCGCCGCGAGCTCGTTGTTTCAACCGCCCCAGCCGCAGACGGAATGGTGGCGGTTACTGTGGCCGACACTGGAGTTGGCATTTCGTCGGATGTCGCCTCCAAGCTATTCCAGCCCTTTGTCACAACGAAACCACGCGGCATCGGTATCGGTTTGTCGATCTCGCGTACAATCGTCGAATCGCACGGCGGCCAGATCACAGCCACGCCCAATCCCAAAGGAGGGACGATTTTCCGCTTTACACTTCGTGTTGTGGGCGCTGGGGAACTTGGCGAAGGCGAAGCGCCGCATGCGCGCCACTGACAGCCTCGGAGCGGTTACTATTCGAACCGCCGGCACTGTCAAAGAAACCGAAGATTGCGGGGCCGACGCCTTCAAAGGTCGAACGCCTGGTTGAGCATCGGCATCTCGACCTGCGTATTCTTCAGTTTGACCGCAAATTGCTGCATTGTGTCTTCCTCGCCATGGGTCAGGAATGTGCGGCGCGCACCGGTCTGTCTGTGCCAAGCGAGCAAGCCGGCTTGATCGGCGTGGGCTGAAAATCCGTTGATCGTCTGGGTGTGGGCGCGCACGGCGATTTCCTCGCCGAAAATGCGCACCGTCCTGGCGCCGTCGATGATTTGTCGGGCCAGTGTTCCTTTCGCGGCGTAACCCACGAAAATCACGCTGCACTCGGGGCGCCACAAGTTATGCCGGAGATGGTGGAGAATACGCCCGCCGGTGCACATGCCCGACCCTGCAATAATGATGGCTCTGGCTTTAATGTCGTTGAGTGCTACCGACTCGGCGGTTTCCCGCGTAAAGTGAAGTCCCGGCAGACTAAAGGGGTCACTTCCTTCTCGAAATTGCGCGGCGACTTGCGGTCCATAGCATTCGGGGTGGTGCACAAAAATCTCGGTGGCCGAAATCGCCATCGGAGAGTCGAGGTATACCGCCGTTTCCGTTGCGAGACGCCCCCGAGCGATCCCTCCGTGCAGGATAAACAGCAGTTCCTGCGCACGCTCCAGGGCGAATGCCGGAATGATGACGTTTCCCCCGCGCTTGAAGGTGTCGGCGATCGCCCCGAAGAGCTCATCGATGGAGGAGTCGAGTGGCTTGTGCAGCCGGTCACCATATGTGGTTTCCATCACTACGATGTCGGCGCGGGGTGGTGAGGCAGGCGTCAACAGAAGGGACTGTCCGGCATTGCCGAGATCACCCGAGAACAAGGCGCGGAGCGGGTCAGCACCCTCATCGAGCTCAAGCAAGATACTGGCCGAGCCAAGGATGTGACCGGCGTCGACGAACGTCGCGCGAATGCCTGTCACAAGCTCAAGGGGCTGGCCGTAGGATGCGGTGCGCCCAAAATATTCGAGACTGTTGAGAGCATTGGCGACCGAGTAGAGCGGTTCACCTGCCCGATGCTGACGGTTCTGGCGGGCGGCTCGGTGTGCCCGGTAACGTGCATCCTCCTCCTGCAGGCGCGCCGCATCCAACAGAACCAGCCGAGCCAGCTCGCGCGACGCACCCGTTGTGATGATTTCACCGTGAAATCCACGTTTGGCGAGAAGCGGCAAGCGACCGCAATGATCTAAATGCGCATGAGTAAGCAGCACGTAATCGATCTGGGCCGCATCGAAACCGAACGGGCCAGCATTCTCCTGATCGAGTTCCCGACCGCCTTGGAACAGTCCACAGTCGATTAGAATGCGGTGTCCCTCACACTCAATGAGGTGGCAGGATCCAGTTACGCTCCGGTCGGCGCCGTGGAAGGATAATCTCAAGACAAGCTCCTCAGGTCTTGTCGGGCTGATCTAGCGCAGAGAAGATGCCCTTCTGCGCCGAGGTCGGCCCCTTGATCGTGGATTAGTACTCGGAATTCGGTATGTCTGATTCTGGTAGAACGTCCGAACGGCATTCGCGGTCGGGCCGTCCCTCCCATGAGCCGACGATCGACCTGACACGGTTTCATGGCGGATGGCAAGAAGTCGACGCTGAGCGCCGGTCGACCGCGCGCGGGAGTTGCGAGGCATAATTCAAACGCGACGCCGACTGACGCGGTATCACCCGCTGCCCAGGAGTCGCTTTCGGCTGTCCAGCCAGCCGCTGTATTGTGACCACACCATTGGTCCCACGCGGGCGTGGGTCGTCGTACGGCAGCGACTTGTCGCCGCCATCCAGCGATCACCGCCTCGGCAACGTGATCGTCGCCCACGATCGGCCGCTGACCTTAAATCCGGGTCTGATCCGGCGCGTCGAGCGCGAGCAGGTGGCGCGGGGATCCGAGCGGGCGAAACTGAGCCAACGTCGCCGCGTCGATGCACTTTCGCCAATATTTGGTGCACAAAAACCAAGTGGTCGTGAAGTGAATATATGCAGTGATATAGCCTGGAAAATTTGCTTGCTCGGACATGTAGCCAAGTGTAACGGCCGATTCACGTTTTCAGTCAATCGGCGCGTCACATACAAACTCTACCTCACCGCGGCGCAGGAACGTGAGCTATGGCAGTGCCATAAGCCGCACTGCGCGGCCCGGCAGCATCAGCGCGGCTGTGGCTTCGTGGCGACACGAGACCAAGCGGCGGCGCTTTCGACGCTCGTTGACGGCCTCGAACTCTTGGATCGGCAACCGGCCTGGGCCGCAGCGCTCGAAACTCCATCCAGAGCCGCCTAAGCGGCTCTGATGGCAGCAGTTCATTGGAAAAGCTTCATCGCGTTGCCGATGGTCTGCATTACGCCCCAGGCGAGCGGAATGCCCACAAAGCCCCACGCGAGCACGAGTTGTAGCGTTGAGGTGCCATTCTGGTCAGTGTTTGCCATTGTCGTTCTCCTCAGGCTCCTGCCGGCTCTCCCGCGGCGGCGACCGCCACCTGGGCAAGTTCGGCTTCGTGATCACGCTTCATATGGAAGCGATGGTGCACAGCTTTGATCATCGAATTGCAGATGAAGCCGACCACCAGCAGTCCCGCCATGATGTACATGGTCGTGTTGTAGGCCTGCGCCTTAGGTACGCCCTGCTCGATCTGATACTCGCGAATATAGTTCACCAAAACCGGCCCGAAAATCCCCGCCATCGACCACGCGGTGATGAGCAGCCCGTGAATGGCGCCGACATAGCGCGTGCCGAACATGTCCTTCAGATAGGCAGGGACAGTGGCGAACCCACCACCATACATGCTCATGATCACGATGAAGCAAAGCACGAACGCGGTGATGTTACCAATCGACCCCGCCCAGGGCACCAGAGCGTAGAGCACGGTCCCGAGCGCGAAGAAGCAGAAATAGGTGTTCTTGCGTCCGATGATGTCCGAGGTCGACGCCCAAAAGAAGCGGCCGAGCATGTTGAACAGACTGAGGAGGCCAACGAAGCCGGCAGCAGCGGTGGCACTAACGCGGCCAGGAAACATTTCCTGGCTCATTGCGGACGCCTGACCAAGCACACCGATGCCTGCGGTCACGTTCAGGCACAGCACCCACCAGATCAACCAGAATTGCGGCGTCTTCAGTGCGTCATAGACATAGACATCGTCGGTGGTGATCAGCTTACTCGCCTGGACGGGTGGCGTGTAGCCTTCGGGCTTCCAGCCTGGAGCCGGAATTCGCACGATTGCCGCGCCGACCCAGGTGAAGACCAAATAGATCAGCCCGAGACAAATAAAGGCTTCGGCGACCCCCACATGCGTCGGCGTCGAGAATCGCTGAATCAGCCACACTGACAGCGGCGACGCAATGAATGCTCCACCGCCAAATCCCATGATCGCCATACCGGTCGCCATCCCTGGCCGATCCGGGAACCATTTGATCAGCGTCGAGACTGGCGAGATGTAGCCGAGGCCGAGGCCGCAGCCTCCCAAGACCCCGTAACCGAAATAGATGATCCAGAGCTCATGCAGGTATACGCCGACCGCCGAAACAAAGAAGCCCAGACTCCAGCATAGGCCGGCAGTGAACATCGCACGCCGCGGCCCGCCGTCTTCGACCCAGCGGCCGAATATGGCGGCCGAACCGCCGAGGACAAAGATCGCGATCGAGAAGATCCAGCCAAGCTCCGTGAGCTTCCAGTCCTCTGGGGTCGACTGCGTGATGCCGATCAATTTGGTCATCGGCAGGTTGAACACACTGAACGCGTAGGCCTGGCCAATGCACAAATGAATGCACAGGGCAGCTGGTGGCACCATCCAGCGGCTAAACCCGGGCTTGGCTATGGTACGATCGCGATGGAGTGGGCTGCGACCGGGCTTTTGCCGGGCGCGGCTTGCTTCTTCGGCACTCATAAGCATTTCCTCCGACGGAATTGGCGGTCCTGTTCGGACTCGCGGATTTACTCTAGCTGTTTGGCCCCGATTGTTTCAATTGCTCGACCGCCCGCCGGGCGACAGGTTCGAGGCCGGCGCCGCCAGCCTCGACATGGGCGAGGATCGCAGCCCGCATCCGAGGATCCCAAAATTTCATGATGTGATCAGCTGTTCCTGAAACGGCGTGCTCGGGCCCCTGGCTAGCGAAGAAACGGCCGATCTGATTAACCATGTAAACAAGTCTGTCAGGCGACATAGGCGACGGACTCTTTGGTAATTCTTTTGCCATGGGTGAAAATTTCGAAGCCATCGCTGCGTGCGATTGCAACGAGCGTGATGCCCGCGCATTCGGCCATGCGTACTGCAAGCGCCGTCGGCGCGGAAACGGCGACCAACAACGGCACATCGATGGCGGCCGCCTTCTGCACCATTTCGACCGATACTCGGCTTGTCAGCAGCACGATGCCGGCTCTTGCCGGGATGCCCTCGCGCGTCAGGGCACCAGCGAGCTTATCAAGTGCATTGTGCCGCCCGACGTCCTCGCGCACAGCGACGATCCCCGCGTCCGGTTGCCAGAATGCTGCACCATGGATTGCTCGCGTCTGCCGGTTGAGCGCTTGGCGTGACGCTAGTAAATCGAGTGCCCGCATAATTTCAGCAGGTGAGAAAATTTGCCCGTCGTGCACCCGTGATGGCGGCCGAATGGCTTCCTTGAGGCTTTCGATACCGCACAAACCACAGCCGGTAGGCCCGGCGAGATGTCGACGCCGTTTGCTCAATCTGGCCGCCAGCGGGGCACTCAGCCACATCCGCAGCTCGATTCCGGCATCCTCCTCGATAATCTTGAGATCGAGAATGTCTGCAGGCGAAGAGACGATTCCCTCGGTAAGGCTGAAACCGAGTGCGAAATCCTCGAGGTCCTGGGGGGTCGCCATCATCACCGCATAGGAGGTGCCGCCGTAGGTGAAGGCGACAGCGGTCTCCTCGGGAATGACTCGGTCACCGTCGGACAAACCCTCACGGCGCCAAGCAGAACGGAACACAGTGGTGAGCGGCTGCACCAGAGTCTACTCCGCAGCCTCGATCGTCGCAGCCACGCGACGACTGTTACGAACGAACGCATCGTATTGTTCTTGCCATTGGCTTGGACCGTTCGACAGTGACACCTGCACGGCGGTCACTTTGTATTCCGGGCAATTGGTTGCCCAGTCGGAATACTCAGTGGTGACGACATTGGCCTGCGTGTTTGGATGGTGGAATGTGGTGTAGACCACGCCCGGCGCGACCCGCTCGGTGATGAGAGCGCGCAGTGTCGTGTCGCCGGCACGGCTTGCGAGCTTGACCCAATCGCCATCGCGGATGCCCCGCTGTTCAGCGTCGTAGGGATGGATCTCGAGTCGGTCTTCCTCGTGCCACACAACATTGGCGGTGCGGCGAGTTTGCGCCCCGACATTGTACTGACTGAGAGTGCGTCCAGTCGTCAGAAGAAGCGGAAAGCGCGGGCCGGTTCGCTCGTCGGTCGCGATATATTCTGTGATGACGAACTTGCCCTTGCCCCGCACGAAGCCATTCATGTGCATCACCGGGGTACCGGCCGGGGCTTTCTCGTTGCAGGGCCACTGTACCGAGCCGAGGCGGTCGAGCTTCTCGTAATCAACGCCGGCAAAAGTTGGCGTGAGCTGCGCGATCTCATCCATGATCTCGGACGGATGCACGTAGTCCATCGCGAACCCCATCGCATTGGCGAGCGCCATGGTGATCTCCCAATCGGCCAGCCCGTTGCGCGGCGCCATGACCTTGCGGACGCGCTGGATGCGCCGCTCGGCGTTGGTGAATGTGCCGTCCTTCTCGAGGAAGGTCGAACCCGGGAGAAACACGTGCGCATAATTCGCGGTCTCGTTGAGAAACAAGTCTTGCACGACGACGCATTCCATTGCCGCAAGGCCGGCCGCGACGTGCTTGGTATTGGGGTCGGATTGGAGGATATCCTCACCCTGCACGTAGAGGCCCTTAAACGTGCCATCGACTGCGGCGTCGAGCATGTTCGGGATGCGCAGGCCGGGCTCGTTGTCGAGCGCCCTGCCCCACATCGCTTCAAACAGGGCACGGGTTGCGTCGTCGGAGATGTGACGGTAGCCGGAGAGCTCGTGCGGGAACGATCCCATGTCGCAGGATCCCTGCACGTTGTTCTGGCCACGCAGCGGATTGACGCCAACGCCGGGTCGGCCGATGTTGCCGGTCGCCATGGCCAAGTTGGCGATTGCCATCACGGCAGTCGAGCCCTGACTGTGCTCCGTGACGCCGAGCCCATAATAGAACGCGGCGTTTCCGCCGGTCGCATACAAGCGTGCGGCGGCGCGGATGGTTTCTGCCGCAACACCGGAAATTTTTGCGACTTCTTCCGGGCTGTTGCGCGGCTGGCTGATGAATGAGACCCAATCCTCGAACGCATCAGTATCGCAGCGTTCGCGTACAAATTTTCCGTTCGCCAGACCCTCGGTCACGATGACGTACGCCATGGCGCTGAGCACCGCGACATTGGTGCCCGGCAACAGCGGAAGATGATAGTCCGCCCGCACATGCGGGCTACATACGAGGTCGATGCAACGCGGATCGAGAACAATAAGTTTGGCGCCCTGGCGCAGCCGCTTTTTCAGCCGCGAAGCAAACACCGGATGGCCGTCGGTCGGATTGGCACCGAGCACGACGATCACGTCGGCGTGTTCGACCGAGTCGAAATCCTGGGTGCCCGCCGAGGTTCCGAACGTGGTCTTGAGGCCGTAGCCGGTCGGCGAATGGCAGACACGCGCGCAAGTATCGACGTTATTGTTTCCGAAACCGGCTCGCACAAGTTTCTGGACCAGAAACGTTTCCTCGTTGGTGCAACGTGACGAGGTGATGCCACCGATCGAACGCGGTCCATATTTGACCTGGATGCGCTTGAACTCCGCGGCCGTGTGGGCGATCGCCTCATCCCACGAGACCTCGCGCCAGGGCTCACTGATCTTTTGCCGGATCATCGGCTTGAGGATGCGGTCCCTATGGGTCGCATATCCCCAGGCGAATCGGCCTTTGACGCAGGAGTGACCGCGATTGGCCTTTCCGTCCTTATACGGAACCATACGCACCACTTCCTCGCCGCGCATTTCGGCCTTGAATGAGCAGCCAACGCCGCAATACGCGCAGGTCGTCACCGCCGAATGTTCGGGCGTTCCGATCTTGATGACGGATTTTTCGTTGAGCGTGGCGGTCGGACATGCCTGCACACAGGCCCCGCAGGAAACGCACTCGGAACCGAGGAAGGATTCCTCCATGCCGGGTGAAACCACAGAGGTGAAGCCACGACCCGCAATGGTCAGCGCGAACGTGCCCTGCACCTCTTCACAGGCGCGTACGCAGCGCGAGCAGACAATGCATTTGGACGGCTCATAGGTAAAATACGGATTTGATTCATCGCGGCCTGGATCGGGATGCTTATCGCCATCATAGCCGTAGCGCACGTCACGAAGCCCGACCGCCCCGGCCATGTCCTGCAATTCACAATCCCCGTTTGCGGAGCAGGTCAGACAGTCGAGCGGATGATCAGAAATATAGAGTTCCATTACGCCCTTGCGGAGCCGCTTGAGACGCTCAGTCTGGGTGCGCACCACGAGCCCGTCGGACACCGGCGTCGTGCACGAGGCCGGCGTGCCGGAGCGACCTTCGATCTCCACCAAACACAGGCGACAGGAGCCGAAAGCGTTGAGCATATCAGTTGCGCAGAGCTTCGGAATTTGGGTCCCGAACGTCATGGCCGCACGCATGATCGATGTGCCCTCCGGCACCGTCACCGGCACACCATCGATCGTCAGCGCGACCATCTTCTCGGACTTGGACGTGGGCGTCCCAAAGTCGACTTCCTGGACGAGCATCGGAGTCCTCCTTATTCGGCAGCTTGCAGGCGACGTCCCGCGGCACCGAAGTCGTCGGGAAAATGGGTCAGCGCACTCATCACCGGATAGGGCGTGAAGCCACCGAGCGCGCAGAGCGAGCCGAACTTCATCGTGTGGCAGAGGTCTTCAAGTAACTCGATTTGGGCGGCACGGTTTTCATTGCTGATGATGCGGTCGATGACTTCGATGCCACGGGTCGAGCCGATGCGGCAGGGGGTGCACTTGCCACAGGATTCGAGGGCACAGAACTCCATGGCGAAGCGGGCCTGCTTGACCATGTCCACGGTGTCGTCGAACACCACAATTCCACCGTGACCGATCAGACCGTCGCGGGCCGCGAACGCCTCATAGTCAAACGCAGTATCGAAAAGCGCGCGCGGAAAATAGGCGCCTAGCGGGCCCCCCACTTGGACTGCCTTTACGGGACGGCCGCTCGCGGTGCCGCCGCCGACCACGTCCACCAATTCGCCGAGGGTAATGCCGAAGGCGATTTCGTAGAGGCCACCGTATTTCACGTTGCCGGCCAGTTGGATCGGCATGGTGCCACGCGACTTGCCGACGCCGAAATCCCGGTAAAACGCAGCACCTCGCTCCAGGATCACCGGTACTGAGGCGAATGAGAGTACATTGTTGATGACTGTCGGCCGACCGAAGAGGCCTCGATGCGCTGGCAACGGTGGCTTCGCACGAACTTCGCCGCGCCGTCCTTCGATGCTTTCAAGCAGCGAGGTCTCCTCACCGCAGACATAGGCACCAGCGCCGACGCGCACTTCAATGTCGAAGGCAGACGCTGAATCCGCGACTCGCCCACCAAGCCACCCGTCGCGCCGCGCGCTGGCGATCGCCGCTTCCATTTTTGCGACCGCGTGGGGATATTCAGAGCGGATGTAGATGTAACCTTTCGTCGCGCCGACCGCGATGCTCGCGATCGTCATCCCCTCGATGAGGACGAAAGGATCGCCCTCCATGATCATGCGATCGGCGAAGGTTCCGCTGTCGCCCTCATCGGCATTGCAGACGACGTGTTTCTGCTGCGCCGACGTCTGCGCCACCGTGCGCCACTTGATGCCGGTCGGAAACCCGGCCCCGCCTCGGCCGCGCAAGCCCGACTGCAGCACTTCATCGATGAT
>Ga0187783_10000429_pt1 | contig 31056 bp, 25 predicted proteins | sample 1015_SJ02_MP02_2_FD_132471 | JGI IMG/M metagenome (GOLD analysis project Ga0187783, IMG submission 132471) | Tropical peat soil microbial communities from peatlands in Department of Meta, Colombia - 1015_SJ02_MP02_20_MG | ecosystem: Environmental > Terrestrial > Soil > Wetlands > Peat | place... | reverse complement strand
GTGCGCTAAGTGCCAGCCCGTCGAGCGTGAGTTTCGGCAACGTGGCGGTGGGCAGCACGAGCACAGCGACAACGGTTACGCTTTCCAATACGGGGACGGCCGCAGTTTCCATTACCGGAAGCAGCATCACCGGCGCGGGCTTCAGTATGAGTACTCTGTCTGCTCAGACACTCAATCCCGGCCAGACCGCCTCCTTTACCGTTACCTTTGCACCGACCACTGCGACGAGCGTTACTGGGAGCGTATCGGTCACCAGCAACGCTCCGGGCTCACCCCTCACGATTGCGCTGAGTGGGACCGGAACACAGGGTGCACTCAGTGCCAGCCCCTCGAGCGTGAGTTTTGGCAATGTGGCGGTGGGCAGCACGAGCGCGCCGACAATGGTCACGCTTTCCAACACGGGAGCGGCTGCGGTTTCCATTACCGGAGGCAGCATCACGGGTAGCGGGTTCAGTATGAGTAGTCTGTCTGCTCAGACAGTCAATCCCGGCCAGACCGCCTCCTTTACTGTCACCTTTGCACCGACCACTGCGACGACCGTCGGTGGGACCGTGTCGGTTACCAGCAACGCCCCGGGCTCGCCGCTCAAGATTGCCCTCAGCGGAGCCGGCACTCAGCCGCAGATTTCTGCCAGCTTGACAAGCGTCAACTTCGGGACCGTAACGGTCGGCAGCAGCAATTCGCTACCGATCACGCTCACGAACAACGGCAACGCGACTCTCACGTTTTCACAGATCACAGTCTCTGGGACTGGGTTCAGTCAGACGGGCCTTTCCATGTCGAGCACGATTGCGGCGGGCGCGAGTGTGACGCTCAATGCGGTCTTTACGCCATCCTCGGCGACGGCCGTGAGTGGAAGCATCACACTCGCAACGAATGGCACTCCCTCTCCCCTTGTAATTAATCTGTCCGGGACCGGGGCCGCAGTTGTTCTGTCACTCGGGGCCAATCCAACAAGTTTGGCCTTCGGGAATGTGACCGATGGCAGCAGCTCTTCCTTGACGACATCGCTCACCAACAACGGAAACTCGAACATCACCATTTCTGGCGTGAGTGTGGCAGGTGCAGGATTTAGCACCAGCGGCATTTCCAACGGCACGGTGTTGACGCCTGGGCAGTCGGCAACTCTGACCGTGACGTTTGCGCCCACAACGGCAGGTGCTGTGAGCGGCGCAACTGTGACAATCACGAGCAACGCGACCAACTCCCCTGCGCAGATCAGTTTGTCGGGTACCGGCACGGCGTACTCGGTTTTGCTCGAGTGGACAGCCAGCCCGACCGCCGGGGTAACCTACAACATCTTTCGAGGAACCAGCTCGGGCGGTGAGAGCACAACGCCACTGAACACGTCGTCGGTGTCCACAACTTCCTATACCGACAACAACGTGACCTCCGGCCAGACGTACTACTACACCGTCGAGGCCGTCGATTCAGCCGGGAGCAGCGCCCCCTCGAACCAAGCGGAGATGGCGATCCCCGCGCCTTAAGTCAGGTGATGACGCCAGGGCGGTTCTAAGGTGAACCGCTGCTTTAGTTGTTGAGGATTTCTGTTACCAGCCTCATTACATGCTCTGCGATCGCAGGGGCCGATGTCAGACCGGGCGACTCAATCCCCATCAGATGTACGACGCAGGGAAATTGAGGATCGCGTTCAATGATGAAATCCGCCATTCCTTTGCCGTGTGCTTGGACGGAAGGGGAGGAGGGAGCAATGAGCTTGGGACGAATGCCCGAATAGGCTGGAACCAGATCGGAGGCCACGATATCTGGCAACAAAAGTTGGGTGCTCCGCGCGAAATCATCGACCGATTCGCGATCGCTTTCGTAATCGTTCTTATCTTTGATATATCGCGCCGTTGGGCCCACCAGAACATTGCCCGACAGCGTTTTCGTAAGATGCGTACCCAGACTGAGTCCAGCCGCATGAGGCAGGGGGTAAACGAGCCCACGGACCCAATCCTGTTTGGAGCGCACAAGCTCGCAGTACTCGCCGCGAACGGGATAAATCGTATGGCGGGCCATGCTGGAGCCAAGCATGGCCGCGACATCGTCTGCAAAGAGTCCGGCGCTGTTCACGAGACTTCGCGTCTCGATTTCTCCAGCGGCACTGGTTACGCGGACTGCGTCACGCAACGGCTCCAGCCGTTCGACTCTGGCGTTTTTCAGAATATGTGCACCACGATCGGCGGCAAGGCGAGCAAAGGTTTTGACCAAATCCTCGCTTGAGAGGATGCCCGTGGAGGGAACTTCCAGCGCGCAACAGCCCTCGACGTGAGGTTCGCGCGCTCGAATCGCAGCTCGGTCGATCAGCCGGAGCCCTTCAACGCCGTTTGCGCCCCCATTTTCCATCAGAGCCACCAGTTCGTTTTCTTGCCCCGGAGACGACGCGACGACAATCTTGCCGATGTTCTTGTGAGGAACGCTATTTACAACGCAGAACTCATACATCAGGCGATTGCCCCGAACGCAGTGGCGGGCTTTGAGTGAGCCGGGCGGGTAGTAGATACCAGAATGAATCACGCCGCTGTTGCGCGTACTCGTGAGCATCCCAGGCCTTGGGAGCGCCTCGAGCACGAACACATGGTCCCAGCTGCTCGAAAGCGCGTAGGCAATTGCGCAACCTACAACTCCGCCGCCAATGATGATGACGTCTGCTCGATCCATCGCTAGGGAAATCCCCCGGGCGAGTCTACGAAGGTCTCTTCATCGATTCGGTCAGAATGGTGCACTTGACGAAGTTTAGCACGAGACCCGCTGCCGCCTTTTTTCAGGAATGGTCGGTGGAAGAACACCATCCCGCAAAGAGGCCGCGACACAGGGCTGCTGTCTCCCGCGGATGGAGCAGTGACTACAGAAAATGGGGTCCAAGAAAAAATGTGGCAAACAATAGGACAGGTCCAGCTGACCCTTTGGACAGTTCCCAGTCGTTGCCCTTTCTCTGTTCCTCCGTCCAGTAGAAAGCCGTTCGAGTGGCTCCCTACACTGACTCGCGATGCGAGCAAACCGAGACGAAAATCACAAGCAAAACCAACGAGCTGGAGCCATTACAGCCATTATTCTCTTACCTCTGGTCATCGTGGCTTCCATAACCCTGTCGAGCTGCGGGGTCACAACTGCGGGAGACTCGGCGAGCAGCCAGAGCGGGCTGGGTGCGAACCCGGTGAGTCTGAACTTCAGCACCGTTGTCGTGGGTAACAGCAGCTCACTGACGTCTACGCTGACGAACAATGGGAAGTCAAACGTCAACGTTTCTGAAGTGACAGTCACAGGTGCCGGTCTGACCGCCGCAGGCGTTTCGGGCGGCACCGTCCTTACGCCAGGCCAGTCAGCCACAATGACTGTCACATTTGCTCCGGCAGCCGCAGGAAGCTTGGCAAATGCGAGCGTCCAGATCGTGAGCAACGCTGCCAACTCACCGCTGACGATTGCGGTTTCGGGCACAGGCCAAGCGGGCAATTCAGAGGCAGTCCAGCTGTCGTGGACTGCCAGCACAACGGGTGGTGTTCTCTACGACATCTTCCGAGCAAACACTTCGGGGGGATACGGCACGACTCCACTGAACTCCTCGCCAATTGCGGCCACCACATACACAGATACGACGGTGGTCTCCGGCCAAACGTACTACTACGTGGCGACGGCGGTAGATTCGGAGGGCAGCAGCCCCTACTCCAACGAGGTTGCCGTCAATATTCCGTAAACAGTCCTCTGCCACACTCTCTTCCTCCGATTGATTGATCCTTCCCATCCCGTGTGTGGATCGAAGGATTCTCCTTTACAGCATCGAGCCACGATGGCTCTGGAGATCCTTCTTCGTACGATTGCGTTAGAAAAAGGCAGGTGTGATTAAGCTTTCAAACGCGCCGATTACGTGAACAAGTCCCACAAAAACACCAGCTAGCTAGCGTTTCTGAAGGGTGTCCAGCATGGCCGTAAAAAACGGCGTCAGCCGCTGTTCTTCATCGAGAGGAAGTGCCCGATGGCCTTCCGAATCGTGACTGATCAAGCCCGACGTCAAGACGGCTTTGACCTGGGGATGCGTTAAAGCGTTCTCGAGGTACCGCCGGCAAAGCTCCGCGACCGCCTTTTGCCGTTTTTGGCCACTGGCAGGATAATCGGTATCGTCGATGTCAAGCTCGGTGACGAAAACCTGTAGTTCGAGCTTGCCAACTTGTTTCAAAAATTCGTGCAGGCCGCGCCAGTCAGGCCACGGGCCAAATTTGGCCGTCAGGTGTGATTGAAGGCCCAGTGCATGAATCGGAATTTGGTTGGCGCGCATCCAGCGGAGAAGTGCGAGCGCGACGACGCGGCGCTGGTCGTTCTCGGGAGCGTCACCTTCGAGACCATAGTCGCTATAGATGAGGAGTGCTTTCGGGTCGGCTTTCGCGGCGGTGCGAAAAGCGATCGCGATATACTGCAGGCCAAGCAGCTGAAGCCAGGACGATTCTCGCATCCCGTCCGAGCGCCTGTCGTCCGGCTCGATCGCGTCACTCACGACATCCCACGAGTGAATGCGGCCAGCGTAACGTCCGGCGACGGTGCGGATATGATCTACAAGAAGGTGGGCCGCATTCTCCCGCGTTGCGATGCCCAACCAGGACGGTTGGTCCTCATGTGAGCATAGGGTGCCGCCACGAACGAGCAACGAGTTTCTGGCCGCGAAGGCCATTAGCTCATCACCATCAGCGAAATCAAAGCGCTCGCGTTCCGGGTGAATATCCTCCCAATTCATTTCGCTTTCGGGGGCGACAATGTCGCATTGCTCTACCAGGAATGTGGTGAGTGCTGCGTCGTGTAATTGTGAGTTCGAAACCGCAGAGCCGACAAGTACATTTCTCGCAGCGCCTGCCGCCCGAAGCGTATTCGATCCCTGAGGCACCAGTGGGGAGAACCGGTTACCGGCAAGAACGGCGGCGCTGAGCGAAGTCTTGAGAAAGTCCCTACGTTGTATTGCTTCTCTCACATGTGATTCCTTTGACTTCTAGCAGCGTTACAGATGGGCGCGATTATTCTAGCGGCAGGTGAGAATCGGCAACAGATTTTTGCGACGCGGAGAACGGCACGGCTGGCTGGAGCAGACCGGCGTGGTCGCACACGAAATTCCGGGAAGCGATGTGGCGGAGGTCGGGACGTGAGCACGCTTTTTCATGTTTCACCGTCCCATTGGACCGGTCTTCCACATCCCATAGATTCCTAAAACATTGCTTTTCGATCGTGTGACAGCACTGCCTTGGTTTGGTACCCTCGCCGCAGTGGTGTCCGCACATTTGCTGCCCAAATTGGTGTGCGCGCAAGGCATCGTGAGGCGGGGCGAAATGGAGATTCAGATTAGGCAGACTGTCGCTCACTTACTTCGGCGCACACTCTCCCCCACAACCTTCGAATTTGCTCGAATATGGTGGTGGCGTTTTTCGTTCCCCGCCAGACGGGTCTTCTCCCGGTTCGTTAAGCGCAAACCAGAAGTTCGCGGCTTTGGCAGCGGCGACGGCGCGTCGCACTTTGTACAGCAACTTCAGAACGTGAATGTGTTGGCTCCGACCGAGATGTGTCGCGTTATGACAAAGTACGGCAGTGACAAAGCTAAACGGCACAACTTCACTACGGTGTATTCGGTCCTATTCAAAGCGTTCCGCAACCAACCTGCTCGGATCTTTGAACTCGGCCTGGGTACCAATAATCCAGGACTACCATCTAGCATGGGGATTTACGGCCGCCCAGGGGCGTCTCTTCGGGGTTGGCAGGAACTGTTCCCCAATGCTCTTGTATACGGAGCCGACATCGACCGTAGCATTTTGTTTCAGGACGATCGGATCAAGACATTTTACTGCGATCAGCTCGACCCTGCCTCCATTCGTGAGCTTTGGTCACAGCCGGATTTGCAGAACGGCTTGGACGTCATTATCGAGGATGGTCTCCATACATTCGAAGCGAACGTCTCCTTCCTAGAGGGATCGCTCGAGCATCTGCGTCCGGGCGGTGTGTACGTTGTCGAAGATATCGATCAGTCTATGGTCGACAGATGGTGCGATCAGCTTGAAACGATTTACTCAAAACGATATCCCACATTCCTTTTCGCAGTTGTGATCTTGCCGAGCTCTCTAAAGCTTCCTGATAACAACTTGTTAGTCGTTTATCGGGGTACGGAATCTTCCGTATCGCGTAGCCTTCGAGCGAGTCCAGCCGCGGCGATTCAGATAAACGAACGGCAATGATAAGGATGCGTGCTCTTTTGAGCGACGACGGCCGATTTCTCCACCGGCGGGCGGTCCTCGCATCCCGGTTCAACGGTCCGAGCGCGGATAACCGCTATCGATGTTGATCCAAACACTGCCGCCAGCTACCCACAGAATCGAGAGCCAGATGTTTTCAAGTGACATGGCCGCGCCGCTCGCATGAATCAGGGCAACCTCAAATATGACGGGGAGCCCAGCCAATCCCAGCAGCCCCCAAAAAAGCAAGCTGGTCCAATGCCCCGTTATACTCCTCCAAGCGAATCCGACAAGGCAGCCTGCGGGAACGAAGACGAGTGCATAGAACACATACTTGTAGCCCTTGAGTTCGTGCGCTTTGATGCGGCGAACCAATCGGGCGAGGGCGGCTCCGGTGCCCAATTCGTATTCACGGCGGTATTCCTTGCCGTCGACGAAAAGGTTAAGGTTGGCGCTGTCGAACGTGAACAAGATGTCGCGCCTTTCATTCGCGGCAAAAACTTTGGGAATAAGCCAAGACATCACCAAAGACATCCTATCGTGCTGGACCGAGAGGGGCGTGCGAAACCAGAAGGCGAGGTTCGCTTCCCCTTGGAAAAGCTCCAGATTCACGGGCCCAGAGGGCGAGGAAAGCGAAACGATCCTGGCGTTTACTCGGCCAATTTCGGCAGGCTCGCAGACAACCCGGAACGAGAATTGTCCCGTCTTCTTCAAATCACCGACCAACGCCGGAACAGCACCCGGAGAAGTCAGCCAGGACGTTCCATCGAAGAAAGCACCACTTGGATTAGCCGAGATGGGCGCCTGGGGCGTCCAGGAAAGATCGGGGAGAAGCCGCCGCTCGTCCGAGAATGGGCCCGGTCCAATAAATCGATACGCGACGACGGAATCGCGGTTTGCAACACGCAGCCCTGATGAGTTGAGGGTTCGAGCGATTTTGGGAGACAGGGCACGATCCCATATTTCAAGTAGGAAGACCTGCCCCTTCCAGGCTGATGAGAAGCGACTTAACGCTGAGTTGCCGATCAGCAGGGAGGAGTCCGGGTTCCAATCGCTCAGCCGAGTCTCCTTTTGCAAGTGGAGAGTGACGGCGGACCAAAAGCCTATATAGACCAGAAGAACCGCAAGGGCTCGCTGCCAGCTCAGCCAAGCGCCCACCTTGTGCTCCACTACCGAGAACAGGTGAAGCACTGCGCCACCCCACAAATCGAAAAGCAAGGCCCCCACGAGGGCGCCGCACGAATTGGTAAGAATGTCTTCCCAGCCCGAGTCTCGAAAAGGAATGTAAATCTGGAGCAATTCCACGCCGTAGGAGAGCACGGCACCCGCGGCAAGAGAAAAACCAAGGGTCGCCAGCCTGGACTTGCCTCGTTCCCGAAGCTTCTCGGCAAGGCCGAACCCATACGGCACGAAAAGCAAAACATTCAGAAAGTCATCAAGGGCGCCGATCTCCTTTCCCCAACCACCCAACGAGAATGGGAACAGCGCACGCGGAAGGCGCCGAGCAAAGTCAAACCGAAACGGGTAGAGGGTTAGGACAAGAATTGCGGTGATAGCAAGAGTGAGGATTCGGTTGGACCAGCCGGAGGGATGAGACGGGGAGCTCGAGTTCATCGTGGCGATCGTGTCGTCCTGACGCGCTCGTCGGTCGCCGCCATCTCGATCGAGTCTAACATGAGTCCGGGATCATTGCCGCAGAAGTGGCGAGAGCCGTAGACAAGGTTGTGATCTGCCCAAATTCGTCTCCACGGCACGGAGCTTCGATCGACCGGAAATAAGGCCCGCTAGAGGCAATTCCAAGGGAGTAATGTCATTTGACATCCCGGGGTGATGCGAGTAACGTGGTGGGTAGTCCCCGCTCGAGGGTCCTCCCGTGTCGCTCGTCGATATCTACAAGAACACAGCCTATCTGGAGAAGAATCCTTCCTGGCACGTGGAGGAATCTCCGTTCAAGGCAAAGTACATCCTACGGCTGCTCGAGCGTCACAAGCTTTCGCCGGCCACGATCTGCGAGGTGGGCTGTGGCGCTGGGGAGGTGCTGAAGCAATTGCAGGACCGGATGGGCACGGGTCATGAGTTTTGGGGCTACGACATTTCGCCCGTCGCGCATCGGCTGAGCGAACCACGCGCCAACGACAAGTTGCATTTCAAACTCGCTGATCCCTCCAAGGAAAGCACGTATTACGACCTGCTACTCGCTCTCGACGTCGTCGAGCATGTCGAGGACTACTTCGGCTTTCTTCGCAGCATTCGGCCTATCGCGCGGCACAAGCTGTTCCATTTTCCGCTTGATATATCGGTGCAGGCGGTCATCCGCAAGAACGGTATGATGAAGCGGCGTCTGGATCACGCACACCTGCACTACTTCACCAAAGAGCTCGCGCTGCAATCCCTTATCGACACCGGCTACGAGATCTGCGACTACTCTTACCTGCCGCGCTCGAACGAAATCGGCCCGAGCCTGCTTCAAAAAGCCTTCCGATTTCCGCGAACCGCGCTCTACGCCCTACATCGCGACTTCGCCGTTCGGCTCGTCGGCGGTTACAGTTTCCTGATTCTGACTCAGTAGCCGTCCACCGTCGCGACTGCATCGCTACGCCTGGGCATTCGCAACAGCTGCGCGGAGCTGAGTACGCCAATCGCGCAGACGAATACCAAAGATCTGCTGCAACCGCGCATTCGACAGAACAGAATAGGCGGGACGACGCGCCGCCGTCGGATAGTCCTTCGTGGCGATCGGAGAAATGCGCTTGACGACCGGTGGGCGTCCATTGGTTGCTGCCGTGATCCAGCCGACGCCGTCGGGAGCATGCCCTACCTCTTCGATGATTGCGTTGGCAAACTCCCACCAGGTCGACTGGCCCGCTGCTGTCATGTGGTAGATTCCGCTAGACTTTGAGAAAGGCACGGCACCTCGGCAGCGCTCCCATTCCTCGAGGATAATCTGCGCCGTGGCTCGCGCGATTTCACGACTCCAGGTGGGAGCGCCAACCTGATCCGCCACAATGCGGAGTTCCTCGCGCTCGGCGGCAAGCCGCAAAATCGTGAGGAGAAAATTCCTGCCTTGCGTGCTGTATACCCAAGCCGTTCGAAAAATTAGATACAGGCCGCCCACATTCTGAATTCCATGCTCGCCGGCGAGCTTCGTCTTTCCATAAACGTTGATCGGATTTGTTGGGTCGTCCTCCTTATAGGAGTCTGTCTTCAGGCCATCGAAAACGTAGTCGGTCGAATAGTGGACCAAAGCCGCGCCAATGCGTCTCGCCTCCTCTGCCATCACCCCGGGAGCCTCGGAATTGACGGCGCGAGCTGCGGCTTCGTCGCTCTCGGCTTGATCGACGGCGGTGTAGGCTGCTGCGTTGATGATCACCTGCGGCTGGAAGTGACGGATCACTCGGCGAATGCTCTCCCAGCTCGTGAGATCCAGCTCCTGCCGACCCAAGGCCAACAGCTTGCTTGAATGGGCCAGGATCCGCTCCAGATCCCTCCCCACCTGGCCGTTCTTACCCGTAAGCAGAATCCGAGGCTTCATCCCTTTGGATAGCGGGGAAGAAATTCGAGGGGAACGTCGGCAAGTTTTGGATATCTCGAATCCTTTTCAGAGATGAGTGGATGGGCGATGCCCCACCCGATGCCCAGATCCGGATCGTTCCACCGGATCCCATGCTCATCCTGCGGATCGTAGAAATCACCGCACTTGTAAAGGAATTGCACAGGGTCGGTCAGTGCCAAAAACCCGTGCGCGAACCCGGCGGGAATATAGATTTGATTGTGTTCCTCGGCAGACAGGAGCACGCTGGTCCATTTTCCAAAGGTCGGCGAGCCTGCACGGATATCGACGGCCACATCCAAGGCTTCACCTTCGACGACGCGGCATAGTTTTGCCTGTGGATGCTGGAGTTGGTAATGTAGTCCGCGGAGGGTGTTCTTCACCGAGCAGGAGTGGTTATCTTGAACGAACCGAGTGGTGATGCCCAACTCGGCGAATTTCGCCTGATGGTACGTCTCGATAAAGAAACCCCGCGCATCCTGATGCAAGTTTGGGCGTATTTCCCAGACGCCGGGAAGCGTTGTCTCAAACCGCTGCAAGAGAGCCCTATCTAGGCAGTTCGCCGAGCCAGTCGAAGAATGATTTCGTCTTCCCTAGCCACAAGCTCCGATAACAGGCACCTTCAGTTCGCCGCAGATTCCGGCACCGGCTCAGAGACAGCGCGGAGAGAAGAGTCGCGATTTTCGTAATACTTTTCGTAGTAGGTTCGGTAGTTTCCGTCGCGGACTCCCGCCAGCCAGTCGCCGTTTCTCTTGTACCACTCAACCGTCTGGCATAAACCGTCGTTCAGCGAAATCGCAGGCCGCCAGCCGAGCTCTTTCTCGATTTTGGTGCACTCCAAAGCATAGCGCCGGTCATGGCCCGGCCGGTCGGTTACGTAAGAAAGCAGTGTTTCCGGCTTGCCGATTCGTTCAAGCAAGCGCCGAGCCATGCTGAGATTATCAACAATATCTCTGCCACCGATGTTGTAAATCTGCCCGATTCGTCCGCGCTCCAAAACAGCAAGGATTCCCCGGCAATTGTCTTCGACGTGAAGCCAGTCTCGCTGTTGTTTGCCATCGCCATAAATCGGCAGCGGCTTATCGTCAAGTGCATTGGTAATCATCAGTGGAAGAAATTTTTCCGGAAACTGGTAAGGACCATAATTGTTGGAAGAGCGCGTGATCATAGCGGGAAACCCGTAGGTGCGCACGAAAGACAGCACCAGCAAGTCCGAAGCCGCCTTCGAGGAAGAATACGGACTGCTTGGCTGCACCGGAGACTTTTCGTTGGCGAAGGTCTCGGGTTCGAGGTCGCCATATACCTCATCGGTGGAAATATGGACAAATCGCGGGACGCCCAGCTTCCGCGTTACCTGAAGCAGTACAAACGTGCCTTTAACGTTGGTCTCGATCGTGGCAGAAGGTTCATAAATGCTGCGATCAACGTGCGATTCTGCCGCAAAATGAACGACGGCGTCGCAGCCGTTCATGGCCCTTTCGACCGCTGCTGCATCGCAGATGTCGCCTCGCACGAAACGATACCCAGCGTCGGCAGCAACTGAGTCGAGGTTGGCCAAGTTTCCCGCGTAAGTAAGCTTGTCGTAATTGACGACCGCGTAGCGGCCATTGAGGTTCAAAACGTGTCGGATGAAATTCGAGCCGATAAAACCGGCACCGCCAGTTACGAAGATCTTCATCGAACCACTTCTTGTGGGGCTCTGGCCCTTGCGCCGAGGTTCATTTTGTTCGCGCCGGTTTCGGCCACGAGTGTGTTGGCCCGAAGAAGTGATTCGAACGTCCCGGCATCGGTCCACCAACCCTCAAGAATGTCGAAGGTCAGCCTGCCCTCATCAACGTAAAAGTTATTCACGTCGGTAATTTCGAGTTCGCCCCGGCCAGATGGCTTCAGGCGGCGGATCTTCTGAAAAACGCTGGCGTCATAGAGGTAAATCCCAACGACCGCGTAGCGCGACTTGGGCGCCGTGGGCTTTTCTTCGATGCCAACAACGCGATCCCCCCGGATCTCCGCCACCCCGAACCGGTGGGCATCCGATACTTCCTTCAACAGAATCTTGGCACCATGTTTCTGCTGTTTGAAAGCCTCCACGGCCTGGCAAATGTTGCCTTGGATGATGTTGTCGCCAAGCACAACGCAGATCGGCTCATCTCCGGCGAAATATTCCGCCAACCCGAGCGCCTCGGCGATCCCGCCCTCACCCTCCTGATAGGTATAGTGTAAGTGCTTCAATCCAAAGTCACGGCCGTTCCCAAGTAACCTCAGAAAATCTCCGGCGTTCTTGCCGCCGGTGACCAGCAGAATCTCCTCGATCCCTGCGTTTACAAGCGTCTGGATGGGGTAGTACACCATCGGCTTGTCGTATATGGGGAGGAGATGCTTATTTGTGACGCGGGTCAGGGGATTCAACCGGCTCCCCGTTCCTCCTGCCAGCACGACGCCCTTCATGCCTTTTCTGCCCTCCCAGCGCTACACCATCCACAGGCAATGCCGACTTTCCGAAGTGCGTTGGCCCGTCTCAATTGTAAGCCCTTATCTTAGCCTCTGAACACCCTTGCAGGCGAAGGTAATCGTAATGCACGTGGGGGACCAAAGAGTTGCCTGCCCAGCCGCCAACCACAGGTAATTTGCCTATTACCAGCAAGTTCCGGAGTCGTTTCCGTGCGTTGAACGCAGCTCGGGTGTGATCGGTGAAAATGGGGAACCGACTTCCCTACATTCCCATCTGGTTCTCATGGCAGGCGATTTCCCCCGAGGCGTTGTGGACGGGGCTTCCTGCTTTCGCTTCAAGCCGATTGAGATTTACGTCGAAGGGGGAAGCGCGGAGTAAGACCGACATCACCAAACGAGCGCGAAGGCGCGGGCATTCACCTCCGGGAAGGCCACCAGGGAGCGCGGTGCCAATCAGCCAGAATCATCAGCCCGAAAAGCACAGCGAAACCCAGAACAGCAAGGAGGACCACCTTGAGCCACTCATAGCCTTGCCAACGTTGTGCCATCTGAGTATTCAGTTATCGCATTTTGTACGACGCTCCCCGAGGGAAGGCACGATATAGCGTCTTCGAATTCATGTAAAGGTCCTCCTCGCGGCGACTTTCACGGACGACCCTATTGGACAGCGCACTCTCGTCTCACAACACCCGAGGCTGGGCGTTGTGGACCTGACGCCTTCGCGCGTCGGCCACAGCATGCTGGCCCGAAGACGGCGACCCAAGTTGCATTTCGCAAAAAGCATTCGGAAAGCCCGGGGATTTTTCTATCGGCACCCATAATTTCGCAAACGCGCCAGCCATTCGCTTGCCTCGAGATTATGGTTTTTTTGAGCAGCCAGCAGCAAGATTCGTGCCTGCTCGCAATTCTTCGGCACTCCGCCTTCTCCTCGCAAATACACACCAGCCAGTTCCACTTCTGCGTCGCTATTCCCCTTCCCAACAGCCACCCACAGCAATTGCATTGCTAGAGCCCTATCTTCCCGGCCTGTTCCTTCTAGGTGCCTCCGCGCTTGCGCCAACTCGCTCTCGCCATTGTCGCCTCGCGCGAACGTTGCACCGCGGCGCTCTGTAGACGGGAGGTTACTCGCATGAACGGGCGCTTCGGCCGCGTGGGAGCCGGTATCTAGATCGGTGCCGCTCGCGCCCGCTGACATGCGTGTGTCGGTCGATTGCGGTTGCTCAACCGGGGACGTCGGCACCTGCTCGCCACTTGCCTCTGGGTTCGGTCCCGCATGGCCAGAGGAGTCGGGAGTCTCAGGGAGCGTTGTACGCGAAACAGGGTTCGTCGGTACCTCCGCCCCTGTATCCTCCCCCATCGCAGGTGGCTGTGCCGATGCCTTCGATTGTTGCCCGGAAATCGATTCCCCTAATCGGATCAGGAAATCACCCGTTCGTCGGCGGTTGCCGAAATACAAAACTCCACTGGCCACTAATAACAACGCGACAACGAGTGAAACGGTGAGGCCATATCGGTTCCCTTGTGATTCCTCCGGGCTGGACAGCGCCGAGTAACTCCATGGCGATGAGTAGATGCTTGCGGGCGAAGTCGCTACAGGGGTTGAAGCGCTGGGACTCGTGCCATCAGCAGGCAGACCCAGGCCGAAAGCCGATGCGAAAGAAGTCCTGGCGGCTCCGGGGCTGACTGGAACCTGCACTGGCGCCTCTGGGGCGCGCTGCCGGACCGAAAGGGAAAAATCTCCCCCGCCCCCAGTTGCCGAACCATTTAATGAACTTCCGTCGCATTTGGCGCCGATCGCATTGTGGAGAACCGGATTGGCCTTCAGCCCCGACGGCCGTTCGGCATCGGTCGCAGGCGGCAGATACTGACGCAACCACCGCTGAATTTCCTTTCGCACCTCTACCGGGAGATTGCTGAACCGCAATCCTCCTCTTTTTCGCGTCTGATCGAGCCACACGACTTGGCCGGAGATTTCAATATCCTGGATAGGGGGAAGTGAAAGTCGGAAACTCAGCGAATCGGCTGCTTCCACCCGATCAGCAGCCTGGAAGCCTAAGCCCACGGAGGAAACATCCACTACGATGCCGCCGTTACCCGACTGGAAATTCATGTACACAATTTCGTTGGGAGCGATGTGTGCTCGTTGGCTGCGCCGCCGGTCCGTCGGCACTACCGTATCCACCAAGCGTTTGTCATCATTCCAGGAAGTCGTCATCGGCTACTGTTCCGTCAACAGAATTTCGTCCAGCTTGAGATTTGATACCAAGCCTACTTGAGACGTTGTCTCGGAGTGTTCCTTTGGGCGTCCGTGGGAACTTGGGATCAGAATAAATTGATAAGTCCAACAGCCCGCTTAGCAATCGCTCTAGAAAATGGGCCTGGAGCTCTAGTCGGTTTGGTCACGGGGCCTCCGATCGCAAATTCTCATATTGATACACGATACAGCATGTCGCGGAGGCGCAGCAATCCCAAGCTGTCACGGTGCCGGAAGCGGGCACGGCGGCAGGCTGCATCGACATTTCAAAACGGATATGAAAGCGATTCGCACTCTCGGGGAATTCGATTTCACACGCGGCCTTCTGACTCCGTGCCGGGGTAACTCGTAGACACCCTCCTGCTTCCGGAAGTCATTGACCGTATTTCACTTACATTCAACTTCCTCTGGTGGCCTGCGCATCGAAGTTGGCCGTCGGAATGCTTGCTAATCGGGCATGCTGTCTTTGGGAGACCCAGCCCCTTCCAATATGGCCATGGCGAGTCCGTCGCCAGAGCTTTCAATCATTATTCCTGCTTACAATGAGGAAAAACGCCTGGGACCGACGCTGGAGCATATCCGAGCCTATCTCGCAACACGCCCCTTCGGATTGGAGCCACACGAGATTGAGGTGGTCGTGGTGGACGATGGTTCGGTCGACGGAACGGCGCCAGTGGTTCAGAATTACACCGATCGCTTTCACTCGTTGCGGCTGGTTTCGAATGGCATAAATCGCGGAAAGGGATACAGCGTTCGGCACGGCATGCACGAGGCCAGAGGGCGCATCGCGCTTTTTGCGGACGCCGATATGTCCTTGCCGATCGAGGAAGCGGAAAAACTCCTGTCCGCGATTGGAGAGGGAAATGACATCGCCATTGGCTCCCGAGCGATACAGCGCTCGCTGATGGAAACGCATCCTCCACTGACGAGAAGAATTGCAGGAGCGGTCTTCAATTTTCTGGTGCGGCTCCTCATTGGATTGCCTTTTCACGATACACAGTGCGGCGTCAAGGCATTTGTGCTCGACCGCTGCTGGACGATCTTCGATAGTCAGCGGGTTGAACGATTCGGTTTTGATCCGGAAATTTTGTTTCTCGCGCAGCGGCAAGGCCTGAAGACCGCCGAGGTCGCGGTGCGGTCGTCGCATGATCCAGCCTCGAAGGTTCGAGTCTTGCGGGACGGCGTGACGATGTTCTTGGATATTCTTCGCATTCGATGGAATTGGACCATGGGTCGTTATCCCCAACTCGAAATGTTCTCGAGCACGTTGACGGATAGCCGCACTATTCGTCCAGCCGCTCCCGTACTTGATCCCGCAGCCGAGAAATCTACAGGCAAGAACGTGCGCGTGATCTGGTCGGGGATTTCTGCACGAAGCAAAGGGGAAAGGAAGGGGAATCCCCCTGTCATCGGACCAGCTTCTCTGTAACAACCTCAGAGCAGGTCTACACGCATTTGACTTTTTCAAAATCCAGGATCATGGCACGGCCGGAACGAATTTCAATGCATCATCCGAGGCGGTGCAAGTCGAGCGCTACGCCAATCGGCGTTGTAACTATCGAATTGCGGCCGGTTGGCCTCTGTGTACTAAATGCTACCGCCCCGACCGATACCTACATCTTCAGCCTAGTTTCAATGAATATAATGATTCAAAGGCACCGCATGAGCGCATCGGCGGGGCGGGAGAGTGTGATGGACGATGCGCCTCGCATGCGGTGCAAGAAACGACGCGCCCGAGATGAAAATGAGATTTAACTGGAAAGTTCCCCTATCGATTCTTGTCTTCGCTGTTTGCGTGGGGCCGACCTTTGTCAGTTACAAGCCCTATGCCTTCGCATTCGATGACGGAGATTATCTGTGGAGGTCTATCGCAGTCAGTAGAGCTTTTTGGTCAGGAAATAGACATGCACTCGGCCTAGCGATGCGCGGCATTCGACCCCCGATCATGACGATGTTAGGCCTGCCGTGGGGAGCTCTGGTCTCGTGGGACGCCGCCGGGAAGTGCTTCCTAACTCTGGCGGCACTCACGGCCGTGCTTGTTGCTTTTTGTCTGTTTCTGCTGCTGCGTGTGGGAGTGAAGCCATTGTACCTGGCGATCGCCGGTGTATGCGTGTTCGCTGCCCTGGGCCCGTATCCCAAGGACACGCAGACTCACTTTGAAGCGACGGGATTCCTGGCGGATTCCATTTTCGCGTGGAGCGCGCTGGCCGCAATCTTGCTGATTCCATATGAGGCGGCCACGCAAGCCTCCTCGACCAAAGACGATGTCGTCAGAGGCATTCTGTGGGGAATGATTTTTTCGCTGGGTGCGATTACCAAAGTAAGTTTCTTGTACTTTATCGGACTTATTATTCCCATTTTATTGGTGATGAGAGCGCGGCGCGCGGGGCTTGTGAGCGCTTTCGTATCACTGACCTCGCTCACTATATGCTCATTACCTGTGGCCATTTACTGGGTTCGATACGGACTCCCCGCGCTGAAAAATGGCTGGGCGTCATCGTTCGGGCATCTTGCGACGTTCTACGACGTTCCATTCTGGCAATTTTGGGGCGCCACGATCCGCGAATCGCCAGGTTTGCTGCTGTCTGGGGTATTTGCAATCGCCTGCATCGTCGACCGGATCGTCAAACGACGTAATTTTGCGTGGGACATCAACCTCTTAGCGTTTCTCATCATCATCGGCTACTGCGCAATTACGCTCTCAAGCAGCAACCGGGAGCTTCGGTATTCATATGTGGGCGTGATCGGACCGCCCTTTCTCATTGCGATTCTCATGTCCGAGAAATCGCGTGCGTTGTCCCGTGACTCGGCGACCATCGCCGCCGCGCTGGTCTTCAGCTGTTTGGCCATCGCAGGTATCCCGACCCTGCATCGCGCGGACATGCAGAACATAGCGAGGAGCGAAGTGGTCTTGAGGGAAGCTGCGCAATCAAACGCGAAGCGCGTTCTGCTAGCTACGGACAGCCCCTCGTTGAACCTGTCCCTACTGAAAGTCGCGATCGAGCTGTCGCCGTCGCGGCCTACCTTCGTTGCCGACACACTCGCGTGGTGTGCCGCGAACGGCTCATCCATTGACGATGATTTCCGCGCGATCGATGACTCTGATCTGATCGTTTTTCAGAACAGAGAGGTATTGGATCCGCCATTCACGAATCAGCGGGTTCCCGAATATGAGGGATATACTCGGCAACACTTTGGGAATGTGTCGATGACAGCAGTGGGGGATATGCGATTCTACGGTAGGAACGGCTCAGTTTCAGCGGAACCCATGGAGGCGGCGGACCCCTGAACTCGAGATAACGACGGGCCCCCGGGTTGATGGAAATCTGGCAAATTGCCTCTGTCTCCCACAATCAGCCACGGTCTTGGGCGACATGCGCTGTTACGACTCCCTAATCGAAAACCTGGACCTGCGGAATCGGCACGACAAACCGACCACCCCACTCCCTGATGAAGGCATTTTGCTTGATGATTTCGTCTTTCAAATTCCAGGGAAGAATCAATAGGTAGTCCGGGCGAGTTTCGCGAATCCGTTCCGGCAAGAAAATGGGAATGTGCGTGCCGGGCAAAAATTTGCCTTGTTTGTGCGGATTACGGTCGACTGTGTAGTCGATAAAGTCGGTGCGAATGCCGCAGTAATTTAGCAGCGTGTTGCCCTTCCCCGGGGCACCATACCCAACGACGGTTTTGTCCTCGCGCCGGGCACGAATCAAGAAATCCAGCAAGTTACGCTTCGTTTCCTCCACCTTTCTGGAAAATCGCGAGTACGTTTCTAGCCGGTTGACGCCGCCAGTCAGTTCCCGCGCACGGAGCGCCTCGAGCCTTTCGGTGACCGGCTTCGAGGTGTCCTCGATATGTCTGCCATAGATTCGCAGAGAACCCCCGTGCGTAGGCAATTCTTCGACGTCGAATAGTACAATCCCGTGCGCCGCAAAGATCTTTTCGGCCGTCCAGAGTGAGAAATAGGAGAAGTGTTCGTGATAGATCGTGTCGAACTGGTTTTCCTGCATGAGCCGCATCAGGTGCGGAAACTCGATCGTAATGGTACCTTGCGGTTTGAGCAAAATCTTCATGCCAGCCACAAAGCTGTTGAGATCCGGCACTTGCGCCAACACGTTGTTGCCGAGCAACAGATCCGCCTTTGTGCCCTGAGTGGCGAGTTCACCAGCCATCTCTCGCCCGAAAAACTTGACGAGTGTCGGAATGCCTTTCTTTATCGCAACTTCGGCAACATTCGCGGCTGGCTCAATGCCAAGCGTCGGGATGCGTTTCTCCGCAAAATACTGGAGAAGATAACCGTCGTTGCTAGCCAGTTCAACGACCAGGCTCGACTCGTTCAATCCGCACCGCTCAACAATCATATCGGTGTAGTTCTTGGCGTGAGCGAGCCAGGTATCGGAGTAGGAAGAAAAGTACGCGTAGTCAGTAAATATGCGATCCGGCTTGACATACTCTTCCAATTGAACGAGAAAACAGTCGCCGCACACGCTGACGTGGAGGGGATAAAACGGCTCCATGTGATTCAGATCGTCCGCACTTACATAACTTTCGCACAAGGGCGACATCCCCAGGTCCACAAACGTTACCGAAAGAGGCGCACCGCAGAAACGACATGGGAATTTCGTGACTGGATTCATCGCGCTTCCTTAGGGAGTGAGACCTGTACAGCACGCTCCAGAAGATGCGGATTGATAGCCCCCCATCGATTCTGCGCCTCTAAGGCCGACAGCACCCGTCTTCCCTCTTTTCGGAGCACCGCGAAAGGCCGCAGTGAGACGGATCTTTCACCGACCCGCTTCGCTCCGGTCTACGTTATCGAACATGACCGTTTTCGGAAATGCGGCGCGTGAGAGCTTTTGAAGCATAGAGCGTGCCGGAAACAAACTGCATCAACGGCCCGAAACTCCAAGCGCCCGGTGCACCCAAAATGTGCAAGCCGGGTACCGACGTCTCGAGGCCCGCCGTCAGGATGGGGTAGCCGTTGAAAGTGCGAATGGAGCTTGCTAGTTCGGGAGCCAAGAATTTGTACCTGGAAACATCAATGCGATAGCCGGTTCCAAGAAAAATGTGATCGGCCGTTCGCTCGCTTCCATCATCCAGACGAATCTTCATGCGCTCTCCGATCGCAGCAACGGAAACGACCGAGCGGCCCAGGTGAATAGGAACATCTTTGAGCCGAGGGACTAGCCAACGCGATCCGGCGGGGCGGATGGAACGCTTTCGCAGCCGGTTCTGAAGACCACGAGGCAACCGCCTGAGGAGGTCCGGACGGGCCATCAGCTGACTGATCCCCGCCGGTCCCACATCGGTCGGGGCATACAGAAGTTGTTTCGTCATTTTGCCCAAGCGGTAATGGAGTGTGGTCGAAGCCCATCCCTGCAACCAATTGATGATGCGGGAACGCACAATCACTTCAACAGCGGCACCGTTCTCGTGGAGCAATGCAGCAGACTCAAGCGCGCTCTGCCCACCACCGATCGCCAGGACCTGTTTGCCCCGAAACATTGAGAAATCTGAATGCTTCGATGTATGCGACACTAAAGAGGAAGGAAAACCTGCGAACTCGGGAGGCAGCCACGCGAACGAACCGATACCCGCCGCGATCACGGCACGCTTCGAAGTGATCTGTTCGCCGTCGGATAAGGTAGTTCGAAAGCCCTTGGGATCCGACTCGATTCTCGTGACCTCCCTTCGATCCAAGTACGGGTTGGCCTTGCGCTGATACCACTTTCCGTACTGAATGAATCGGTCGAGCGGCACCGGTGTGTGGAAGTGGTTGCCGCACTCCATTTGGTAGTTCTCCAACGTCAGGGCACGTTGCGGGTCCGCCAACTGGGTGGCTGTCCATGCCGAGCGAAGAAACATCCCTCGTGGCATGTTGTGTTCCCAGAAAGACATTGGCTCACCGAACAGACGCAGTTCGAGTCCCTGGATCTGCCTCAAGTGATGCGCAGCGGTCAGCCCGTAGGGACCAGCACCTAAAATAATGACGTCACAAGTGGTCATGGTTGTTTACCAGCTATGCCTCTAAGGTAACCTGACACAAGTCATTGAGAAGACAGACTCAGACTGCCATCCTTTGTAGCATGTCCTTGGTTTCAGCTTGTCCTCTTGGCTTGACTTGTTGCGAATGGTTCACTGCCCGAGAATTCTTCCAGACGGGCCCTGTCGCTCCGGGGAGAACGGCATTGGTGTGACGGACCTGGCTACAAGCCTCGTTTCAAGGCGAGATAGGGAACCAGAAGGACTTCGGCCAAGCCCGGCAGCGGATCCTCGCGACTGAAAACTGCTTCCACGCTGCAATTTCTCAGGGACTGGATGTAGGACTTGAGAGCGAGGTCGCCCGCAAGTAACCCCATGCAGGCTGCGGGCAAATCTGTCGTCATTCGCACCCAGCCAATACCTGATTGGCTCTTGCAGCGCACAACGGGCAAGCCAACCTGGTCTGAATACAACATATAGCAGAAGTCAACCCCAGAGCGAGGCCCAATGCTGTGATATCCCCAGGTTCGGGCATTTACGTCGAGCAGTTTGTATTGAGAGTCTCGCGGGTCCAACTTGTACTCCACCTCGACCAGACCGTAGTAATTGATGGCTCGCAAGAATCGCTCGGATAGCTCCTCCAAGACCGGCACCTCGACACTCTCCACGTAGGTGCTGGCTCTTCCGAACTGAAGCGGATGCTGGCGCCACCGCCGAACCACCATCTTGCCGATCGGCTCGCCGTCGCGAAAAAAGGCGCAATAGGAAAACTGCTGGGTACCTCCGCCGGGAATCAGTTCCTGGACCATGACCTCGCCCGGGCCTACGAGGGCCGCTGCCTTCTGAAACAGGGTCCGCAGTTCTAGGTGGCTATCGGCGCGCCAGGCTTTTGCCTTTGTGGCGTAAATGAAATGCTCCTTAATAGCGGGCTTGATCGCAAATGGTGGTCGAAGACCATCCAGCTCACTCAGCTGATCGATGTTCATCGGGTACTTGGTGATCGGAGTGGGTATCGAAAGCTCCTGCGCCAGCCGATAGGCGTTCCTCTTATCCCAAGCCCACTGTACACTGTCCCAGTCGGCCGTGGGCACGCGAAAAACCTGAGCCAGCTCGCAGCGGTTGCGAGAAAACGCGGCGACCAACTCTTCGCGCGTTGGATAAAGAACCCAGCCTTCAAGTCCGAGGCGGCTTCCCATCTCCAACAGATAATCGACGGTGGGTCGTTCTTCGCGCAGTCGAGCAACTTTTACGAAGTGCGTGCAGTAGCGGGAAAACTGGGAAATGGAGAATTCGTCGTCTACGACACAGATGGGCACCCCGCGCCGGCCAAGGCTTCGGGCAATTCCGAGACCTTGGTAGTCTCCACCCACGATCACTGCGCCGACTTGGGGAGATCCCCCTTTTTTTGTCTCAGCGCCGTTCCTTCTGCTGCGCAACGCTATTCCTATGGACATGAGATAAAAGAACCGCTGCGTTCGGGAGACAAAATCATTGATTCTTGCCCACAAGCTGAAGCATGTGCCGTGCCAACCGCCGCATCTCGATTTCGAACCAGCCGCGCCGCCGGAATCGAACTTTGGCGTCTAAGAACTGCAATTCCTGGGTGGATAGCTGAATGTCACAAGCGATGCTGTTCTCGCGCACGTGCCTTTCCGAATTGGCCTTGGGAATCGTGAGGACGCCCGGTTTTGAACAGCACCAGTTGATCGCAATCTGCGCCGGTGTCCCTGACTTTGCTTTCGCCAACCGGCTGAGAACGTTGTTTGGATCCATCTCCTGTATCTTAGTGAGGTTCGTTGCGAGAGGGCTGTGGGCGATCACGCCAATGTTTTGTTCCTGACAATAGTGGAGCAAGCGGGGTTCGATCGTCCGGTCGATCAAGTTATAACGAACCTGGTTGGAGACGATCGGGTGCTTGCGAAGGGCCTTCTGCGCGTTTCGAAGGTCATGCAACATGAAGTTGCTGACGCCGATAAATCGCACTTTTCCACTATCCACGAGATCTTCCATGGCGCCCATCGTCTCTTCTATGGGAACAGTGTAGTTAGGCCAGTGCAGCTGGTAGAGGTCGATATAGTCCGTTTGGAGCCGCCGTAGGCTTTCGTTCGCTGATCGGATTAGCCGGGAATGTTTAAAGTGTCTGGGCGCGACCTTTGTCGCAACAAACACCTTGTTTCGAACTCCTTGGATAGCCTCTCCGACCACTTCCTCGGTGCCGTAAGATTCAGCCGTGTCGATGAAACACGCCCCCAGCGCCACGCCGGCCCGAAGCGGCTGCACACCGCCCCGGTACTGCCAGGTTCCTAACCCAATGATCGGCAGCTGCACGCCGGTTTTTCCGAGTTCGCGGTGGATCATTCTAATGAAAGCCGTGGAGATTCGTCGACCACGTTCAGCGATTGGTTTGCTCTGCGGTGGGGCACTGAATCTGATTTTCTCCGAGTGTGAAAACAAGCTGTCCGTCCTCTGCACTCGCGTAGGCGATGCGAGCTCGCTCTTTGCCGCAACCCTCAATCTTCCAACCTTCGCCATCTCGGACCAGGTTCATTTCTGCTCTCTGTCTCCACCAGTGATTCACCTGGCTGGGAGTGGCGATCCAAACGCCTTTTTCCTCCCTCAGGTGGTTCAAAAAGTCTAGCAGTTGTTCATAAACGGCCCGCTCTCGAGGGCCTATGATGTAGTCCGGGTGCACAATGAAACTAAGAAGACCATGGCGTTGCATGATGATCTCGGTCTGTCGCTTCCACAGGTCGATGGAATAGTCATTGAGAATATGAAACAACGTGTAGTCTTGGGTCGTGGTCACGGGAATTTCTAGAATCGGGCCCAGGAAAAAAGGCATAACTGTGCAGCACCCTCCGCGCTGGGGGTCCAGGTGCGCGACATTGGGAACCGACATGTCGTAGGAAAACCTTAGATGATCACTCCACAGCTGCCTTCGATACAACACTCCAGCGCGAAATCCCTCGGCTCCGTATTCTTTGCCGTAGGAGTTAATCTTGGCGGCGCGCTTGAGGAATTCCTCCCTGTCACGGTATAGGTGCCCATCGTGATTCAAATCATGAACGGCCACTTCGAAGCCTCTGTCGCGGATCGAGCTCAAGAATTCTCGACTCACTGGGTATCGCTGCTCTGGGACGATTTGAAAGGAAGACTTGATCTGAAAGCTGTCGTCGATGTCCATCAGGATATTGCAGAAATCCCTGCCCGATTCTTCTTCCACATCGTGGGTCATGACGGCGGCACTGCTAGCACCATCCGGCCAGAACCAAACGAACGGAATGCGTTCGTGGCGATTCGATTTCAACGCCAGCAAAAGGAGCTCTCCGAACAGGTCATCCACCGAACAATCGACTGGCCAATGAGGAAAGGGTAATTTATCCCATCCTCGTAGATAAATTCTTTGCAAACGGCGTCGCACATTGAGTGCAAGAAGAGGTCGGATGAAATAATATGCTTGCGCGAGTAAAGCTGGGGAGTCTCCTGTTCTCCCGTCGTCGGTATAGGTCTCACAGCGAAGGTTGTTAACTACCTCGGCGGGGTCGAAGGGCAGATAGATGGTCCCGTCATCCACAACGGTATCAGAAAGGGCATCGTAAAGCGCCTCCGTCGGGACCTTGGCCGGTTGACGCCCCGAATAGCTTCCGTAACAGGTCGCCGTTTTTCCGAACTGGAAATATCCGACGGGGGCGGAAAGAGATGTTTTCGGCCGGAAATGAATGCAAAGCCTGGGGGTCCGATAGTATTGAGCTAAACAGTCATTCATCTTGTTTCCGTAGGGGGTCAACGCGAACCAAGCCAGCTCCGCCTTGGGCCATAACGGCGAGGACTCTATGGTAAAGCTCGACGATTTGACCCACGGTCATCCAGGCTAGGCACTTACCGTGTAGTCTCCCCTGAGGATGGAAATCTAGCAACCATCGAATCATCTTGGCGGATAGTATCGCTAAAGAGCGAATTGTTACAGGGCACTTTTGCGCTTCCCTTCTACATCGGTCCGCACGCTCCACGTCCCCCAAGGCGCGATAGCAACGCTCCATACACTGATAAATCCGGACGAGCCGCGGGTCCAGACTTGACTCACCTCGGACGTAACTGAAAGCATGACGGAGCTGGCCGAGCGCAGCCTCCGGTTTTCCCTGCTGCAGGAGCTCCTCTGCGAGCCGGCCGAAGCAAGTGACGCGAAAAAGAGTGAGATTCACACTCGGCCGCGGCTCGAGAAGTTGCGGGAATCTCTCTTCGGTCAATCGGCAAGACCATGTATGCAAAGGATCAAACGGTTTCGGATGAGCCTTCTTCCCACTTTCGACCAGCCGACACACACCTTCCGTGAGGCGCCGGTGACTGAATTCGCTCGCTATATGCCGCCTCCCCTGTTGAGAAAGCCGCTGCCACAAAGCGTTCTCTGTGTAGACGCGAATCACGGCGTCGGCGAAGGCTTCGGGGGTATCAGCGATCAGGGCGTTTGCTCCATCTGTGAGTCCCATCCCCTTTGCTCCGATGCTCGTCGTAACAAGCGGCAAACCGCGCTCCAAAGCCGCAAGGTTTTTCGTCTTGATGCCGGTTCCCACCCGGATGGGTGAAACAAAAACACGGTAACGGGAAAAGACAGGCGTGAGATCGGCCACGTGACCGATCGGAACAACTCCTTCATGACCGCTTGAAAGCTCCGTCGGAAGATTGTTTCCGACCAGGGCAAGCTCTGTGTTCGGGAGACTCTTCCGGACGAGAGGCCATATTTCTTCGAGCATCCATCTCGCGCTGTCTCGATTGGCCAGGTTGTCGAAGTCACCGAGGAAGACCACATCGGACCGCGCTGCGAAGGAAGGGCCTTCTGGAAAAAGTTCCGCTACCATGGGGAGGAGACCTATTTCGATCTCCGGAGCGAGCTGGAGCAGGCCTTTCCGATCCTCTTCAGAAATGGCTACGACGGCGTCGGCGCGACGGTAGACTTCGAGTTCCCGACGGGCATAATCGCTCGCTCGTTCATAATCCGATAAAAAACCTGTGAGATTCGCGAGCTGCATTTCGCGTAACCCGTGCTGATCATCGGTCATCACAACGATTCGAGTCGCGGGCGACAACTTCCGAACATGATCCAGGTAATGCTCTGCAATGGAAATCGGTGTCCAGAACCAAAGGAAGAGAATGGCCAGGTCGATTCTGTCTTTCTCGAAGATCTGCTCCAGTTTCCAACGCGGGAGTTCAAAACAACCGAACGAGCGCATTCGTTCCGCGTCTTGAGCCCACACCCGAATGCCGAATTGTTCAAGTGGCGGCGCGCACTCCTGGAGATCGGCTCCGTTCCGCGCAACATACGTTACTCGGTGACCTTGATTTCGCAACTCCTGCAGGACTTGCATCAGGCGTGCGTCTGCGCCGCTTCGGCCAGCGTGCGGAAGCTTTTCGTGCAGGATCAGAATGTTGCAAAGCGACTTCCCGCTAGAAACCACACGCGGGCTTGTGCTTAATGTGAGGTCGGACTGCTCAAATTGAGTTCCAGCCTTTTGCGCTTTGGTCATGATCTCTCAGATGTTGTTCTTCGTCGGCGCCTCGTTTGTTGTCTCTTCATCGCCGAACCGGAAGATGATCTCGGGTACTCTCAGGCCAGACGAGCGAACGACAACATCCTGCATTTTCAAGAAAGGTTCGGAGACACACAGCGCACAAATCCTCCGAACAGGTCCGTCAGGCAAAGGTACTGCAGGGCTTCTCCATAGGAGATCCGTGACACAACCTATCAGATCTGGAAACGCAAACCAATTTTGTTCTTATGCACCGCTTCCAAAACTGCCACCATATCGTCGTGCCCTCAAATCCCTGTACTGGATCTGTCCTTTCGAACAGTAGTGTCTTGTCTCTGGCTAGACTTAAGCTACAGACGTCGTGACGGAAAAAAACTTAAGGAAAGCAGAATAGTGAATCTATCCCAAATCGTAAAAAGGACCCTGTTTCTGCTGGTCTTCTTGTCTTTGAGCGCTCAGGCGCAGACAGCCACAATACAGTGGGGAACCTCCTACCAAACGATTGACGGATTTGGCGCGGCGATGACCGAGTGGAACAATCCATTCAGCGCCGCCGAGTTGGATTTCTTCTGTTCTCCTACCTCCGGAATAGGTCTCTCGCTGCTGAGGGTCGAAGTAAACGGTTCAGGTAGCTATCCGAACGTGGCAAGTATGCAGGGCTGTGCGTCCCGTGGCGCTAGCGTTTGGGCGATGTCATTGTCGCCACCGGCAAGCATGAAAACCAACGGCAGCACCATTTGTTCAACGAACGGATCGACCATTGGGTATCTCGCATCCAGTTCCTACCCAGCCTTTGCAACCTACCTGTCCAATCTCATTACCACTTTCAAAAACAATGGCGTGAACCTATACGGCATATCGCCTCAGAACGAACCGGACTACTGCCCCGGCTTGAACGGAACGTATGCCTATGACGGCGCCATCTGGACTGGCGCCGATTTCCAATCTTTCATTGAAAGCAACCTCGGGCCAACAATGGCCGCAAACGGGCAAAGCGGGGTCAAGATCATATTCCCGGAATCCGCGACCTGGCTTGCGCAATCCTACGAATCAGGAACTCCGGGCTATAGCGCCCTATCGAGCCCCTGCATGTCGGACGCTGGCTGCGCGAACTACGTTGGCGTTACCGCTTGGCACGATTACGATGATGCTTCGGTGATCAGTAATCCATACTCTCTCAGCCATTTTTGGGAAACTGAAGATTCCGACCCAAACAATCCATACGATTCGAGCATGGAGGATGCGCTCACTTGGGCCAATTTGATTCAGAGCAGAATGGCGCAAGCGAACGCGACCGCTTGGCATTGGTGGGTTATCCAGTTTGTTGGGGCCACTTCGAATGAAGGACTCGAAGATCCTAGCGGATTCAGCCTTTCGAATTTGCCGAAGCGCACCTACGCCATCGGTAACTTTAGCAAATTTATTCGTCCGGGATGGGTACGCATCAGCGCAACGCTTTCTCCTCAAAGTGGCGTCACCGTCTCGGCTTATAAGGACAGTTCAAGCGGTCAGTTCGCAATTGTCGCTATCAATCAAAACGGCTCGAGTGTGGCGCAAGAATTTGTTCTTAATGCCTTCTCCCCTGCGACCGTAACTCCGTGGATTACCTCGGCCAACCTGAGCCTCGCAGAAGAACCGAGCGTAGCAGCGGGAGGCTCGTTCACCTACACACTGCCTGCGGAGAGCGTAACGACCTTTGTGGGCGTTGCAGGAACTGCTGGTCCGGATGCACCCGCTGATCTGAAAGCTACCCTCACTACACATTGAGCTTACGAGCGTGTGACCCTTTAGTCGATCGTCCGTTCGCGTTTCCAGGCCTCTTCCCTATTGACCGGTCACCAGACACAGCTCCCCGCCTTTGCTGATCTTATCTGCACCGCGCACTGGGTGGTCGAGCCTGGAGCACCACATCGAAGCACACTCACGGATAAACCCTTGAAGCCTCCATCCACAAATTGGATATAGTGAATCATGCGCGAACATTTAAGCATGGCTCGGCTTCGACATCACGACTGCCACCGAAGATTCCCTCGCCAGAGGGTGGCGCTCCTGTCGGAGAACCATGGCAACACGCCACCAGCCCCGTTCGCCGCCGGGCCCTAGAGCCGACAACAGTCTGGAGATTCAGGAATGAGAAAACTGCTGCGCGTTTTGGGGATAAAGCAACTGGAATTGCTTGGCCAAAGCGCCACCCGGATTGTTAATGCAGTGAATCGCGAGATCCGACGCAGGAAGGCCAAAAGCCAGATCAATACCAGCATCACAAGTTTTGATAGTACAGAACAACTAAGGCCTTCTGTTGCAGAAGATCACGCCCCCTGGCTCGATATCGTGATCGAACCATCTCATATTCCCGGGATGGTTTCGCGCGAAGAACGTCAATATTACAACTATCTCGGAAGGTTCTATTCGGGCAAGGGCATGGCGATCGAGCTCGGCCCTTGGCTTGGCTGCTCCACTGCCTCCATCGTAAATGGATTGATCCCAAACCCTCATTTCTCTGGGAAAAAGCTATACGTGTATGACGATTTCGTATGGCGCGCGGACTGGATGAACAACCACGTGCCGAAAGCCGAACAACTCGAGAACCATCAAGATTTTCAGTTCTTATTTGAGAAATACACACAACCCATCGGCAAATACTTGGCCGTGGAGAAACGGAAAATCATTTCCTATGACGGAAACGAGAGCCTTCCCCAGCTTAACTGGGACAAGGGACCGATCGAAATTATGTATATCGATTGTGGCCGAACCTTTGAGGCGAATGAGGCTTGGTACAAAATCTTCGTTCGTTTTTTCCTACCGGGCATTACGTTTCTGGTCTTACAAGATTGGCAAATGCACAGCGAAATTCCGGTGAAATGGTACAACCAGATCAAGCAGTTTGTGGACTCTAAGGGCTCACAGCTGCAACCGATTCATGAGTTGAGGAACGGAGGTGTCGGGACGTTCCTTTACCGGTGAACCGCCGCGTTTGGCGAATGCCGCGCGAGCGACGCGACAAACTGCCCAAAGCGCGCTCTTTGTCGCCCAATCGAAACAGCGTTCTCGCCGTGCTGAACCATAATCGATGAGAGGCGAGATTCTTCAACCGTTCACTCAGCTCAGTATTACGCGGCCGATCGCAGCCATGCTTTGCTCGATGTCGAACTCTTCGCACACCTTGGCACGCGACATTCTGGCCATTTGGGCGCGCTCCTGCGGATGAGTCGCTAGATATGAAATGGCGTTGGTGACTGCATCCACGGATTCGGGCGAAACCACGAGGCCATGAACCTGATGAGTGATCGCCTCCGCATTGCCGCCGACATTCGTGACAATGCTTGGTAGGCCACAGGCCATCGCTTCCAGGACCGAAAGAGGAAGCCCTTCTCCTCGCGAAGTGAGCACAAAGACCGTCGCGGCTTGCAAATACGGTCGTATGTCTTCATGGAATCCTTCGAAGAATACGTGGCCGGACAGCTCCAACGTCCGCGCTTGCTCCAAAAGTTCGTCCTTGAGCGGACCGTCACCAACGATGACGCACTTGCAGCGGATGCCGTTCCGCAAAGCACGGGCTACAGCTTGCAGCAAGATGTCGATGCCCTTCTGTTTGCTCAACCGCGCAACACACACCAGAACAAATTCGTCGGGGCGCAGCCGCAGTCTGCCCCGGATTTCTCCCATGTTGCTGTCGAACGGAACGAACTCCGATAAAGAGATGCCATTGTGAATCGTCTTCGTCTTCTTTGCCGGGAAGCCCAACTCCTTTATCAAGTATGTTCTCAGAGCATCACTCACGCAGATCGTGGTGTGAAGCAAAGTCGCTGAAATCTTCCAGTTGAGCGGGCCCAGCAGCCTGCGCGTGGCACGGTGGATTCGGCTGCGATTCACGTTGACGGGAGTGACGAGATGCTGAATCGAAAACCTCCGTCGAACACCTGCAAGCCAGGCACCCAGGGATGCGGTCCACGGCAAGCCCCAACTCCACCCGTATACGAGCACTACGGCATCCGGTTGAGCGGACCGAAAAAGCTGAACCCAATCCCACAATGACTTGGGTATCTTGTTGCAAACAGTAACATCGACCGCCAGATCCGAACTGAGCCGCTCGCGATAGAAGTCTGTCCCCAGGCAAAGTATCGAAAGCTCAAGCCCAGACCCGCCGAGTCTGCGTATCAATTCAACTAGATGCTTTTCGGCGCCGCCATATTCGTAGGTCCTTGTCACAAACAAAATCTTCCTGCGAGCACGGCTCGAACGAGCCAGCTCATTGCGCTTCTCATCTGTGAAGACAGACTGCATCACCTGGCTTCGGTTCCAATTCATCAGTCTTTTTTCTCCGATTATAGTCGAGCTGCGGGCGCGGGCTTGCTAAACCTTGTCGCCGGGTTCAGCCCTGCAAAACAAAAACGAGCCATTAAGCCTGGACCACGACAATTTTCGCCGAGTTGCGTTCGATCAGACTCGGATGAGAAATTAGCGCGTGCGATTCGCCGCGACGGCAGGTTTATCGTCGGTTCCTATGTTCATTCGATCTTGGGCGTCTAGGTTCCGTGACTGGTAATAGTTTTCCACCACTTTCCCAGCGTACATCCATGTAAAGCACTTCCAGGAGAATCTTTTCGGAGGACTCAGGCTGCTTACCCATCGCAGCGCACTGAACACAACCATACCGACACCTAGGTAGTGCCGAGGAATCCCCCATGGACCGGCAACCTTCCCCCGTTGGCGAACGGTGGATCTCCCGCAACCAAACCACCACTGCAAGAAATACTCTCTCCTGAGCCGTTCCTCCGGCACCATGTGGTAGACAACGGCTGATGGTACATAGAAAAGGTGTTCCCCAGCCGCCATCAGCCTCTCACCAAACTCCGTGTCTTCTTTGCCGATCAGATTTCGAGCATATCGGCCGAGATCGGTCCGAAAACCTCCGTACTTTTCGAACATGGCTTTTCGAAAGGCCATGTTCGTGCCATAGGGAGGCCGGTCGAGTTCGCCCGCTTTTTCACGCAAGTCGAACTCAGCTCCCAGCGGAGCAGCCATGGAATACAGACCCTCAAGCACAAGCCAGCGGGGAAGCGCAACATTCTCCTCAAGACGAGTGAGCCC
>Ga0187783_10000428_pt1 | contig 31082 bp, 20 predicted proteins | sample 1015_SJ02_MP02_2_FD_132471 | JGI IMG/M metagenome (GOLD analysis project Ga0187783, IMG submission 132471) | Tropical peat soil microbial communities from peatlands in Department of Meta, Colombia - 1015_SJ02_MP02_20_MG | ecosystem: Environmental > Terrestrial > Soil > Wetlands > Peat | place... | reverse complement strand
GGAAGGGGTGGCGGCGACGGAGAAGATGTTTGAAGAGCAAATCCGCAGTTTGCCGAAGGCGGAGCAGGAGAAAAAACTGGCGGAAATGGCCAACGCCGTGCAAGCCGGAACACCGCCTCGGGAAAACGCCCGCGAGCAGCGCACGATCGATGTGGTTGCCGGGCGCGGTTCCACCGACTACGTGCAATGCGTGGTGTTTGGCACCTGTTGCTATCGACAGACCGGATTGATCCAGGCCTTTGCCGCGCACCATCTCCTCAACGCAGATCCGCGCAAAGTAGGTTTTGCTTCCGCCGCCGAGGCTTTCGGACATCGCGAGCTTCTCCGTGTTCTCGAGAGCCACGGACTGTCGAAGGTGAAGCTGTATTCCTGAATTTCCGGGGCCATTCATGCGGGCGATCGATTATTTCGACAAGGGAGCCGAGCGAAGTTCCGAGCGGATTGCCGTGGTCGACGGCGACACTCGCTACTCTTATCGAGAGACCCGCATCATCACCGAGCGGATCGCACGCGCCATGCGGGTTGGCCGGCTCGAAGCCCAATCCTGTGCCGGCATTTACTCCCACAATCATGCAGCCGTTCTGTTCGCGATGTTGGGCATTATGCGTGCAGGCCTGGCCTGGGTCCCCATCAACTATCGCAATGCCCTGGATGCCAATGTCGAGTACATGAATTACGTCGAGATGGCCTGGCTCTTTTACCATAGCCACTTCCGCGACAGCGTGGCCGAGATCAAGGCGCGCGTGCCGTCGTTGCGTCACCTTGTGTGCCTCGACGCTACCGACGGAGCTCACCCCTCCCTCGAGCAGTTCATGGCTTCCACCCCGGATGGCGAAGCATTAGATTGGGGCGACGAATACGGCAATCTCGACCGGCTGGTGGGCCTTGTGCCTACCGGCGGCACCACCGGCCCGGCCAAAGGCGTATGCGTGACCGGCCTGGCGTGGGGCACCATGACCGAAATGGCAACCCAGTATTGGCGAGGCGATGCGACCGAGCCCATTTGCCTGAACACGGCTCCTCTTTCCCACGCCGCCGGCGTAGTGGCCTTTACCATGTTCGCCTTGGGGGCGACGAACGTCATTATGCCGAAGTTTGAGGCCGGGACGGTTTTGCGCAACATCGAACGGTTGCGAGTCAGCCATCTGTTTCTTCCGCCAACGGCGTTTTATAGCCTGCTGGCACATCCCGAAGTCGGCCAATTCGATTATTCCAGCCTGCGGGTTTTTCTCTTGGCGGGATCGCCGGTCTCGCCCGACAAGCTCAAGCGCGGCATCGAGATCTTCGGCCCTTGCGTCTGCCAATCCTACGGGCAGACGGAAGCGCCCATGTTGCTGACCTTCCTGGATGCCAAGACCCTGGCGGCCGCCGCCCGCGGGGATCATCCGGAACGGCTGGCCAGTTGCGGCCAGCCGACCTCGGCTGTCCGATTGGCGATCATGAACGAGGAGGGACGAATTCTGCCGCCCGGTCAGCGGGGAGAAATTGTGGCGCGCGGCACGCTGGTCTCCGGCGGCTATTACAAGATGCCGGAAGCTACGGCCGAAATCCGCGCCTACGGCTGGCACCATACCGGGGATGTCGGCTACATGGACGAAGATGGCTACGTCTATATCGTAGACCGCAAGAAGGACATGATTATCACTGGGGGCTTCAATGTGTATTGTGCCGAGGTAGAAGCCGCCATCATGGCCCTTCCCGAGGTTTACGAATGCGCGGTGATTGGCGTACCCCATGATGTTTGGGGAGAGGCTGTGAAGGCGGTCGTGGTGTTGCGCGAGGGGGAGTCGTTGAACGAGGCCCAAATCGTTAGCCACTGTAAGACGAGGCTAGGGGGAGTGAAAACTCCCAAGTCGGTTGAGTTCTGGCGCGAAATTCCCAAGACTCCCGCGGGCAAGACTGATCGCAAAACCATTCGCCAACCCTATTGGGAAGGCGTGGCGCGGCAGGTGCATTAGTCGGAATCCCGCTGCATCGCCATCCGGCCAAGCTGGAGAAGAGCCACCTCTGACTACCGTGATCGTTCCCAAATCGGGCGGCGTGGCCAGCACCAAAGCCATCGTGGTGCGCTGGCTCAAGCGGGAGGGCGACCGCGTCCAGGCAGGCGATCCGCTGGTGGAGCTCGAAACCGAGAAGGTGAGCTATGAGCTAGAGTCGCCAGCGGCCGGCGTGCTGGTCAAGATCCTGGCGCGAGCAACTGCCGAGGTGCCGGTGGGGGATCCGCTTTGTCAGATCGAGGAAAAGAATCCCTCGCCGCTATCCAAGAAATCCGGAAGGAGTCCGCGATGAAGACAGAGAGAAAGCTGGGGAAAGACCGGCTGGTCTGGATGTACACGCAGATGGTGCGCATCCGCGAATTCGAAGAGGCGATCAAGCGCACTTTCCTCGAACATCCCGGCGTCATCCGCGGGCACGCTCATCTGGGGGATGGCGCGGAGGCCAGCATTGTCGGAACTTTGGCCACGCGCAACCCGAAGGACTGGGTCATGCCGAGCTATCGCTGCCACGGCTACCCCATCGTACTCGGTACGCTGCTACGAAAGATGATGGCAGAAGTTTTCGGCCGCAAGAGCGGCTTGTGCCAGGGGTTTGGCGGATCGATGCACCTCGCGGATCCCGCCAAATACTTTCCCGGCCCTTCTGGAATCATCGGACAAAGCATTGCCCATGCCACCGGCGCCGCGTTGACGGCACAGATAAGAAAGAAAGGCCAGATCGTCTATTGCTTCTTCGGGGATGGCGCCGCGAAGCAGGGGGCCTTCTTTGAGTCCCTGAACATGGCCGCCGTATGGAAGCTGCCCATCATTTACCTACTCGAGAACAACCAGTATCAAGCTTACACGCACTTCCGTCTGGAGGACGCCAACGCCATCGCGGGCGACCCGCTTTCGAAGAAGGCGGAAGCCTTCAGCATTCCCGGAGTGACCGTGGATGGCACGGACCCGCTCGCGGTCTACAAGAGTGTGGCCAAAGCGGCGACTCGCGCGCGCAGCGGCAAAGGGCCGACTCTGATCGAATCCCAGTTCTATCGTCTCAGCGCGCACGGCAACGTAATCACCGTGCCGCCCCTGCCCACACAGTTTCCGGAACACGAGGCGATCGCCGTCTACGGCAACCGGAGCGAGTTTGAGAAGGGGAAATCCAAGGATCCGCTGCCGCGCTTTCGTTCCCGTTTACTGCGGGCGGGGGCGCTGGCCGACAGCGCGGCCAAACGCATCGAATCCGCCGCCCGCGCCGAAGTGCAAGATGCCGTTCGATTCGCTCTAGATAGTCCGTTTCCGGCGCCCGAGGAGGCGGTCCACTACGTCTACGCATAGGAGGAAAGTAGCATGGCGCGCGAGATGATGTATGCCGATGCAATCGCCGCGGCAATCGCAGAAGAGATGCAGCGCAATCCGGATGTGATCTTTTACGGGCAGAACATGGCCATGACCGAGCGCGACCCCATGCTGCGGAGATTTGGCAGAAACCGGGTGCGCATCGCTCCAATTTCCGAAACCGCGGAGATCGGAATCGCGATCGGAGCGGCGATGACCGGCTTGCGGCCGATTGTCGAGCTGTGGATGAGCGAATTCATGCTCGTAGCCTTCGATCAGGTCATCAACGAGGCTCCGCGCTTCCACTATATGTCCGGCGGCCAGGTGAAGGTACCCGTGGTGTTGAAAGCCGGCTTCGGTTTCTGTGCGGGGTGGGCCGGGCAGCATTCCAATTGCATTTATCACACCATGATGGGAATTCCTGGTTTGAAGGTGGTAGTGCCTTCTACTCCGGCGGATGCCAAGGGTCTAATGACGGCGGCCATTCGTGACGACAATCCGGTGGTTTATCTGCATCCTTATATGTTGACTCTCGAGAAAGGCGAAGTGCCGGAAGGTGATTACGTGATTCCGCTCGGCTCGGCGGACGTGAAGCGGCGCGGGAGCGACGTGACGATTGTCGCCGTCGGCTGGATGGTGAAGAAAGCGCTGGCTGCGGCGGAACGACTTGCGGAGGAAGGCATCAGCGCCGAAGTCGTCGATCCGCGAACGCTGGCGCCCCGGCATTCCTCCGCGGCCGCGGTTATCGCCGGCGAGGTCGCCGAATACGGATTCGAACACCTGCGCTCTCCTATCCGAATGGTCACTGCGCTCGATGCCTCCGTTCCCTATAGCGAGCCGCTCGAAAACTTCATCATTCCGAGTGAGGACAAGATCATCAACGCAGTCCGGTCGGTTCTGACCCATCAAGCTGTTTCTCCTCTCGATCCATTCCGCGGTTGAACTTTTCCGAATGTTGGCTCGAAAATTCACATCACATTCACGAAGTGGTCACGCATTCGTAACACAACTGCAGTTATATAGATTCTCGCTTCCCGGCACACAACACTACGGGGTAGTTCTTCCTGCGCCTACGACAGGACCAATGGTTGCGTACACTTGAGAACTCTGCGTGTGGGGTAGGGGTCCGAAATGCGGCAGCTGATCTTTGTGGTAGATAGCGATGCCAACATTCGCCAGTTGGCAAGAGAGTCCTTAGAAAGAGCGGGCTACAGGGTGCGAACCTTCATCAGCCAGGAAACGCTAGAGAGGATTGACGCACGCCCACCGGGCCTCATTCTGCTCGCTGTAGGCCGGGACGACGGAACCAGTTTGTCTTTCCGTTGGCATCTACGCCAAAATATCGTTCTGCCAAAGATTCCCGCCATTTTCCTGCTCGACGATGTCGCCCAAGAGGATCCAATCCTGGCGCTGGCGGACGATTGGATCATCAAGCCGTTCGATCCTCAGGAACTGATCACCCGTGTGCAGGCGGTCTTGCGCCGCTCCACCACGTCGACGGGACCACCACAAGTTGATTCTTCGGAGTTAATCATTGATAGTTCGGGGATGAAGCTTTTTGTTCGAGGAGTCGAAGTGGCGACCACGGCACTCGAGTTTCGCTTGATCGAGTACCTGGCACGACATCACAGCCAGGTCTTTACCCGCGACCTCCTGCTCGACGCCGTGTGGGGGCAAATGCAATTCGTGTCTCCACGTTGCGTAGATGCCTGCGTTCGAAGGATTCGCGAGAAAATTGAACCGAACCGGTCGCGTCCAACCTACCTGAAGACCATTCGAGGGGTTGGATATCGCCTGGACACGGCGGTGATTTGGGAGTCCCCGGCAAATAGCAGTTGCGGCTGTGTGGCTTGTTCGGCCGAGCAGCAGTTCAAAGACTAAGGCAAGGGAAGGTTCCGCCGGCGTAACCGGGCGCCGCCTCTACTTACCGTTCCACCGCTTCCTATTGTTGGAATAGGGCGATCACCAGGGGCGAGTTGTTGACCGTATCTTGCGCAATCAGAAAAATTGAGAAGTTCCCCTCCGGATCGCCCGCCACGGCCACGGCCGGCAACGTGCAAGTCCCCGTCGAGCTACAGACCCCGAGGGGGTCGGGAATCTGAAGCGAGGCGGTTTTGTATAACCCAAACTCCTGCGGGTCTTGGCTGCCGAGATCGAGCAGCATGTCGCTACTCAAGTTGCTGAGCACGTCGTTTTGGAAGGTTCCTCCGCAGATCCCGGTGGCTGGTGGTGTCGTGCCGGAGGGACAGGTGGTGTTCGCGAACTGCACCATTTGCGTGGGGGCCAGGCAAAATGACGTGCAGGTCGAAGGACTCGCCACCACCGCCGGCTCATACAGGAAGCCGTAATAGTTGCCGGTGGCCACCGAGCTTGTCTCGAGCGAGGTGGAAGGTTGAATGACGCCAACTGCCCCGAAGTAAGCCGCCGAGGCTTGTTGCGAGACCACCTGCTCGGCGACAAAAAAGCCGGATGGTCCTACGGCAATCGTGGCCGGCGGATGAGAAGATACGCTGACTTCGGCGTTCGTCCCGGAGGTTCCACAAGTGCCCGCCGGCAACGTCGCGGTCGTCTGAAGGGAGGATGCGAGCGTTGCCTGGGCAAAATTCGAGAAGTTCCAAGTATTGCCGCTGGTCGCGGCCTGCACACTGCCGTAGGCCGGGTCGGTGCTCGCGGACCAGGTTGCGTCTGGCAGGGCAACAAATTGGAATGTTACCGTGCCGTTGATGCTGAGACAGGCCCCGGGCACCAGTGCAGCCAGGGGAGTGAGATTATCTCCCGGACGCAATAGCAAGGCGCGGCCAGGAATCTCGAGCGCGTAACCAAACGGCTGGAATGGTGGAGAAACGTTGCTTTGCGCAAGATTAAGAAAATTTGTTGGGTTCTGGATCGAAAACAGCCCGGCGATGGTGCCGCTGGCTGGGTTCGATAAATCAGCCGCGGTAAAACTGTTCGTGCTGTGATTGATGGAAATCTGCCAGGTATCGCTCGAACCCTGCGTTCCCCAATAGGAATTGCTCTCGGGTGCAGCGGTCAGGGCCGGAAGACCGGCAGCCTCCGGCACCGGCTTGGCCGAATTGCTGGTGCATCCTGCCCCCCCCAAGAGCAGCACGAGAACAACGATCCAGTCTTTGGCCGGCGGGTTTAGGAACCTCCACTGCTCCCTCATGCCCTACCCTCAATTTGCGTTTGCTTCATCGACCCCCTCCGGATGTCATTGGACAACCAAGGTTACGGTGGCGGAGTGTTCGGTCTGACCAGCCGTCGCCTTGATCGTGATGCTGTAGGATCCCGCGGGAGTGCTAATTCCAGCGTTGCTGACTGCGGCTTGGCTGCTGCCTCCACCACAGGCCAGTTGTGACAAACAGCTTCCCGCCAATAGAACCAAGAGGCAGGCGTCGATCCTTCGGCCGCGCTTCGGACAAGACAGCAACACGCCCACCATTAAGGGAGCGACAAAAAGCCAGCTCGCGTAGAGCCAACCAGATCGGGAGCGGGGCGAAATCGGCATTCGCATCGCGCTTCCCCCACTGGTGACGACGGTGAGAGTGGAGGTGGACGGAATTCCGTTAAGGCCCGGTGCGAGGGTGGTGGGGAAAAATTGGCAACTCACGCCTGCCGGCATCTTGGCCGAGCAAGCCAGCGCGATGGTTCCCGCGAATGCATTCTCCGGAGTTGCCACCACGGTGAACTGGGCTGAACCTCCGGCTGGCAACGTCGAAACACCCGGACGTATGGCGAGAGCAAAATCCGGGGTTCCTCCCACGACCTGAGTCAGTGGCGCGGAGGTACGAGAGTTGAAATTGGCATCGCCGCCATAGGTTGCGGTAATGGTGTGCGTGCCGATGGCTAATTGTGAAGTAGTAAAGGAGGCATCCCCTAGGGAGTCGAGAGGGGGAGCGCCTAACAGCGTGCCGCCATCGAAGAATTGGACCGTACCCGTTGGCTGACCTGTACCGGAGGCGCTGGTAACGGTCGTAGCAAAGGTAACCGGCACTCCGAGACCTGACGGGTTGAGCGAGGACGTGGGGGTGGCAATGAGGACCGATGCTTTGCCGTTGCCGTTGCTGAGAAACACACTGGCGGTATTCGAAACTTGGTCCCCGACCACAAGATCGGGTACTCCGTCCTGGTTGATATCAGCGACTGCAAGAGATACGGGAGTAGATCCTGCCACAAAAGACTGAGCCGCGCCCAAGCTTAGGGAACCGCCTGTCGAGGTGTTGGGCAGGAACCAGACCTGGTTCTGGGTGGTGCTCGCGATGACAACACCCGGAAAGCCGTTGATCTTGAAGTCCCCGGTCGCAACGGCCGTGACCCCGCCCGGGATGCCCGTCGCCGTCGGCGTATACACGACCGGTGCTCCAAAGCTGATGGTCGACCCGGAGCCGGTGATGGGGAGCAGGGCGATGGTGCCATCCTGGCTAACGGCCGCCAAGTACACCGGAATTTGATTCTGGTTCAAGCCGAGAGCTACAAACACAGGTTGCGCCTTCTGAGGTAGACCGGTCGTTACTTGGGAGGAGCTCGAAAACCCACCGGTTCCATTCACTGGACCTTGAAATACCCACACAGACCCCGTGTTGGCATCCCCCGCCACCACATCAGTGAAGCCATCCCCGTTAAGATCGCCGGCCGCGATGGAAGAAAAGCTTGCCGAGGGTACCGAGGCAGGCGGTAAGGCGGAGAAGTTGCCTCCGAGATCGTTCGAGTTGGAAAGGACGGTAACGTTGCCGTTACTGTCGGCTACGACCAGATCTTGCTGGTTTTGCGCATGGCCCGAAAGGAAAACCCCAGACGCAATCGAGAAGGCATGGGCATGTCCTGACAAACCTACCGTGGCGTTGGTGGAGAAAAATGGTTGCCCGTTGGCGCTCACAAAGGGAGTCACCTGAGCGCTCGAATCGACGATGGCCAAGTCGTTGATGCCGTCACCATTAAAATCGGCTGCTGCCATGGACTGGATATTCGCGGGCGGATTGGTAGGGTCGTAGATCGGCCCGATGGTTTGCGTGAGGTCTCCCGCGATGCAAGGCGGTGGGCCGGTATTGCAATCATTTTCGAAGGGTGTGAACGCGCTGCTCGTGAAAGTAGAATTTTGCGAGTCGGTGGCAACGGCAATATCGTTGATCCCAGTCGAAGCCAAGGAGTAGAAATCCGTAGCCACCACGGCGGTAACCGTGGGAGCTTGACCGAGTCCTTGGACGATATAGTCGGTACGATCGGTCAGGGCGTTGACGTTGCACTGCAGGTTTTGACTGCCATAGAGGCATCCGCCTCCGTACCCCAACCAAAGCTGATTGCCTTGTTCATCGTAGGCGTTCCCCAGGTTCGAAAGAACACTGACAGCATTGCCCGATGGGCTGGGCAGGTGGGCCACGGCCAGGTCCGGAATCGGTTGAGCGCTACCTACGTGGAAATTCCCGGTGGCCAGTGAAACTGGACTGGATCCGGTTCCGAACTCCTGGAGCACATTGGGTAGGTTGAATTCGGCGATTCCGTCCCCCAGTGCGACCATCGCGGAATTGTCGTTGGTCCTAGCCATAATAAGGTCGGGTATGGAGTCCCCATTCACGTCGGCAACTGCCAGAACGACCGCGCTCTGAGACGGCTGGATGAATGGTTGGGTGAAGATAAAAGGGAGGGTGAGCTCGTCTAAAAGAATGTCGATCACAGGCGTGGGACAGGGGCTTGAAGAGGGCGGAAAACTCGCCACAACGAGATCACTCACTTGGGGAACGTTGCCGTTGGGAGATTCGAAAAATCCTGCCGTGACCGCCGTAACCGGCGCTTCGATTTGGTCTTGATAGTAACAGGGATCACCCGTGATCGGACCTACGATCTCCGCGGCAAGAAAGTTGATGGTCTGTCCCACGCCCGAGGTCGCGTTGGTTAACTGGGCTACGTGGCCGTCATTCGCGGTCACGCCGACCAAATCCGGAAACAGTTGAGTCGGACTCGTGAAGTTGCCAACTGCCAAAAACAGCGTCTGAGGTGCGCTGAGGCCGGTTGAGAAAGGTCCGAGTGGAGTGCCAAGGTTTCCTCCTCCCGCTCCAGGAAAAACCCAGGCAGAGTCGGTCGTCGAATCTCCAACCACCACGTCCGTGATTCCATCTCCGTTCATGTCAGCGGCGATCATGGCGGTCACGGTGAGTCCGGCATGCTGTGCGTGACCGGCAATCGTGAAGGTGCCGCTGCTGCTGGTGAGGATGGTTACGTTACCGGCGGCATCGGCCACCACCAGGTCCTTCCAACTTTGACCTTTCTGGGAAAAGCTGCCGGTTGCGATGGAATACGGCGCCGTGCCTCCAGAAAGCGAAAGGTTGGCCGCCGCTTGGAAGCTGGCACTCCCGTCTCGGTGATTGAGGAAAACGCTCACCGTGCCGGTCGAGTCGACGACCGCGATATCGTCTCCCGCTCCATCTCCCTTGAAATCGCCGGCGGCGATCGCCGAGCAACTGACCACGCCGGCACGCGTCCCACAGGGGACACCCCCGGAGGTGATGGCGTACTCAGGGGCAACCTGGAATTGGGGTTGCTGTGCGTGCGCGTTGGGCGTGCCTTCGAGCAAACCCAGGAGGAGCGCAAAAAATACGAGAATTCTTCGGCCACCCACGCCAGCCTCAGCGCCGCGCGGGTGGATCCCGGTACGATGACGGAGCCGCCGCCGCGGTCGGAGGGTTTCATGATTCACGGCAGTTACTCCTGAAACAGATAGATCGACATCGGCGACTGGTTGACGATATCTTGCGCGATCAGAAAAATCGCGTACTTGTTCTCGGGGTTCCCGGCCACTGCCACTGCAGGAAATGTGCATGTCGGGTTGCCTTGTGCATCCTGACCCACGGCGGAACCGGTGCACACGCTGTTCGGGTCGGGGATCGTTACTGTGGCGGAATCATAAAGTCCCGGGCTCTGTGCATTCTGCGATCCCAGATTAATGGTGATGTTGGTGTTCGCCGGCTGGGTAGGATCATCGCTCGTGGAATCCAAGGGATTTGCCAAGGGGAAGTCGCCGCCCAGCAAACTGGTTCCGGGCGAACATATCGTATCCGGACACGGGCCGAAGCTGGCAATCGGGTTGGGTGGAGGCAAGGTGGGCGTGCAGGGCACCGCCGAGCAAGAGGGAAATGGGATGCTCGGCTCGCTCACGAATCCAAGATATTGGACACTGACCAGATTGCTGGTGTTCAGCGCGCTCGTGGGCTCGGTCAAGCCAATGGCACCCGATACGCCCGGCCCTTGGTTCAAGATCAAGAAGCCGGTTGGTCCCACCACCAGAGTGTCGGTAGTCGAGATTTCCGAGTTGGAGGGGATGCTGACCACCGTGCCCATGATGGCCGGGGCGCAGAGGCCGGGCGAAAACTCAGCCGACGGTTGATTGGCAGACTGGGCGAGCGTGAACTGGGACAGGTAGAAGAAATCCCACGTCGTACCGTCGGTGCTGACCTGGAAACTGCCATAGGCGGTGTTACTGGCCGGATTCCACAGGATGCTGTTCGTTCCCTGCTGCTCGACGTTCGGCATGGTCACGAATTGGAAGTTGACCCCCATGACGAAATTCAAACAACTGCCCGGGACCGCGGCCACGGGAGGGGCCGCGGCCGGGTTCCCATTGAGATCCGTCGCCGAATCGGGACGAAACATCACCGCTTGTCCCGGGATCTCGAGGGCGAAGCCGGCCGGTTCGAACGCTGGACTGGAACCGGTGTTGGTCTGCGAAAGGTTCAGGAACCCTGCGTCGAAGACGAATTCCCCGTTGAAGGTCAGCGGAGCTCCGGTGGTTCCGGCTTCTTGGGAGTAGTCGATCGCGCTGAAGCTGTTCGTGCTGTGATTGATGGTGAGCTGCCATACATCCCCGGTGCTTTGCGCTCCCACATAAGCATTCAAAGGACCCGCTGGTGTCGATAGCCCCGGAGCCACGGCCGTCGAAGTATAGATACTGCTGGTCCCATTACACCCGGAAGTGCAGAGCATAGCCAACAGAACGCAGCTGCAGGCGATCAATTTTCCATAGAGTCGCTCGGGCTCGCGCCGGATTGGCATTCGACATTACTCCCTGAGCAGGCTAATGCGGCTAAAATGCGTACTTCAGACCGAACTGCATGGTTCGCGCTCGATGCGCATCCACCGGATGCAAGAAGGAGCCACCCGCCAGGCAACTCGGAGCGCCGGCGGAGTACCCCGTGTTTTGGTCTCCATAACAGCTGATGGTGTTATTCGCTTGATTGCCCAGATTCGGATCGTAGATTCGGAACTGAGTATGGTTGAAAATATTGAAGACCTCCGCGCGGAACTCAAGCGTACTGGCCTCGGTGATCTTGAAATGCTTGAGCATGGCAACGTCGAAGTTCAGGCGGCTGGGATTATTCAGGAAATTGCGCCCCGCGTCGCCAAAGGTTAGCCCTCGAGGCGCAGCAAAGGCGGCAGAGTTCAGCAGCTGCGGCCCAACACTCTGCGGGTTCGTGCTCCCCAGCGGCGCTCGGATGTGAGGATTTCCCACCACGTCAGGATAGGATCCGGCTCCTATACCATTAGCAACCCCAGCGTTATCCAAGACCGATATCGAAGTACTGCTGCCGCCATTGATGACGCTGAACGGTATTCCCGACTCGAAAATGGTGATGCCGGACAACTCCCAGCCATCGAACATCGTCGTGGCTAGCCGCGAGGGAGACGAGGCCGGGGGCTGCACCGGAGAGGTCCCGTCGTCGTTGTAGGGAGTGTCCATCAGCTGCCACCATTTCTCCAGGGCGGAGACGCCAGGAAGGGCGTACACATAGCTGATATTCAGCAGATGGCGTTCGTCATAGTTCGAACTGGCGCGGTTGGCCGCCAAATCAAAGGAATTCACGAAGGTGGCATCGGAACGATCGGAGGAATCATCGATCGAGTGGCTGTAGGTGTAGGAAATCCCCAGATCGAGTCCATTGTGCTGCCGGCGAAGCGTGGTTTGAAAGGCGTTGTAGGTAGAGTCGGCAATATTCGCCAGAGAAAAAATTCTGCCGAATCCGGGTGCGAACTGACGCAAGGAGTTCGGGTCTCTACCTAAGAACGAATCACAAGCTGCCTCGAGGTTGAGGAATGCCGGCTGAGCCGGATTGACAAAAGTGCCATTGCTCAGCTCAGCGCCGTTGCTCTGGAAGAGGCAGTCTCCCTGAGGCTGACCCGGGAGAGCATTGCTGATCTGGGGCAGAAGAGGTTGAGTGGGTCCGAAAGGATTCAGGGCATCGGGGACGGGTGGCAACTGATTGATCTGACGTTCTGCCGTTAAGTGCGTCCCCTTGCTGCCCACATAAGCGAAAGTCGCGACTGTATTTTGCGGCAGCTCGCGTTGCACGCTGAAGCTCCACTGTTGCGAATAGGGCCATACGGCATGCGTAGGGATGGAAGTTACGTTCAGAGGGAAAGCGCCGGTCGGCGAACAGCCGGTGGCTCCTTGCGCGGCGGGCGATCCTCCACCAATGCAACTCCAGCTTGTGTTCTGCGGTGCAACCTGGATCATGTCGAGCACCAGGGGAGAGCTTCCTTCGAGCGATCCGGTGTTGGCCTCGTTGGCGGCGCCGTGCTCGTAGAAAATGCCATAACCGGCGCGCAACGAAGTCTTTCCATTTCCTCTTGGATCCCAGGCGAAACCAATCCGCGGAGCCGGATTGAACAGATGACCGCTCATGCAGCTGGCCGGAACTCCCTTTACACCACATTGCACCAGTCCGTTGGTGATCCGCGGGTCCAGGTTATTGAGGTCGAGGGGAATAGGAGATCCTGAATTGGCGTCGAGCAGTTGGCCGGTGGATGGATCGACCGATGCCTGGCTGGCCAGCGAATGGTTGAAGGCGGCCGGGTTCCAGTTGTAAACGCTGTGATTCTTCTCATAATAAGTTCCGAACAGGCTCACCCGTAGACCGAGGTTCAGCGTCAAGCGGGGAGTGACTCGCCAGTCATCCTGGAAATAAGGCTCGGCGATCTGGTAGCGCTGATAGTACTTATGTTGTGCGCTGTCTTGTTGAAAGGTGTGGACGCCATCTTTACTTGCCGTGTGCAGAAGGAAATCGGCGAAAGCATTCCCCGTCGCCGATGAACCGGTAAACCCGCTGCCTGCGCCTTGATTGGTGAAGCTAATAATTCCCTGCACGTCGCCCGTCGTGGCGCCGACTGGCGAATTGATCTGGTTTCTCTGGAAAATGATGAACTCCGCCCCCATTTGCAGGATGTGCTTGCCCAGCGCTTTACTTACGGTGTCGCCCACTGTGTACGTGGGATTCGTGTGATCCCAGGGCATATAACTGGGATCGACGGCGAAGCCGTTTCCCCCATACGCCGCATTCGTCCCGGCGATCACCACCCCCGGCATTTTGTCGCCGTAACCATTGAAGAACAACGCACCCATGGGACATTGCTCGAGGACTCCCAGAATCGGCGGCGGCGAGGGGGCACAAGGGCTGTCGAGCGCCGCTGGCCGTGCTAAGGTAGCAACGCCGGGCCCAGGCACGTCGGTTAAGGTGATATGAGAATCGCCGTAACTGAAGAATGCGTTGTTCAATAGCGTAGGCGAAATGGTCTGTGTCAGACGAACCATCGCGCTGGTTCCCGGCCCAACAAACCTGTTTTCTACCGTAGGAAAGCTGTTCTGAATGTAGCCCCATTGGGGGCTTACGATTACCGTGTTCCACGAGTCGTGAATGTAGCGGAAGGTTCCGCGGAGAGAGTTCGTGAGGCTGTGGTCAATACGAACCAGTTCTTCCCTCCAGTGCGTGGGTGGTGAAACCGTCGCCGCGTAACAGGGCATGACTGCTGCCGGCTGACCTGTGGTCGGGTCGATTCTGGTTTCTCCCACAAGGCTCGAATTGCATCCTGAGGTGGCATTCGGCAGAGGGATGATGCCAGTGTTGAGGATCGCTACCGCGTTTCGATTGAGCGCTCCCATGGGGATTCCTGTGGGGGCGGGCACGAGTTCGTTCCCCGGATACGTCTGGTTGTTGCCGGTCGACGGGCAGTCAGGATACTGGGAGCGGGAAAAAATCTGGACCGGAGTGTTGTAGGGGTAACGATCGGGGCAAACGTCATTAAAATCACCGCTTCGCTCCGCCACGGTGGGCACTGCCTGGTTGAATTCGTAGGGTGATTTTTCGTAGCGGAATTCTTCCGAGAAGAAGAAAAAGGTCTTTTCCCGATTTTCATTGTAAACCTTCGGAATCAGCAGCGGACCTCCCAGAGTGAACCCGAAATCGTTCCGCCGATAAAGGGGCGCGCTTTTGGTTTCGTCGAAGTAGTTGCGCGCGTTGAACATCTCATTCCGGATGAACTCGTAGGCGTTGCCGTGGAAGTCCCGTCCTCCCGACTTACTGGTAACGAGAACCGTGCCCGACGCCGTGCGCCCGTACATAGCGCCGTAGTTGGACGTTAAGACTTTTACTTCCTGGATGGCGTCGAGACTGGGGTAGACGATAAGCGTGCTGTTGGCGCCGTTAATCCCGACGTTCAGCAAATCAGAGCCGTCAACGTCGAAGGTGTTGTACTCGACGCGCCCGCCATTCACGCTATACTTCACGCTCCCGGTCACCCCAACTTTTGCTTCATCTTGCCCGGTCTGATTGCTAACACCGGGCGCCAAGGCGATCAGCTGCGTGAAGTTGCGTCCATTCAATCCGTAGCTCACCACTTCAGTTTGCGAAATGGTGCCGGAAACTGCCGCGGTCTCAGTCTCCACCTGAACGCTCTTTTGACCTTGGACCGTAGTTGCCGTGGTGGCTTCGGCTAGCTCGAGACTGGCGTCGAGCGGCAAGTTCTCGCCTGTCAAGACAATCCCTGGAGCATGGAAGACCTTAAATCCGCCCGCCGAAACCGACAGATCGTAGGTACCCGCCGCTAGCCCCGTGAATGAGTAGTTCCCCTGGTCGTTGGTGGTCGCGGTTTCGGTTATGCCTGCCGTGCTGGTGATGGTCACCACTGCGCCCACTACGACTGCCCCGCTCGGGTCGGTTACCACCCCCGAGATGGAGGCCTTACCCATCGCCGGCGCTTGAGTTTGCGCGAACGCCAGCCCAGCCAAGCCAAGCAGTGCGCACAACAAACCTCTTTCGAAGCTCACTCCGGATACCTTCGCTGCAAAAGTTTGGACGGGTCGAACCCAACGTCGCCGTGTGCCGGAAACAGTTACTCCCCGAGCTACCAGAACTGCAATCTCAGGCCTGGGAATGTACGAGAGGGGAAAGTTTTATCGTAGCAATGTGACGAAGCGATGACCGGGAGATTAAAATCCTGTGAGTAATTGATAAAGGCCCTGCGATCCGTTCCGATTTCGGCGGGCTTTGTCTTATCGAAAGATGTTCGATTCCTGAGTCGCGCCAGACATCCGATTTCCACAACCGGCAGTTCTTAGCCCCACTCAATTCACGCGATTTTGATCCGCCCGTCATTCTGGCGCCACACAATTCGTGGATGCTGACAAAAAATGTTAACAGCCGAATCAGGGCAATTCCGATTTCTCGGTTTTCTTAAGTCCAGCTTTTTTGGGGAATTTCAGAATTCTGGCATCCGCGGTGTTCGATCGTTTCAGCGCCTGGGGATCTCCAAGACCAATAACGTTTCACATTCATGACAAAAGGAGAATTGCATGCGAACAGGAATTAACTTGCTCTTTGCCTCACTGTTGCTGGCCTGTTTAGTTGTACCCGCCACCAACGCACAGACCATATATTTTGTTGGCGCGGGATCTTCCGCAATGTGGCAGGAGTTCGCCCTTGCCGCGGTGAACGATCCTGCAATCAATGGTCCAGGTTCCCATCACTGGACGACGAAGGGAACATGTCCAGACGGCGATAACTGCGCCCAAGCCTTTGACAGCCGCAGTGGCCCGGGAGGCAGCGTAAGCGAGCACCAAGGCGGCAACCTTTGGGTTGTGTGGAATGCCAACAAAACCCGCGTATGGGCCTACCTGTCGGTTGACTCCGTAGTCGGCAACCGGCTCTTTTTCGCCACGCCGAGAGCCACCCTGCAGATTGATAGTAATGCGCTGAGTGCGCCGAATGCTAGCTCCGGTATGAACTTGATTTCTCCTTTGCTCTTTAACTACGGCATAGACAGTGATGGGGCGAATGGTTGCCCGACCGGCAATAAGCATTGTGATGACACCTTGCTGCCGTCCGACATTTACGACGCGCTCAATAATGCACCCATCACTGCCGCCCTGACGGACATTCGCCCTGAAGACGCTCTGTTTGCTTCGGATCGAGTCAACTGTCCGCCACCGATAAACTTGGGATGCCTCGGTTATGGTGTCTCGGGCAGCCCGACGGGGAATCCGGTTCTGAGTGCGTTCAGCAAGTCGAAAGCAACACCGGTCAAATATGCGATCACGGGAAATGACCCGGTAAGTGGCGATGCGGTTCCTACGTCTGTCGTTACCTATCCAGTCGGGGTGCAGCCCGTCATCATCCTGGTGAATCGCCAGGATACCGCAGGGTTGGGGCAGAAGACAGCAGCCGGTGTTCCCTTGATTACGAACGTGACGCACTCGCCGCAATTGCAAACGATCTTCTCGGGTGCGAATTGCAATACCAGCGTCTTCGGCGTTACCGGGGCTGCCGCGCACGCCATCTTCCCCATCCTGCGAGAGCCACTGTCCGGCACCATGAACACCTTCGAGTTCACGAACCTGACCAACCCGATTCCAGCGAACAAGTTTGTCAACTCGCAAGAGACCAGGGTCGGGGCCCACAATCCCCTCGAGACTGCCTGCTCCGCCGGCGGAGGGAAGCGCTATCGCGCAATCGGCACGGGAGAGGCTGCGGGCGCGGTTTTTGACGGCAATGGCTCCACGATCTTTAGCGGCGTAGATGCCATCGGCTACGTTTTCTTCAGTTATGGAAACGTCTCGAAAATGGCCGGCTCCAGTTCCTATGGATATCTGACGCTCGACGGGGTCGATCCTCTGGAAGGAAATCCTGGGCATGCGGCGAATGGCGTGCTGCCTGCATGTATAGGCCCGACGGGTGCAGCGCCTTGCCCCGTCGCACCGAATACCACGTTTAAGAACCTGCGCAACGGAGACTACCGCTCCTTCTCGTTCTTGCGCCTCATTACCGACAAAGGGGTCGAGGGAAGTTATGCCCAGGAACTAGTCAAAGCAGCCCAAGAGGATGTCAATCTCTTCGTCCCCGACTTTGTTCCGTATGTGACCTCGAACGGCGACCACGGCATGAGCGTCTACCGCTCGCATTTCGCGGTCACGATTCCGGATGTTACCCTTCCCGCCCCGAACAACGGAGTGCCCTTCGCCGACCCGTCGCGCGAATCTGGCGGCGACGTCGGCGGTTGTATTGAACCCATCGCCAAGAACGTGCTCGGTGAACATGAGAACGTAACAGGTGGGTGCACGCAGTAAGTCAAAAGTTATTGAAGGCAGGGAGGCAGAACGGGGCCGCCCTGCCTTATTTTTTTCCACGCGCCGAACAGGGAATCGAAGGAGTTCAGAGTGAATCGACGGATTACGGACTTCGGGAGCGGTTTGAAGTTTGCTTTTCCATTGCTGATTGTATGCGTGTCCGTGTGGGGACAGGAGGCTTCCGGCCGGGGAACCCCGAACCTTCCGGCCGCGGACCTCGGATCCGTGGTAGAGGTTGGGAACGACTCCTTTGCCACCTACAAGGAAGATTTCAGTTCCCTGTCCTTAGCGGGAAGTAATCTGCAACCGCTCACGCCGGTGCTGGGAGAAAAAGACGTGTACCCGGACTTCACACGTGAGATCCTTAAAGTCGAATGGCGGCCCAGCGATCCTATCTATCTTTATGTGATGCTGCCGAGGAACGTAAAGAATCCACCCGCTATCCTTTATCTCTACGCCTACCCATCGGAAAACGACCGCTTTCGTGATGAAGATTTCTCGCGCCTGCTGATCAAAAACGGAACTGCAGCGATTGGTTTCGTTTCCGCCTTGACCGGTCATCGCTATCACGATCGTCCCATGAAAGAGTGGTTTATCAGTGAGCTTGAGGAATCCTTAGGCGCGTCCGTGCATGATGTCCAGATGATCATCAACTACCTAAGTGGCCGGGGAGATATCGACACCGGTCGCATCGGTATGTTCGGAGACGGTTCCGGCGGGACCATCGCCATCCTCGCTGCGGCGGTCGACCCGCGCATCAAGGTGCTGGACTTGCTCGAGCCTTGGGGCGATTGGCCGGATTGGCTCGCGAAATCCGTTCTGGTTCCGGAAGAGGAACGAGCCACTTACCTGCAGCCGGAATTTTTGAAGCGAGTGGAACCGCTCGATCCCGTACGGTGGGTTTCACAATTGGGCTCTCGTACGATTCGCCTTCAGCTCGCTCCTTACGAGACCCTGACGCCGAGCGCGGCCAGAGCGCGCCTTGAAAAGGCAATGCCTCCCAAGGTCGAGATTGTTCGCTACGAAAACAGCCAAGCCCTGCTCCAAGCGGCCTCTTCTGGCCAGTTTTTCGATTGGATTCAATTCCGGGTTCGATCTGGCGCCAGCGGGCCCGAGGCTACAGCCGCGTTGCAGGATCCGGCCACCGGGCGACATTAGTTCTGGGGCGAAAGCGAAGCCGCACACACCCACTACTCAAATACCAGCGCTTCCGTGCGGAGTCGCAAGCTATATCAGCATGCACCGACTCACCTGGTTGTGCGATCCCTATAATTAAGGTGTACGAAAGGTTGGCCGGGCAAGCTGTCCCCAGCAGCATTCGAGGCGCAGCGCAGGCAGCTTTACAAAATTTTACGTCGAAGTTCGCAACAATCAGCTCATAACGGGGGTTCGAGTAAGGAACAAGGAGTGTCAGCTACCCCAGAGTTCCGCCTTTAGGACCAGGAGAATTTTCTCTACTCGCATGGATCATGAGCTGCGCCGCATGTCGGCATTTCTCTGTACGGCGGCATCTTGCCGCCGGATCGGCATCGCTGAATTAGCCAATCACGCAAGAACATCTCCGCCGCTTAGCGATGAGATTACACAATAGATGAGGTCTCGTCTCTTGAGCCCACAGTAGCTGACACCTTTTGGACAGGTAAAGACACGAACCTTCCCCGAATCGCCGGTGTGGCGCGGGGAAGAAACGCGGCAGTGGTTGCGGGACACGGTCAGATTTCGTGGCCTTGATCGGACCAGGGAGAATCCAATTATTTTGAAGACTGTCTTACGGGACAATTTGTGCCGTCTTGTTTTCATTGTCGTTCTGCTTTCAAGCCTGCTGGCAGCAGGTTCCGCCCCTCAGCAAACCACACCTCCGAGTGCCCAAGAACCGTCGAGCGCCCAAGCACCGCGTAGCAGCGAGGAAACGCCAAGTAACCAGGCACCTCCAACCTCCCAACCACCGCCAACGAGCCAGGTAGCGCCAAGCACTCAACTGCCCCAAGGCCGAGAGCAGGACAAGAGCAATAGCCAGGACAAGAGTAGTAACCCCGACTCGCTCAAAAAACAGGAGCAAACTGGCACGTCTAACGATAGGCTCTTTTATGCTTTGCCGAATTTTCTGACGCTGGAGACTAAGAACGTCCCCCCGCTCACCCCCGAGCAGAAATTGAAGGTGGTGACTCGGGGATGTTTCGATTTCATCCAGATCCCTTGGTACGGTTTGCTGGCCGGGATCAGCCAGGCAGAAAACAGCGAAGCAGGCTACGGCCAGGGAGCCGCCGGCTATGGCAAACGATATGCGGCATACTTCGCGGACGGGACCATCGAGAACTATTTCACCCAGGCTTTCATGCCGATCCTGCTGCGTCAGGATCCGCGTTATTACACGATGGGCCGTGGCGGATTCACGCGCCGCACCAGCTACGCCGTCAGCCGGATTTTTGTCACTCGCAGCGATTCCGGAGAGCGGCAGGTCAATTATTCCGAGATCTTCGGATCGGGCATCGCATCAGCAATTTCCACCTACAGCTATCACCCCAGAGAGGACCGCAACGTGTCGAACACCGCCAAAGTATGGGGCACGCAGGTTGGATACGACACCCTCACCAATGTCATCAAGGAGTATTGGCCCGACATTCGCCGCAAATTAGGCAAAAAGAACAAAAGGAAATAGTCCGCCGCCGGTAACGGCCTAGCCAGGGCATTCAATTCCGATGCCCGCATCCGAGTCCCCCGAGGTCAAAATGCTTCTTTTTCCATCCGCCAACCCCAACGCCGGGGTGGCTCGACACAGGTCCTGGACGCTCCATTCCGCGGTGCTGGCTTTGCTGCTGATCATGGGAACATCGCGGTCTCGCGCCAGCGATCCAACCGCGACCTTCGACATTCCTCCGGTCAAGGTTCCTCTCGACATCAAAGACCAACAGGTCACGATCGCCGCCTCTGCTGTGCTCGCGGTAACAAGAAACGAACAGGGGTTGAATATCGCGAAATTGCAACTTTCGGCCGACCTCTCGGATCTGCAGCAGAACCTCACGGAAGTTCTGAGCTCCGCGCTCGATAAAACCGATGGCTGCGGAGATCACATTGCTATCCATAACGCCACGATTACACCGCTCGACCCGGCCAGCCAGGCGGTTGTCGGCCTCCATTACGAGCGCTGGGCTTGTGCCAAGATTTTGGGGAAGAAAGAGGCCAAGCGGTTGACGAGCGGCGACGCGGTCGTCGAGATGAAACTCACGCCGGCGGTCGACGAGAAAAGTGCAGAACTGCGCCTCGTGCCGGATGTCGGACGGATTGAAGCGGACGGCTCTTTGGGGGAATTCCTCCGTTCCGGTCCCATCGGCGAGATGCTGCGAGAAAAGATCCGCAGCGCAATTCTCGCGGCATTGCAAAAAGGTACGAACCTCAGCGCGACCCTACCTCCCGCACTGCAAGGCTATGCCAGGATCCAGAAGGCTCAATTCGAGGACGCTGGTTCGGGGCGACTCGCCGTCGAAATCGAGGGGGAATTCCGAGTTACCGACGAGCAGATGCAGTTTCTTTCCCAGCAGGTGAAGGAACACATAGCATCGCGGTAACTTGCATCTTCGGTATCAAGCGCAGATTCTGAGCCTGCGACGGATGGCCTACCTGCCAGAGGAGAACCGGGGTGGCACCCTGTCCGCGGCGCTAAACGAAGCCTGCGGTTCGAGGTTGGGCGGCCCGCAGCCGCCCAACGAGGGCCTCGCTTTACCCACATTTACCGCGATTTACCAATACTGACATTCGAGAATTGTTTCCGGCCGTAGCATACAATAGCCAGCGTTCTGCGCAGATTCGCGCTCGACACGATAGGCAAGTGTCGATCCGTCCTGTGGAGAGGGCAAGGCGGCAATGAACATCTCCGCTCCCTTCATCAAGCGGCCGGTCGGAACCTCGCTTCTGACGCTGGCTCTTTTTCTTTCTGGAGCCTTGGCCTTCAATTTCCTTCCCGTAGCACCTCTGCCGCAGGTCGAGTTTCCGGTCATTCAAGTCTCAGCAACCCTTCCCGGAGCGAGCCCGGAGACCATGGCATCGGCGGTCGCCACCCCTCTCGAACGTCAGTTCGGACGAATTGCCGGCATCAACCAAATGACCTCCACCAGCCAACTCGGCTCGACCAGCGTCGTCCTGCAGTTTGATCTGACTCGTAATATCGATGCGGCGGCTCGCGATGTGCAGGCGGCCATCAATGCCGCCCGCAGCCAGTTGCCTTCGTATCTGCCGGGCAACCCCACCTACAGAAAAGTAAATCCCGCAGACGCCCCGATCCTCATTATTGCTCTCACCTCCGAATCGATCACGCGACCGGTGATGTACGACGTGGCAAACTCGATTTTGTCCCAGAAGCTGTCCCAGATCGGTGGAGTCGGCCAGGTGTTCGTTGGAGGAGCAGCGAACCCCGCCGTGCGCGCCGAATTGAATCCCATGCAACTCAACAGCATGGGACTGGGGATCGATTCAGTTCGCACCGCACTCGCGGAGGCCAATGCCAACTCACCGAAAGGAAAGCTCGTCAACCCAACCAGTATGTGGGCGGTCAACGACAATGATCAGATCCTCAAGGCCAACGAGTATCGGCCCCTGATCATTGGGTATAACTCGAATACCGGCGCTGCCGTGCGCCTGTCTGATGTTGCCGAGGTGGAGGATTCTGTCGAAGACGTGCACACGGCCGGGCTAGCCAATGGCAAGCCTGCGGTTCTCATCATTATTTATCGCCAGCCGGGTGCCAACATCATTGGCACCGTGGACAATGTTCGGGCGCTGCTTCCTCAACTGCAGGCCTCGATCTCGCCCGCGATCAAGCTGGGTGTCGTACTCGACCGCAGTATCACGGTGCGAGCGTCGGTTCACGACATCGAGTTCACCCTGATCATTTCGATTGTTCTGGTGATTTTGGTGGTTTTCGCTTTCCTGCGGCTGGTCCGGGCCACGATCATCCCCAGCATCGCCGTACCCCTGTCCTTGATTGGAACTTTCGGTGTCATGTATGTGCTCGGCTACAGCCTGGACAACTTATCGCTGATGGCTTTAGCGATTTCTACCGGCTTCGTCGTGGACGACGCGATCGTGGTGCTCGAAAATGTGACTCGCTATCTTGAGCAGGGACTGTCTCCACTCGCCGCCACCTATCGCGGTGCGCAAGAGATCGGTTTCACCGTGCTCTCGATGAGCACTTCTTTAGTCGCGGTGTTCATTCCCATCCTTTTGATGAGCGGGCTGGTGGGACGACTGTTCCGTGAGTTTGCTGTCACACTCAGTGTGGCAATCGGTGTGTCGCTCGTCGTCTCCCTGACTACTACGCCCTCGATGTGCGCCCAGCTGCTGAAGCCTTTGAAGGAAGCAGAGCAGGGCCGATTCTATCGGGCCGGTCAGAGAGTCCTCGATTTCAGCGTCGACCTTTACCGCATCTGCTTGGACTGGGTACTTGACCATCAATTGACCATGCTGGTGGCGACGGTTCTGACCGCATTCGTCTCGGTGTATCTCTATATGGTGGTTCCGAAGGGCTTCTTCCCACAGCAAGATACGAGCCGGATTACGGGTTCGATCCAGGCTGCGCAAGATATTTCGTTCTCCGCCATGAGCCGGAAGATGAACCAGTTCGTCAATATCGTTCTGAAAGACCCGGATGTAGAGACCATTGTCGGATTTGCCGGTGGAAATACAGCCATCAATCAGGGCCGAATGTTCATCATGCTCCGGCCCCTGGGCGAACGGAAAGACTCCGCCGATCGCGTGATCGGTCGCCTGCGCAAAACCCTCGCCGCCGTGCCCGGCGCCACCTTGTACATGCAATCGGCTCAAGATTTAACCATCGGAGGAAGGCAGAGCCAAGCACAGTACCAATATACCTTGCAAGGAGAAAACTTGAACGAGTTGAACTCCTGGGCGCCGAGGTTGCTAAAGAAACTGCGCACGCTTCCCGAGCTACGCGATGTCAACACCGACCAGCAGGACAAGGGGCTCGAGAGTAGCATCGTCATCGATCGCGACACGGCATCGCGCCTGGGCCTGGCTGCGCAAGACATTGACAATGTGCTCTACGACGCCTTCGGACAGCGCTTCGTTTCGACGATCTATGAACCTCTGAACCAGTATCACGTGGTCATGGAGATTGCTCCCGTATTTCAGCAGAGTCCGGATACGCTGCGCCGGGTGTTCGTGCGCTCCTCGGGCGGCAGCATGGTCCCGCTTTCCGCCTTTGTTCATTTCAGCTCCGACTACACCTCGCTCGCCGTCAATCATCAAGGGCAATGGCCATCGGTTACGATTTCCTTCAACCTGGCGCCCGGGATCTCTCTCGGGCAGGCAACCCAAGTCATCGAGCGCGCCGAGCGCGCCATCAACTTTCCAGCGACCATTCACGCCAGTTTCCAGGGGACAGCCGCGGCGTTTCGGGAATCTCTCGAGAATGAGCCGATCCTGATTCTGGCCGCCCTGGTCACGGTCTATATCGTTCTCGGAGTTCTCTACGAAAGCTACATTCATCCGGTGACAATTCTTTCTACCCTGCCGTCGGCAGGTGTCGGAGCCCTGTTGGCCTTGTTGATCACCGACAACGAGCTCAATGTAATCGGTCTCATCGGCATCATTCTGTTGATTGGCATCGTCAAGAAAAATGCAATCATGATGATTGACTTTGCTTTGGAAGCGGAGCGAGGCGCGGCAAAATCTCCGCGAGAGGCGATTCATGAAGCTTGTCTTCTTCGCTTTCGCCCGATCATGATGACGACCATGGCGGCCCTATTAGGCGGCTTGCCGCTAGCACTCGGAACCGGCACCGGCGCCGAACTGCGCCGTCCGCTGGGCATCACCATCGTGGGTGGACTCATTGTCAGCCAGGCACTGACGCTGTTTACCACGCCGGTCGTATACTTGTACATGGATCGCTTGCGCATGTGGGCTACGCGTCTAAGAACCGCTACCGGCGGCAAAAGAGTGCTCCCCGAAGCAACCTCTGCCGATTAAGGATTAAGTGCAGCTTCCTGCCATGGCCGCCGATCTTGACCAACCCAGGGCGCGAGAATCAAGGGCAATCGCGCTCGTTTGTCCGGTAAATATTCGTAAAGCTCTGCAAAGAATTGTGGGCGCGCTGTTCACCTGCGCAAGTTCCGGATTAAAATCTGCCTCGTCCGACCAAACCCGAGAGTGTCCTGAAGGAAGATTGTCGATGGGAAGGGGCTATCTGCGCGCGGCGATGTTGGCCGGTCTCACCTGTGCCGTGCTGGCGCTGGCGCAAAATAACGAGATGATCAACCAGCCGGTGGGCGGCAGTTCGCTACACGGCGCCCGGCACGCTTGGATCGTCATCGGAGGCCCCGACCGACTGCGCATCTTGCCCACCTCGACGGAGGACATGAAGGCTTTTGACCGCGCTTTGGCAGTACAGGCTAGCGGTGAACAGGTCACCGCATACGACTCCATGGTGAGAAGTACGGAAACTGCGATCGATGACCTTGCGGGATTTCTCGAACAGGTGCAAAAACAAACTGGCGCTTCCCAATTCTCTGGCTCGGTTCACGCTCTCAGCCAGGCCCTTGAGAAAGCCCGCGGCGAAAACAAGCAGTTTTTGGGGTCGCTCTCAAAACCGCAGCAGAACGGACTACGAGATATAACCCTGAAAGTGGTGAAGGCGGATTCGGACCTTGCCCAACCGTCGAACCTGCTCGATCAAAGGGTCGCAGACCCGAATCCGGATGTTCGACAGATCACGAGCTACGCCAAGAACCTCGACCAGGCGCTCGCCAATCTTCACGACCAACAGTTCAATCTTGGAAGAGAAATGGGAATCGAAGACGTTATGGGTGCCGGAGCTTTGAGCTTGAACCTCTCCCCGGTGAACACCGGGATCAATATCGCCGGTCAGCCCATAGCCGTCACGGTTGCGGGCACGATTTCGAAGGTTGCGGCAGAGGGTCACAACTTGTTCAAACTAGAGCTGGCTGCCGACGTTTCCGATCTGCAGGAGAAGCTTAACGGGATCTTAGCTGCGAAACTCAACAAGTCCGACCGCTGCGGGGAGCAGGTGGTGATTCAGGGAGCCTCGCTGACGGCGCAGGCCCCGGCGAGCTTGGTCGTGACCCAGCTGCACGTGGCCCGCTGGGCATGTTTTGGGTCTTTGGGCCAGGCGAGCCCCAACGAACTTGCCGAGGGCAACGGCACGATTGAGTTGAAGTTGACACCCCTGGTCGAAGAGAACCGGACGTTGCAGCTTGCCCCTGAGGTGAACCGCATCGACGCGGATAGCTTTGTTGGCGAGCAACTCCGCTCGGGATCGCTGGGAGTGGCGGTGCGCGATGAAATCACCCGGTTGCTTTTGTCTACGATCGAACCCGGGATCTACTCGAAGGCGATACTTCCCGCCACCGCACAACAGTATGCCGTGATCGACAAAGTAGAATTCCGCGAAGCGGGCGGCTTGCACGTTGTTCTGAACGGAACCATGCAACTTTCGGACGAACAGGTCAAGTTAATGGTCAACCAGCTGAAAGATCGCTTGTCGCCGCAGGGCGTCCTGCAGCAATAGCCTAAAGCGATCAAGAGAAAACGCCCCGAAATTGACTCTTGTCCCGCCGACGGTTTGGAACTTCAAGAGCGCTGGATACTCACGGTGTCCTAGAAGGGCCGCTGGCCCGGTGAGTGGCGGGCGGAAGAATCGGACGCAAACCGCCTGTCCGCGGGCAAACCGATAACCTTCCACGCATAAACGAGCTAAGCGGCTCCCGTGGTCCTCACTCCTTAATATGCAGCCCCGATCAGGATACTGTGCAAGAATTTCCAGCCATCAGGAGTAAAGCCGCCCGGTGGTTGGCCAACAGCGATTCGCCGCTGCCCTATTAACCAGCTATTAAGAAAGCACTTAGCTTGATTTCCGGATTTGAGACTGGGCTGCGTGCTTCGGCGCTCCAGCCGGTGGCCGACGAATTGCTTATTCCAGGCTGGCGTGCTCTACAGCGGTGCATAGGAAAAATTGAAGAAGTGGTGGCCCTACGGCACCGCTCCCAAGGAGACCCAGATGCACAGAGCACGTCTGCTTCTTTCGGTTGGACTGGTCCTCTTATCTCTCGCCGGATGCAACAACTCCATGTCGACTAGTTCGAACGGGGTAAGCTCTCCCGGCCAAGCCAGCCAGGTGAGTCTTAGCATGACCGACGACCCGCCGAATGGCGTGACCGTCTTGTTCTTCCAAATCAGTCTTACGGCCGCTTATCTGACCCCGGCTTCCGGTTCGAGCAACGTTTCCCTGCTGACGAACAACACTCCCGTCCAAGTTGATGTAACTCAGTTGCAGGCGCTCTCTGCATTCCTGAGCACGGCGAACGTGGCGACTGGAACCTACAATAGCCTGACCCTAACTTTCGCCAATCCGCAATTGGTCATCTTTAACGCTTCGGATGCGGCGATCGCCAGCACCTGCCCACTCAATACCGTCTGCCAACTCACGCCATCCATCGACAACTCTGCTTCGCTGACATTTTCTACTGTGCCTTTTCCCGTGTCGGTGGCCCAGAATACCCCGATCGGTTTTCTGCTGGACTTCCATCTGAACCAAGTGATCCAGTCGGACCTTTCCGTGAACCTTGGAGTCACCAATGGCGTCACTGTCGACGAACTGCCCTCGACGCCTCCGTTAGGTCCTCCCCGCTTCGGGTTTCTTGTGGGCACGGTTGAGACCGTGAGCACGAACCCTACCCAATTCACCGTGCAGACGCGCGATGGCCGGACATTCACCGTCGACACGAGTAGCAGCACGAGTTATGCGAATTTCCCCAGCAGCGTCTGTGCCATGAGCAATTTCTCTTGCCTTGCCTCCGGACAGATTGTTCAGGTGCAGGTGTCGAGCGTCGAGATGAATGGCACCTTGGTTGCCGCCGAAGTCTCCTACGTTCAAGCCGCCAGCCAGCAAGTAGTGGAAGGAAGCGTGATTGGCCTGAGCACTTCGAACGGGACAACCGTCCTGAAGCTGCTGCTGCATTGGTCGCCGGACGCCGGAGTTTTGCCCTTTGGGGGCGTAGCCTCGGCAACCGTTTCCTCGACCGCCAGCTTCTCGGTGAATTCGAGCAATTTCACAATCCCGGCTGGACTAAGCTTTGCCAGTGCTTCGGACTTGCTCGTGGGGCAAGAAGTCGAAGTCAATGTGGTAGCGGGATCGCTCGCCAATTCCTCCAGTCTTGGTCGGTGGGCACCCCCGTCGGTTTCCTTTACCACGGATGCGATCGAGCTTCAGCCAAGCCAGATCACCGGTTCCGTAACCGCGATCGACGCGAGCGCGGCCAGCTTTACGATCACAACCTTCCCGAATTTCTTCGCATCCTGGTCCAACCCGAGCGGGATGAGCTGGACTCCCATGGCGGTCACAATCGACACCACTTCGCAAACCGCTTACGAGGGTCTGAGCACGGACAGCTTTTCGGGACTCACGATGAACAGTGTTGTATCCGTACGTGGCTGGCTGTTCTCGACGCCGAGTGCTCCAACGCCGTCCACCCAGGTGGCGGAAACCTTACTCGGACGGCCATCGGGATTCTTCTGATCGGTTATCGAAGGTAGCAGCGAATAGGTCTTCTTCGTTGCTGCCTTCGCTCGTTCGACAAAACTCCGAAAGGCCGCAGTACTCGCCGCATAGTCAATCCCTGAAGCTCTCGACACTCTGGTCGGTACGTCCGCTGGGGCGCCCCGCGGTTCTCGAAGGCAGCCGGATTTCGCAGCAAACTCGGGGATGACGGTTCGGAACCGCAAAGCGGCTATTCGAGAGCAGCCGACCAACTTCCAAAGCCGCTATTGACAAGGCAGGAGTTCGAAGCTCCCGTGTACGTTCCCGATGCGGAGGTGAACGCCAGGTTGGCTGTACCCGTGAAGTTGATCATGCTGTCGAGCTGGCTGAGGGTGAAGGTCAAGCTATTGCCCATGACGGTTCCAGTAATGGACGCCATCGTGCCGCAAGACGCGTCACTTTCCGGCAAGGTGACTTGGCCCGTGAACTGAGTGCCGATTTGCGTAAGGTTTGTCGTGAATTGAAGGACGGGAGAGGAGGTCTCGATCGGAGTTAAGGAAAACAGCCAGTTCCCCGACATGGCAGGATTCGAAGAGCTGCTACAGGCAGAGAGAGAACCCAAAGCCACGAACAAAAGCATGCGAGCCATCTTTTTCATCTTCCACCATTGTAGCGAATTCCCTGCTGGTCGAAACACTCGCTCCCGGTCCAGTTTCTGTCGAGAAATCCGGGACGTCGATTCGAGTGCCTTCGGTTCGAGGGTCCCCGACAGCGGCCTTCCCACTTTGGATGCTTTCTCGGCAAGATTTCGGAGCTCCGTCGACAATACTCAGTAATTTTTTCCTCGCATTGTTCCACCCATTAATCAGATTGAGTCTTATCTGAATAGTGTCCTCCTCGAGAACAGGGTCCTGCTTCAGTTTCGGGCGGCAGCTCTTCGATTGCAAAGATAGGAATCTTTATCGTTGACACCCGTGATCTGTTTCGATCGAATCTGCGTCCTGGTTCCTTAGGGAACATAAGTGATCAATGTTTTTTTTAAATAAGATTCTTACTTTCTTCGATTTGGGTGTTTGGGTTAAAAAATTTTGCAGCCTTGTTATTCAACTTGGTGACCGTCCACAACAATGTTCCCCAAAACACTTCTGAACTAAAATCTCGATTGCAATCCACAGCGAGCCCGAACTATGCTGGAAAGGTCTCGGCGTTCTCCAAAAAACTGAATGGGACGCGTTCTCGCTGTAGCCAACCAGAAGGGCGGCGTAGGCAAGACCACGACTGCCATCAACCTGGCTTCTTCCGTAGCGGCAGCAGAAGTCGACACCCTGCTCATCGATTGTGATCCTCAGTCGAATACCAGCAGTGGGCTGGGTCTAAGCAAGGACCCCGAGCGAATCAGCACCTATCATTTGCTGATGGGCATGGCCACGGCCGAGGCCGCGCTGCATAAGACTGAACTCGATCAACTCTGGCTGATTCCAGCGCACAAGAACCTGATTGGCGCCAATGTCGAGTTGGTCGATGCGGAGAACCGGGAATTTCGGCTGCGCGATGCCCTCGCGCCGTTGCGCGATCGTTTCCGCTACATCGTGCTCGATTGTCCGCCCGCTCTCGATCTGCTGACCCTCAATGCCTTGGTCGCCGCCGACGCTGTGCTGATCCCCATGCAGGCGGAATACTTTGCGTTGGAGGGAGTCTCCGAGCTGCTCGATACCATCGACCGCATTCGGATCGGCCTGAATCCCTCGCTCACGATTGACGGCGTCGTCTTGACCATGTTCGATGACCGTACGAACCTTGCTCAGCAAGTCACCGCAGAGCTGAGCCGCTACTTCGGCGAGAAGCTTTGCCAGACCACCATTCCGCGCAATGTGCGACTGGCCGAAGCGCCAAGCCATGGCAGGCCAGCTTTGCTCTACGACGTGCGCTCGCGCGGGGCGGAGAGCTACATCCGGCTGGCAAAAGAGATGCTCGAACGCAGCGGCCTGCTGCGGGAGGTTGAGTCGCAATGTGCGGAGGGTCAGGCTGAACCACGGGTGGTCAACGCTCCCCGCTGGAAGCGTTGGATCACAGAGCGAAGCAAGTTGACCATCATGACGATCAACCGGTAACCAGTTCCAACCGTCGCTATCCCAGCTGACGGAGCAGGAAGAATAACCATAGCGGAGAAAAAAGAATGGAAAACAGAGTGTCCATCGATAAGACTTCGGAGAAGCGCCGGGCTCTCGGGCGTGGGCTCGATTCGTTATTGCCTGGAGGACCGCGAGTGGCTGCGATTCCCCCGGTAGTCGGGAATGTGCCGCCGGCGGCGGAAACGGCCGTCGAGCCTGGGACGATGTCGCCGGATGCACAACCGCAAAGTCGGCCGGAGGTTGGCGACGCGGTCATGCGGATCGCGCTCGATCAGATCGACGAGAATCCCTATCAAACGCGGCGTGTTTTCGATCCGAAGACACTGGAAACACTGGCCGACTCAATCCGCACCAACGGGATCGTGCAACCGATCGTGGTGCGTCGCTCAAGCACCGGCCGCTTTTTGCTCATCCTCGGGGAACGGCGCTGTCGAGCCGCCAAGTTGGCCGGCGAGTCTACAATTCCTGCGCTGATTCGACAGGTCTCGAATCAACAAGCGGCCGAGATGACCGTGATCGAGAACCTGCAGCGGCAGGACTTGAACTGCCTGGAGCAGGCGTACGCCTTTGCCCGGCTGAGCCGCGACTTCGGTCTGACTCAAGAACAGATCGGTCAAAGGACCGGGTGCTCGCGCGAATCGGTCTCCAATTACATGCGGCTGCTCAAGCTTCCTCCCGAAGTGCAACAGCTTCTTGCGGAAGGGAAGTTGGGCTTTACCGAAGCCAGAGTGCTCTTGCAACTG
>Ga0187783_10000427_pt1 | contig 31085 bp, 21 predicted proteins | sample 1015_SJ02_MP02_2_FD_132471 | JGI IMG/M metagenome (GOLD analysis project Ga0187783, IMG submission 132471) | Tropical peat soil microbial communities from peatlands in Department of Meta, Colombia - 1015_SJ02_MP02_20_MG | ecosystem: Environmental > Terrestrial > Soil > Wetlands > Peat | place... | reverse complement strand
TGACGCAGGAGAGCGCAGCTTCGATGTCGCGAAAACCGACAGAGCGCAGAAGCGCAGACAAATCGGCGCACAGGGAAAGAACGGCGGCGCGATTTTGGTCGCTGGGGTTGATGGTAACAACAAGAAAAATAGCGGCCCGGGTGAGTGGCGCAGAAACGGGCTGCGAGACGAACGCGGACACTGCCGCCGGCTGCGCTTTAATTGAATCGGACCCCATCGTTAACGCTTCTGCCAGAGTTAGGCGAAATCCCCCTCTTGCAAACTCTCGCTTACCTTGGATAAGCGGGTCGACAGATTACCATCGTCAGCGGCGAGACGTCCACGAGGTCATGGTGCGTAGGGCGGCGAATGGTGGTTGCACACAAACGCGCACGCTAAGATGAACCTCCGCACAGTCAACATGCGCGCCCAGTGTTCGCGTCGCAGGGCAGGCGCGTTTGCGCGCTCATCCAATCCGTGCCGATACAACGTGCTACATTTCTGATGGCCGTGCTACATTTCTGGTGCGAATGAGCGTTCAGAAGCCGTCGATAAGATCGGGCCCGTGCAACATCATGCAAGGCTCCGCATTCAATGCGCAGAATCCCACCCTCTCCGCCATTCCCTATTCACATGCCTGGATACTTCCCCAGAAACATCAGCACGAAATCAACTGTGTCCGTCAAGCCGTGCGCTACAATCGGCACTGCTAGGTTGCGCCCCGTTCGCAGATAGATCACGCCCAATAGGAATCCCATCAGTCCTTCGTCGATTACTCCTGTGATGCCTTGGTAAGCGTGCGCCAACCCAAATCCCACGTGCACCGCGAACAAACTCACAATCCACGCCCAACTCGTTCGGTTGAACAAATCGGCCACGCGGTTCATCAAGTAGCCCCGGTACACTAGCTCTTCCCCAAACGCCGCCAGTGTCCATGCCCCCAAAATCGCCAGAAACGTCCACTTCACATTCCCATGCAGCGCCTGAAACATCTCCAAGTCCGGCTGTTTGTGCAGTACACGCACCAGGAACGGCTGGCTCACAAAAAGTTCAAACGCTTCCAGTACCGCCCCGAGTGCCATGCCCAATGCAATTGTCTTCGCCCATGTGCCGTACTTCTGCAATCCCAGGTCATACCATTTGAGTCCTCGCACCCACAGCGACGTCCAAGCAAACGCTAGCAGAAAAATCGTCTTGCTCAACGGAATGTAGTGGTGAGCGTCCAGTACAAAAATCCCGGCTACAACCATGAGCTCCACCACAACCAGCCACTTTCTCGCTCGCCAGCTTCCGCGTCTACCACCACGATTCGGGCCAACTTCCGACACGGCGCCTCCAGCAGATTTACGGGCTTGGTGATAGCATGCACCAACCAGGTATGCTATCTGGGTCGCAACCGCGGCGTTCGGCCACGAGCGCACCCAGCCTTACCAGACTGTTGCGCGAATCCCAGCAGGGGATTCCAGTGTATAATCCTGTGCATTCGCATCCCGCGACGAGGCTCATGGCTGGGGACGAAGCTTCCACGATCTGGGTTCCTGTATGTTGTGGGCGCGTCATGCGCTGCAACATGTTCAAACAGGCGGATGGCGAGGCTTACGCTGCGCTCGTTTGTACATCGTGCAACAAAAACATTACCCTTGAGCAGGAGCCTCTCAGGGCTGCAAATAACTTCGGGGAAGGCTCGAAGGTTCTGAGTCTGATCGGATCGCCCCAGCCACCAAAGAAGGAAAGAAGAAAATCATTCGCCGAATCCGGTGCTGACGATCCAACACTTTAGTTTGATTTGCGACTCGCCCAAAACTTTGCCTGCCGATGATCGGTCAGACGATTTCGCACTATCGCATCCTGGAGCAACTGGGCGCAGGCGGGATGGGTGTCATATACAAGGCTCACGATAGCCGGCTTGGCCGGGCCGTGGCCCTGAAATTCCTTCCTGAAAAACTAGCACAACAAGCGCAGGCGCTCGAGCGGTTCCGACGCGAGGCGCGAGCCGCATCCGCTCTGAACCACCCGGGCATTTGCACGATCTACGACATCGGCGAGCAAGACGGCCGGGCGTTTATCGCCATGGAGTTTATCGACGGTGAAACGCTGAGCAGTCACATCCATGGGAAGGCGCTTCCTCTCGAACAGATGCTGAAGCTGGGGATCCAGATAGCAGAAGCTCTGGAGGCGGCGCACGCCGAGGGAATCATCCACCGCGACATCAAACCCGCGAACATCTTTGTGACGAAGCGCGGACAGGCGAAAGTGCTCGATTTTGGCCTTGCCAAGCTTGTTCCCAAAGGGGTCGGGGGTGTGGACACGAATTTGGGAGACGAATCATCGGCTTCCAATTCGATCGTTGGAATCATAAGCGGCACTCCCTCCTACATGTCACCCGAGCAAGTACGCGGAGACGATCTGGACTCGCGCACGGACATCTTCTCGCTCGGTCTCTTGCTGTATGAAATGGCGACTGGGCGCCAAGCCTTTGGCGGTAGCACGGGCGGCGTGATCATCGAGGCCGTTCTGACGCGGACCCCTGTTGCGGTTCGCACGATCAACGGCGATATTCCGCCGCGGCTAGAAGAAATCATCGACAAGGCACTTTGCAAAGATAGAGACCAACGCTACCAGCACGTGGCTGACCTGCGTGCTGACCTGCAACAAGTAAAACGAGACATCGATTCGGGGAGACAAGACGCAGAATCGGTGCTGGTACCGACCAGAAGTCCGTTGCCCTTGACCGGGAAGCCGAGGTTACGGACTTCGACGGCGCCAACAGGTGCGCTCCCGCCAGAGCGGGTCTCAAGAAACATTGATTCGCTGGCAGTTCTACCTTTCGAAAACGCTAGTCGCGACCCGGAGCACGAATACCTCAGCGACGGGATTACGGGGAGCCTTATCAATATTCTGGCGACAATCCCAAAACTGCGCGTAATGGCACAGAGCACCGTATTTCGTTATAAGGGCCGGCCGATTGACCCTCAAGCCGTCGGTCGTGATTTGAATGTGCGCGCTGTGCTCACGGGAAGAATGATGCAAAGCGGCGGCTCCTTGCGCATCGGGGCCGAGTTGGTCGATGTAGCGACAGGATCTCAACTATGGGGAGCGCACTACGATCGCCAGCCGGGCGACATCTTTGTGATCCAAGACGAAATTTCCAACGAGATCTCGGGGAAACTGCGGTTGCAGCTGACCCGAGCAGAAAAAAAACGACTAACCAGGCGCCACACCGAGGACGCGGAGGCTTACGGGCTCTACCTGAAAGGTCGTCATCACTGGAACAGATGGACCGAAGAGGGGTTCTACAAGGCAATCGAGTACTTTCAGCAAGCAGTCGAGAAGGACCCCCGCTACGCTCTCGCCTATACGGGTTTGGCCGAGTCCTACGTGCTGTTGGGATGGAACAGCTATCTGCCGCCCAAGGACGCGTTCCCTAAAGGCAAAGCGGCGGCGATGGCCGCCTTGCAGCTCGACCCAAATCTCGGGGAAGCCCGCACGCCCCTGGCAGCGGTGTTGTGGCTTCACGATTGGCAGTGGCAGGAGGCTCAGGCAGAATTCAAACGCAGCCTTGAACTCAATCCCACCTACCCAACAGGCAATCACTGGCACGCCGAGTGTGTGATGACCATGGGCCGCCACGCAGAAGCCATCGGCAAGATGAAAAAAAGCCAAGAACTGGATCCGCTGTCCCTCATTATCAACGTGGCCATCGGATGGGCCTGCTACATGGCTCGTCGATACGACGAATCCGTCGAACAACTTCTGCGAACGGCCGAATTGGATCCGAACTACCCCGTCACTCACTGGATTCTCGGCCTACTGTACAGGCAAACGGGTCGCTACGAATTGGCCATCACTGCAGGTGAGAAGGGGGTGAACCTTTCAGGTGGTAGTCCGCTGATGCGCGCGGCACTGGCGCATACGTACGGCAGGTCTGGACGGACAAAGGAAGCTCTCGAGCTGCTGGATGATCTGACCCAACTATCGAAGCAGAAATATGTCGCGCCTCACTTCTTCGCTGGAATCTATATCGGCTTGGGAGAGAACGACCGGGCCATGGAATACCTGGAGAAATCCTATAAAGAGCATTCCCACTGGCTTATCTATCTTCATATGGATCCGAGCATGGACGCTTTGCGGAGTGACCCCCGCTTCCAAGACCTGTTGAGGCGGGTCGGACTTCCTGCACTGCCAGCCGCGGCCCCCGCCTGACCGAAACCAAGGCGGCATGGTCACGTCACACCGCTATTGCGTTCTGATCCAGCACGTCCAACTTGAGACATCCGAGATCTTAGTCTCTTGCTTCACGTAACTTCCAACCGGCGAGTTCCAATCAAGAGGGTCGCCATCACGCAAAGAGTCGACGTTCGGGATGCCGTTGCAAAGACCCTTCACCAAGCATGTGGTTGGGATTTCGTGGATCTCGTACGATCGAGTTGACGGATGAAAATCTCGACAGGATATAACCCTCGAATGCACGACGTGAGGATCGCTGCGAAATCGATCTCTCATTAATTTGATTTTAGCGGCCATGGCTTGCAACTGTTGAGGGGCTTCGGCCGCGTCCCTCCAAGGATGCACCGTAGAACCGTTAATCACCACTCCCTCACTCATGGCAGCGAATCGTCTATCCTTGAAGTACCACCACGGCGCCTCACCACAACGCAGCTCCTCATCGAGCGCACAGATCATGTAGCTATAGGCCCGTCTCAATTTCCCGCAATCTGCCAGGATCTGAAAAGTAAGAGTTCCCGTATTCTCAATTAAATACCGGCCTTTTCCAGTATAGATGCACGGCCCGCCCGCGGAACTTGTAGAGAAGTTGATGATGTAGCTATCCCCAGTCGGCTTGCCCGCAACCATTGAGGCCGCGAAACTTGGTTCAGGCTGAACCACGTCAATCGTAATGGGCCGGCCTGTCTTATCGATAGACGCTACAGGTGAGACTCTAGGGGTGAATATCCCGTCTCCCTGGGTCGGCTCAGACTGTGCTGACACCGCAGCCAATGGACATCGCACGGAAATGGCGACGCAGAAAATCGCAACGATATAGAGTGGCTTCTTCACGCGCAGAGCCCTAAAAAAGCTTAGCACGCGTCATCGAGCGAGCACTTTGATTGATGAATGAGAGACACCTCTCGATAACGGGTGCGACCAACTGGGACTCAAGAAGGGTTGCGTTTCGATTCGGAACCCGCATTTGCCGGAGCGTCAGAAAAGTCATACGCTTCGCGAAGCCAGTCGGTGATCGGCTCCTCCACCTCGTCCCGATGTCTGATTTGAATGACGTGAACGAACTTGGATTTCGACGCGCGGTCGACGCGACGCACCTGAGGAGCTTTCAGTGGGCGCCCCAGAAACACACAGAGTTCGAGAAAGCTCTTCTTGGGACGCACGAAGAAGTAGCAGGATTTCCGCGAGAACATGATGGATTTATGGGAGGCATAGATCCGCTGATCTCCAAAAGAAGTGACAGTCTCGCGCAGCCTCTCCCAGGCGTCCCGCAGATCCTCCGAGAGATCTTGGGTGAGAACCGCCTCGCTGGTCGTCCAGCAATCATGCTCCTCCCCTTCCTCAACCCATTGCTTGCAATGGAAGCACTCTCGACCGGCCATGGGTGAATTCTACGTTGTCCTGGCAATCCCGCCAGCCCGTCTGCAAGAGGCATCTATGTCATCCCGAGCCACACGCGAGTTGGCTCAGCTGCGTCACACTTATTGATGCGTCGCGCGATCCGTCATGGCGTCAGCTGACATGTCTGGTCGATACTGCCGGGTCGGCCGGCTTGAGTATCTTGATGCCTATCGACCATCGCCCGGGACCGGAGATCCACCAGCGGTCGGCGCAGAGGGTGGTGGGGGGACGGGGAGGTTTCCGTCGAGTGCGAACGTATAGAGACGGCCCTTGCCCGCACGTCCCGCGAGAACGGAAACATACTGCTTCCCATCGAGCAGGTAGGAAACAGGATTTGCGAATCCCTGCACAAGCTTCACACTCCAGAGCTTTTGACCCTTATCTGCGCTGAACGCTTCGAATTCTCCCGTGTTGGAGGCCGCGAAGACGAGATTGCCAGCCGTCGTCATTGTGCCGCCGCCATTGGTTGCCGGAACCCGCCAACGCTCGGTCTCCGTCACAGGATCCCAGGCGAGGAGGAATCCCCCGGCCGACGGGGTTGGCGGGGGAGGTGGTGGAGGCGGTGCCCCGTTGGCATCGGCGGCGCTCCTGGGGGACCTGAAAACGATCCCCCAGTTGTACGCTCCCAGCTCGGGCTTGAATTCCGGCGCCTGCACGTAGACGAAACTGCTGGCCGCTCCGGGGGTGACGTAGACGAGGCCGGCTTGCGGGTTGTAGGACATGCCCTGCCAAACGTGCCCGCCCCCCGGACCGGGCCAGATCGTGACGCCCGTAGTGCCGTAATGCGCTTCGGGATTGACGATGGGGCGGCCGGTCTTAGGATCGAGGCCCTTGGCCCAGGTTATTTTCTGCAAGGGGGCACCGGAGATGAATTTTCCGGTCTTGCGGTCGAGGGCGTAGAAGTAACCGTTCTTGGGCGCTTGCATGAGGACGTGACGGACCTGCCCGCCGATTTTCAAATCGGCGAGCACTAGGTCGGCAACCGCATCGAAGTCCCACTCATCGCCGGGCGTAGTTTGGAAGTACCAGACGAATTTGCCCGTGTCCGGCTTCAGCGCGATGATCGAACAGATATACAAGTCGTCCTTGCCGAGCGCGCTGCGATACTTCTGGACCCATGGGCCGCCCTGCCCCGTTCCGAAGTAGAGCAGGTCGAAGTGCGGATCGTAGGAAATCGAATTCCAGGGATTGCCGCCCCCACCTAATTTCCACCACTCACCCGACCACGTCTTGGCGGCAGTCTCCATTGCTTTGTTCTCGAACGGCTTCGATGGATCGCCCGGCACGGTGTAAAAGCGCCAAGTCAACTTGCCGGTCTCTGCATCGTAAGCGGAGATGTAACCGCGAACCGCAAATTCTCCGCCGCCGTTTCCAATAATCACCTTGTCTCTGATAATGAGCGGAGCGCCAGTGATGCTATAGTCCGCGTTTTTGTCGGCAGTCTGAACCTCCCAATCGACCTTGCCGGTTTCCGCATCGAGCGCGACCAGCCTCGCGTCCAGCGTGCCGACGTACACTTTGCCGTCATACACGGCGACGCCCCGATTTCCGGGGCCGCAGCAAAGACTGGGTCCGGTGCGGATCTTGTTCGGATTACCAGACGATCCGGGTGGAAAGTTCTGATGGCCAACCTGAGGATCCCAGCGCCATTTCTCTTTCCCGGTGCGGGCGTCCAGTGCAAACACCACGCCCCAGGTCACTGTGCCGTAGAGAGTCCCATTCGAAATGACCGGCGATGCTTCAAGCGTGCCAGGGAGGGAGCCGGTGTCGTAATACCAGGCGAGCCCGAGCCGGCCCACATTCGAGGCATCGATTTGTTTAAGCGGGCTGTAGCGCGTCTGCCAGTAATTGCCGGCGTTCATCAGCCATTCGTCGCCCGTCTTGCCGGCGTTCAATAGAAGCTTGTCGTCCACGCGATACGCCTGCTGCGCTGCGGCAGCGCAAGCTACCAAACCAACCAACAGCGCAAGTGAACTCCACTTGCTTCCATTTCGCATGCCCATGTCTTCGATTTCCCCCACGGCAAAACCGTGTTCTGGACTGCTGATCCGGTTTCGCGCACGCGCAAACATACTAATCCTGACATTCATTTTTTGCGCGGGGTTTTCCGCCACGGGATTGACACCTCTGTTCTAAGTCGCTCCCCAAATTTCACCCAACACCCGTTGGAAGTTTGTGCCCAAGACCTTTTCGATTACAGAGGCGGGCTGACCGCTCCGCGCAAGTTCCGCCGCGATGATTTGCATGTGATCAGGTCCATTCAGATCAGGCACAAAGGGGTAACGATCCTCGCCGGGCGCGCCGATGCCGAGCTTTTTGCGGCGGGCTATGTCGGCGTCGAACTCAGCCCTCTGCGCCGAGGTGAGGACGATCGCCTGAATTGAGCCATCCGAACCAACCCCGACATGATCGGCGCCGCAGACATTAATGGCATGCACCAAGTGACTGAGCACATGCTGCCGAGTCGGCACGGTGGGCGAGGCAACCAGGTAGGGCATGAGATATACGCCGAAATAGCCACCGCGATCCGCCAAGGACCTAAGCACTTCGTCGGGTTTGTTGCGGGGATGCGGATAGACGGCCGCACAGCCCGCATGTGAGATCAAAACCGGTTGCGAAGAAGCCAAGATCGCTTCACTCGTAGTGCGATATCCGCTGTGGCTCAGGTCAACGGCAACTCCATTTTGGTTCATCTCCTTAACGGCCGTGATCCCTGCATTGCTCAACCCGGCATTACCAGGCTCCAGACAGCCGTCGCCAAAGGCATTGCGAGTGTTATACGTGATCTGCATGATGCGCACACCAAGCCGGCGGAACATCTCGATGCGATCAGGACTCGCCTCCAGAAACGTCGTTTGTTGGAAACCGAGAATGATGCCCACTTTATCCTCGCCTTTGGCGCGAGCAATATCCGCGTGTTTGCGAACGATGGCGAAGGCGTCGGAGTACTTCTCAACAAGCGCTTCGAGCGAGGCGAGACTTCTGACCGCGCCAGCGAAATCCGAACCTTCGACAGTACAATTGACGGCGCTAATCCCTGACTGCCGAACGATGGCCACTTGCTCGGGGCTCGGCAACGACTCTAAATCAACAAACGGGCTACACAGCGAATCCATGACGATGGTGTTCTTGTACAGGCTGGCGATTTCGAAGGATGCCTGTGCGTGCTGGTTTGCCAGCAGGCTGGGAGCAAAGAGCCCTGTGGCAGAAAGCTTCAAAATCGAGAGATGAAATTCTCGGCGATTCATCGACGCAGCTACCGGAGGCCAGATTATACAGCGCGCCGTCGGCGGGCCCGAGAGGTTGTACCATGAGGTTGAAGGTCTATGGTGCTTGCCCATAATTGTCGCCTCTAGCGCCTAACTCGAGTGACCAGGCATTCCTCAGGTACCTGGGTGCGCCTGGATGGCATGACAACTCGGTTTCCGCTACAATCCGCCACTTGCTTGGTGCTCGCCTGGAAATCAGGAGAGAAACTGGGCCGCTCGAGCCAGAGCATCTCGAGGTCTTTGCACAGCGCGACCCTGCGGCTTGGTGTCGCCGAAACCCCACAGGCGTGGCCTTTTCTCAGCCAAACGATCGCCGCGTCGGTATGAACGTCAAGAGAGATAGGGCGTGAAGTCCCCACGATTTTTCAACGAGGAAGAAGTGCGCGCTCGATTGCGGATGGCCGATTTGATCGAGGCGATGCAACAGGCACTCGTCGAATTTTCCGCTGGAAGGGTCGAGCAGCCAGTGCGCACTGTCTTAGCGTTCGGCGCGGAGGGTTCGCTTTTCGGTCTGATGCCTTCCTACGTGCCCTTGCTACCGGCGCTCGGCGCCAAACTCGTGACCGTGTGTGCTAGGAACGCCGACCGTGGTCTCGAGACCCACCAGGCCATCATCGTGATGCTGGACCCCCTAAGGGGAGTTGCGGAGGCCATCATCGATGGACGCTATATCACCGAGGTTCGTACTGCCGCGGTTTCGGCGGTGTCGGTGCGGTGCTTGGCGCGTTGCGACGCACGGGTGCTGGGCATTTTGGGCTCAGGAGTGCAGGCGCGCAGCCACTTTAAGGCTCTAGGATTGGTGCGGGAGTTTCACGAGGTGCGCGTGTGGAGCCCGACGGAGGATCATCTGCGGCGATTCGCCGCTGAAACAGGGGCGCGCGCGATGGAAAGCGCCGAAGCGGTGGTGCGTGGGGCTGACGTGGTCGTTGCTGTGACGGCATCACCGACGCCGGTAATCCGCAGCGAATGGGTTGATGACGGTACCCATGTCATTGCGGTCGGATCGGCGCGGCCGACCGAACGGGAGCTCGACCCAGCACTGGTCGCCCGGGCCCGGTTGGTCGTGGACTCACGGGCAGCCGCACTTCAAGAGGCGGGCGACGTCCTAATGGGAATCGCGGAGGGATATTGGACAGCGGAACACATCGCGGCCGAACTTGGCGAACTGCCGATTAGGCGCAATGATCGTGAAATCACGGTGTTCAAATCGTTGGGCCTGGCGGTCGAAGATCTTTTCGCGGCGCACTTGGTTTTGGCCCAACGCGGCCGCCTCTAAAGCCGAACTGCGGCTGAGAAAATTGCGGCGCGGATCGCAAAGGGTTGGTCGCTACTTGGAACTTGTTCGCCCGCTGGCTCGGACGACCGGAAACCGCGGCAACGTTTGACCGCCGCGCTTGGACGTTATCTCGCACACAGCTTCTTTGCGTATCTGTTGGGTGTAGTATCATGGCGTTCCACAGGACCTAACTGACCCGCGCGATGCGGCAACCAACCAGGGATCGGCAACGCTCCCCACCCTTGCTGGAAGGTGACCGGTTCCGTTTCGCTGCCTGACACGGCGAATTGCTGCACAAAGGAGACTTCGATGTCCACTTCTGCGCCTCAAAGTATTAACGAATCTAAGCTGCACGAATTCGTAATGCGAGCCGTCGGCGAAATGGGAGCCGCGATGAATGCAGCGCTCATCGTCGTGGGTGACAAGCTGGGGCTGTACAAGGCGATGGCCGGAGCCGGTCCGATGACGTCCGCAGAGCTCGCCGCAAAAACAAGCACGACCGAGAGGTACGTGCGCGAATGGCTATGCGCACAGGCGGCCGGCGGATTCGTGATGTATGACCCCGGCACAGGTAAGTTCACGCTGCCACCCGAACAGGCCATGGCACTCGCCGATGAGCAAAGTCCGGTTTTTCTCCCCGGCTTCTTCCAGGCCGTCAGCGCCTGCATAAAGGATGAACCTAAAATCTCGGAGGCTTTCCGGACCGGCAAAGGAGTCGGTTGGCACGAGCACGACCCCGAACTGTTCGTAGGCACGGAGCGTTTTTTTCGTCCGAACTATCGGGCCCATCTGGTGAAGGAATGGATTCCGGCTTTGGGCGATATCGAAACGAAGTTGAAGGACGGGGCCACGGTTGCCGATGTAGGTTGCGGTCTGGGAACGTCGACGATCCTCATGGCACAGGCCTACCCAAAATCAACCTTTATCGGATTCGATTACCATGTGCGGTCGATCGAGATGGCGCGGGAGGCGGCGCTCAAGGCGGGCGTGTCGGATCGGGTGAAGTTCGAAATCGCGAGGTCGAAGGATTATCCAGGCCGGAATTATCAGCTGGTGGCGTTTTTCGATTGCCTCCACGATATGGGCGACCCGGAGGGTGCGGCACGGCACGTTCTGGAAAGCCTTGATCCGAACGGTGCGTGGATGATCGTTGAGCCGTTTGCCCACGACAAGTTGGAGGACAATCTGAATCCCATCGGGCGCGTGTTCTACGGCGCATCGACGATGCTCTGCACGCCCGCGTCGCTTTCGCAGGAGGTGGGATTGGGGCTGGGGGCTCAGGCTGGCGAGGGGCGCTTGGCCAGAATTCTGAAAGCGGCTGGGTTCACCCGCGTCCGGCGCGCCGCGGAAACGCCATTCAATATCGTTCTGGAAGCTCGCCGATGATGTAGACATCTTGTTTGCCATCGGACGGGAAGCGGCACGCCCGGCTTGAATTCAGCCCGCGGAACGTGGCAGCCCGTGCAATTAACTCGTGATGGTGAGCTGGCCTCTTGGCCCGGCAATAGCGGCGTGAAGTTGAGGTCTGTCTCCCTTGACGATGCCAAGGTCGAGATGAAGAAGAGCAGCTTGCTTTCTGAGAGTCTCCGGATCAGGCGTGGAGGCTTCGAAGCGAAGGAGCGAGCAACCTTTAGGCGAGTCGGCAGACGGATGGATCGAATCAGCGGACCACTCGATGAAGAAGGGGAGCATTTCTGAGGCCGTATCCTTCAGTCTGAGAGCTTGCCATTGAAGGACGAGGCCATCGGGCCGCTTGCGTGAGCCGAGAGTGGGCCCTTCAAAGGCGATGTCGGCTTCACGGAGCTTCTTGGCAAGGGCGGCAAGATCACCAGGGTGAACGGCCCACCTGACCAGGCGCGGTTGGGAAAGTCTTTTGAGAAAGGGTGGGCTGTTGGCGTCGGGCTGGGTAGGATCTGGCGCAAGAATTTCCAGATACCTTCGCTCGCCGAGCGAAAGAAGAGCATTTTGCGTGCCTCCGCCGGGATGGACGCCGCCAAACGCGGGGCGCACGCCTGTGTACCCTTCAACGAAGGTGATGCCACGGTTGAGGTCGTTGCAGCCGAGCACGATGTGGTCAAGCAAAGCTGGCACCTCCGCACAGAGAGAAATACCTGGCGTGAGCAGCGCGCTGCCCCCGAGCACAAGAAACGTGCGGCGTGAAACCATCCGTCCCGTGAGCCTCTCCTGCTTGAGATTCTGCTACTGCCATTAGCAGTTTTTCAATCCTACAGGAATCGGGCGGAAACAAAAGCTGGCTGCTATACTACGCGCCTGATGAGCGATCGATTCCGGTACTACCTCCGCGTCCGCTACGGAGAATGTGATGCGCAGAAAGTCGTCTTCAATTCGCGCTATAGCGACTATGCTGACATTGCTGGACTTGAATTTCTGCGCGCCGCAGGCTTGGGTGAGGCGGTCACTGTAGGCGGGCTCGACTACCAGGTAGTGAAGCAGACGCTGGAATGGAAATCTTCGGCGCGCTTCGACCAGGTACTCGACATTTCCGTGCGAGCAAGCCACCTAGGGAACACGTCCTTTTCTCTTCTCGCGGAAATGCGCATCGCCGGGGAAGAACGGATCGTCGCGACGGTCGAGACTGTCTACGTGCTGGTTGCCGCGCACACCCTCGGGAAAGTGCCTCTTCCCGCCGATTTCCGCGCCGCGCTGGAACAGGGCGCCAAGGGAAAAACGATCGACCACGCCGCTTATCTCTCCTCGCGCTCCACGTAGCACGCGCCGTGCAATCAAGCTCATGGGGTGCTGCGACGTGGTGTACGTCCCACCCCTGCGGCCAGATCAACACGCCGCCTCAGTCCGGTGTGTTCATCATCGCGAGTGCCGTGTGGTTTTGTTCTGGTGCTCCCTTCACTCCAACGCCACAGAAACGAGCACGGCGCTAGCCGCGGGCAAGTAGCCAGTGAAGGTCTGCCCCGTAACGCCGAGACCGTAGTAGGGCTGTGGCGAAAACGAGCCGTCGGGGTCCACCGCGCTCCCCTGGATGGTAACGCCGGAGGTGGCGGAGAGCGAGGGTCCGGTGAGAACCACCATGGCGGCGGAGACGACTGTTGCTGGACAGGTCACGGTAAAGTGGAGATTTTGGGTCTCATCCTTATTCACTAGGATCACGCTCCATTGCTTCGGAGAGTTCTCAACCGCGTATCCGCTGATATTGAGCGAGCCAGCACTGATTGTCGTAGCCAGCAGAGGGCCCTGCCCGGCGAGCGTGCAGAGAAACGCTCCGTAGTATTCCGGACGAGCCTCGACCACGACACCGTTGTTATCGGCGATGGGTGTGTAGCCGCTGCTGTTCCCTCCACCATGGAGATTTGCGCCCACGCTGCCGCCCAGCGCGATCGTGAAAAGATGATCGATCACCCATAGCGCGGACGCGTAGGAATCGCTCACGTTCGGAGCGCCGCCGTTGTAGAACGAGTTGGTCTCGGCCAGCCGGAATGGCACGCCGACGGCCGCAGCCGGAGGCTTGAGAGCGGCGAGGTAGTTCTCCAAGTTGGTATCGGGATAGCTAATCAGATCCTGAATGGTGGAGGAAGGGGCTTGCCCGTTACCTCGGTAGTAATGCGCGGAGAGCAAAGACACGCTCTTGCCTTCGGCCTGTGCGAACGAACTGAACCAACCCGTATTGTCGGCAATTACCGGGCCGGTGAGCGCGACCTCGGGTGTTTGCGCCAGGATTGCGGACGCGAAGCTCTGCCAGAGTGCTAGATAGTCGGAGAAGGTCCAGGTCGCAGGAAAGTAATGACCGGGATAGAGGTCGGGTTCGTTGCCGATTTCGATTCCCACAAGATCCGAGCCGAGAGCTTCGGCGGCATAGGCGACCTCGGCAGCAGCTGCAGCGGGTGTCGATTGCGCAAGATTCACTCCGTACAGAACGTCCCAACCGGTCGCCGAGAGAAATCCGGCCAGCGCATTGACGTCGGACGGAGCCGTTTCGCCGGAGGTCTGCCCGGGACCCGTCGGACTCCAGTTTGTCTCGTCTACGCTGTTCCCGCCGATGCGAAGGAGGCTGGGACCGAGCCGTTTGAACAGCCCGATCAGATTGGCGTTACTCCCGGAAAAAAGTGGCTGGGAGAGCTTGCTTTTCTCGTAACTCAACCCGACAAAACGCGGCGGCATCGTTCCAGACTGCGTACTTGAAATGGAGACTGTCGAAGCCGTTATGGGCCCGGACGGCACGGGTTGAGAGGGAAGCGGCGACGGCGAACTTGAACCTGAACAGCCCAGCAAGAAAGAACCGGCACCGAGGGCACCGAGCGTGGCAAAGAATTCTCTGCGGGACACCTCGCAGCTGTGATTTGCTCTAAGGCTTTGAAAACGGCGGCCCTTCTGCTCCGGTTTTCTCCCCCAGAGGGCGCCTGAGTTCAACTCCACCCGAACCTCCCCGTAACAATCTATGATCCCCTACCGTTGCCAAGGGGGACAACTTGGCATGCAGCCGGCGTTCCAGGAGTGCGATTTGCTAGGTGTCAAAACGCCAGGCGCTGAACGACCCATAATTTGGTTCACCGGACGGGACCGGGATGCTATAAAAGCGGTCGCCTCGGTCGTGGGATCCCGGGCGTTCACGTCTGGCTCGATAGCATGCGAGCGGACCGCGGATACACACGCTGCGGAACTACCCTTTATGTTCGAGAGACCCCAATGCCGTTCCGGGCGATCCAGTGCCTGAAAGGCGAACCTGCAGGGGAGGACCTGAATGAGGAAGCATGCCCTTATTGTCGAACTGATTGTGCTTCTGGCCGGGCTAACGGGTGTCCTTGCCGCCTTGCCGGCAAAGGCGCAGCAGCCATTCGTATCGCCGCCCGAAGGCATCGTCGTCGACAATGTCCCACCTGTTCCGACTTCTCTGGCCGAGACCGCCGGCCGCTATTTCGACTACCGCACCGCTTTAGACAGCGACTGGCATCCGGAGCGGCGGGAGATGCTGATTTCCACCCGGTTTGGCAACACGTTCCAGCTTCACTTGGTGAAAATGCCGGAGGGCGCGCGGCGACAGTTGACCTTTTTTTCCGAACCAGTTCGTAGCGGCCTGTTTCATCCGGTCGGCGGCGACTACATCATTTTCCAGAAAGACGTTGGCGGGGGTGAATGGTATCAGCTCTATCGCTACGATGTTGGCACGGGCGACAGTACCATGCTCACCGACGGCAGGTCGCGAAATCTTCTTGGTCCCTGGTCTTCGCGTGGCGACAGGATCGCCTACGTCTCGACGCGGCGAACCGGCCAGGACACGGACCTCTGGGTCATGAATCCCGCTGACCCCAAAACCGACCGCTTGCTCACACAGCTGAAAGGTGGAGGATGGGATCCGGAGGACTGGTCGCCCGAGGACAAGAGAATTCTGCTGTTGGAATACATCTCGGTCAACGAAACCTATCTCTGGCTGGTCGATACGGCGACCGGGACGAAGTCGGAGCTGACCCCGCGCGACACGGGCGAAACCGTCGCATACGGGAACGCTCGGTTCAGCAAGGATGGAAAGGGAGTGTACTTCACTTCCGATAAGGGATCGGAGTTCCAACGACTGATGTACATGGACCTCACCACCAAACAGAGCAAGGTCCTCACACCGGACATTTCCTGGGACGTAGCTGAATTCGCAATCTCTTACGACGGGGAAAAGATCGCTTTCATCGCCAACGAAGACGGCCAGACGGTGCTTCATCTGCTCGATGTTGCAACAGGAAGCGAGTCGCAGCCCCGGCCCCAACTTCCCTTCGGTCTGGTTTCGAACCTTCGCTGGCATCGTAACAACCGCGATCTGGCATTCTCGATAGAGTCGTCTCGGCTACCCGGCGACTGCTTTTCCCTCGACGTCACCACCGGCAAGGTAGAGCGATGGACCACAAGCGAGACGGCCGTTCGGACCGATGCATTTACTCAGCCGGAGTTGGTGCATTGGAAAAGCTTCGACGGCAAGATGATCTCGGGCTTCGTGTATCGCCCACCGGCGAAATTTGAGGGCCGCCGCCCCGTCCTGGTAATCATTCACGGTGGACCGGAAGGCCAGGCGCAGCCCGGGTTTATCGGGCGGAATAACTACTTGTTGAATGAGCTGGGCGTGGCTCTGATTTATCCGAATGTTCGCGGCTCGCGCGGTTACGGCAAGACGTTTACGGAACTGGACAACGGCTTTCTCCGTGAAGACACGTACAAGGACATCAACGCTCTGTTCGATTGGATCGCAACGAATCCGGAGCTCGACCCCAACCGCATCGGCGTCACTGGCGGCAGCTACGGCGGACACATGACCCTCGCCGTATCCACCTTTTATAGCGGCCGAATTCGCTGCTCGGTCGACGTCGTGGGCATGTCGAATCTCGTGACGTTTCTGGAGCACACAGAAGCGTACCGGCGCGATCTAAGGCGCGTCGAGTATGGCGATGAGCGCGACCCTAAAATGCGAGAGTTTCTTGAAAAAATCGCGCCATTGAACAACGTGGGTAAAATCGACAAGCCCATGATGGTGGTGGCTGGACAGAACGACCCGCGCGTGCCGGTCAGTGAATCGGACCAGATCGTCGCGGCTCTGAAAAGGCAAGCGACTCCCGTGTGGTATATCCTGGCGAAGGACGAGGGTCACGGCTACCAAAAGAAACAGAATCAGGATTATCAGTTTTACGCCATGGTCCAGTTCTTACAGCAATTCCTGCTGAAATAGCGAACGCTCCGGCCAGCGAGTCTTGGCCCAAAGGGCCGCTTTCGCAATGTCACTGCGCGAAAACGCTGTGAAACAGAAGCGCAGCGCAAGGCGGGGTGCAATGAGCGCGACAGGGCGAATCCGGCGTGCCTGCCTCGACGGGCACACCTCGACGCGTCGTCGGTCCCGCTCGCTTTCGCCGGGTGGACCTACGGGTCAATAATTACGCCAGGATCAGCAACTCTCCCCGCCACTTCAATCAGGTACTTGAAGTACACCGACGCGCCGGGATCAGGGGTCAAGATAGGCACGCCCGAGTGGTCGGCGGTCGCTGTGAACTTGGAGAGTTGGAAGGGTGTCCCGTTCGCCATAATCACAGTGAAGTCTAGGTTTTTTGGGGACACGTCCACACGACCTCTTGGTTTTTGCTCTTTGAAACATGAACCGGATCAATGTCCACCGTAGGCAGAACAGTTGCCGGGGGGTTGGCAGGTTGGATCGTTACGTAGATGGGTTGTGGGGACCTAGCTGGGCCTGTAGTCATGTTTTTCTCCTTTTCGTGAATTCAATTGGACCCAAGGAGCCGGATGAATCTCGGTTCAGTGTGCAAGGAATCGAAGTTCGGGCTGTCGCGGATCGTCTTGCGCGAGTAACCGGCAGCGACGGCCTTCTCTAGCGATGCGAGTGCTTGCGAGCGATTGCCGAGCTGGATATAAACCACCGCAGCGCGGAACCGCACCTCGGGATCTTGCGATGTTTGGCTGAGCGCGCCGTCTAGCGCTCCGAGCGCCTGCGCCTTTTCACCCAGCATCGCTTCACAGATGGCGATCACACTCAACGCGTAGGCATCGTGAGCGTCGACTTCTAGCGCCTGCTGGGCGAGAGCAATCGCTTGGTGATACGCTTGCGCCGCGTCTTGGCGCCGGCTGGGAATCCGGTAGTTAGCATCCCCCAGGTTCCACCACACCACGAAGTCCTTGTTGTTGAACGGTAAGGCCTTTTGATAGGCGAGTGCCGCATCTTCATATCGCCGCAGGTAAAAATAGGCCGTACCGAGATTGGAGTAGGCGCCCAGGGAAGGTCGGATCGCGATAGAGCGTTTCAGCGCCTGGAGGGCGTCGGCATAGTTTCCTGCGCTCAGCTCGACACCGCCCAGATTGGCGTAGCCCTGAAAGCTGTCCGGAGCGAGCGTGACGACCTTCTGGAACATCTCCTCTGCTTCCGAGTATCGAGCCTGGCGAAAATAAAAAGCGCCCAACCAACTGTACCCCGCCCAGTAGTCGGGCCGGAGACCAATGGCGCGCTGGTAGGTTTTTTCGGCTTCTGCGGGCTTGCCGAGCCGCTCGTAGGCGCGGCCTAGGGCGCGATAGGCGTCGTCGTTGGTCGGCTCCGCTTCGACGGCTCGCTCGAGTTGCTCTGCGGCCTGTTCGTAGCTTCCCGTGCCGGCGTATAGCCTGCCCAGACACACATGGGCGGCGGCCAGTTTACTCTCCAGGCTGAGCGCCCGCTCACACGCCTCGCGGCTCTGCTTTACCCACTGGGTGTCCTTGCTAAGTTCGTATTTTTTCCAATAGGCGCTGCCAAGACCCGCGTAGGCGAGAGCGTAGCGGGGATCGAGCGTCAAGGCCTGTCGGAAAACACCGATCGCGCTGTCGACATTTTCGGGTTGATCGTAATTCTGCAGGTAGCCCGTTCCCTCTAGGTAGAGCCCGTACGCGGCGGGCACCTGCGTTCCATGTGTCGCGAGGATCCGACGCTGTTCGGGTTGTATTTCCAGCTGCAGCATCTGAACAACTCCGTTCACAACCCGATCTTGGACGGCGAAGGGGTCCGCCGCGGACATGGTGATGCTGTCAGCTCGAAGCTCCCGACGTGTTCGCGCATCCACGAGATTGCAATTTACGCGCACGAGGTTTCCGGACTTAGCGAGGCTTCCTTCCAGTATTAGATTCACTCCAAAATCACTGCTGGCTTGTTCGATCGTGGTTACGTGACGGTTCTGGATCTCCGATGCCGGAACCACTTGAAGGGAGCCGTCGCCGGTGAGCTGAGTGAGCTTGGCCGTGAGCACATCGGACAAACCAGCGGTGAACGATGCAGCTTCGGGATCGCCTCCCACTGCGCGAAACTGCAACACGGCAAGTTGCTTCTGGTCCGGGACCCGCGTGAGCTCGCGCAGCGCGTGGGCCTTACGGGAGAGAACTAACCACCCGCCCAGGGCCAGTCCCATAAGCAGCGTGAGGGCTGTGAGGATCGCCCATCGAAGCCGAGCGGATTTGGCGGGCTTCAGATGGATTTGGGCCGTCGCGATCGTGCGACTTTGATCGGAATCGCGCCTCAGCCGCTGCAAATCGGTGCGCATTTCGGCAGCGGACTGGTAGCGTAGCTCGCGGTCCTTCTCCAGCGCCTTTTTGATGATCTCTCCGAGCTTGGGAGGAACTTCAGGATTGTTTTCTTGGGGTGCAAGGGGTGGACGGTTCAGAATCGCTTCGGTAATCACGCCGGAGGTGTCACCCCGGAAAGGCAGGGTGCCCGTCACCATCTGGTAGAGAACCACACCGAACGAAAACAGATCGGACCGCGCATCGAGCTCCTCGCCGCGCACCTGCTCGGGCGACATGTAGGAGGTCGTGCCCATCGCCTTGCCAACTCGGGTGAGCTGATCGGCCTCGCTGGTGGTGGCCAGCTCCGCACGATCCACGGTGTCGCGCTCCGGTGCAAGCTTCGCTAGGCCAAAATCCAAAATCTTGGCGTGTCCGCGCTCCGTAACAAAGATGTTGGCGGACTTGATGTCGCGGTGAATGACTCCCTTCGCGTGCGCCGCATCGAGCGCGTCGGCAATCTCCGTCCCCAACTCTAGCACCTGCTCCAGCGGCAGCGGCTTGCCGGAAATGAGGCGTTTCAGGGTTTGGCCCTCGAGATACTCCATGGCGATGAACGGGTGTCCATCCTGCTGGCCGATGTCGTGAATCGTGCAAATGCCAGGATGATTGAGGGAAGCTAGCAGCCTCGCCTCGCGCTGAAAACGAGACAGCAGCGTGGGGTTTTCCGCGAGAGCTATGGACAGGACTTTAATCGCTACCTTACGCCCGAGCTTGGAGTCATAAGCCTGATAGACTTCCCCCATGCCGCCTGTGCCGAGGCGACCGAGGATGGTGTAGGACCCCAAGCGCATGCCACTCTGTAGCGCTTCAGTGCTTTTGGCGGGTCCCATTCCCGCGGTGGCGCCATGCTCGTGGGCGGCGAGGAGCGATTCGACCTCGCGCCGGAGCGATGGGTCCGTGCAGGTCTCCTCGAGGTAGGCGGGCCTTTGCTCGGGCGTCCGTTCGAGGGCGCCGTCGAGCGCTTTCTTAACTTCCTGCCAGCGTTCGGCCGTCATTCCCGTCGATCCATCCCCGCTCGCTCGGTGATCCCCCCTTTGACGTCTGGTTTTGGAGGTGCATTTGAACCGCATTCCACGTCGCGGCTACGCCCAGGATTTCGCTTTCAGATGCCGGGGCAGATTTAGGGAACGGAAATTCTCGGCTCAGAGTGGCCCTGCGCGCAGTCATTCACTGCTTTGCAGTACACGTGGTAGTGATAATCGCCGGGCTTGGCCTTCGCGCTGACGTTAAGCGTAAGGCCGCTTGCGGGAATCGGAACTGGGTCGTCTCCCGGGTCCGGGTCAAACAGCTGTTCCCCGTTGGGGAACCACAAAAAAGCGTCGTCACCCGTACCGTTCGTCCACGTCACAGATGACACTTGAGGGGGGTTGCCAAGTCCGAATGCAGCCGGGATGACAAAGGCTCGATCCTGCCCGCCGATGTTTACCTTGACAACGTTGACGTGACGTCGAGCTAGGCCAGTTGCTGGGGTTGCCATTTTGCTTCTCCTTTCGCGACTCTGAGGGCGTAGGGTTCAGGGGCCGAACAACGCTTGGAATCTCGGGTCCAGACGCAACTGCGCGAGACTGGGCGCCCTTTCAATCAGGTCTCGCGAATAACCGCCTTGGATCGCTTTTTCAAGGTATACAAGGGCGCGCTTGCGATCCCCGAGTTGCTCGTAGACAACCGATATTTGGAACATGTCGGAAACATCCGTCGGCGTGAGCGCCAATGCCCTGTCGAGAATCTCACGGGCGCGCTGCGGCTGGTTGAGCATGGAATAGGCGTCAGCCAGCGTGATTAATACGTTGGTATCGCGAGGGTTGGTGCGGAGTTGCACCTCTGCTAACTCTGCGGTTCGTTCGAAGGCAGCCTTTGCCTTATTCGGTTGAGCCGACCACTGGTAGGCTGCGGCGAGACTGTGCCAGCCATCTGAGTCGCGATCATTCATCTGGATCGCTAATTCGAACCAGTGTGCGGCATCTGGATACCGGCCCATGTAGAAGTAGAGTGCGCCAAGGTTCTTGTAGGCAGCGTCGGTCGGTTTGATCGCCACAGATTTTTCATACATGGCTGCCGCTTCCTCATAGCGCTTCTGTGCGTAGGCGGCCGCACCGAGACCAATGTATCCGCGTGCGTTATCCGGCGTGAGCTCCACAACGGTTTGAAACTCCTTTGCCGCTTCGCCATAGCGACCCTGTCGAAAATAGAAGCGACCGAGTTCGTAGTGTGTGGCCCAATAATTTGGTCGCACGACAATGGCATTGCGGTAGGTGGATTCGGCGTCGTTTAGTTTCCCAAGTTTCTCGTAGGCGTTGGCCAGTTCTCTGTAGGCGTCGGCATCTAAGGGGTCCAGCCCGAGGGCCCTTTGCAGGTTTCCGATTGCCTGTTCGTAGTCCCCTGTTCCCGTATGGATCATCGCCAGCGTGACGTAGACCTGCGCCAGTTTGTTATTCAAGCGGATTGCTGCAGCGGAGCTTTTCTTGGCCTCCTCCGCCCATTGCGGATCGTCAGTCTGTTCGTACTTGCGCCAGTACGCCTCGCCGAGTCCCGCCTGGGCCAGAGCGTACCGGTGGTCCTGTTCGAGAGCGAGTTTGAAGAGCGAAATCGCGTGGTCTACATTTTCGGCCACGTCATACCGCTGGAGGTAGCCTACGCCCTGTGCGTAGAAATCGTAGGCGTCTGGGACCGTGGTTCCTCCCACCGCGAGAATTTGCTTCGCCTCACTGGTTAATCTCACATCCAGGAGCTCGGCGGTTTCTAGCACCACCCCGTCTTGCAGCGTCGAAATATCCCGCACCTCGGTGTCAATCGTTTTTGATCTGAGCTGACGAAGCGTCTGTGGGTCCACTAGATTGATCGTCATTCTCACGCGATTGCCGGTGCGCTGGACGCTTCCGGTAATGACCAGGGTGACCCCGAAGGTTTGACGCGCTTCCCGCACGCTGACAATGCCCTCGTGGCGGACGTCGGTTGCGGGCACCACCCGGAGGGTCTTTTGAAACTGCTCCAGCTGGCTGAGTTTGCTGCTCAGAATTTCTACCAAGCCGTCGACGAAAGCCTGGCTGGCGGGATCGTCTCCTACGTTGGTGAAGGGGAGGACGGCAAGCTGCTTCGCTCCTTCTACCGTCGGAACGTAGGGCCACTTACCTCGAACCCATTCGGGGAGGCGTGGAGTCAGCATCCAAACAGCGCCAGCTGCGAGTAAGCACAGCAGGGCGAGCAACGGCCCTCGTGCCCAATTCGGAAGGTGCACTCGGCCGATGCGGGAAAACAGTTCACGTTTTTCCTTCAACTCCCGCGCCAACTGGTCTGTCGAAGCATAGCGGTCGTCCGGATTTTTTCGCAAACACCGTTGGATGATAGCGTTCAGAGCGGTCGGTACCTTGGGATTCCATAGCCGTGCTGGCTCAGGTTCTTCTCCAATGATTGCGGCGAGCGTTTGCTCAGGCGACTCACGTCGAAAGGGCCTCCTTCCAGTAACCATTTCATAGAGAACTGAACCGAAGGAGAACTGATCAGAGCGAAAATCCAGCGGAAGGCCGGCCGCTTGCTGCGGCGACATGTAATCCGCAGTTCCCAGAATCATTCTCGGACCGGTGAGCGCTGTCGACTTGTCCGGAGGCGAGTGCGACAAGTCAGGCGCCAGTTTACTCAGTCCAAAATCCAGGATTTTGACCAGCCCGTCGTGTCGAATCACGATGTTTTTGGGTTTCAAATCGCGGTGCACGATGCCGGACCGGTGGGCGAACGCTAATCCGGAAGCGATTTGTGTGGCGATGTCGAAAACGTCGTTCATCGCCAGGGAACCGGCTTTCAAAACGTCACTCAACACCTGCCCATCCACAAACTCCATGGCAATGTAGAAGATGGGACCTTGCTGACCGATCTCGTGGATGGTGACGATGTTTGGGTAGCTTAGAGAGGCCAGCACGTCGGCTTCATGCCGGAAGCGTACCAGGGAGTCGGGATCCGCAAAGCTCGGGTGCAGGACCTTGAGAGCCACTTGCCGCGGCAGCTTGGTGTCCTTGGCCTTGTAGACCACACCCGTTCCCCCCGCACCGAGCGGCGCGATGATTTCGTACGATCCCAACTTGGTGCCGGGCTCCGATTTGTCGAGCGCAGGGGTGGGAGAATCCAAAGAAACGGTGTCCCCGTGTTCGTGCGCGGTGATCAGTGACTCCACTTGTTGCCGCACGGAGGGCTCCGTGCAGACTTGGTCGAGGTAGGCAGACCGCTCACTGGGTGCGCGTTGGAGCGCGGCGGAAAGGAGCCTTTTTACTTCTTGCCATTGCTCCGGTGCGGTTATCACTTTACTTCCCCGTCTTCCGAGGAGAACCAGGCTGGGTCGCTTCCATTCGCCTTTTAGCGAGAAATGTGCCCTATCCGTATTTCTACCGTGTTACTACGCCGAATGAGTGGGCAGGGCCTTGCCATGGTTGCTCAGGGAAGGAACGCAAATAAACGTCGCAAACCAGAGTTTTTGCGAAGAGAGTGACCCGGGCCGCCGATACAAGACACATCTTTGTACCCCTGCGGGGACAGAACCTCGGATAGAGGAAAGGTAGCATTCAAACAAGCAGGAAGTACAGTCCTTTGGCTTCCGCCCGGCGGAGAGGTCTTCTGGACGGACGGATCAAGCCGTCCCCCAAACCCGACCCATTGCCAAGCTATGCTGCCGTCGCGTCAGCGTCAGTGATCGGTATCACTGCGCCCCAGCTGACACGAGCGTAACGGGGAAGCGTACCACGTCGATTCCGGCCGGGAGGCACGGCGTGTTTTACGTACCGGTCGCCTGCTTGGTAGCAATCAGCCTGTGTGTCGGTCCCCCTCTGCTTGCGCAAAACCGGCCAAAAGCAGACGCGGCAACGCCCGCGACCTCGCCGCTAGCGGTGGGCCAAGAGATGTTCCGCACCGACTGTGCTCCCTGCCACGGGCTTGATGCGAAGGGCAGAGGTCCGGCGGCGCCGGCGCTCAAGAGTAAGCCCACGGACTTAACCCAGCTGCGCAAGAGGAACGGCGGAGAGTTCCCTTCCGCCATGGTCGAAGGTGTGATTCAAGGGAACGGGTTTGTCCCAGCCCATGGATCCCGAGAAATGCCCGTTTGGGGCGACGCATTTCGCAACATCAATCGGGACGAGGCGCTGGTGAAGATCAAGATTCATCACTTGGTGCTCTACATCGAATCCGTACAGGAAAAGTGAGTCAGTCCGCGCTGCGACTGAAATCGTGTTGTGATCCTAGGACGTACGACCCTCCCTCGGCAGTGTGCCAGCGGCATCCTTTTTCAGGCTATACTTTCTTAGCCAATGAATACAGAAACCTCGTCCGGCCTGCCCTGGGCTCATCCGCTCGTCCGCGATTGGTTCCTGAGTCGCTTTGGCGCACCCACCGAGCCTCAAATTCAAGGCTGGCCGCACATTTTGGGCCAACAAAGCACGCTGATCTCGGCTCCCACGGGTTCCGGAAAGACGCTGGCGGCCTTTCTGATCTGTATTGACCGCCTGGTGCGCAAAGCACTCGCTGGGCAACTGACGGACTCGACCGAGCTTCTTTATGTGTCACCGCTCAAGGCGCTCAGTAACGACATTCAGAAGAATCTGGAAATCCCTCTCCGTGAAATTCTCGAGCTCGCGGGACAGCGCGGAATCCTCATGCCAGAGATCCGCACCGCCGTTCGCACCGGAGACACGCTCGCGCATGAGCGGCGAGCCATGTTGGCACGTCCGCCACATATTTTGGTCACCACCCCTGAATCGCTCTACATCCTGCTTACCGCGGCGAAAAGCCGAGAGATCCTGACCACGGTTGAATCCGTGATTGTGGATGAGATTCATGCCGTGGCCGATGACAAACGAGGTGCGCACCTGGCACTTTCCCTGGAGCGGCTTGATCACTTGACCGGCAAGCGTCTCAAGCGCATTGGTCTTTCCGCCACCCAAAACCCCATCGAACTGGTTGCCCATTTTTTGAGCGGCACGGATCGGCCAGACCCAACCATTGTCGAGGTCGGTAATCGGCGAGAGCTGGATCTGGCCATTGAAGTTCCCGGCAGTGAGCTGGGAGCAGTAGTGACCAATGAAATGTGGGGCGAGATTTACGATCGTCTGGCGGAACTGAGTACGCAGCACCGCTCCACGTTGATCTTTGTCAACACGCGCCGTCTCGCGGAACGCCTGGCGCATCACCTTGCTGAGCGTTTAGGCAAGCAAGCCGTAGCCGCACATCACGGCAGTTTGTCGCGAAAGCTACGGATGGCCGCCGAAAGAAAATTGAAAGCTGGTGAGATTCGGGCACTGGTGGCTACCGCGTCTTTGGAGCTCGGGATCGATATCGGCACGCTCGATCTGGTTTGCCAGATCGGTTCTCCGCGGTCGATCGCGACCTGCTTGCAGCGCATCGGCCGTGCCGGTCATTGGCGTGGGGCGGTACCGAAGGGCCGTTTGTTCGTCACCACGCGGGATGATCTGCTGGAGTGCGCTGCTCTGGTGCGGGCAATTCGCCAAGGCGATCTCGATCGCATCGCGATTCCCGAAGCCCCGCTGGACATCCTGGCCCAGCAATTGGTGGCCATGTGCGCAGCGGAGGATTGGAAGGAAGATCGCTTGTTCGATGCAGTGCGGCGAGCCTATCCGTATCGCCATCTGACGCGCGCGGAGTTCGACACCATTGTCGAGATGTTGTCGGAAGGCCTCAACAGCAAACGCGGGCGGTACGCGGCCTACCTACACCGCGACGGCGTCAACGAGATGGTGCGGGCGCGGCGCGGCAGCCGTCTGGCAGCCATCACAAGTGGCGGCGCCATTCCCGAAAACTCGCTCTACACGGTGGTTGCCCATCCCGAAGGCGCCGTGGTTGGCACGGTCGATGAAGACTTCGCTGTGGAGAGCCTCGCCGGGGACATCATGCTGCTGGGAAGCACTTCCTGGCGCATCCGTCGCGTCGAAGCCGGCAGCGTGCTGGTCGAAGATGCGCAAGGAGCTCCACCCAATATACCTTTCTGGCGGGGTGAAGCACCGGCGCGTACCGTCGAACTTTCCCGGCACGTGGCTGAGCTGCGCGACAAAATCAGCACGCTGGCCGCATCGGCCGCCTCTGGCGCTGACGCCGTGAATTGGCTCAAGCAGGAATGCGGACTTGACGACGCAGGAGCCGAGCAGGCGGTTGCTTACGTCTTGACCGGGCGGGCCGTGCTGGGAGCGGTACCCACCCAAACGACGGTCATCGCCGAGCGCTTCTTCGATGAAAGCGGCGGCATGCAACTGGTGCTCCACGCGCCCTTCGGAGCCCGTATCAACAAGGCCTGGGGGCTGGCACTGAGGAAGCGCTTCTGCCGCTCGTTCAATTTTGAGTTACAGGCTGCCGCGACCGACAACGGACTGAACCTCTCGCTTGGTGAACAGCACAGTTTTCCACTCGCCGATGTTTTTCATTTTCTCCATCCCAATTCCGTGCGTTCCGTTCTGGAACAGGCGGTGCTGGCATCACCTCTGTTTACGACACGCTGGCGCTGGGACGCGGGACGCGCGCTGGTCTTACTTCGGTTTCGCGGAGGGAAGAGAGTGCCGCCGCAAATCCAGCGAATGCGCGCCGATGATCTACTCGCCGCCGTATTTCCCGAGGCCCTCGCATGCCAGGAGAATCTTCCCGCCGACATACCGATCTCCAGTCACCCGCTGATTCGCGAAGTGATGAAAGACGTTCTCACCGAAGCGTTGGACGTGGAAGGACTTGAGCGTGTGCTTCGCCAGATCGCCGATGGAACGATCACTTGCCTGGCGGTAGACACGCCGGTGCCGTCGCCGTTTTCGCACGAAATCCTTAACGCCAATCCTTACGCCTACCTCGATGATGCGCCGCTGGAAGAGCGGCGCGCTCGGGCCGTCGAGATGCGGCGTGTCTTGCCGGAAGCAGCCTTGGGGGAAATTGGGCGGCTGGATCCGGCTGCGGTTGACGAAGTGTGCGATCAGGCATGGCCGGATGTGCGTGACGCCGAAGAGCTCCACGACATGCTGCTGGGCGTGATCGCCATGCCTGCTTCGTTTGCCACGGGCGAGCCAGGGGGCCACCGCCTGTGGCGCAAGCTCCAAGAGTCGTTGCCTGCTTGGAGTCCCTTTTGCACTCAGCTGGTGGACGCCGGCAGAGCGGGCCGGGCCCGGGTAGGCAGCCAGACGTATTGGTTCGCGGCGGAGCGCGCCTCTGCATTCTGCCAAATCTGGCCAACCGCCCGATGGGAAACAACTCTGTCCCGGGCTGCCTCGTCGGTCCTCTCAACGGAAGATGCAATCCACGCTCTGGTGCTGGGATGGATCTCCCATGCCGGTCCCTTGACGCCGGGCCAACTGAGCACTCTGCTGACAGTGCCGGTGTCGGAAATCGACAAAGCCTTCGGGCGGCTGGAATCGAGCGGCGTCGTGCTGCGTGGCCGATTCACCCCTTCCGGCCCAGACGAGACCGAATGGTGCGAGCGCCGCCTCCTGGCGCGCATTCATCGGCTGACGCTCGGGAAAATTCGCAAGCAAGTCCAGTCCGTCACCCCTGCGCAATTCATGCGTTGGCTTCTTCGCTGGCAGCATGTGGCGCCCGGTGCACAACTTCTCGGGGAGCGCGGCACGCTCGAAGCGATTGGTCAAATGCAGGGATTCGAAGCACCCGCGAATTGCTGGGAGCACCACGTCCTTAAAAGCCGCGTCGCTGGCTTTGACCCCAAGGTTCTTGACCAGCTTTGTCTCACCGGGGCGGTTGGGTGGGGGCGTCTGTCTCCGCATCCTGCTACGCTCGAAGCAGGTGCGAATGGACGGCATCGTGTCATCCCCACACGGGTGGCGCCGATTACCTTCTTTGTCCGCGAGGACTCGGACTGGATGATTTCAAAACGTGGAGTTGGCGAGGAGGAAGTGGCAGGGCTCAGCCCCCATGCCATCTCCATTCTGAAATTCCTGCGCCAGCGGGGCGCTTCGTTCTTCACTGATATTGTGCGGGGCGTCGGCAGTCTCAAGTCGGAAGTGGAGATGGGCCTCTGGGAGCTGGTTGCCGCGGGCCTGCTTACCGCGGACGGGTTCGACAATTTGAGGGCTTTGATCGATCCCAAGCGTCGCTCCGGCCAGGGCAGCGCCCGCAGTGCGCGTCCACGGCACAGTGTGGGGCGTTGGTCTCTTCTCTATTCGAATGCAACCTGCGACCGGACTCAAGCGCTCGAAGCTGTTTCGAGGATGTTGTTGCTTCGCTACGGGGTCATTTTTCGCGAACTTCTTGTTCGCGAGACCATTCTACCCAAGTGGCGCGAACTGCTGATCACCTTCCGGCGCCTGGAAGATCGCGGCGAGGTGCGCGGCGGTCGCTTTGTGAGTGGGTTCTTGGGAGAGCAGTTTGCACTGCCCGTGGCCGTGGAGTCCTTGCGTGCCGCCCGAAATCAAACACCATCGGGCGAGATCGTACTTGTTTCCGCGGCGGATCCGCTGAATCTGGTCGGCATTGTCATACCCGGCGAACGTGTGCCCGCCAATTCCGGTAAAGTGGTGGCATTTCGTGACGGTATCGCCTTCGAGCCTGAGGAACAACCGAACCTTGTTCGAATGCCTGTGGCTCGTTGATTGCGCCAAGTCCTTTGGCCTCGAAAAGACTCCTTCAACTGCCACGAAAGGCTGCTTTCCAAGAGGATGAGCCTCGGTGTCCGGGAAAATGGCCCGCTTAGCGGTGGTACATGCGGGCAAACTCGACCACCTGTCGTGCCACGATCGCAAGTTGCGTTACAACCTTCGGGTCCGTGCACGCGCCGGACTGGTCGAAAAGGTTTTCCGTGGTGTTCAAGGTCGCTCCAAAAGGAGTGGGCCAGCCGCGCAGCGCATGCACGATGGCACGGAGAGCCGCAAGTGTGCTTCCACACGTTTGCCAGCCCGCCGCCGTGACAATGCAACCGACCGCACGGCCGTCCAAGTAGCATCGCGGGTCCTCCCGCAGGTCTTCCAGCAAATCGAGCGCGTTTTTTACCAGCCCGGAAACGCCCCCATGGTATCCCGGGCTGGCGACGATGAGACCGTCCGCTTCTCTCACCGTTTCCACGAACTGACGCTGTTCCTCGCTGCGCTCGTGATTTCCCGGCGTGAAATGGGGCAAGCGGTTGAGCAGGCCACCGTCGAAAAGGAATGTGCGCGCGCCGGAGTCTTCGGCCGCCTCCAGGGCAATGCGCAGCGCGCGGTCGGTCGAAGAGGGCGTACGCGTGGTTCCGCCGATGCCTACGACGAAAGGTTTATAGGGAGCCACGGGGTCGGCCATGTTCGTTGTCGTCTGGCGTTGCGACAGGCAACGCCACGCTGCGTCGGCAGCAAAGTCGCTCCGTTTCAGGCACGCTCGACGGCCTTCATGCCCAGGGTTTCGAGCATGCGGTGGTCTTCTTCCGAGTCGGGATTGGGAGTCGTGAGCAGCTTGTGGCCTGTGAAAATGGAATTTGCACCGGCAAGAAAGCACAGCGCCACGGCCTCCTGCGACAGGCTGCGCCGTCCCGCGGCCAGTCGGACTCTGGAGGCTGGCATCAGAATCCGTGCGCTTGCAATCGTGCGCACCATCACCAGCGGGTCCAGGTCGTCGGCATTGGCGAGTGGAGTGCCTTCGTTTCGGACGAGCATGTTGATGGGAACGCTCTCCGGATGCGGATCGAAGTGCGACAGCTGTTCGAGCAGGCCGATGCGGTCTTCCTCCGACTCGCCCATGCCCAGGATCCCGCCACAACAGACGGTGATACCGGCCTTGCGCACGTGCGCGATCGTGCGCAGGCGATCTTCGTAGGCTCGCGTCGTGATGATTTGGCCGTAGAATTCGGGCGAGGTATCGAGATTGTGATTGTATGCGGTGAGGCCGGCTTGCTTCAGGCGTTTCGCTTGCGACTCGGTCAGCATGCCCAGGGTGCAGCAAACCTCCAGCCGGAGCGCAGCGACGCCGCGCACCATCTCCAGCACGCGGTCGAAGTCCCTTCCGTCTACCACCTGGCGCCACGCGGCCCCCATGCAGAAGCGTGTGGCGCCTTGGTCCCTGGCGCCGATCGCAGCCTCCAGCACGTCGCGAATGTTCATCAGCGGTTCGCGTCCCACGCCCGTTTCGTAATGAGCGCTCTGCGAGCAATACGCGCAGTCCTCCGGGCAGCCGCCGGTCTTAATTGAAAGCAAGCGACAGAGCTGTACCTGTTCAGGTCGATGGAAGGCGCGATGCGCGAGCTGAGCCTGAAAAATCAATTCAGGCAAGGGCAGCCGATAGATGTGGCGGATTTCGTCGCGCGACCAGTTGTGGCGAATGTCCATCCTTGAAGCTGCCCCTCTCGGTTTCCAAAGATATCAAAATAGCCAGAATCGAGGCGCAAAATCACGGTTAGGGCTGTTCCCATTGGCCTGATTCGGCCGAGCGGAAGATCGCGTCGATCGCGGCCATATTTCGCACCGAGTCTTCTACTGGCACCGGGACTTCGCCGTCATTGCGTATGGCGCTCGAGAACAGATCGCCCTGGATCGTGAACTGGTCGCAGGCGTCAATCATTTCGGTGGTAACGCCTCCACCGGTCGAATCGCTGGGACTGTCGTCGATCAATATGGAAGACGGCTGATCGCTGCCAGGGTTGAGCGGCCGCTGAATCTCGATTCGTCCTTTGGTTCCGAAAAGAGCGACTTGCTGGTGATTGGCAAGCTGCGTACTACAGCTGAAAATCGACTGTCCCGACTTGAATTCGAGCATTGCCGAGGTTAGGCGATCGGTTTTCATCTCCGGATCACGTTCGACCAGGCCCATCACCCGGAAGGGCTCCTCGCCGAACAGGAAGCGCGAGAGCGTCACGGCGTAGCAGCCAAGATCGAGAAGGGCACCGCCGCCGATTTCCAAGATGTTCCGGACGTTTTTTGCATCGCGATTCCAGTAGCCGAACGAGCCCG
>Ga0187783_10000426_pt1 | contig 31142 bp, 25 predicted proteins | sample 1015_SJ02_MP02_2_FD_132471 | JGI IMG/M metagenome (GOLD analysis project Ga0187783, IMG submission 132471) | Tropical peat soil microbial communities from peatlands in Department of Meta, Colombia - 1015_SJ02_MP02_20_MG | ecosystem: Environmental > Terrestrial > Soil > Wetlands > Peat | place... | reverse complement strand
GCGGAAAATCGGCCGGCAGCGAGACGTGCTCGCCCGAGCCCGAAGGCGATCGGCGCGTGAGCGCTTCGAACAGGCTGACGCCGAGCGCCCAGATGTCAGCGGCGGTGGAGTTGCTTCCGTGCCGCGCCTCCGGAGGATCGTACAGCGTGGGCGCGTCAGTGCTGATCGTGCCATCACTGACGCGACGTACCGTGTCGCTTGCCAGCTTCAGCTGATCTGCAACGACCAGGATGTTTGCCGGCTTCAACTGGCCTTGCAGCAAGTTTCGGCCGTGCAGAAACGCGAGTGCATCCAGGGCGGGCAGCAGCATCTCACGGGTTTCGTCCTCCGTCAGGGCACGGTGTGGCAACAGCTGGGCAAGAGTCTGGTCGGCGTACTCCATGACCGCGTACAGATAGGGCAACCCGTCCAGCTGGCACCCGCCCCACTCCAACAGGGGAAGCAGATGAGGATGAGCGAGGCTGCGGGCTCTTTTCCAGCGCGGCAGTAACGATTGCGCCAGCGTGCGATCCGTGGGAACGAGCTTGATCGCTACATCCGCAGGACCTTGCGCCGCGCACCTGGTGAGGAAGACGCCACTGTGATCCGAACAACCGAGATAGCGTCCCAAAGGGTACACGCCGTTGATGACGTGTCCCTGCCACCGGGTCCAGACCTCCCTCATCGATTCACTGGGTTCCACACTCATACGCCCCCCAAGGCGCGGCTACGATACCGTGTGCAGTGCTCACCGTATGAGCGGCAGCGCTCGGAATTTGCGACGGGCTGCCCACTTTCCAGGACCCGAGAATCCTACGAAAACGCGTAGAAAAAAAGCGACACCCGCCGGCCTCGTCCGCACGGCCTGCCAAGCGGTACGCGGTCTGCCCTTCGGGCACTGCTGGGGACTCCCGTCCTGGCTCCAGACGATGCCGTAGTCGGAGTAGCCATAGAGCCAAACCTCGCCGGCGACCCACAGAGTCTGCGAGACCGACTGGCTGCTCGCTGCGCGCACGTGTTGCACGCACCTGCCGAAGTGAGCGGGGGTTTACTGTTGCTTACTTCTTGCACCTGCACCATGCTCAGCGCCCCTCGGGGTTACCGCACGGGCGTGCACGATGAATCCTCTGCAATCGGTGGTACTGAGTCTCATGGCCGCGGCGTTGGTCGCCTGCCGCGCCACACCACCACCAAGCCGCGCCGAGCTTCTCCAGAAGCTGCACCAGTGTCGTGAGGATCTCGTCAAAGGAGGAGTGACGGGCAGCTTCGTTTCTCCCTGCACGAAACTTGACCTCTCGCCTCTGAACGGAGTGCCGCGCAGTGATCTCGTGACCGCTCTCGGGCCACCGACCTTCTGCATGGGACTCACCGAGGGCGGTGTACCGACCGGAGCGGATTGCCCGCCGCAGTTGGACCCGAAGTGGTCGTTTTACCCGAGCGGTCGCGCCGGAGCCGGCTCAGAACTCGCCTGCGAGACGGACGAGAAGCAACGCTGCGAGCTCGTGCGGTGGCTGCGCCTGGAGTGACTGTTTCCAGGGAACCCAAACAGAGGTCTCGGCGCTCGATCCCAGAGTGCATCTCGTTGATGAGTTCCCGTTGCTGGCCGGGTGGGAGCACGAGCTGCCGCAGGAGCTGCGGTCCAGCCTGTCCGCCGCGCAGCTGCGGAAACTGGCGAAGATCGTCCACGCCAGGTTCGATTAATTGTCGCGTTCGCCCAAGCAGCGGACGGGATACGCACGCGCGCCCGCGGACGAGGACCATCCCTCGATCGCGCCGCAGCTCGCTGCGAGTCAGGGGACCAACACGATCCTTGAGTTCGCGTTCGCCTCCGCCCAAACCCGACTCACGTCCGCGAGCGGCACCGGCCTGATGGCCGCCTCGAAGCCCGCGGAAGGACCGGCCTGCAGAACGCCCTTTATTGCCTCACGGAGCTTCGAGAAGGGTACGCTCGCGATACCGCTGCCCATCAGCTGGAGCGAACTCGAGCGCAGTGCCGCGCTTGGCAGAGTGATATCGCGCCCGCTGATTGAGCCGATCTCGACATAGCGAATCGGCACCCCTTGCGGGCCTGCCTTGGCCGCCGCGATGATCAGCGCCTGCGCACTGACACCCCACAGATAGTCGAGCACGATGTCCACCCCGTCGTGGAACACCTTCTGGAACGCCTCCTCGAGGAGGTCTCGGTCCTCGACTAATCGGACAGTAACGTCGGCACCGAGCGCTCGCAGCTCATCATCCGGCCGCCGTCCGGTAGCGATGACCTTCCCCGCGCCGAGATGCTTGGCAATCTGGATGGCCAGCCGGCCGGAGGTCCCGGTAGCGCCATTGATCAGGACGGTCTCGCCTGCCTGCAGGTGTGCACGCTCCATCAGCGCTGCCCAGGATGACATTCCCGGTATGGCGATCGCGGCAGCGAACTTGTCCTCGAGGCCCGCCGGCAGGTCGATGCAATGCTGGTCGTCCACGAGGCACGATTGCGCCATCCCGCCATAGGGATGCTCCGGGAAGAAGAAGTAGACCCGCTGCCCGGCTGCTGTGACGCCCGTACCGTCGAGTCCCGGCACGAAAGGCACAGCACCCTGGGAGCTGTAATGGGCGCCCGCCGCGCGGCTCCTCGTCACGTGGCTGAGCGCGGATGCCGTGACGCGGATGATGCTCTTGCCGGGAGCCGGTGCGGGATCCTTGAAATCCCGGTAAACAGGCGGTTGACCCTGCTCAACCACGACTGCTGCCTTCATGCTCGCCTCCATAACTCGAGAATCCCAGCGTCGCCGTGCATTTTCAGCCGCCATCGGTCGAACTGCGGGTCGGCGGCGCGGTCGACCTCGATCGTGCGCTGTTTCCGCTCCTGGTGCGAGTTGACCGCAGAGGGCCTCTGGCGATCGGTGAGCTGGCGGAGCTTTGCGGACGCGACTACTCAACGGTCAGTCGGCAGATTTCAAAGTTGGAGAGTCTCGGCGGACCTCTCTGAGTCGCAAGGCGGCTTACGGTAAGCTGACGAGCTCAGCTCCTGCCTCGGGAACATCGTCATGAAATTTGTGCCAGCCGTGACCGCCGCGCGGACCGTACTGCCACTGCTGCTGCCCATCTCGGCTTCTCTGGCGGTCACGCCACAACCGATGCCCGAGGTAACGCCCATGACCCCTGATGTAGTGCAAAGCTACGATCAGGTCCGCCCGCAAGCCGACTACATCAAACGCGTGGTGATGATTCCGATGCGGGATGGCGTGAAGCTGTACACGGTCATCGTAATGAAGAAAGGCACTGCCGGCGGCCCGATACTAGTCTCGCGTACACCTTATGACGCCAAGGCTGCGACGGCACGCACGAAGAGCCAGTCGATCACCGATATCCTGCCCGCCATGGACGCCGAGTTCGTCGAGGATAACTACATCCGCGTGTACCAGGACATCCGCGGACTGCACAATTCCGAAGGACAGTTCGTCATGACCAGGCCGATCATCGGGCCGCTGAATAAGACGGGGATCGACGAGTCGACCGACGCCTACGACACGATCGACTGGCTGGTCAGGAACGTGCCGGAAAGCAATGGCAAAGTCGGCGTCATCGGCAGCAGCTATCTCGGTTTCACCACGCTGATGGCGGAGATCAATCCTCACCCGGCGCTGAAGGCAGCCGTGCCGCAGAGTCCCATGGTGGACACATGGATCGGCGATGACGCGTTCCACAACGGCGCCTTCCGTAACCCGACGATGGACTATGTTGTTGAACAAAGCACCGCCAAAGCCGAGGGCGGCAGCGGACTGGCCGTCGGCGTCGGTGACGATTACACGCGCTATCTCGAGGCGGGATCAAGCGGTGACTACGCGCGCCATTGGGGCATCGACCACTATCCCTTCATGCAGAAGCTGATGGGAAACCCTGCCTACACGGATTTCTGGTCGCTGCAGGCGGTGGACAAGTGGATGGCGGCACGGCCGCTGCGCGTACCGACCATGCTGGTGGTTGGGCAATGGGATCAGGAGGACTCCTATGGGGCACCGGCCGTTTACAAGGCACTCACGGCCAACGACAGAAATAGCGGCATCGTGTCGCTGGTCATAGGGCCATGGCGGCATTCGGGCGCCAATCATTACGGTTACGATCTGGGCGCGCTGATTTTTACCGGCGACACGGCTCACGAGTTCCGCATCGAATACCTGAAGCCCTTTCTGGACCACTACCTCAAGGGCACGCCGAATCCGCATACACCGCGCGTTCTCACCTATGCCACAGGCATCAATCGCTGGGAGCAATCGCCCCGGTGGCCCATGGGGCGACTGGTACCGCTTTACCTGAGCGATCGCTCCACGGCGAGTTTCACTGCCCCCGCCGCCGCCGGCCATGACGACTATGGCTCCGATCCCTCAAAGCCGGTGCCCTTCATTCCGCGCCCGATCAATATGGCCGATGCCACCGAGTGGAGGACCTGGCTGGTCCACGATCAGCGCTTCGTCTCCGATCGTCCCGATGTTCTGGTCTATGAGACAGCGAAGCTCGACAAACCCATACACATCATGGGCGCGCCGCAGGTGGATCTGTTCGCCGCCACCTCCGGAACAGACAGTGACTGGGTGGTCAAGCTCGTCGACGTCTATCCTGATTCTGCGCCGGAACCCGCCGAGCAGGGCTCAAAGCCAACCATGGCTGGATTCGAGTTACCCGTCGGCATCGAGATCTTCCGGGGTCGCTACGTCCATGGCTTCGATAACCCGCAGGCCCTGACTCCCGCCAAGGTCGAGGAGTACAAGTTCAGCCTCCCCAATGTCGATCATGTGTTCCTGCCCGGCCACAAGATCATGATCCAGGTGCAGTCGAGCCTCTTCCCGCTCTATGACCGCAATCCGCAAACTTATGTCGACAATATCTTCAACGCCCAGGCCGGGGACTACAAAGCGGTCACCGAAAGTGTCTATCGCGGCGCCGGCACGCCCAGCAGCGTGTTGCTGCCGGTCGTACCCTGATCCGCGTCACTGCAGGTGATCTCACCCGCCAGCGCATCACGCCGACGGCTTACGCTCGCACGTAAGCCCACGCCCGCACTCCTGACTTCAGCGTCACTTGCACACGCGTGTACTCCGAGACTTCATAGCGATCGGCGGCGGCGAGCTCGTCTGTCGTGACCATGAAGACCGTTCCGGAGACCTCATCAGCCGGATTCCCGCTGCGCTCGGCAATCGCATGGTGCGTCTTGCCGCTCGCCGCGACCACCCCGGGATCGCGAATCGCGATCAGCGCTGTCGAATACCCTGGCAGCGAGTCCGATGTTCCCGTCAGCTCCCGCCCGAAATTTGTCAGCTGCACCGCCTTGTCCTGAAGAGTTCCGTAGGAAAAGAGCAGCTCGGTATCGTTTAATGAGTCGTCCAAAGGAGTTCCCCCTCCGACCAGGCCCGCGCTCTGAATCATCGGTCACTTTCCCGGAGAGCGCCCCAGGGGCGATCAGACCGCGACGGTCTCGGCGTTCGCCGCCTCAAAAGTGAGGTTCACCGAGCGATCGCCGCTGGGACGGGTGCGATGACGCACTCCACGCGGTACCGTCGCCATCTGGCCTGGACCAAGCTCCAGCGTTCCATCCTCGAACTCGATCTTGAGGCGCCCCTCGACAACGAGGAATGTCTCATCGGAATTCGGATGGAAGTGCCAGGGATAAGGCTGTGTCATCAGACTGATCCGGACGACATGATCATTCACCGTGGCGATCGGATGGTTGTCGTAGCTCGCCTCGGACGAGGACTCCGACGCCAAGGTGGTTATCTCCGGGAGTTTTCCCGCCATCCTCCCTCCTCTCTCAGGCTGCACGATGGCCCGACTGCGCAAGCCGCAGCGCAAGTTCCCGCAGACTCGTCTCCCATGGTCTCGCGAGGGTCAACGTCTGGCACGGAGCCGCCGACGAGCACAATGGCCGCGTCTCGATGCGCGCGAAGTTACCACCGTATCAGATTCCGGTCTTCGAATGGCTCAATCGACAAACCGGTCCCTTCGCTGCGGGCGCGCTGCGCGAGGCAGGCACCGGGGTTGCGTGGCCGGAGATTCAGAGACTGCTGGAAGCCGCTGCACGCGGGCAGTTGGTGCGGCGGCTCGCGTTTCGCCCGCTGAAAAAAGCGGCGCGTGCTGGCTGAGGCGGACCTACAACCTCAGGGTGCCGGCTCAGAGTCACTCACATAGCGGCGCGCTCCGCTTCGCGGATCGTAATACACCTGCACGGTCTTGCCCGTCTCCGGATCCTCGAAGCGCTCGCCGGTCGGCTGCCAGCTGGCCTCCGCTCGCATGTTGTTCGGGCGATAGCGCCAGCGCTCGAATGCGGTTCCGAGCACGATGAGCCCCCCAAGCCCGAGTGCATACGCTCCAGGGCCAGCCAGACCACGGATGAGCAAGATCACACCGGTGATTGCCAGCGCGGCCGCGAAAACGAGTACCAACGTGCGCAGCACTCAGCCCGCCTTTTCGAGCACGACCGCTGTACCGTACGCCACGATCTCGCTCATCGTCTGGCCGATCTCGGCGGAATCGAATCGCATCATCACGACTGCGTTCGCCTGCATGAGTTTCGCGTTCTTCACCAGACGATCCACGGCGTGCCGGCGTGCCTCTTCGAGTAGCTGCGTGTACTCGCTGATCTCGCCCCCAACGAGCGAGCGCAGCCCGGCCATGATGTTGCCGCCGAGACCGCGGCTCCGCACGACGACACCAAATACCTGACCCTTGACCTCGTGCACCCGGTAACCCGGAACATTCTCGGTTGTCACAACCAGCATGAATACCCCCAAGGCGCGCATCGGGGTTCCGATGCTCGTGTTGATTCTAGCCCCGAGGCCGCGCTCGCTTCACGGCGAACGCCGTCGGGCGCGTCTCAGTTCCGGCACAAGGCCTCTGCTAAGCTCCCCGCCATGCAAGCGAACGATCTGCAGGTTCTATTACGCTCACGTGTGCCGATCATCGTCGTTGACTCACGCGATGAAGCGCAGGTCCTCAACGCGCTCGGCGCCGCTTGCGGGCAGCTCCCTGCGCCGCCTTCCGCGCCGCGTCCGGCAGGTGCCGACACGGTGCCGCCACGACCGGGGCTGCCGCTCTTTCAGTGGACGGTGACGGATGGGCTGAAACGCCTGGACGTACAGGTCGGGCCGCCACAGCGCATGTTGGCACAGCCACCCGATGTCCTTAAGCACATCCGCGCAACCATGCTCGCCGGTGTCTATGCGCTGCTCGATTTCCATCCCTACCTTCAGGATCCGACCATCGTCCGCCTTCTGAAGGATGTTGCGCAGGATTACGAGCGTTGCGCGCGCACCGTCGTGCTGATCGGATACGAGACTGAGATTCCGCATGAGCTCGAGCATCTGGCGGCACGCGTGACGCTGGCTTTACCCGATCGCAACGAGCGGCGCCAATTGGTCGAGGACGTCGCGCGTCAGTGGATGCGTGCCAATCCCCGCCAGGCCGTGAAGATCGATCCTCGCGCTCTCGACCTGCTTGTCGAGAACATGAGTGGGCTCTCGGCAGCCGATACACAGCGTCTCGCCCGCAAGGCGATCTGGGATCACGGCGCGATCCAGCTCTCGGACGTGCCGCTGGTGATGCGGGCAAAATACGAATTGCTGAATCACGCCGGCGTGTTGCGTTTCGAGCATGACACGGCTCAACTTTCCGACGTCGGTGGGTTAGTGAATTTCAAGGCTTGGCTGGAGAAGCGCCGCGCAGCTTTCGACGGCTCGGCGCCGCAGCTCGATGCTCCCAAAGGTGTGTTGCTGCTGGGCGTCCAGGGCTGCGGCAAGAGTCTCGCGGCGCGCGCCAGCGCCGGCATCTTCCAGGTTCCGCTGCTGCGGCTCGACTGCGCGGCGCTGTACGACAAGTACATCGGGGAATCCGAGCGAAACCTGCGGGAGTCGCTGGCGTCGGCCGACGTGCTCGCGCCCTGCGTGCTGTGGATCGACGAGATCGAGAAGGGCTTCGCGTCGGGGGATTCGGATGGCGGAGCAACGCGGCGGGTGCTCGGGGCGTTCCTCACCTGGCTGGCAGAGAAGAACAGCCGGGTGTTCGTGGTGGCCACCGCCAACGACATCGCCGAGCTCCCTCCGGAGCTGATCCGCAAGGGTCGCTTCGACGAGATCTTCTTCGTCGATCTGCCAAATTTGACCACGCGCGCGGAGATCCTGCGTATCCACGCGGTCAGGCGCGGCATCGCGCTGGATGGTGCGAGCCTCAACACACTGGCCCACGAGTGTGAGGGCTTTTCCGGCGCGGAGATCGAGCAGGCGATCGTCGCCGCGCTCTACAGCGCGCACGCCAAGCGCGTCGCGCCCGATGCGCGCCTGCTGAGCTCTGAGATCGCAGCCACGCGGCCGCTGGCGGTGATTATGGCGGAGAACGTCGCCGCACTCCGCGACTGGGCGAAGGATCGGACGGTCCCGGCCGATTAGGGTTCAAGTCCTGAAGCGAGAGCGGTAGTCCTGCGGCGTGACTGCTACCAGACGCAGGAAGCTGCGGCGCATGGTTTCCTCCGAGCCAAACCCGCAACGCCGCGCGATCCGTTTGACCGGCAAGCGCGACTCCGACAGCAGATGTCGAACGGCCTCTATTCTCAGCCGCTCTATCGCGCGAGCCGGGGTCTGCCCGGTTGCCTCTGCATAGCGCCGGCTGAAACTGCGCTCGCTCATGCCGGCCCGATCGGCCAGGACCGCAAGCGAAAGATCGTCGGCGAGATGGCCATTGATCCACTCATGGAGCGCACCGAACCTGTCTTCCGCGGTTTGCAGGGCGAGCGCAGCGCTGAACTGTGCCTGTCCGCCGGGTCGCTTGAGAAAAACGACCAGGTAGCGGGCTACAGCGAGCGCCACTGAACGTCCGAGGTCTTCTTCCACCAGCGCGAGCGCTAGATCGATACCCGCCGTGACCCCAGCTGAAGTCCAAACTGGACCATCGCGCACGAAAATCGGATCTGGCTCAACCTGCACGGCGGGAAATCGCTGCGCAAGCTTGTGGCAGTACATCCAGTGGGTCGCCGCGCGCCGGCCGTCCAGCATCCCGGCCGCAGCGAGCAGGAATGCTCCGGTGCACACGGAAGCGACACGCCGCGCCTGCGCTGCTCGCTCCCGCACCCAAGCAACCAATACGGGGTTCTCAGCCGCTGCCTCGGCCCCCTCGCCTCCGGCGACGAGTAAGGTATCGAGCGCCTCACTGAGCGGCGTGAGCGGACCTGCTGCGAGCGCCACGCCCGCCGAGGCAGTCACGCCCTCGCCGCCCTGCGCCACGACCCTGAGTCGGTAGGGTCGAGCTCCCCCCGCCCGAGCGATCAAATCGTTGGCGGACGCGAACACCTGGACGGGACCCGTGACATCGAGCAACTGCACCGCCGGGTAGGTGAGCACGTCGACGATACGGACTGCGTCTGGCGGGGAGTGAGGGGATTTTGGCATTTCCGACCCACTGTGCCCGGGTAGCTTTGGATTTTTCACTGCGCTCTCACCTGGAGATGAACGTGATTCCGCATGATATCCACCTGCACATCGGTTCTCTGCTGTTCGAAGGCATCGATCAAATCGACCTGACTGGACCGTTCGAGGTGCTTTCGCGTATCCCCAACGCGAGCTATCGCCTCTACGCGAAGACTACGGCTCCGATTCGCGATCTGAAGGGATTGTGGCTCAGGCCAGATGCATCCCTGGTCGATGCGCCGCCGCTGGATGTGCTTCATGTTCCGGGCGGGTTTGGTCAGGAATCCCTGATGGAAGATACCGAAGTGCTCGGCTGGATCCGACAGCAGGCAGCAGGCGCTTGCCGCATTTTTTCGGTGTGCACGGGCGCGCTGCTGTGTGGGGCGGCTGGCTTGCTCAAAGGGCGCCTCGCGACCACGCACTGGGCCTCGTTTCACCTCCTGCCATATTTTGGCGCAATCCCCGTGAACGAGCGGGTGGTGATCGACGGAGCCTGGGTCTTTGCCGCAGGCGTCACCGCCGGCATTGACGGAGCCTTGCGCCTCGCGGCGGAGTTGCGCGGCGAGGAGGCTGCACAGCGCATTCAACTCGACATCGAGTATGCGCCCGAGCCGCCTTTCACGAGCGGCACGCCGCAGACGGCGCCTGGCGCGATACTGCAACAGGCACGGCAATCCCTGCACGCCATCACGGCGCGACGGGAAGCGATGGCACGACGCATCGCCGCCAAGCTCGATATCGCCATTGCGCCGACCAGCGAGACCTGAGCCGCGGGCCCGGCAAGAGCTTCGGCTGCGCCAGGCCGTGTGGCGAGAACCGTGGGCTTATTGGCAGGTCCGCTGACCGTCGTGCCCGTAGATTGAACAGCAGCCGATCCATCAACGGATCCGCCGCAATGACGCCACCGCAACATCAGCAGAGGACAGCTCGTATGACAGACGCCCCGGTTCACACCATGGAATCCGCAGCTGGACGCTCGAAGCCGCCACAGCAGCAAGCGCAATCGGCCTTCGGCAACATCAGCAAAATCCAGGATCGAGACACGCAAGTCACTTTTACGAAGGAGGAGCCGCCACAATGGCTTCTCGACATGTGGAAGGAGATTGACGACAAAACCTTCGGGAAAGGTTTCGACTGCTTCACGGAGGATGCGGTCTGCAATCTCGGCGTGGCGGATTGGAAGGGTCGCGAAGCGATTCGCACCAACCTCAGGGCCTTCATCGATACCGGGTTCACCGCCAAGCATCACGTCACCGAATACTGGGATGCAGGGTTCCTGAAAGTGTTCCGCGGTGTAGTGGATATGACACCCGATGATCGCTCGCGGCCGACGGTTCATCCCACGATGACCCATTTTTTCTACATGGATGAAAAGGACCCAACGAAGGTGCGTTGGTGGGTTGGCGCAGTGGGACCGGTCTCATTCGGTTGATCGTCCGGTTCCACACCCACGTGGGTGCAACAGTGCCTCGGATCATCGTTTGATCCGAGGCACTCCGCCCTTTGCCGGCGAGGAGCGCTACCGAAGGCAGCCCTCGGCTGACCACGATTTTGAGCCTTGACAGACGTAACCTATAGGTTACACTCGGATCATGGCCAATCGGGAACCGCGCGGTGATAAGGCCGGCACGAGTTCGAGCGCGTCCCTCTCCTCGGGAGCGGCGACGAGCGACGACGAGACTATTGCTCGATTGCGGGACAAGGAGCGTCGCGCCAAGTGGGGGGTGTACGCAGTCGCGCTCGCGCCGATAGCCGGCAGCGCAGTCGCCGTCATTTGCGGCCGAGGCAAGATGACCCCCGCGTCGTGGTGGGCGGTGGGTGTTGCCGGCTCGGTGTTGCTCGCGGGGCTCGCATGGCTACTCTGGCAGCGCCCGTCCGCCGCAGCCTATGGGCCACGGATCGTTGCCCGGCGAATCGACGAGATCCAGAGCGGGCGTTCGCGACAGTTGTGGGTATTTCCGCTCGAGGTTTTGTGTCTCGCACCGCAAATCGTAGTTGCCACGCAATATCTTCTCAATCGCGGAGGTCCGAAATTGCTCGGCCTACCGCGGGGGATTGCGACAACCAGCTACCTCCTGATGATCGCAATCGGCCTGCTCACAATGGTGGTCGTCACGCTGATGATGCTGATGGGCGTCGGCTATCCCAGGACAATCCGTCCGGCAATGGATGATGAACTGAGTCGCGCCCAACGTACCAAGGCGATCGAAAGCGGATTCCTGACTTCATGTGTCGGTGGGACTGCCGCCTTCGCGGCTGGACTGATCGAGCCGCGCTGGGCGGTGCTTGCCCTGCCATTCGTCGTGACCGGTTCGATTGCGGCGGCGGCGGTGCATTTTGCGATGTTGGACCGACGCGCGAGTCTCAGTGGCTGAACGAGGTCTGGGCAATCGGTTGAAACAAGCGCGAACTCGGCTCAACCTGACGCAAGCCGAGCTTGCCCTGCTGGCGGGTGTTTCCCGCAAGACCATCAACACCGTGGAGAACGGAGTTTTCATCCCGTCCACTGTCCTGGCGCTGGCACTTGCGCGAAGCCTGAAAATGAGCGTTGAGGATTTGTTCTATCTCGTCGAGGAATAAGAATCCGCGGAGTTGTATTGCCGATACCGACGGGCGTAACGTTTCCGCCGGTGGAGCATGGAGAACACATGGCGGCCGCCCCGAGACTCGAAGCCCACGAAAAGCGGCTCAAGCCGCGCACCATCGTAGTCGATCCGCTGACGCCCGTGGTCGGCGCCGAGATCGGCGGCGTTGATCTGGCGAAACCGCTTTCTACGGAGCAGTTGGGGGAAATTCGCGACGCCTTCAACGCCTATCATGTACTCGTATTCCGCGACCAGGTCTTGATGCCCGAGGACCACAAACGCTTCGGCCGCCTGTTCGGCACGCTACACGTCCATCCCTACAACGCGCAGCAGGCCAAAGCGGGCGACGCCGCGGACCCGGAGATCTATCTGGTGAAGGCGGATCAATCGTCGCGCTACGTCTCGGGCGAAGTGTGGCACAGCGACGTGACCTGCGACGCCGAGCCGCCCATGGGCTCGATGCTCTACATCACCAAGACGCCGGAGATCGGCGGTGGCGACACGTGCTTCATCAGCGCGATCCGCGCCTACGAAACGCTGTCTCCGCTAATGCAGGAATTCGTCAAAGGTCTCACCGCGACGCACGAAGGCTCGAAGCTTTATGTCGGTGCACACGGCAACGCTCCGCCGCCGGGCGGCTGGCCGAAGGCGACGCATCCCGTGGTCACCCGCCATCCCGACAACGGAAAGCAGGTGCTGTTCGTCAATCGCGGTTTCACGACGCGCATCAATGAACTCTTGCCCGAGGAAAGCGACGCGCTCCTCGAATTCCTCTACCGGCACCTCGAAAGCCATGTCGAGTTTCAGTGCCGCGTACGCTGGTATCGCAATACGCTGACTTTTTGGGACAATCGCGCGGTCCAGCATCACTCCGTATGGGACTATTTCCCCTATTCACGCTACGGCCAGCGCGTCTCGATCCTCGGCACCCGGCCCAAAGGATGAGGCCGACGCGGAAGTTCCATGATCGTCCATTCGCAAGCTCCCGAGGAAACGAACGGCGCGCCCCAGGGTACCTTCAGGTTGCGGCGCCGCTGGTAGAGGTGGGCATACCTGAAGGGAGCGTCTGCATGAAGAGAACACACTGGGCTCGATGGGCCGGAGCCTGCACGCTCACAGTGGTGCTAGCGGAGCTGGCGGGCTTCGCGGCGGCCGATGCCGCCCGGTACGAGCGGATGGCACCTCTCGCACAATACCTGATGCCTGCCGGTTCCGAGATCGCACTCGCGCGCAGCGCCGCGCTCGCCGCGATCTCCGACAAGGCCACGGTCCTGACTCTCGATTCGCGGGGTTACCAGACCGCCGTCCGCGGCACCAACGGTTTCACCTGTCTCGTGGAGAGGTCGTGGATGGCGCCGTTCGACAGCCCCGATTTCTGGAATCCGAAGATCAGGGGACCGGTTTGCTACAACCCGGCAGCGTCCGGGTCTATCCTCGAGTACACGCTCCGACGGACGAAGCTCGCACTCGCCGGAGACTCGAAGGAAAGGATTCTCGAGGAGATTCGTACCGCGGTCGCGCGCGGCGAGTTGCCCTCACCCAAGCCGGGCGCGATGTCCTTCATGATGTCGAAGGATGGGTACCTGAGCGATGCCGATGGCCACTGGCACTCGCACCTGATGTTCCACGTGCCAAAAGTCGCAGGCGAGAGTTGGGGAGCGAACCTGCCAGGCTCTCCGGTGGTCCTCGACGACCGCGAGGTTCCGGAGCCACAGACGATTTTCATGGTGCCGGTGTCCCGCTGGTCCGACGGAACGACGGCGGCGGCTCACTAGGGCGCACGCGCCGGGGCGCTACCCTCGCAGCTGCCGATCCCTGACGCCGAGGACGACTAACCCTGGGGGACACCGCCCTTTGCGAGCGAGGCGAGCCAGCGGTTGCGGGCGTCCAGTTCCCTTTGCGTGCTCAGCGGATAGCCCGCTGAACTGCAGCGAAGCAGCTGGATAATTGTTGGACGCTCGGGCTCGGAGGTCGCTTTTCCGCCCGATAGCAGGGGGTCAGCAGAACGGGGGCACGCCGTGAACAGTGACTGCCTCAAGGCCATTTTCCGGAAAACATGGTTTGGGTTCGCTCAGCAGTGCTGCAACCTGGCCACCGTGGGTTGCCACGCGCTCCTCGTTCTAAGCGGCCTCTCTGCGCTGGCGTTTGCAGCGCCGCAAGCCGCGCGGACGACCAACAACCAGGAGGAACAGAGTTGCGCCGCCCTCACCGGTCTCAATCTTCAAGCGCTTCCCGGAGGGCCCGCGATCATTACGTCCGCGAGAATGCTCGAAGTACCGGCGGATGGGTTGGAACATGGTGGCCAGAGCGGGTACAGCGGCGCGAGCGGTCGCCGCCCCAGTCCCATTCATCGATACTGCGACGTGATTGGCTACGTTGCGCCACAGAACAAGTTCGAACTGAAACTGCCGCTGGCCGCGGACTGGAATCACAAGTTTTACTTCCACGCGTGCTTCCACGCGTGCGGCGGTTTCTGCGGTTTAGTGCGCAGTGACCTGCCCAACTACGGCCTGGAACGGGGCTATGCATCCGCAACCGGCAATGGCGGTCATGACAGCATGCCGGGATTTGATGCAGTTTGGGCTGCCAACGCGCCCGAATTGCAGGAGGACTTTGGCTGGCGCAGCAATCACGTCGTTACGGTCATTGCCAAGGCCATCACAACACATTACTACGGAACCTCGATCACGCATTCTTACATGGCGGGCAATTCAAAAGGTGGTCAGGCGGTGCTCATGGAAGCCCAACGATTCCCCGAGGACTATGACGGATTGCTGCCGAGCGCTGCCGTTTACGACTACACCGGCAGGAATACGATAGCCGCTGCCTGGTTCGCCCAAGGCATCAGCGACGGCCATGGCGGCTCGGTGCTCAATGACGCGGTAGCGCAAGTCGTCCACAAGTCCGTGTTGGAACACTGCGGCGCCCAAGCTGGTGTCGAAGAGGGGCTCGTCACCGATCCCATTACCTGCAACTGGCAACCGAAGATGATCGCCTGCCGCGTGAGAAACATAGAGACTGATTGCCTGACGCCGCGACAGGTCGACGCCATCACACACCTGATGAGCCCTCCGACTGACTCCAAGGGTGTGGTGCTTTACTCGTACCCGTACATTCCGGGCACGGAAACCCAGTGGAGCGGGTGGAACTACTACGGCAGTCCCGGGGGCAGTTCCCGGGCGCCCCCTCGATTTGCCAACATGGAGTTGCCAGGACAGTACCTCGGCTACCTCGTCGACGCGACTGTCCGTCACGATGTCGATGCGCTCACGTTCGACTTCGATCGAGACCCGGCGACCCTGTCCCGGTCACGGCGGCTCTACGACGCAACCTCGTTCGATCTGCGCGCCTTCAAGGCGCGCGGCGGCAAGATGCTCATGTGGCATGGATGGGCCGATGGGGCCATCATGGCGACGTCATCGATTGGCTACTACGAGGGTGTGCGCAAATTCATGGGTGGGCGCGACAAGACAGACGACTTCTTTCGTCTGTTTCTCGTTCCAGGCGTCCATCACGGTGGCGGGGGCCCTGGGTTAACTGAATTCGATGCTTTCAGTGCACTGGAAAGCTGGGTGGAGAAAGGCCGCGCGCCTGACAAGCTGATCGCCGCACGAGTCACCAACGGCGTCGTCGAGCGAACCCGTCCCGTTTACGCGTATCCAATCCTGACGCGCTATTCCGGAAAGGGCGATCCCATGCAAGCTGACAGTTTCGTTCCATTTGATCCATCGCGGAAATAAACGAGAACGGTCCTCTCGCTGCGTGCTTGCCGACCGCACCCTGCAGGTCGTGTTGTTCGAGCGAACAGCGGACCGAGACATTGGACACCGGCGACGCTATTTGGACAACGAGCCGATGCGTCCCGCAGGCCCAGAGAGGTACGAATGAGCGTTCGCCCCAACATCCTGATACTCATGGCCGACCAGCTCACAGCGCGCATACTCCGCGCCCATGGCGGCTCGCTCGCACGCACACCGCACATTGATACGCTTGCGGACGAGGGTGTCGTGTTCGACGCCTTCTATTGCAACAGCCCACTGTGCGCACCGTCGCGGTACTCGTTCATGGCGGGGCAGTTACCGTCGAGGATCGGCGCCTACGACAACGCGGCCGAGTTCGCCTCCGACATTCCGACCTTCGCACACTATTTGCGGCAGGCAGGCTATCAAACCATCCTGAGCGGCAAGATGCACTTCTGCGGACCCGATCAGCTGCACGGGTTCGAGGAGCGCCTGACCACCGACATCTATCCCGCGGACTTTGGCTGGACACCCGACTGGGCGCAACCGCAAGCGCGGCCCAGCTGGTATCACACGATGGATTCGGTAACCCAGGCCGGCCCGTGCGCCCGCACCAATCAGGTCGATTTCGACGACGAGGTCGTCTACGCCGCGCGCCAGAAGCTCTTCGATATGGCCCGCGAACGAGGTCGACGCCCGTTCTGCCTGGTGGTCTCCATGACTCATCCGCACGATCCGTATGTCGTGCCCGAGGAATACTGGAATCGCTATCGGGACGAGGAAATCGAGCTGCCGCGGGTCTCCGACCTCGCCGGGACCGAGGACCCGCATTCACGACGACTGCGACACGTCATCGGTCTCGGGCAGGTCACGCCCACCGAGGCTCAGGTGCGCGCGGCACGGCGCGCGTACCTCGGCGCAGTGTCGTACGTCGACGACCAGATCGGCGCGCTGCTCAGCGCGCTTCGCCAGGCGCGGCTCGAGCAGCACACCGTGGTCTTCCTCACGGCTGACCACGGCGACATGCTCGGCGAGCGCGGACTTTGGTACAAAATGAACTTCTTCGAGCCGGCCTGCCGCGTTCCGCTCATCGTGCATGCGCCGTGGCGCTTCAAGCCGCGGCGAGTGTCCGAGCCGGCATCGCTCGTCGACCTGCTACCAACTCTGGTGGCACTGGCACACCAGGATACGTTGCCGTCCTTTGCCGTCCCGATTGACGGCTCGAGCCTCGTGAACGCACTCGAGGGAGGCCCCGCCCCGGGTGAGGTGTGCGGTGAGTACCTGGCCGAAGGGGCCATCGCGCCGATCGTCATGATCCGGCGTGCGCGCCACAAGTTCGTGCATTCACCGGTCGACCCCGACCAGCTGTACGACGTAGTCGCGGACCCCGAAGAGCGTGTCAACCGCGTGTCGCAGCTACCGGAGGCCGCGGTCGCCTTTCGCGAGGAGGTGGCACGACGCTGGAACCTCGCAGCCATGCACCAGGCGGTACTCGCCAGTCAGCAGCGGCGTCACCTGGTGTACGCGTCGCTGCGCCAGGGCACCTATCGAGGGTGGGACTTCCAGCCGCTGCGCGATGCCAGCCGAAGTTATATCCGCAATGACCAAGAGCTCAACGATCTGGAACGCATGGCGCGCTTTCCGCCGCTCGGCTGAAGCGCTTACTCTGGCGCTGCTCGCGCTCCGCGGATTGGGCGTCGCAGTCGCGGGCGCTGCGCCCGAGCCGCAGGCCTGCCGCACCGTGCGGCTTGCCGACGCTGGCTGGACTGACGTCACCGTAACTACGGCCCTGCTGAGCGCGGTGCTGCGCCGCCTCGGCTACGAACCCAGCACTACACTCTTGTCCGTCCCGGTTACCTTTGCGGGTATGAAGAGCCGCAACATTGACGTCTTCCTCGGTAACTGGATGCCGGCGCAAACCCGCGACCTCCAGCCATACCTCGAGGACGGCTCGCTGGAAGTCGTGCGCGCGAATCTGACCGGAGCCAAATACACACTCGCCGTACCGGCATACGCCTACGCTGCGGGTCTGCGCAGCTTCGCTGACATCGCGCACTTCGGACCGCAGCTCGGTCACTCGATTTACGGCATCGAGCCCGGTAACGACGGCAACCATCACATCCTGACGCTTATCGAACGCAATACCTACGACCTCGGAACCTTTCACCTCATCGAATCGAGCGAGCAAGGCATGCTCGCGCAGGTCGAGCGCGCAGTTCGCGCGCATACGCCAATCGTGTTCCTCGCCTGGGATCCGCATCCGATGAACCTCCGCTTCGACATCCGGTACCTGACCGGCGGGGACGAGACCTTCGGGGCGAACTTCGGCGGCGCCTCGGTCTACACGCTCGCTCGCGCAGGTTACCTGGCCCAGTGCCCCAACCTGGGTCGGTTGCTGAAGAATCTGGAATTCAGTCTCAAGGGTGAGAGCGAGGTCATGGATGCCATCCTCAACCGGCACCAGCCACCGCAAGCGGCCGCCGTTGACTGGCTCAATGCGCACCCCGCTCGACTGGCCACCTGGCTCGAAGGCGTGTCGACCTCCGACGGTCGACCGGCGATGGCGGCCGAGCGGCGGGCGGCCGACTCGGGGTTCGAAGCCTGGATCAGCAGCCACAAGATCCCGGTGGGTGCGGGCGTAGCGGTCCTCATAGAGTACGTAAAGAGCTACGGGCGGGTGCCGTTCGCGGTCGTCTCGACCCTCGTGCGTGGCAGTGTCGATGGACTGGCCGCGTTTCTGTCCTGGGTGCCAGTCCCGGCTTTGATCTTGGCCATCACGGCGTTCACCTGGTGGCTACGCCGCTCACTGCCCCTCACCGTGTTCGTGCCGGCTGCGCTGCTGTTCATCGTGAATCAGGGGTACTGGGCTGCGACCCTGGAGACGCTGTCGCTGGTCATCGTGGCCGCCGTCGTCGCCGCGACCGTTGGTGTCCCGTTAGGCATCGCTGCGGCACACCGCCCGCGACTCTATGCCGCGCTGCGGCCGGTGCTCGATCTCATGCAGACGCTGCCCACCTTCGTGTATCTGATCCCGACGCTCGTACTGTTCGGTCTCGGAGTCGTTCCGGGCTTGATCTCGACGGTCATCTTTGCCCTGCCCGCTCCCATTCGGCTGACCCAGCTCGGGATCAGCTCGGTACCGAAAGCGCTCACAGAAGCGGGCCGGGCGTTCGGCGCCACGCAAATGCAGATGCTGCTCAAGATCGAGCTGCCGAGCGCAGCGCCCACGATCCTCGCCGGCATCACCCAGTGCATCATGCTCAGCCTGTCGATGGTGGTGATCGCCGCTTTGGTCGGTGCGGGCGGGCTCGGCGTCCCGGTCGTCCGCGCGCTCAACACCGTCCAGGTCGGCATGGGCTTCGAGGCCGGTTTCGTGATCGTGCTGCTCGCGATTATCCTCGACCGTATCAGCCGGCCACGGGAGCAACCCGGCGGAGGCTCCGGACCGTGACGCCGGCGCTCGAGTTCAAGGACGTCGACATTCTCTTCGTCGGCAGCGGGCGGCGCGCCGCTGTCCGGCTTCGAGATGCGTTGGCCGCCTTGGAGACTGGCGCCTCGCGCGAGTCGATCGCGGAGAAGACCGGCGTGCTCGTCGGGGTCGCCGGCGTCAATCTCGGTATCGAGCCAGGCCAGATTTGCGTGTTGATGGGCCTGTCCGGTTCGGGAAAATCTACCCTGCTGCGCGCCGCGAATGGCCTCACTCCGGTTTCTCGCGGTGCCGTGCTGGTACGCCACGACACAACGAGCATCGACATCGCGCGCTGCGATGCGGGTCATTTGCGCCAGATTCGCCGCATGCGCATCTCGATGGTATTCCAACAGTTCGGTCTGTTGCCCTGGCGGACGGTACGCGAAAACGTAGGCCTGGGTCTGGAACTGCGCGGCGAACCCCCGGCAGCGACTTGGCGCATCGTCACTGAACAGCTGGAGCTGGTCGGACTCTCACAGTGGGCCGATCACTATTGCGCCGAGCTATCCGGAGGCATGCAGCAGCGCGTTGGCCTCGCGCGCGCCTTGGCGACGAACCCGGACATCCTGCTCATGGACGAGCCCTTCTCCGCGCTCGACCCCCTGCTCCGTCGCAAATTGCAGGACGAGCTGCTCGCGCTGCAGCAGCGCCTGCGCAAAACCATCGTGTTCGTGAGCCACGACCTGGATGAGGCGCTGAGACTCGGTGACCGCATCGCCATACTTCAGGGCGGCCGTATCATTCAAACGGGCACAGCACAGGAAATCGTATCGCACCCAGCCACCGACTACGTGCGCGAGTTCATCAGCCACATCAATCCGCGCACGGTGCTTAAGGGAAGCGCTACTTAGCGATGGGATCTCCAAACGGGGCCGCGATCATGACAGCCATGGCAGCAGGCCGCGGCCGGAAAAAATCGTCGCGGCTGGCGGACGCGCCGCTTACAACCTTGATAACATTGGACGTTAATTGCGAGTAGTCGCTACGTAGAGTCTCCTCGCCATTCAGACTCAGGGAGAGAACCGGCCGAGAAGAAGGCGACGATGGGGTAGATCGGCCAAACCCACGATCACGCCGGGGAGTTGGAGCAGGCGCGGTACCGACACAGCCAGACGCGCCGCCGACGCCGAATGCGCCCATGGGATCGTGACGTCAACAATCTGGAGCGGTTTATGACGAAGAAGAAGCGGACGTTGTACTCTGACGCGGCGGCGATCCTTGCGGCAGGGATGTTGATAACGGGAGCTTTGGGGTGGCCCGCCGCGGCGCGCGCGCAGACCAAGGTGCCGATCAAAGGCAACGACATCGGCGGCGTCGTGACGAGCGCCAACGGACCGGAACCCGGAGTCTGGGTCATCGCGGAAACCCGCGAACTGCCTACCCGCTTTGCACGCATGGTCGTCACTGACGATCAGGGCCGCTATGTCGTGCCCGATCTGCCGCAAGTCCATTTCAAGGTCTGGGTGCGCGGCTACGGTCTGATCGACTCGCCGAAGGTCGATGCCGACCCCGGCAAGCAGCTTAATCTCACCGCCGTGACCGCGCCGAGCGATGCGGCAGCCGCAAAGTATTATCCCGCCATCTATTGGTATTCGATGCTCAAGATTCCGGGTCCCGAGCAGTTCGGCGGCACGGGCGATATCCCGAAAAACCTCAAGTTCACCGACTATCTCAACCTCATCAAGAGCAATGGCTGCATCGGCTGTCATCAGCTCGGCGGATGGGCGACGCGCACGATCCCGGCGGCGTTCGCAAATCTCGGATCGTCGGAAAACTCCTGGGCGCGCCGCATCCTATCGGGACAGGCTGGCCCGATCATGGTGTACATTCTCGAGGGACAACTGGCGAGGGCGCCGATCAAATATCTGGCGGCCTGGACCGACCGCGTCGCCGCGGGCGAATTGCCGCCGGTCAAGCCGCAGCGTCCGTCGGGCCGCGAGCGCGACCTCGTGGTGACGACCTGGAACTACGGCGACGCCAAGCACTACGTTCACGACGAGATCGCCACCGACAAGCGTAATCCCAGCGTCAACGCCTACGGCCGGATTTTCGGCTCGCCCGAATACTCCACCGACAACCTGCCGATTGTAGACCCGGTGAAGAACACCGCCACCACGTTCCACGCGCCCGTGCGCGATGCGGACATGCCGTACTCGCTCGGGTACCCGGGCGACGCCGCGGACCTCAAGCCGCTGGCGCCTTCGGCCTATTGGGGCAATGAGCAGATCTGGGATAACCACATCAACAATCACAATTCGATGTTCGACGAAAAGGGGCGGCTGTGGCTCGCCGCCGCCGTGCGTGGCGTCAAGGATCCGGCTTACTGCGGAAAGAATTCCGACCTCGTGTCGGCCAAGCTGTTCCCGCTTTCCGCGAGCCACCGCCAGCTCGCGATGCTCGATCCGAAGACGATGAAATACACCTTCGTCGACACCTGCTTCCAGACCCACCATCTGCAATTCGGTTTCGACAAGAACGACACGCTGTGGACCTCGAGCGGTGGCGCCGGCGGCGACGGCCGCGACGCCCAAGCCGTCGGCTGGCTCAACACAAAGAAATTCCTCGAAACCGGCGACGCCGTGCATTCGCAGGGCTGGACGGCGTTGATCGTCGACACCGCCGGCACCGGCAAGCGTGAAGGCGTCTCCTATACCGAGCCCGGCGAGCCGCTGCAGGCGGGCAAGGACATGCGCATCGGCGGGGCGTTTTATGCAATCATGCCGAGCCCGGTCGACGGTACGGTGTGGGGCACGTTGCAAGCCCACGGCCCAGACGAGCCCGGCGCGGTGGTGCGCATCGATCCCGGCCCGAACCCGCCCGCAACCGCGCTGTCGGAGATCTACCGGGTGCCACTGCCCGGCTTCGGCCCGCGCGGCGCCGACATCGATTCCAAAGGCGTAGTCTGGGTGTCGTTGTCGAGCGGCCACCTCGGCCGCTTCGATCGCTCAAAGTGCAAGGGACCTCTCAACGGACCCAAAGCGACCGGCGATCATTGTCCGGAAGGTTGGTCGTTCTACAGATATCCGGGGCCGGGCTTTGCAGGAATCGGCGACAACAGCGCCGAGTCGAGCTACTACACCTGGGTCGATCAGCACAACACACTCGGGCTCGGCAACGACGTTCCGGTCTCGACCGGCAATCTCAACGACGGCCTGATCGCGTTCGTCGGCGGCCAGATGATTGTCATGAAGGTGCCGTACCCGACCGGCTTTTACGCCAAGGGCCTCGACGGGCGCATCGACGATCCTAATGGCGGCTGGAAGGGCCGTGGTCTGTGGACCTCAAGTGCCGACCGCGTGCCGTGGCACCAGGAAGGTGGCAAGGGAATGACGCCCATGGTGGTGCATATACAGATGCGCCCAAATCCACTCGCCGACTGACGGCATGCGGCTCTACGCGCCGCCCGCCAGAGCTATAAACCGGTCGCGGGATTCTGGAGCCGATTCAGAGACGTCAACCCCGCAAGCTCGGCCGTCGTCAATTAGCGATGAGGGCATCCAGGCCAACAACAGGGGCGTCGCTTTCCGTCCTTGAGGTTCGAACAACCCCACTCGATCCGACGGCTCCTGGTTTCTGTCTTTTTAGCTGACTCAATCCAACAAATCCATTCGTTGCGTGCGAGCGGTGTAATGTCCTCCCATGTTGCTAATGCTCCTGGGTCGGATAAAAGTGCTCTTCTTAGATCTGCAGGCAGTCCGTGTACCACACCGCCAGAGATCTTTTTTTGCGCCATAGATAAGCTCTCCACGGACAGCGTCGGCTCACGTGCCCGCAGTTACTGGTCCAGGATGAAAAACACTCAAATCTGCGATGGTCGCGTTTGCATCGGCCGCCTACGACTTGTTCGGATCGGGGCGCACCTACGCGCTTGCCGGGCGTTGCGCATCCACATGCCCGGCTATTCCACGCTCACGATAACCTTGCCCCGGGCATGGCCCCTTTCCAGGTAGCGGAGCGCCTCGGCAGCCTCGCTGAGTTTGTAGGTCCGGTCGATGACTGGTGTCACTTTCCCGGACTGCATGAGTCCGGCCAGCGTCGCGAGGTCGTCCTTGTTGAGTTCCGCCAAGATCATGCCGAACTTCTGGCTGGTGAAGGGCGAGAGCAGCCACGCCTCGACGGGCTTTACCAGCCACCCGAACCAGTGGCCAGGGTCGGTCGAGCCGATCATGACGTAGACGCCGTTCGGCGTCATGACGCGCTTGTAGTCGAGCAGTGAATGCGTCGCGACGTTGTCGAGAATCAGGTCGTAGCGCTGTGTCCCCTGGGTGAAGTCTTCCCGCGTGTAGTCGATGACGCGATCGGCGCCGATTGAGCGCACCAGCTCGACATTCCTGGTGCTGCAGACTCCAGTGACGTGGGCGCCGAAGTATTTGGCGATCTGCACGGCGAAGGTGCCGACACCCCCCGAGGCGCCATTCACGAGGACATTCTGCCCGGCGCGGATGTGTCCCTTGTCGCGCAGTCCCTGGAGCGCGGTAATGGCCGCGATCGCGACAGCGGCCGCCTGCTCATGGCTCACATTGGCCGGTTTCAACGCCACGGCGCGCTCTTCGCGCACGGCAACGTACTCGGCGAGCGCACCGAATTTGCCGCCGAACACTTCGTCGCCGGGTTTGAAGCGTGTGACGTTCTTGCCGACTGCCTCGACCGTGCCGGAGAAATCGACGCCGAGGCGCGGGTTCTCGGGTCTCCCGAAGCCGCTATCGATGCGCACCATGTAGGGGGTGCCTTCGAGGTAGTGCCAATCGAGCGGATTGACCGAGGCGGCGTGCACGCGGACGAGCGCCTCGTCATCCTTCGGGATGGGCTTTCCAATGTCCTCCAACCGGACGACGTCGGGCGAGCCGTAGCAGCGATGCACGATGGCCTTCATGGGCGTTGCGCCGGCAGGCAGGGGCGCGGCGGGTTCGCACGGCGAGGTGTGACTCATGGCGAGCGCGAGCGCCACCACTCCAAGTGCCAGGACGACCGCGATGCTCCCCAGGATTTTGTACCGTCGTTGCATGGACCCCCGGCGCTTCTGCGGCGCTGCGGGATTTCGGCTGCCCTCCGGGCGCGAATCCCAATTCGTTCGGCGGAAGTGTAGCGCGGGGCGTGCGTTCCGTGCCTTCGTCTCATCGCAACCGCGACTCGTTCCGCGACGGGCCGGAGCGGCGTTGGCGCGCCGCGACGAAACGGCGATGTTACATTGACTTGCCAGCACCGTTCGGGCCGGCGATGACGACCTGCCCGTCACCCCACGGAGCTCCAAGCGGGAAGTGGAAACCGACGCGCGTCCGGATGCGGCCCAAAAGCTGCCGCCCGAGGCGGCACGCTAGATCTCCCATAGCGGTCATTGTCTCGTGTGCGCTATTCGCGCTTGCCATAGATCCGTACAAGCTCCGCCATCTCGCGCGTGCCTTCGTTCGTGCTGAATCGCGTCTGCGACAGAGCGGCGATTGGCCTCAAGCTGGTTTTGACTGACCTTCCACTTGATTCGCAACCACCCGCTCGATGCGCTTGATATGGATTGCTATCGAGGGTCTATTCCATTGCCGTGCAGATGGGAGCTAGCCCTACGGTCGCGCCCGTATTGAGGTAATCATCAAACGGGTGTGGCCCTAGCTCCTCAATGACCGACACGTAATTGGGTGTGTAGGTGATGATGCCCCACTGCGGCGTGACAACAAGGGTATCACCGGCTATGGCTGAGAAGTCATTTCCGTAGTAACCCCACTGCTCATTGCTGAGTGTGCCATCGGGAGCGGGCTCCTCCTGATACGTGCTGACGTAGTCCATCCAAGCGGGGATCGACTTGCCGGTCGTGTAGTTGTAAATCCTGCCGACATAGACTTCGTGGCGATAGCCCTCGATGATCTGTCCGCTTGCATTGTAGAAGCGAACCGCGAGCCAGTAGGCGGAAAGCTGGTCCACCCATAGAAACTGCTGCGTGCCTGTCAGGGGACACGGCAGGCCGCTAAACGTCTCATCGGGGTTGCCGTTCGGATTGCTCGCGAGGCTCCCGTCGCCCATCTCGAATGTCGCCGGGCCGCTGTAGCACTTGATTGCCGTACCGGGCGGGTCGAGCGGCCCGGGGTGGGCGACCTGCCAGCAGGCCTTGTACGTGTGGTAGTCCCCGTTAGGATGCGCGGCAGGGTTGTCGTTACGTAGAATCGCCGCGGGATGGAGGCTCAGGGGATCTACAGAAGGAGCCCCATTCTGGTCGTCCCTTATCTGGGAGAGCAGGCTCCAGTAGTTAAGGTTGACCGAACGCCCGCCGCCAGGGGCAGACCATTGGGAGCGAGTGGCGAGCGCGTCCTTCCGTGTGCCCAGCTCCTGTTTGTCCTGCGCAACCAGCAGGTTCGACGACGCCAGCGCGATAAAAAGAGTGACAACCGAATTCAATAACAACATGGTTGATTTCATGTGCATTCTCTCCAGTTAGTCCGCTCTGCTGAGATTGATCATTGGTAATGACTATTGGTTCGGTAAACGTTAGCTGAAAGCACCGCGGCGATGACTTGGAGCTATCCTGTTTTGATTGCCGCTGGCGGCTTGCAATCTCGCGGATGCCCTCGCGTGTCTGCTGCGTCGCAGCAACCCCTGTTATGTTGCCGCGATCGGCCGGTCTCTCGACAGCGGGTAGTGAGTCGCGCACTCTTCAAGTCATGCTTATGCGCAGGACTCCCAGAACCCCTATTCGGCGCAAAGGGACTCCCGCTTCCTAGCAACTCATGCGCAAACGCGAGCGCAAATCGGGCATGACTTGAACGATTGACTCAAATGAGCTCCCCCGTAACGCATGAAGTAACGCGGCTCCTCGCCGCGTGGCGCGACGGCAACGCCCGAGCCAGGGACGAACTCATGCCTCTCGTATACGGAGAGCTCCGCCAACTTGCCGCCGCATACCTGCGCAGCGAGCGGCAAGGCCACACCCTGCAACCGACCGCTCTGGTGCATGAGGCGTATCTGCGACTCGTCGATCAGTCCAGCCCCGAGTGGCAAAGCCGCGCGCACTTCTACGGTGTTGCGGCCCGGCTGATGCGGCAGATCCTGGTGGACCACGCCAGGCGCAAACAGGCCAAGAAACGTGCTGGCGTATCGGTTCCCCTGGAGCAGGCGCTCGAGTCCGTTCCAGAGCGTTGCAGTGACCTCGTGGCACTCGATGCAAGCCTCACGGACCTGGAAAAGATAGACGCACGCAAGTGCAAGGCCATCGAGCTGCGCTATTTCGCCGGCTTGTCCGTGGGAGAGATCGCGCGGGCGATGAACCTATCCGTGGAGACCGTGCGCCGCGACCTGCGGATGGGAGAAGCCTGGCTGCACAGTGCGATGCACATGGCATAGGTGTCTCGTGACTCCGCAGCGCTGGGCGCAGATCGAGGAGTTGTTTCATCGCGCCTGGGAATGTGACCCGGCTCGGCGCGCCCGCCTTTTGGATGAATTCTGCAGCAGCGACACCGAGCTGCGATCGCTCGTCCAGTCACTGCTGGCGAGCGGGCAGGAAGCTGCCAACGACATGCAGGCAGCGGTGGACAGCGGCCTCGAGGCCGTGATTTTTCCGCTACTGGGCGAGACGCTCTCCCACTATCGAATCCTCGGCGCTCTCGGCGGAGGCGGGATGGGCACGGTTTACTGCGCCGAGGACGTGAGACTCGGGCGACGGGTGGCCGTGAAGGTTCTCGCCGAAGAGCTCACCAAGGACCCAACCGCACTCGACCGCTTCGAGCGCGAAGCGCGCTCCGCGTGTGCGCTCGAGCATCCAAACATCTGTCCTATCTATGAATTCGGCGATTCTGGCGGGCAGCCCTTCCTGGTCATGCCGCTGCTCGAGGGGGCGACGCTGCGCGAGCTTCTCTCTCCCTGCGGTCGTGAACGAGCGCCACTGGCGCTGGGCGAGCTTCTCGATCTCGCGCTGCAGATCGCCGCAGCGTTAGACGCCGCGCATCGCCACGGCATCATTCACCGCGACATCAAGCCTGCGAATGTCTTCGTCACCGTGCAGGGGCAGGCAGAGATCCTCGACTTTGGCCTGGCCAAACCTTTCCTCGGGAAGGTCTCTGCGGACAAATCGCATCCCGCGGACGGGGTCAATGCGGCCGACAGTACGACGTTGCGGCCGCTCTCCGCATCGACGTCCGACTCGGTTTTGACCCGTGTTGGCGCAACCATGGGAACGGCCGGCTATATGTCACCCGAGCAAGCGCGCGGCGAGCCATTGGATGCCCGCACCGACATCTTCTCCTTCGGGCTGGTGCTCTATGAGATGGCGACCGGGCACCAGGCATTATCGGATGGCACGTTCCCGGAACCTCTCGATGCGGTGCCGCCGCCGAGACCTCCGCCGCTCCGGCAGCTCAATCCCGCACTGCCAGCCCGGCTTCAGGGGATCATCCGCAAGGCGCTCGAGCAGGAACGCGAAGCCCGCTACCAGACCGCCGCGGAGATGCGCGCGGATCTGACGGCTGTCAAGCAAGCGATCGACGGACGCGGCGCACGGCGTTCACGGCTTGCTGTGGTTGTATTGATCGCATCATTGAGTATCGCGGCAGCCGCATCGTGGTTCGCCAAGCGCATGTCTCTGCCCAGCGTGACGGGCGACATCAACCATCGGTCGCAATCAGGAGGGCACCTCAATAACAACAGCGCCGTTGTGGTGGCTGATTTCACGAACACCACCGGCGACACGATTTTCAACGGCACGCTTCAGGAGGGGCTTTCCGTGCAATTGGAGCAATCGCCCTTCTTGCGCATTGTCTCAGACCAGCAAATCAAGCAGACCCTTGCCATGATGGGCCAACACATTGACGCAAAACTTTCCGCGGCCGTTGCGCGCGAGCTATGCGAGCGGACGAGCAGCACTGCTGTCCTGGACGGCTCCATCGCTCAGGTTGGCACGCAGTATGTGTTAACTCTCAAGGCTGTCGATTGCGCAAGCGGGGAATCGCTGGCGGGCTCGCAAGCCCTGGCTCGCGACAAAGATCATGTGCTGGAGGCCCTCGGGAAAGCAGCATTCGATCTCAGGCAGAGGTTGGGCGAGTCACTTACGACTGCACAACGCTTTGACACCCCCTTGGAGCAGGCCACCACATCCTCGCTGGAAGCCCTGCAATCCTACACTTTCGCAAGAAAACAAATGATTCCCAAAGGAGACAACTTTGGTGCCCTGTCTCTTTTCCGGAGAGCTATTCAACTCGATCCAAATTTCGCCCTGGCTTACGCGACTCTTGGGACTGCATATGACAATCTCGGTGATCACACATTAGCTGTGGATAACACCAGGAAGGCCTACGAGCTTCGCCAGCGGCTCAGCCAGCGAGAAAGACTCTACATCGAAGCTCACTACTTCGACCAAGTCACAGGTGATTTGGAAAAAGCGCACCAGGTTTATGATCTTTGGGCAAAGACCTATCCGAACGATTACCTACCGCCGGACAATATGGCTGGAATCGACGATCAACTCGGTCAGTACGAAAAAGCCCTAGAGGAAGACCAAACAGCGCGCCGTCTAGACCCGGCGAACTCCTCGAACTATGCTGACGTGGCGGCAGATTACATTTATCTGAATCGCTTGAATGAAGCTCACGCAACTGTCGAAGAAGCACTCGCAAACAACCTCGATAGCCCCAAGCTTCGTAAGAGACTTTACCAGCTGGCCTTCTTGCGGAACGACACGGCCGAAATGCTGCATCAGGTGGCTTGGGCTGCAAGTAAACCCGGAATCGCAGATGTTCTGCTCGCCCTTGAAGCCGAGACGACAGCCTACAGCGGTCGCCTCACGAAGGCGCGCGAACTTTCTCGTCAGGCGATAGTGGCCGCACTGAACGCCGGGGAAAGGGAAACCGCGGCCACATATCAAGCCTTTGCTGCGCTCCGCGAGTCTTTACTGGGTAACCGCCGTCAAGCTGGGAGGCAAGCGGCCGAGGCGCTCAGGCTGTCCACAGGACGAGAGGTCCAGGCGGTGGCGGCACTGGCGCTGGCTTTTGCCGGCGAGTTTGTTCAATCGGAGAAATTGCTGACTGCCTTGGCTAGAGAATTTCCCGAGGATACGATCGTGCGATTCAACTACCTCCCAATGATTTACGCGCAACTCGCGCTCGATTCAGGCGATAGCCGAAAGGCAATCGCGACTTCCGACGTTAGCGTGGCATATGAGTTAGGGGATCACGAAGACAGGACGTTAACCACAGCCATGTATCCGGTCTTCGTGCGTGCGCAGGCGTATCTCGGCGCCGGCGACGGCCAGAGCGCAGCCATTGAATTCCAGAAGATCATCGACCACTCTGGTATCACACTCAACAGACCTATCGGCGCTCTTGCACACCTGGGTCTTGCCCGGGCCTACGTCACTCAGGGCGAGACGGTCAAAGCCCGTGCGGCCTATCGGGACTTTCTCGAGTTATGGAAGGGCGCCGACCCGAACATCCCCGTCCTAAAGCAGGCGAAGGCCGAGTACGCTAAATTGCGTAACTGATGAGAATGGTGGCCAGGGACAGAATCCGAGTGACGGGGAGATGAGGAGACAAGCACCGGATTTGCCGAGTTACGCAGAAACAATGATGGACGCGCAAAGGCTGGCTCAGAGTGGCGATTGATTCCGCGCGCACTCGTCTGGCATCTGGCAGGCGTCGATGATGCCGGTTGCGCGTTGCAGCAAGGCGTCGCAATGGGGGCAGCGGTGCTGCCAGGTCGGTTCGAAACCGAACGTGTGCGCGGCCGGTTGCGACTCCGCCAACAAAGCGCCATGCTGGATCGCCAGCCTGGAGTTGGCTCATGCAAGCCGAACCACCGGAAGGCGCGGGGGAGGGCCCGGAGCCGGCCGACGTCACAAAAAACCGGCAGTTGTTCGCCGCGATGTACAACGATCTGCGACAACTCGCAGAGCGTCAATTGCGGCGCAACGGGGGCGCACCCATCAGCCCCACGACATTGCTTCACGAGGCCTATATCGGTATGTCGGATCTCGCCGCGGTATTCCCCGACCGCGCACGCTTCACCGCGTACGCCGCGCGAGTGATGCGGGGCTTCATCATCGACCTGGTGCGCGAGCGGCGTGCTCTAAAGCGCGGCGGAGCCTACCAGATCACGCAGTTACCCACGGGCATCGCGGAGCTAACGGAGCATGGAGTGCCGCTGGCGCGACTGTCGGACGCTCTCGATGAGCTTGCCTCCCGAGAACCCCGTCTTGCCGAGGTCGTAGACTTGAAATATTTCTGTGGTTTCACTCTCGAAGAGATTGCCGCACAGCGGGGGACGTCAGTGCGCACCGTGCAGCGCGACTGGGAAAAGGCGCGCACGATTCTTTTTGAAGGGCTGATCGATAACCCTTAGGCTCTCGATTGGAGAACGCAATGGGGTGGCGTCTTTAGGCCTTAGATTGCGATTTAAGAGGCGGTCGCCGGCGCGCATCGCGGGGGGAGCAGATGCCGGATTCATCGGACGAGCATTGGCGCTCATTCAGCGAACACCTGGGGGAAGCTCTCGAGCTGCCGGAGTCGGCGCTCACACCATGGCTTGAGGCCCTCGCGGAGGCGAACCCTGCAGTGGCGGCCGAGGTCCGACGCGCACTCGCTGCCCGTGCTCGCAAGGGATTTCCCGACTTCCTGTCGGACTCCGTATTCGATGGCGCACGGGTCTCTCTCTCATCGCTCATCGGACGCCGGGTGGGTCCTTACCTCATCGAGTCCGAGATAGGTCGTGGCGGCATGGGGAGTGTCTGGCGCGCACGTCGGGTAGACGGACGATTCGAAGGTCAGGTCGCCATCAAGTTCGTGCACACGTATTGGCTCGGGCGTGAGGGCGAAGAGAGATTTCGCAGCGAGGGCAGACTCCTCGCAAAACTCGACCATCCGAATATCGCCCGGCTCATCGATGCGGGCGTGACCGAAGACTCACAACCTTACCTCGTCCTCGAGTACGTCGATGGCGAGCCGATCGATAAGCACTGCGAGCGCCTGGG